>Ga0172379_10004404_pt1 | contig 20861 bp, 23 predicted proteins | sample GrowelOW334metaG_FD_119756 | JGI IMG/M metagenome (GOLD analysis project Ga0172379, IMG submission 119756) | Groundwater microbial communities from an aquifer near a municipal landfill in Southern Ontario, Canada - Groundwater well OW334 metaG | ecosystem: Environmental > Aquatic > Deep...
GGGGTTTGTAAATTAGTGAGCAAAATTCGGTATTTGCCGTCTTCGGTGATGTTGGTAAAATCTGGGTTCTCGTTGTCGGAAACTAAATCTAATTTTGGACCTTCTTGACCGTCATACACGGGGTACACCTCTATCTGGATTGCCGCGTCGGCTTCGCCTCCTCGCAATGACGAGGAAGAGGGTCTTGCGTAGAGTGTGATGTCGTTTTTGCTGGTAAGCTGTTTTTCAAAAGTAACACGGATGTAGTTGTCAACCGGAATAGTGGCAAAGGTATTTTCTGCATATGTGCCTTCTTGTGTTGCTACTTCAGCGTAAATATCTTTAATTGGATTTTGATTTTGGTCAAGCTGTTCGGCTTTGGTGATATAAATAATTGTGTAGGTTTCTGTTGATAAGTGAGGAACTGTCCACTCAACATAATCAATTTTGCCGTTGCTGTTTAGGTCGAAAACAGTAAAGGCTACCTGCTGGTTATTATTACTGTTCCACTTAATTTGCATTTTGTCTTTGTCTGCCATATCAAACATTTCAGGAACTGTGGCGTACGCAAGCACGTTGGTGTAACCCAATTCTTGCTGGGTTTTTATTGTAACCTCTTTGCCTTTTGATACTGATTTTTCAATAATGTCCGGAGCCGGGGTTTGGTAAGTAATTTCAACAAAATCTGATTGGTTTTTTTGCGAATTTAAATTATAAAACTTGTTGTTTTTGTTGGCAGTTATGTTTACATCAAATATGTCTTTTACAGTATTTAGCGAGGCAAAAAATAAACCTTGGAGCTGAGGTAAAAGCGCGGCAGTAAAAATTGAACTGCTGGGATTTGCTGATTTTGCCAATTGCTGGCGGTCTGACATTGCGAGATTACCGGTGTTTTTAATGTTATTTAATGCTGTTTCCTTTTGTTTTTCATTTATCGGTTTTGCCGTAATATTTTCAGCTTGTTTTGGAAGCTGGATAAACTTTTGGTTGTTGCTAATATCTTTTGCATTAATTATTGCCACCCATTGCACGGACTTACCGGCAACAATTTGCGAAGATTGCACAATTTCCGGTTTAACCAGCGCGGTTTCTTTTGACGCTGATTTTTGAAAAATAAAAACGCTTGCAATAACAAAAACGCAAACAAAAACCGCCAAAGAAACAACAATTTTGGTTATTTTTTCTCCTTTGGCCAATTTGGCAAAAATTGTTTTTATTTTTAAATTTTCGTCCATTTTTATTTTACGCTAACCTCTTGACACGGCTCTATAATTTGCTATAATGAAAATAGAATTACCATAAAAAAGACCCTTATTAGGTTTTGTCCTAATCGGGGGCTTTTTTTATGTATTCCAACGTTGAACGCTTATCATTTAAATATAAAATCGGCGCGCCCGTTCTTTTTAATAGCATGGAACATTTATTGTTTGGCGAAACCACGATCCTTAATTTATTTTTTTCCTGTAAAAATTTTACCAATCCTGCGTAATCGCCGTCGCTTGAAACGATAATTGACTTATCAAATTCTTTTTCAAAAACATCCCGAACAGATTTAAGCACTAAGTCAGCATCACAATTTCCTTTTATTTTTCCATCCCCGTCGTAACTGGTTTCTTTAAAAATTAAAGTAAAACCTGCGTCCTGAAAAGAAGGATACATATCTTTATATTTTGCAACAAATCCAAGAAAAATATACGCATGAGAAATATTATACTTTTCGGAAAGCCAAATTCTGAATTTTTTATAATCAATTTTCCAACCAAGACTTTTTGCGCCTTTGTCCAAATTTGCTCCGTCTATGTATGCGTAATTGTTTTCTTTTTTGTTTTTAAATTTGTCCATTTATTATTTTCAAATTGATTTCAAATTTTAAATTTCAAATTTTAAATTTTCACTCACATTGCCCCGCGAACGCACCGAACGTAATCGCTGGTATTTTTGTTGGCATCAACAACAGTTCCACCCATAAAATTTAAATACCATGAGTATGTGCCATTATTTTCAGAAGATGACCAGTAAGAGCCGTAAAAAAGAATATTTGGCAAACGGGAAGCTGGAGTTACAAACAACACATACGCGCCCTGGTCTCTAATACTGTCTAATTCTAATATATTGGGCAACCTCCAGCCCGCGCCTAAGGCTTTGCAGGCATCCATTGCATTAAATGTTCCGCTGGCCGAAGTATAGTCTCTTGCCAACCAATTTTTGCTAGCAACATCTTGATTGCCATTTCCAACTGTCAAGGGCGAGCCGTGAGTCCCCCCAATGTCTCCTCCAGAAATAGAAAAGTTAGAATCGGCCCATGTTTGAGAGGTTACATCTGTTTTTGACCAAAGGATGTTTGCATAAACATTTGCATCTGTGGCAATGCAAACAGTGGTTGAGGGTGTGGCTCCGGATGTGTAAAGAATACAGTTTGTGTTGTCGCAAAAAATATCTTTTGTAACAGTGGCATTGTACGCGCCGGCAATGTCGCGGACAATAGTACCAGTAACAGTTTTTGTCCACGACGGGCTGGCGGCGTAAGTGCTGGCGCAAGCCGGAGTAGAGGGAATATATGACGCGGTAATTTGCACTCCGCTTCCAATTTTAATTCCTTGACCAATTATTGCTACCAATAATTCATCGGCACTAGCAAACTTTGGGTGAGAAAACCAAAAATAGCCGACAAAAATAACAACAGCCAAAACCCCAGCAGAAATAAATCCCACCAACGCTGGATTTTTAATTTTAGGTGATAATAATGACAATTTTAAATTTAAAATTTAAAATTTATAATATTTTTAATTCCCAAACCAAATACTCCATTTATAAACTTCCACATTGCGTTTAATAGGCTCGAGGCAGACTCTTGGATTAGTTCGCCTGCCGAGGGCAATTCAACCTGCTCGAGCTGAGGCTCTTCAGGCGGAGCAACAGGAAGTCCGACATCGCCAGAATCTAATCTCAGGTTTTCACTGGGCACAACCTCTTCCGGCTGATTTTCGACGGCTTGTTCGGCGGCTTGCTGGACTTGGTTTACCGCATCATTTGCAGACTGTGTAATTGCCTCTTGCGATTCCTGCACAACCTGCTGAACTTGCTGTACCGCTTCTTGCAATTGCTGGTTTACTTCTTCTACGGGCGAAGGCTGTGCTACAACATCAGCTACAGCCAATGATCCGCACTCGCCTTTTACTTTTACCCACTCGCCATTTTTAATCCATGTGCAGTAAATGTCGCCGGTGTCTGAATCAACCATTTGCATTTGTTTTATTGTTACAATATCTGTGGTAATTTTTGGAGCAGACAAGCTCGCAATAGTTGTAATTCCATCTTTTATAGAAATTCCCAGAGATGTTAAAACATTTGTCACTTTGTCCAACAAAGTTGTTGTGCTAACTCCCGCCACTGCTCCGCTTCCAACTGCTCCGTCTTGCGCTAACTCGCCTCGGGCTTCTGCCAACAAATCTGCTTTTACACTGTCCCATTTTACCCAAACTCCGTGCAAAGCATTGTCATTGAAAGTTTGGTTTATCCTGCCCAAAACAATATCGCCTTCTGCCATTGTGTCGCCGGAAATTGGGTCTGTTGTTTCTTCTTTTGGAATTTGAAAACCTCCGGTTTGCGCCACATAGTGCCAAGCACTTCCGTAACGAAAATAAAGTCTTCCGCCATCGCCGGAATCAACAATCAAGGCTCCGTTTGCGGGCGTGGTTTCAGGCGGGCCGGAGCTCACAACTCCTGTAATAATTGGGTTTCCCGCAATATATCCGCCCGAATTCAAATTTATTGTGCCAAAGTCCAGCAATGTAACTCCTGTGTCCGATGTTACTGCCACTTTGTTTGCGGTTGCAGTGTCAAAATCAAATGACAATTGTTCGTTGTTGCTGTTTGTTCCTCCGCTTTCTCCCAAAATTATTGGGGCGTTGGTTGAAATAATTTGTGAACTTCCTGCTCCGGAAATTTGCAGGTTTGTGCCGTCAAAAGTCAAATTTGCGCTTCCGTCAATAACATTTGCCGAAGTAGAATACAAAATTTGGTTTGCGGTTGTTGTGGCAGGATACACAGCAGTTGACCAGCTGGGAGCTGCTCCAGTGTTTGTTTGTAAAATTTGTCCGGTTGTGCCGGCAACTAATTTTGTTGCAGTTCCCGAAGCTCCGCCATAAATAATATCGCCAGCAGCTGTCATTGGGTTTGTCATATATGTACTATTGTCATATGACAATACCCCGCTTGTAACTTTAACGAACCCGGTTCCCGCAGAATTTTGCAATAATCCAGCGACTCCAGCAACAGGTAAATAACCAGATGTAAGATTGCTTAAAGTTACTCCATTGGTAAAAATTTGCGATTGTGAAGTGGCGCCGGTGGTGGCTCCGGTGGCAAGCAAACCGCCGGAAAGAGAAGTTAAATAGACTGAACTGTCCAAACTGCCGTCGCCTTTTATAAACTGTGATGATGTTCCAATGCCTGTTGAGGTGAGCTGTTTGTTTGCGTCTGTAAAAACTGTTTTTGAAGCAGTAAGTCCGGAGTCAATTAACTGGCCTGCGGTAAAATTTAAATTTGTTGTAATGTCTGTAACACCAGTGCCTGTGCCAATTGCCACTTTGTTGGCTGTGGTTTCAAAATCAAAAGTCAAATTTTCATTGTTTGTGTTGCCTTGCCCGGCCAAAGTCAAAACTCCTGCAGACCCGCTAATTTGCACCCCTGTGCTGGACGAACTTGTTGCAAACCCGCTGTTTGAAGTCAAAGTTGTGCCATCATAGGTCAAATTTGCGCTGTCAACTAAAAGCCCTGCTGTTCCGGCATAAGGAATTCTTGTTATGGTAAGTCCAGAGTCAGTAACATTGGCAAATACAGCTGTATCGCCTGACTTGTAATATGCTGTTGCGTCCAATCCAAATGTTCCCGCCGCAGTCATTTTTACAAGCGGAGATCCTGAAGACCATGTAAGCCCTGCCAACGAGGCTAAACCTGCCGAATATGCCTGCACGTCTGTGCCAATTGCTTTTGCCGAATAAGTTCCAGCCCCGTTTACAAATACTAATCCATTTATAGTATCCTCTGTTGTTTTGTGAGTATATCCCGCATCCCAATTTGTGTGGTTGTCTGTAATTGTAGTCCCCCAGCTCGTGCCGCTGGCAACAATTGGTATTCCGCTTCCGGATGGATAAACCATTCCGCTTGATGCGGTTTCCCAGGAAATTGTTCCAGCTGTGTTGGTTAAAATTTTTGTACCGGTTGCTGAAGTTATTGCAGTTAAAGTGTCCACTGTGTTTGCTCCCAAAATTGAGCCTACGGCAATACTGCCCAATCCTGTGCCTCCGTTACCAACTGTTAATGCAGATGTTGTCAAAGTCAAAGACCCCAAACTTCCAGCCCCGGATGTTGTAAAGTTTCTGGCTCCCAAATTAACTGCTGTGGTGGCTCCGGTATATGGCACAGAAGAAATTACCGTGCAATTTGTTTGGGTTGGGTCGCATTCGGGATTTGTAATTTCGCCAGGGGAATAAGGGCTTCCGCTCCACGCGGCAAAAACATAAACCACTCCGGAGAATAGCCCGGCAAAAATTAAACCCATCAGCAACGAATTAAACATATTTCTTGGCAAAAGTTTTTTTATAAATTTCCAAATTTTCTGCCATATTGTCATTGCGAGCGAGTCATCAGACGAGCGTGGCAATCCAGAGTGATCGTTGACAAAAACTTCATTACAAAACACTGCGCCAAATCCCAGCAGTTCTTCTTTTACTTTTTCTGCATTTTCATTTTTATAGTCTGCAAATGTAACTACATGTTCTATTGGCAAATCTTCAGCCACAGGCGTAAATAAAGTGTCTGTATCGCCATTTGTTGAATCAAACATCACAAAGGGTTCTTCCTCATGTTTTGCAATTTTCTTTGCTTTCAGCCTTCTAACTTTTTTCTTTACAACAAAAACAGACCTGCTTTTCTTCGCAATTTTTTTTCTCGGTTTAATTTTCACCTTAATTTTTTTCTTTTTTTTCATTACACCAAAAAATTATTCACATGATAGTGCAACTATTCATTTATTTTACCACAAAAAATTCATGTCAACACTGTGAATAACTTAGCTAATTATATTTTCGTAATGCGTCAGGCGAGAAACAGTGTAATTTGGATTTAAGACAATACAAATAGCATCTATGCGGGCGTGTTCCTGCCAGTTTTTAAAAGCCAAATAAGACTTGGCGTTTTGCAAAACCTTCCAGAGTTTTTGTTTGTTTATGGTGTCTTCCGGCGTGCCAAAATTTTCGCCAATTTTTGTGCGCACCTCAACAAAAACCAGCTCCCTGTTTTTACTGGCAACCAAGTCAATTTCGGCATATTTTGTTTTATAGTTCTGCTCTATTATTTTGTAGCCCTGTTTTTCCAAAAATTCTTTAGCAAGGCTCTCCCCTATTTTCCCAACTTCATTATGCTGACTCATAAGTTTTTGATCTGTATTGCAAAGCTTCCGCCATATGAGAAATCGCAATTTCTTCTGCGCTATCCAAATCTGCAATTGTGCGCGCAACTTTTATCATTTTCATATAAGACCTGGCAGAAAGCTGAAATTTTATGGCAGCCTGACGCAAAATTACCTCAACATCTTTTGCCAGTTTGCAATATTTTTTTATGTGGGTATTTTTCATTTGGCTGTTTGAGTGTATAAATTCTGTTTTAAAACGCTCTGACTGTTTTTGCCTGGCCAAAATAACTCTTTGTTTTATTGCCTCAGATGACTCCAAAAATTCAGAATTTTTCTGGTTGTCAGAAAATTCCGTTGTGTCAACCGGCATAATTGCAATGTGCAAATCAATTCTGTCTAAAATTGGGCCTGAAACTTTTTTTTGGTATTTATTTATTTGGTTTTGATTGCAAGTGCAATTTTTTTTGGGATGGTTTAAATATCCGCACGGGCAAGGATTTGCCGAAGCCACCAACATAAAATCCGCAGGATATGTAACTCTTTGTTTGCTTCGTGAAATTGTCAAATGGCCGTCCTCCAAGGGCTGGCGCATTGCTTCCATTATTTGGCGGGGAAATTCATTAAACTCGTCCAAAAACAAAACACCTCTGTGTGCCAAACTTATTTCACCCGGCTGGGGTTTTGACCCGCCCCCAATTAAACCCGGCAAGGAAGCTGTATGATGAGGCGCGCGAAATTGCCTTTGAGTCACCAAAGAACCTCCCGGCGGAATTCCGCCGGAAGCAGAATATATTTTTGTAACTTCCAAAGACTCCGCTTCATTTAACGGAGGCAAAATACCGGGCAAAGCGCACGCCAGCATTGTTTTGCCAGACCCGGGAGAGCCAACCATAATAATATTATGGCCACCGGCGGCAGCAATCTCTATTGCTCTTTTTGCCTGTTCTTGGCCCAAAACTTCTTTCATATCAAATTCAGCTGGCAAAGAAATATTTCCCAAGGTTTCTTTATATGCCACAGGCTCAATGATTTTTCGTTTTAGCAAATGATGCGTAAGCTCTGTCAAATTTCCAACAGGAAGAACTTTTAGGCCTTTTATTGCAGCTGCTTCGTTTGCAGAATCTTTTGGAACAAACAAATTTTCAAATCCAAATTCTTTTGCAAAAAGCGCCATCAAAAAAGCGCCCTTTGTATGGCGCAACCCGCCGTCAAAAGATAATTCTCCCAAAAACAATGATTTTTCCGGAACAGAAAATTCCAAAATACTGCTCAAAATTCCAACAGCAATTGGCAGGTCGTAAAGCGAGCCTTCTTTTGGAACATCTGCCGGAGCCAAATTTACTGTTATTTTTTTGGCAGGAAAATCAATCCCACAGCTCAAAATTGCTGTTCTCACTCTTTCTTTGCTTTCTGCAACTGCTTTATCTGCTAAGCCCACAATTTCAAACCCGGGCAAGCCTCTTGACGCCAAATTTACTTCTACGTCAACCTTTATGGTTTCCAATCCCAAATTTGCCACACTCGGCACTTTAATTAACATAATATTTGCCCGATTCTTGATTAATGGCACCCCTTAACTGCATCAGAGATAAAGTTGTACCTAATTTAGAAACAGGCATGTTTAATATTCTTGCCAAAGAATCAACCTCCATTGATTCGTTTTTTAAATATGAAATTATTTTTTGCTCAAGCGTGCCCTCGCCCAAAACAAGGGGCTTTTCTTTTTTCTGGCTCACAAGAATTTTATAAAAGCTCAAAATATCGTTTGCCTCCATAACCGGTTCCGCTCCCTCTTTTATTAGTTTTATTGTTCCTTTTGAAACTTCGCTGGTAATCTGGCCCGGCACAGCAAAAACTTTTCTGCCAAACTTTTTTGCATAATTTGCGGTAAGCAAAGAACCGCTGTTTAGGCTTGCCTCTGTAACCAAAACTGCTTTTGATAATCCGGCGACAATTCTATCTCTCTGCACAAAAGACCATGTTTGCGGTAAAAAATTTCCTTCGTATTCTGAAATAATCAAACCGTTGTTTTCCAAAATTTCATTATAAAGTTTTGCCTGATATTCTGGGAAAATTATGTTTATTCCGCAGGGCATTACAGCAATGGTTTTTCCTCCGGCCCGCACCGCCGTAGAATGGGCAGCTTCGTCGCCTCCGTACATAAATCCGGAAACAATTGTAACGCCCGAGGCCGCAATTTCTGTTACAAGCTGTTCTGTGGCTCTTCTGCCATAACTTGTCAAACGCCTTGAACCCACAACTGACAAACAATTTTCAAATATCTCTTCGCTCCAATTTCCCTTGTAATACAATTTCTTCGGCGCTGGCCCGCCAATTTTTTTTAATAATTCCGGATACTTTTTGTCTGTTATTTCTACAATTTGCACCATACTATATTATATCACTAAAAATTTTCGTATCAAAAAATCCCGCTTAAGCGGGACTCTTTGATTGCCCTGACGTAATAAATTCCTAAAAAGATCTAGGTGGGTGCTCTCATATCCAGACCACGGCCTGAATAAATTTGGGCTCCCTATAAAAAAGTTCGTATAGAAATTATATGTGCCAAGGCACTTTCATTTTAACTCTTTTAAATCTCCAGTCAAGACTATAGGCCAAGCGCAGCCACAAGCTGTTTTATAAGAGAAACTACTACTGGAGGTGGCATTAGGCTATTTGATGGCACGCCTTGGTCATCGTTTACTTCCCAAGGTTTTTCCGAGGTTTCAACTTTATTTTCTGCTTCGTTAAAGGTATAAACATATTCCGGAGTTATTTCGTAGTCATCTGCCATATCTTTTGATTCGGAAACCGGAATTGAATTTCTTAACAATATTTTTGGAACCCCCTGCAAATTCATGGCTTCTTTTATAAGCATTCCGTCTTTTTCCAAACGAGCGCGAATTGGCTCAATCCCCAGCTCATCACCCTCTTTGGTTACCATGAGAGCGGGTTTTCCAGACTGCACAGAAGAGCAGGATGCATTGTCGCACAGCAAATCAAATTTATTTTTATCTTTATTGTATTCCACATTTTTTGTTGCAAGAAGTTTTACATTGCGCGGAGTATTACATATAGGGCAAATTACTCTAAATTTTACCCTCTCGTCAATTACATTTGTGGGTACATCAATTAAAATAAAAACGTCCGGGTCGTCTCTGTAGCCAATAAGGTCTCTAAAAAATAATGAGTAAGAAATTTGATCTAGGTCTCTTGGAAATCCGTCAATAAAAATTGACTTTTTGCCAAGTTTGGAAATTTCACGTTTTGCCAAAGCCAAAATTAATTCGGATGGCAAGAGAATTTTTGTTGACCTGGTTTCCAGCGCTTCCATTATTTTTTCTAGAGGCATATAGCCTCTGTAATTTTTTTGCAAAAATTCTACCAATTCTTTTTTCTTTTCCGGAACTTTTAAAACGCTGTCAAAACTTCTTATCATATCTCCAATTGAAAAAGATGCCACCCTTTCCTTGTCAACAACTTCGGTAAACATTTTTGAATAAGTCCCTTTTCCGGAAGATTTTTTACCCAAAAAGTACGCAATAAAAGTGTTTGTTTTTAAAAATTCCCTTAATTTTTTAATTTCATTTCCGGCTTTATATTCAAAATACTCCTGCCGGCTTTTTGCGTCGGTTAAGTCAAACTTTTTGTAAACTTCGCTTTTTGTTTTAAATACCGGAAAACCTTCCATAATAATTATTTTATGTTAATATTTTTGCCGTCAGAGATCATGTTTATGTCTCCAGCTTGATCCGTTCTCAATACATTTATATCATAATTTGACAATCTTTGCAAAACTTCGGGAGTCGGATGCCCATAAGAATTTTTGCCCACCGATATTACAGCGTATTCTGGCTGGATATTTTTCAAAAATAAATCAGATGTAGAATATTTTGACCCATGGTGCGCAACTTTTAAAACATCTGATAATATATTTTCTTTTGAATTTATAAGCTCTTTTTCTGCAACAGAGCTTATGTCTCCGGTAAAAAGAAAAGAATTATTCCCGTAGATTAATTTTGCAACAACACAGGTGTCATTCGCGCTTTTATTTTTTAATTCTTTTCCAGATAAGTTTTCTTGTGGATACAAAATGTCAATTTCCGCATTTCCTGCTTTTACTTTTGCGCCTTCTTTGGCAATAATCTCTTTTACCGAGCCTTGGCTTAAAAAAAATGATGCCAAAAAACTTGCATCAGGTTTTTGCTTTAATTTTAAAACACTCGCCCATTTTTCAAATTCCGGCGTGCTTCTGACAATTCCTGTCCACAAAACATAGTTTACATTATATCTTTGCAAAACACTAAATAATCCTTGCATATGGTCGGATTCAGGATGAGTCAAAATCACCAAATCAATTGTTTTGTCCCAAAACGGCATCCTTTCAGATAATTTTTGTAAAACATCAGATGATGGCCCGCCATCAATTAAAATTTGATGCTTTTGGGGAGTTTCAATAAACGCCGAATCGCCTTGCCCCACATCTAAAAAATCTACTTTTAAAACAGGAGAACTTTCTAAAGCAAAAACTTCCTGCCATGTAAAAAAATTCAGCAATACTAAAATTACCGCTGAATATAAAAAGATTTTTTTACTCACTTTTTTTATCGTTTAAACCCTATTTTTTCATTCCCATTATCCTAAACATGTTTGTCCCGCACTTTGGGCAAACTCCTTTCATTGCCATTCTCTTTTTTCCACCCTTGCCGTTCATTGAAACTTCTTTAGCATCTTTCATTTCTCTTTTTGCTTTACACTTTACGCAATATGCTTCTGACATTTTTATTTTTTATACTTTTAATAGTATTAAATTATCTTACCCTGCAACCCAGCCGCCGTCAACAATCATTACAGAGCCCGTCATATAAGAAGATTCGTTTGATGCCAAAAACAAAACTGCGTTGGCAATTTCTTCTGATTTACCCTTTCTATGCATTGGAATTGGAGCCAGCATTGCCTCCATCGCTTTTGCATCCATGTTTGTTGAAGATGCCCCAGGAGTATCAATTGCGCCTGGAGCTATGCAATTTACGCGAATTCCCATAGGAGCCAGTTCCAAAGCCATTGCTTGTGACATTGCCGTAATTCCGCCCTTTGAAGCACAATAATGCGATAGTCCGGCAAACCCAACCCCAACTTGTCCCATGGCAATTGAAGTAATGTTTACTATTGCTCCACTTTTTTGTTTTACCATTTCTTTTGCGCAAGCTTGGGCCATTAAAAAATATCCTTTTAAATTTACATCAATTACCTTTTCAAAATTAGCTTCGGGCATTTGCAAAAACGGCTCAAAAGGAAAAATACCCGCATTATTTACTAAAATATCTATTTTTTTAAATTTATTTAAAGTTTCTTTTATCAAATTATCAATTTCTGCTTTTTTACTCACATCGCATTTTACAGCCAGTGCTTCGCCTCTCTGATTTTTAATTTCGTCCACAACCAATTGGCATTCTTGCAAAGAAATATCAGAAACAACAACTTTTGCTCCTGCCCCAGCCAGCTTTAACGCGTGCGCTTTTCCCATACCCTTGGCAGCTCCGGTTATTACGGCAACCTTGCCGTTTAAATCACAAAATTTGTTCGCAGTTTTATTTAATCCAAACATTTTTTTTAAAAATTTAATAATATTTAAAATTTATTCTTTGCAACAGTCTATTGCGTATTTTACAACCTTGCCGAGTTTTTCCATAATAGTCATTTTTTTATTTTCATCTTTTACGCCAATTTGGTTGTCTTCAATTTTTTTAACATCTCCCATGTCCACCAATTTTAAGTTTATTCCCCAAAACAATGAATAGAGCTCGTAAGCCTTTTTAAACATTTCCTGAGCCTCCTGCTTTTTCCCGTCGCCATTGTATTTTGTTCCCACCTCCATGAGCCTCATTGAGGTAGCCAGTAAGTGTTTTGAAATGCACCATTTTTCAAATCCCTCTTCTTCTTTTACAATTTTTCTCAACAAGTCTCCGCGCATTTTACGAGCTTCTTGCAATAAATCAAAATATTCCGGCTTGCCTGTTTTGGCTCCGGAAAAGAAAAAATGTTCCTCAATTGAAACTAAATTCATTATTGCAATGGACAAATCTTCGTTTAAAGACAAATCCAGCTTATCGGTTTTGCTCTCTTGCACTTTTTTTATAAACTCGTCAATTTTTAAATTATTCTCCATAGGATTAAACTAATTATTATTAAAATTAAAACCGGCGCTACAACTCTCTGATAAGGGAAAAAGACTTTCCCATTATTTATTTTTTTCAAATACAGATTTAGCCAGTTACCCAAAAATAAAAAAACAAATCCAATAGTTGAACCGACAATTATTTTATCAAGCCCCCAAATTTGGTTTAAAGGGTGCCCTACAATTCCTGCGTAATAAAGCGGAATATATGTAAGCAATAAATAAGCCAGGGTGATTACGATGCCATCGTCCTGAAAATCCCATTTCTTTTTTTTCATGAAGTTCAAAGTCCACGAAATAATAGCAATCATAAACGCGCCTATCCAAACAGAAGAAACAACATCGTCAATTCCAAACCATCTTGAAAACCCAAGCCCGGCTCCAATTGCCACAACGCAAACAGGACAAACCTGCGCGCTTGTAAAAACGGCAAAAGCCAACCCAAAAAATAACAATCCCAAAAGTAATATTTTATTGTATCCCTGATGCATTTTTAAAAAAATTAATTACATCTATGTCGCCCTCATAACATTTTACGCCATCGTACAAAAATGGCACGCCCACTGAATCTGCTGTAATCCCGCATTTTTGCGCTACTTGGCTTATTATTGACTGGTTGTCTTTATTATACCAAACTTCCAATTTTGTAAATTTTACTTTTTCTTCAATTTTGTTTTGCAACACAAAATCATCAACTATTTCGCAATGAGGACATCCGTTGCCGTAAAACAAAATTATTCCTTCCGGAATAGCAACTGGTTTTGCAGGACCGGAAAAAACTCCCGATTGCCACGCCCAAAAACCAGCTCCCAATAAAATTATTACAATAACTATGATTACAACTACTTTATCCATATTTAGCGTATTTCTTTAATTAAACCACAAAAAACCGTTGAATTCAATGAAAAATTTATTCCAAATTATTTAAGTCTTTCAATATCTTTTCCAAATTTAATCCGTACATTTTACAAACCTTACCAATTTTTAACCTGCCCACCTCAAATTTTGCCATGGGACACGAAACGCACGGCACGCCATTTTTTGCCAAAAGTTCTTCTGAACCCTTTTTGTCTAATATTTTTTCTAATGTTGTATTTTTTGTAATTTTTTCCATATACTTACAATTTATCAAATAAAATCATAAAAAACCACCCATTACGGCGGTTTTTTATGATTTTATTTTTTGCACCCGCAGTCGCACTTTGACTTGCATTCACAATCTGGACCGCATTTGCATTCGCCGTCTTTGCATTTGCACCCGCAGTCGCAATTACATTTTTTATCTTCCATATTTTTTTTGCTTTTAATTATTTTACTTCTCGACCTTTTTTTATTTTCTTGTCGCTTTATATGTTTCAAATATGTCTGTTAATAATATCTTTTTCGGAGAAATTTGTGTTGGATCATATTTTACATCAAAAATATTCGGCATTTTAAACAGAACCTGGCCAACTCCATTATTTTTTTTAAGCTCGTCAACTATAAGGCTTGCGTGCCCGGAGCAGGGTATCTGAACCGCAATAGAAAGGCTGGCCGTATATGTTCCCTTGCTTTGATCAACACCGCTGTTTACATTGGCCATTGCCGGAAAAATAAAAATAAACAAGGCTAGGTTAACCAAAATCATTATCAGATAAAGAGTACAAAGATATTTCCACTTCTTTTTTATTTCAGAAAAACAAAGGCAACCTGTCTTTCTAAGATATATGAAGGCTGAAAAAGTTGCCAGCGCAAAGGAAATTATTACTAAAAAAGTAAAAAAATGCGGGATAATTATAATTTTTTTAAGGAACGCAACTGCGGATACAGATCCAATTATCGAAAACAAAGCAAATGAAATACAAAATGTATGAGGCAAAATGGCGTATATTATCCCCCATAAAAGCCCTCTATCTTTTTTTGGATGAATAACACAACAAGAGTCTTGTTTTATTTCCATATTTCTATTTGTTAAATAGTTTTGTTACTTTTAAAATTTCTTCTGTCATTTCTTGTTTTTTCTTTTCGTTTTTAGAAGCCATTGCGTTTTTAAAACAAGAGTTCAAATGGTTTTCCATAAGCATTTCATGTGCGGATCTTAAAAGCCCGATAACAGCCAAATTTTGTTGCATTATGTCCATGCAATATTCGTTGTTTTGAGTCATCTCGGCAATTTTTGCCAAAAGACTTTGCGCCTTTTTAAAATTAATCAGTGCCTTTTCTTTATTATTTATTTTCATATTTTTTTACCATACCTGTACCTATGGTATAGGTCTATTATAGCAAATCAAGACACCGTGTCAAGCCCCCTGCCAAAATCCATCGGGTCAACCCGTTGACCCGTTAAATTATTACTCCGCCGCCGAGGAGTTCTTGGCCGTTATAAAACACAATGGATTGACCGGGGGTTATTGCTGGCTGAGGCTTATCAAATTTTAGTTTGTAGTTTGTAGTTTGTAGTTTGTAGATAACAGCTTCGGCTAATTTGGCTCTATATCTAATTTTTGCTTTAACTTTTAAAGGCAATTTTGGCGGTTTGCCGGAAATCCAATTTACATCTTTTGCAATAAGTTCTTTTTGCAACAAATCTTTTTTGTTTTTAGAAATAATTAAACTATTATTTTTAAAATCTTTAGCAACAACATACCAGGGACCCTGCTGAACCTCGATCCCCCTTCGCTGACCTATTGTGTAAAAATATAGTCCGTTGTGTTTTCCTAAAATTTTCCCGGATTTATCAACAATTTTCCCGGATTTTAATTTTAAATATTTTTTTAAAAATTCATTCGTTGTTCCGGAAATAAAACAAACTTCTTGAGACTCTGGAGTTTTTGCAGTGGACAAATCAAACTTTTTTGCCAATTTTCTAACTTCCGGTTTTGTATAATTTCCAACCGGAAACAAAACCTTGCTTAATTGCTTTTGGTTTAATTTCCACAAAAAATATGACTGATCTTTATTTTTGTCTTTTCCTTTTAATAATTTTAGGTTTGCGTCATTGCGAGGAGCCCGCAGGCGACGTGGCAATCTATAACTCCAAATTGCTTCGTCAGTCGCTACGCTCCTTCCTCGCAATGACGAAGAATAGGCACAGGCATAGTGTCCAGTTGCAACATAATCAGCTCCCATTTTTAGAGCTTTTTCAATTAGCAAACCAAACTTAATTTCTTTGTTGCAAACAACACAGGGGTTTGGGGTGTTCCCCTTTTTATATTCTTGCAAAAAATAATCAACAACTTTTTTTTTAAACTCTTTTTTGGCATTTACAACATAAAACGGAATACCAATTTTTTTTGCAACCAATCTTGCCAGCTTTTCAGATTCCACAGAGCAACATCTGTTTTTACCATCTAAACCGTCTTTCCAAAATTTTAACATAACCCCAACAACATCAAAACCAGCTCTTTTTAAAAGTGCCGCCGCAACCGAGCTATCTACTCCACCAGACATTGCTACCACTATTTTTAATTTATTTTTTTCCATTATAATCTTTGATTGCCGCAATCAATGCATCAACCGCTAAAACCGAACAATGATATTTTATTTTAGGCAATCCGCCCAGGGATTCTATAACATTGTCTTTTGTGACTTTCAGCGCTTCTGTTATTGTTTTTCCTTTTACCAGGTCTGTAATAATAGAACTTGTAGAAATTGCAGCCACACAACCAAAAGTCTCAAATTTTATGTCTTTTATAATCTCGTCGCCTTTTTTATTTTTTGCAACTTTAATATAAAGCCACATTACGTCTCCGCAGACAGCATTGCCCACTTTACCAATACCATCGGCATTTTTAATTTTTCCGTAGTTGTGCGGATTTTTAAAAGTTTCCAAAACTTTTTTTGTGTATAGTCCCCCGCAAATATTATTATTTTTTTTCATTTTATTTAAATGGTGAAATATCCCTAATTCTTTTTACTATTTTTGGCAAGACTTTTAATAAATAATCTATATCTTTTTCAGTTGTATATCTTCCCAAAGAAATCCTCAAAGATCCGTGCGCTTGCTCTGGTTTTAACCCCATGGCAAGCAAAACATGGCTGGGCTCCAGTGTTGCAGAAGAACATGCAGATCCGGTTGAGCAGGCAATCCCTTCCATATCAAGCTGTATCACCAGTGACTCTCCTTCAATAAAATCAAATCTCACATTTACATTGTTTGCCAGTCTAGTTTTTGGATGCCCGTTTAAATGCGAACCTTTTATTTTCAAAATTCCTTTTGTCAACTTATCACGCAATTTTATTAACTTTTGGTTTTCTTTTTCAGCTTCTTTTTTGCAAATTTCAACGGCTTTTGCAAAGCCGACAATTGAAGGCACGTTGACCGTTGAACTGCGAAGTCCATTTTCCTGCCCGCCTCCGTGCAATAAAGGAACAATTTCTATTCCTTCACGAATATACAACAAACCGGCTCCTTTTGGCCCATAAATTTTATGGGAGCTGGCTGTCAGTAAATCAATGTTCATTTTTTTAACATCAATTGAAATTTTCCCAAAAGACTGCGAAGCATCCGTGTGAAAATATACCTTTTTATCTCTGCAAATTTTTCCAATTTCCGCAATATTTTGCACCGTGCCAATTTCGTTTGAGGCATGTATAATAGAAACCAAAATTGTTTCCGGCCTAATGGCGTTTTTTATATCTTCGGGATTTATTTTTCCAAATTTATCAACCGAAATTTTTGTTATTTCAAAACCATTTTTTACCAAATGTTTTGCGGATTCAACAATGCAATGATGTTCTATTGAAGAAATTATTATGTGTCTTGCCCCCTTACCCTTCGGGAAACTCAGGGCAATCCCCTTTAAGGCTGTGTTGTTGCTTTCGGTTGCAGAGCTTGTAAAAATTATTTCCTCGGGTTTAGCTCCAACGAGGTCTGCGACTGTCTGCCTGCTTTGCTCTAAAGCAATTTTTGCCTCTTGGCCAAAACTGTGAAGCGACATAGTGTTGCCGAATTTATCGCTCAAAAAAGGCGCCATTGCTTTTACAACTCGTGGATCTATTGGCGTAGTAGCTGCGCAATCTAGATAAATTCTTTTCATCTTATTAATTTTTCCAATGTTATTAATTGCAATGTTTTATTTAAGGCTATGTTAACTTTTGCCCAGACATTTTTTGTCAAACATTTATTTTTCCGCCCGCACAAAGCGCAGTCAACTGTTTTTTTATTTTCTTCCAAAACAGACACGATATCGTTTGCGCTGATTTTTTTGGGCGATTTGGCAAGAATATACCCGCCCGAAACTCCTTTTTTGCCCGCAACCAATTTTGCCTTTTCCAACTGCAGGATTATTTTCTCTAAAAACTCAAAAGGAATTCCCTCTTTTTCTGCAATTATTTTTACAGACAAAATACGTCTTGCCTTATAATTTTTGGCAAGAAAAACCATTGCCCTCAAGCCATATTGCGCTCTTTTTGAAATTTTTATCATAAAAGCAGACTAAATTAGTCTGCTTTTATCTTACCAAAGGGAAACTCGTCCGTCAAGCCTGCTTTGGCTATTTTACAGAATTTTCTTTTTTTTTGGAAAAAAAGAAAATATAGATTATTTCTAAAATTCCGACAGTATTTAAAACCAGCATAATCACATACCACGCCTTGCTGTTGTTTTTTACCGCTTTCCACAAGGCAATCCCCTTCCATGTAATTGTCCAAACAACTAAAACTGCAAATAAAAATGCGAACCACGGATTATTAAATGTGTGAGCCAATTGTATAAGTTCTAATTCTTTTTGCGTCATATTTTTTGTTTTAAATTTTTAATTTAAAATTTTAAATTCATTTATGCGATAGCCTGCGACCCCGAGGGCTACTGAAACATTTAATGATTCTTTTTTGCCTTGCATGGGCAAAAAAATTATTTTATCGGCTTTTGACAGGGTTTTTTTAGAAATCCCTTTAACCTCATTCCCCAGCACTAATGCCAGCGGAAACTTCGGCTCAAATTTTCTATAATCAACTGCATATTTTGCTTGCTCTAACGCTACTATATTTATTTTACCTCTTTTAAGCCTGGCAATCAATCTCCATGTTTGCGTACAATGTTCAAAAGGAATTGTTTTTTCGGCGCCCAACGCGGTTTTTGAAATTTTATGATTTGGAGGCTGGCCTGAAATTCCGCACAAAAATATTTTTGAAACTCCCAAAGCGTCTGCTGTCCTAAAAATTGAGCCGATATTCTCCAGGCTTCTTATATTGTCGCAAATTACATAAAAATCATCCATGCTATCCTGCGCTTAAAATCTGGTTTATTTTTGCTCTTGTCTGCGCGCCCACATATCCTGAACCTTTCAAAAGCCCGACCGGAGTCAAAATATCAGCTGTATATTTTTCCTGAAACTTTATCACTGCCTGTTTTGTCAAACTGCCGAAATTTCCCGTAACAAGCCCTTCAGGATAGATATCTGCTCCTTGACTTTTTAAAAATTCTTGAAGACATTTTACGCCGTTATTTCCCGACATTCCAAAATAAAGGTTACTGCTTAACTGCGAACAGCTGATACTGCCTTGATTTCCCGTTCCTCCCTGCTTTTGCGCCAATATGGCCGCTATTTGTTTTTTGAGGATATTTACTTGTGCCTGCAGTTTGCTGATCTCGTCAGCAGATTCCTCCTGGTTTTCAACAACAGAAACAGACCAATTAAAAGAGTAAAAGGGTTCGCTGCTTAACGATTCATAAATTTTGTTTTGTATTGTTGGAATAATAAAAAGAGATGTATTTTCCGTGCCAAAATTTTCAATAAGAGCCTCTCCCTCGCCAAAACTGTTTAGCAAAAGAAATTTGACTGTGTAAGCGCCTTTGTTGTTTTGCGCTATGTAATAAACCTTAAAAGGTACTTTTCCACTGCCGATAAATTTTAATTTTAAGGTTCCCCTACCTCCTATAATCTTGTACCAATTGCCCGACCAATTTTTTGTTGCGTCTCCAATTGTCAAAACGCTTTTTCCGCTGAAAGGCAAAACATTAATTTGCGGGACAATACGCAAATTTGTCAAATCCTGGTTCAAGTAGCAATATTTATTTCCCGCAGTGCAGTCGTTAATTAAAACTGTAATTGTCCAGTTGCTGAAAACTTGAGAAAAATTTTCCGAATAATTATTTTTTGCCAGGGCGTAATTTATGCTGTCTATGCCAATTTTGCTTGATTTTAAGGAATCAGATAAAATTTTAACTCCGTAATGGTCAACTAAATATTGTATAAAAAGATCCAAAGATCCGTAGTCTTGGGGAATATTTTGCCATTCAGTAATAGAGTCGTTCGGATTTTCCAAAAATGTTTTAACTCTCCTCTGAAGGTTGCTTCCGGCATAAACAGAATTATATCCGCAAAGCGCAGGGGCATAATCTGCCCTGCCTTCGTCAAGCCAAATATCTTCGGTGACTCCCCTGGTTTTATCTTTTTGATTATACCCGATTAAATGTGTGAATTCGTGCGCTAAAAATGAGTTAATATACTGAGTGTTTATAAATTTTGCATTCAAATAAACCATTTCCCTTTCGTTTGAATCTGTCAGCTGTAATTTGGGATACTCATCGTTTGACCGAAAATACCCCCCGGCATCCTCTTGCATGGGGTGAAGCAATATGGTAATTTTTGTGTCATTGTCAATCCCCGGCCTCCATTCCAAACCAAAATTCAATATCAACGTAGGATAAATTTTAGAACTAAATTCCGTGTCCAAGGTTTCAAGAGATTTGTTTGTTTTTTCTTTATCTTCCACACTCAATGAATTCCACCAATCTTTGTCTACATAAAAATAGGCGTTTTCACCCACTTTTTGCAATACGGCTGATATTTTGTTCCGCTGAGACAAATCATAATTTTGATCAACATAGAAGCTTGTCTGCTGACCCAAAGAATTTGACTGCGCATATACCAAAACAGAAGGGGCCATTAAAAACAAAAAAACCAAAGTAATAGTTTTAAAAAAATTCATAATATTATTTGTCGTCAACTGTATAAAAAGGAACTATATCTTTTAAAGCTTTTTTTACCCCTTGACTGTCTTGAATTTTAGCTGATTCTATCATCTTTTGCAAGATACAGCTAAAATCGTCTGCAGAAACATTACATATTTTTGCTATAAATATTTTTTTATTTTGAGTGGCAACTGTGCCTTCTTCGGCTGTCAAAATCTCTTCAAATAATTTTTCTCCGGGCCTTGTGCCGGTAAAAACAATCGCAATATCTTTGTCCAATTGCAGGCCGGATAATTTTATCATTTCTTTGGCTAAATCTAAAATTTTTATGGGTTTCCCCATGTCCAGAACAAACACTTCTCCTCCCTGCCCCATGGCCGAAGCCTGCAAAA
>Ga0172379_10004405_pt1 | contig 20860 bp, 17 predicted proteins | sample GrowelOW334metaG_FD_119756 | JGI IMG/M metagenome (GOLD analysis project Ga0172379, IMG submission 119756) | Groundwater microbial communities from an aquifer near a municipal landfill in Southern Ontario, Canada - Groundwater well OW334 metaG | ecosystem: Environmental > Aquatic > Deep...
ATTGCCGGGGGCGAGGATCCCATTCACAGCGAGCGAACTGGTCAGCGACCCGGTGCCCCGGAGGGTGGTTCCCGCGGCGACGGTGGTCGCCCCGGTGTAGGTATTGGTGCCGTTGAGCGAGACTATGCCGCCGCCGGTGATCGAGACGGGGACGACGTTGGCGAGGCCAGTCCCTTGATTCTGGATGTTTCCGTTGAAGGTGACGACGCTGCCCGCGCCTGCGGTCAGTTGGAGGGTGGGTACTTGGGCGGCGGTGGCGCTGCTGTCGAGATAGATGTTGCCGGTGAAGTTGCCTGAAGCGCCGGTGCCATCGACGCCGAGGATGAGGCTCTGGCTGACTGGCGCAGCAGCAGTGTTTCTGTAAACGCGGATAACGGAACTGATCGTGCGGCCATTGGCGGCGAGCAGGCCGGCGACGTTGCTGACCCCAGTGTCGCCGTCGCCGAGACCAACGAGCAGACCGTTGCTAGCGCCCAAGGCGTTGTCGCTATCGACGATCAGCATGCCGCGAGCCACTTGGATGGGGAATCGATCGGCATCTTTGTCGGCGAGCGAGGAGGTCAGTGCGGTGCTGTTGCCGGTCAGTAGGAAGCGTAGGTTGCTATTGTTGCTTTGGAGTGTGCTGGTGAAACGGATTCCGCTCTTGCCAACGGCCAAGGCATTGCTGCCTGCTCCGATGTCGCCGGACCAGTTGCCGCTGAAAGTGATGGTGAAAGGGCTCGCAGCGGGAGTGCCCCTGATTTGATAATTGCCGGAGCTGACGCTATCAAAATTACTGAAACTAATGGCGTTGGCGAATGTTCCGCTGGATGTGGGGGCGAAGTCCAGTCTCGGCGAACCGTAGATGCTTCCGTGGGCCACGTCCAGACTGTTGACATAAAAGGTATTTACCCCCAGGCGAGAATACTGGCTGGTATCGGTTTGGAAAGTGATGCCGGTGTTGCCGGCTTGCTGCACCGAACCTTGGAATCCGCTGCTGGATGTGGAACCAGCGTAAAAGGCGAATTGCTTGCTACCGGTGCAGGAGATGGTCAGGAGAGTGCCAGCAGCGGAAGACCATGTGCTGCCGGTGGAGGCGAACATGTTGTTTCCACCCATATCGATCGTTTGCGACGCGGTGAAGTTCAAGTTTGCGTTAAATAGAGGCGCAACCAACCCGCTGGTATCGAGATTGGTGATGCCGCTAGCGATGTGGAGGGTCACGCCAGAGCCGGTGGCAAGCAGCCAACTCTTGGTTCCCCCGTTGTTGAAGGTGATGCTGTTGACGGTTCCGCTGGTAGCCCATGAACTGTCCACGGTGGAAGTACGTGTTCCGTTGGAGCTGTTTGCTCCAAACTGCACGTCATCGCTGCCGTTGGTGGTTGGGATGTACCCGCTGTTCCAGTTTCCCGGTGTACTCCACAGACCGCTGCTGTCGGTCGTGTATGTCCAGGTCGCCGTGCCTGCCAAAACAGGCGTGATGATCACCGCCATCCCTATTGCGAAAACCGCAAAACAATTTTTGTGTTTACAACATGACATTTTTAGTTCTTTTTTTCCTGAGGGGTATCTATTTTTCATATTTTACCGATGGTTGACTTTTCTGTGAGTGCGTTGGCGGCAAGGCTTGTTTCTAAAATTATACTATTCATTATTTTCCTATCCTGTTTTGCGACTATTATTTGTAATTCCTTCCTTCATCAAGCATAATTAAATAGTTTTCCAAGGGAACATAATCGGCAACTGAATTGCCTGATCCAAGACAATAGCCTCCTCCGGCTAAGCAAGCGTCCAGAACTTCTCGTATTTTTTTTCGTAATGTTGATTCATCTGAACGGCACAGAAAATCAATATCTATACCGCCAAGCAGTGCCACCCGCTTACCATATTTCTTTTTTGCTTCAATTATCGGCATAATAGCATCTTCAAAAGAATGTTTTGCATCAATCCTGACGGTATCAATAAGGTCATCCATTATTGTTTCAAGATTTCCGCAGGAATGAAGAAAATATAATTTCCCGTGCTCATGAGATATTTTTGCTGAAGCCTGGTGCATCGGCAAAATATTTGCCCGGATAAAATCAGGAGGGAAAAAGGTTTGAGTCTTGAAACCCATGTCGTCTGAACCCCAAAGTACTCCGATACAAGAATGCTCACATATGGTGCGGGCGAAACTCATATGGATTTCATTTACTTTTTCAAATACGGCTTTCATCAGGGCTGGATTATCATACATCATATATAACATGCTTTCGTACCCGAGAAGCATTTTATAGACTCCAATCGGCATTGTAACATAACACTTCATATTCTCCGGCAATTCTTTTTCCAGCCAATCGAGAGCGGAAAAATCTATTTTTGAAATCTCCGGCCATGAATAGGATTCAAAATCATCCCAATTTTGAATTGGTCCAGAAGCCACTGGGTCTTCTGATGCTGTGTCTTTTTTATTTTTACCATTGATCGAGGTAGGAAAAACAGGACCTGTATAACATCTTACCGTATCATAGCCAAGAAATTTCTGCAACGCAATTTCTTTCAGATAGTAGTAGTAGGGATGGCATTGATCCAATCCTAGGCTTAAACCAAAACGCTCAACGATAGATTCCTTAACTGGCTCATCTAAAGATAATTCTGTAAAGAAGACCCGTTGAGGCTCTTCCGTTCGTAGAATACAGTTTCTGAAACCGTTAAAATCAGGCTGTATTGTCCTTCTAAAAAAATCATTCATTGTTTCTTTTTCCTGGTTACTATTTAAAATTACCATCCATTGCCGGAGCCTGTTCCAGTGGAAAAGCCGGAGAGGCAGATTCAGCGGAGCCTGCCATCGCTCCGGTCAAAACCACCCCCCCGAAAACTATTGCCGCGAATATCGATCTCATCTCTAATTCTTTATGGTTTTAGCGTCAGTGAAAGTTGTGCATATGTTTAGTTTCATAAAGTTACTTTTCTCCCTGAGGATGCACTTCCCCAAGCCTGCTAAGTCGGGTGTTATTTAGCCCTCGAACAGCTTCATGGGCGACTCCCTTTCCTGATTTCCGTCTTTGCGTGTTGAGCCAGATGAAAATCAAGTCTTCGACCTGCGGCACAAGAACGCTTAAGACACCGTTTATCCATTTATAATCCGCATGCATTTCTTTGCCATCGGTGAATATTCTCACCTCATCATGTTCAGGAACCCGCCAGCGGATACTGACATTATCCGCTTCGACTCCGAAATTCCTCACCAAAAGAGACACAGCGTCCCCGGTCTTATTGCGGTAGATGTCTGCGCTCAGAAAGGCGTGTCTCAAATATTTACGGTATGGGGATTCAACTTCGACTTCGATTGCTCCATTAAGTCGCCCTATTATATTTTTCAGGACTCCAATCAGCGCTGTTCTGCGATAATTACTGAATCCTGAAAATGCGGAATACGCGCCAACATAGATGACACGGCCTTCCCCAATCTTCTTTTCCGTTACGGCAAAGGAATTGTCATTCCAGTAATAAAGCGGCATGCCGCTTGCCTCCGAATAATCTTTAGCGCTATAGGAGCAGGCATAAAGACGATTTTCAAAAACTCGGCCATCGGAATCACTCGCTTTAACTAGATTTTCCTTTGCAGGAGAGATTTGAAGACCAAGCATTTTATTCACTTTGTCTCCGCAATCGCCCAATATTACAGCATGACCTCCCTGCATGAGAAATTCATATAAGCTTTTCAGGCGGATCTCTGAAAGATTTCGCAAGGAGTGCAGGAATATTATTTTGGCATCGGTAGTTGACGTTGGAATTTCCGAAATGAATTTTACCGGGATCGAAGCGGCCTGAAAGACCTCGTATAGGCCGAAAAGATGCTCTTTTTCCCAGCTGCCAAGTTCATATTCGAACTTAATATCCTCGTTGTAGAAGATTGCGCACTCAGAATCGTGAAAGGTACCTCCCATGAAAGGGGCGATTTGATTGATCATGGACAATGATTTCAGTGTTTCCTTGCGGCGCGAACTGACGATTCCCGGCTCCGAATATGCATTGAACACTCTTACTCCCGGGTTGATTTCCTTTTCCCAAGGCGGCAGCTCCATCTCGAAGAATCCACTGCAGAAAAATGAAACACCGTTCGGGGTCAAGGTTCCCAGAATCCAGTCACGAAAACGTTTTGGCGTGGCGGGCGGAAGCTTGCCGTCACATATCTCGTGGTAGAAATGGGTGTCGGCGACGCACGGACGATCTTTCGCGATCGCCTGTATCATTTCACTTTCAGCCTTGAAAAAATAGGGATTCTCGTCCAGCGTGGGATGAATCTGCATATTAAAAATGTCAATTTCCCTGACACTTAACATTGATGACAGGATTCTGACCGGATGCTGAGGAATATTCACAGGTTGAAAATGACAGTGATCACTCAAAAGACCGAGCGGATAATGCATTATTGTAATGTCATATTTGTCCTTTAAGTGCAACGCAAGTTTGGAGAAAAATAAAGCTAGGGATCGTTCGACAAAGTCATTCATCCTCTGCTGAAGCGCGCTGGAATCGGCGATCTTTTCCGGGGTTGGGATATTTTCCCCAAAAGCTTTAGCGTAAGCATTCTGCGTGTATTGATCATAAGAAATCCACAAGCCGTTTTCCGCCGGAAGACATATGCCCTTCAGGCTCCTGTGCCCTCTGAATTTGTCAATCAGAGTCTCATATTTATCTATAAAATATTCCAGCGTTTCCGGAGCGGTCGGAGCGAGTCCGATCCTGCCATATCTATAAGGCGTCCCTATGTAGTCATGAGCCCAGGCTTCAGGATGCGAATCGAAGAATGCGTTATGCATTACGCCCGCTTCCGGGAGAAAGGCCATGTCATTCTTATCCGCCGCCGAAAAAGTTTCTTCGAGGGGATCTCTCGATTCGTCTTTCCAGTAAGAACTCCGTGGGAACTTCGGGCTTATCCATAGAACGCCGTCCTCGCAATTCCAAGTTTCGAGCCAGGTGATGTAGCTAAGTCCGGCCTTTTTCAGATCCGCAAGGGCTTGATCGGCATATCCCGGAAGAAAAGCGTCCGGGGTTCGGATAAGAAACAGCGTTCCCGTTTTAAACCCTTCAAACATATTTGCTTGCATCTTAAATTCTCCCTAAACTATGAATTGTTTTTTTAATATTGAAGTCATTCTTTAGTAACAGCTTTCCCGCCGTGTCCGCAGTGACGCCACATACGTTGCCGACGATGAAAACCGCCCGTTCCCTGAGTTTGCGGTTGGTCGGCCGCATTTCGGTCATAAAGTTTCCGGTCACATGTCCGAGGCGGATCATGGCCGCGGTGCTCAGCATGTTCAGAACCATTTTCTGCGCCGAACCGGCTTTCATGCGGGTTGATCCGGAAATAACTTCCGGTCCCAGCAAGAGGCAAATCGAAACATCCGCATAGTCCAAAACGCCTCCCGCCTTGTTGCATATAATGGCGGCGGTAAATGCCCCGGTTTCTTTGGAAATGGCCAAGGCTCCTCTTGCGTATGGTGTTCTTCCGCTGGCGCTGAGCCCCACCACTGCGTCTTTTTCGCATACGCAGAGTTTTTTCATATCTTCACGGCCTTCACTCTCGTTGTCCTCCACGTTTTCCGCCGCCTTGATAAGCGCCTTTTCGCCTCCTGCGATGACCGCAACAATCCTGTCTTCAGGGATGCCATAGGTGGGTGGACATTCGGCGGCATCCATGAATCCTATGCGTCCACTGGTTCCGGCTCCCGCATAAATCAGGCGCCCCCCCCTCTTCAATCTTTCGACAATCGCCTCCGTGGCAAACGCAATGTTTTCAAGCTGATTTTCCACCGCCAATGCGACCATTTTGTCATTGTCATTGATTATTTTCAGGATTTCAGATATTGATTTACGGTCAATGTCTCTGCTTTGTAAGTTCACCGATTCTGTAAGTTTCATGCCCATTTCTATTTCAAACTCCTGCTTAGATTTAAAAATCTCCGCGTGATAAATTCCGGGTTGCTGATGATTTTGCCGACGACAACGGCAAAGGCGCCGCGCGCAAGCGCCGCATCCGCATATTCCGGGGAATTGTACCGGCCTTCGGCAATTACCGGAATATTCAGTTTAGCCGTAAGGCTTTCAACCAGTTTTAAATCCGGCTCTTCCTGGAAAGGAGAATATTCCGTATAACCCGAAAGCGTGGTCGCGACAATCTCAGCGCCGGCATCGGCCGCCGCGAGACCTTCCTCAAGCGTGCTTATATCTGCCATGACCGGAACACCTAGTTGCGTCCTTAGATCCTTGATGAGTTGCGCCGCCAAAATACCTCCGGGACGCTCCCGCAAGGTCGCATCGAGAGCGACGATGTCCGCTCCGACCTCGAAAACCGCTTGCGCCATTTCAAAAGTCGGCGTTATGTACGGTATTTTTTTGGAGGCTTCCGCCTTGTTGATCCCGATGATCGGGATTTTGACTATTTCGCGGATGGCACGGATATCGCCGGGGCCGCTGGCCCGGATTCCCCCAGCGCCCCCCAGTTCCGCAGCTTGCGCCATCGCGGCCATAAAAGTCGCCCCGCGCAACGGATTGCCCGGCAGGGCCTGGCAGGATACGATCAGGCGGCCACGCAAACTTTCGATAATTTCATTCATCTCCGGTTTCAATTCCGCTCCTTCCATTTTAAAGAATTAAATCCATCATGCGACCGATCAATCGGCACGCCCGACTGCTTGAGGACCATGATACAGGCGCCTCGGGACAAATCGAATGCCTCGGGAAACACGAAGATCGCATCATCGTTGATGTCGGCAAGATGCGCGGCGCACAAGGCTCTAAATTCCGGCCCTAATTTAAATAGGCCACCTAAAGCCATCACGCGGATTTTCGCCCCGGAAGCGTCCTGCCCCGCAACCGCATTCGCCAGCAGGGCAATACCCCTGGCCGCATCTTTGATAATTGCGCCAGCCGCTTCATCGCCGTGCAGAAAGTGGCTATAAACGTCGGGGGCCAGTGCCGCAAGTTCTTTTCGGGAAAGAGCGGTTACGTTCTTTTTCAATGCCATGCGGACATTGAAATCGTCATCAACACCCGGCTTGATAAACTGGCCAAACATCGAGCAGAGGGATGTCTTCCCGGCACGTCCATCCATTGCCAGAAGGACCGAGGACAAAGCCTCCCGGCCTATCCGACCACCGCTTCCGGCATCATCCAGGTCCGGCCCCCAGCCTCCGGAAAAAATGCGCTTGCCTCCCGACTCGCCGACGGCCACCGTGCCTGTTCCGGCAAGCACGGCGGCAGAACACCCGAAATATGGCACGCAGGTCATAAGCAAATCACCATCCGCCTCCCTTCCGATTTTGATTAGCGCCTTAGGCAACGTCAGACGCAATGCTTTCTCCACTTCGGCGACATTCGGTCCGCCAAGGGAAAAATAACAGTGGGATATCATATTCGGCGACATCGTACCGCTGGCACACAAGGATCGAATCCCTTGTGCCAGGGATGCTTCCACCGGAAATATGCCGGGACGGACGGCCGCCACTCCCGGACAAAATCCCTCGGCGATTATTGCGCCTTTCATATTCAGAAGACACATTTGCGTCTTGCTGCCCCCGCTTTCGCCGGCAAGCACATAATTCGGATCATTTTTTGATGTGTTGTTCATAGCTGCGCTTAAGAAAACTCCAGGATCGTTCCTTATTTTTAAGACTCAGGTATACGGTCAGTAAATCAACGATAAACAGCTGCGATATGCGCGATGCCATGACGCCCAGCCGGAAAAAACTCTCGCCTTTGCCTTCGGTCAGAATGCATATGTCAGCGAGCGATCCCAGACGACTGCCCTCGAATGCGGTGACCGCGATGACACATACTGATTTTTCTTTTGCGATCGAGGCGATTTCGACCGCCTGGGGAGTTTCGCCCGAATTCGAAAAAACAACAAGGGCGTCCGTGCGGTCCATGTATCCCGCAAACGTCTTCCAAAACTCGAAATCCGGCAAACACAGCGCCTGGAATCCAAGCCGCATAAGTTTTATATGCAGATCCCCCGCGGGAAACCGCGAGGCGCCAGCACCACATAACATGATTTTCCTGCTGGAAAATAATTTTCCCACAGCCTGTTCAAGCACCGCTGGTTTAAGATTTTGAAATGTGGCCTTGATGGCTTCCACATGCAGATATTGAAGTTTTGCGCCGAAATCGTCGGCGCTTCCCGCAGCGGGAAATTCGGACCATGGCGCGCCTGCCTGGCGCGCCACCGACATCTTAAGCTCGGGAAACCCGCTGTAGCCTAGCTGCTGCGCAAATCGGACAACCGTGGTCGCATCGCAATGGCATTCGGTCGCTAGTTTTGTGATGGTGAGTTCAAGAACACGCTCGGGATGATTGAGCAGAAAATCGGCCAGCACACGTTTTTTTTTGCCCAGACGCGAATACGCCTTACTGATTTTTTTCCTGTATTCCAATGTGGCCTTCATTCCGGCTCCTTGCTCAATCAAAACTGTTGCGTTTGTTCTGAGTAAAGCAAAAGAATTGCCTTTTGCAAGTGTTTTTTTAAAGTTTTTTTTAAAATGAGGCATCTCAAACCCGGAGGACCAAGAACACTGATGGCGAGTTGAAGCGGTCCGGGATTCGGCAGTCGTATTGTCAGAATTTGGAGCCGCAAGACCCGCATGCAGGGCTGCCACACGCACCAGAAAAACTATCGAGCGACAGCAGATCGGCATCGGATGCGCCCGACCATAGGCCCGCCCACCACCGTACCCGGCAAACGCATCATCGAGCCGTGGCTGGATGACGCACTCCCGGAATACGACACCGAACCGGTTATCCTACAAAATAAAAAGTCAACGTAAGAAATACGAATTAGACACCACATTTGAAAATTGCAAGGCGCCATACTGATTATCAACATGTTACGTGTGTATTTTGCCTAAAAAACATGTTTTTGGCCCAATCTGTAAGAAACTTGGGCTAGATCTCGACATGGGCGCGTTCACCGGCTTCCTGCCCACGACACAGGTTTTCTCCGGCAAGAGCGACCCGGTAAGCATCATCCAGAACGGAACGCCGGAACAGATCGGCGAAAGTGTCCGCAAATGCCGCGCCGCCGCCGATGGGTAGGGCAATGGCTAGTAACTTTTATTTTCGACTTTCGCATGCCGCATGCGGCAATTAGTTTGTGATGCGACTCACTTTATTGTCTTGTGCTGAACAACGATTTTCCGCCTGTTGTGGTAGATTCCAACTTTCCATTTGATCGCATCAGAGAGCTCTATCTCTACGAGGAGCCAGCGCTTCTCGCCTCGATCCGGCGGGGCGACCGCCGGGAGGCAACCAGGATCATCAACCTGCTGCTCGTTCATATTTACAGCGCGGGTGCGGAGAGGAGCGAACTCCTCAAAGGCCTGCTGCTGGAGTTGATCGTCATGATGTCGCGCGCGGCGGTGGATGCGGGCGCCGCACAATCCGAGGTTCTGGGCATGCGCTTCCGGCACCTCACCGAACTCGCGGTCATTGAGGACGATGAGCATCTCGCCCGTTGGCTCAGGGAGTCGGTCGTCAGGATCTTTGAAGCCGTGGAAAGCCAGCAGGACGTCACCATCCCGGTCCTCGTGGCCCGTGCGCTGAAAATTATCCGCGAGGCATCCGGCGGTCCGCTCACCAGGACCGAGGTGGCACGGAAAGCCGGGGTCTCGCCTTCGCATCTCGCCGAACTCCTGCAGGAACGCACCGGAAGGTCTTTCACGGAACTTGTGCGGGAGGCGCGTATTGACAAGGCCTGCGAACTCCTCAGGACCACCGAGCTTTCCATGGCTGCCATTGCCGCCGAGTGCGGATTCTGCGACCAAAGCTATTTCACCCACGTCTTCCAAAAACTCAAGAAAGTGGCCCCGAAGAAGTATCGCGAAGGTTTTCCCACCACCTCAAAAACACAAAAGAATCCGCCCGGAACACAAGACCGCAAGGAGAAACATCCCTAGGGTGCCCGCATATCCAACACCACATTATGACCAACTTCTCCGACCTCTCGCTCGCAGTAGAAAAAGGAAAACGCAACGAGGCCAAAGCCCTGTCGCAGGCGCTCCTTGATGAAGGCATGAAGCCGCTCGATATCGTCGAGAAGGGGCTCGTCCCCGGGATGAGCGCCATCGGCGAAAAATTCAAGAACAATGAGGTTTTTGTTCCGGAGATGCTGATCGCCGCACGTGCGATGAAAGAGGCGATGGCGCTGCTCGAGCCGCTCCTCGCTCAGGCAGGCATCAAACCGAAAAACACGGTCGTCATTGGCACCGTGCAAGGGGATCTTCACGACATCGGCAAAAACCTTGTCGCCATGATGCTCAAAGGCGCGAATTTCGGCGTCGTGGATGTCGGCACCAATGTCCCGCCCGAGAAGTTTATTGCCGCGGTGCAGGAAAACAATGCCTCTTTGCTCGCCCTTTCCGCCCTGCTCACAACCACTATGCCCGCCATGAAAGCGGCTGTGGAACAAGTGCGGGCGGCGGGCCTCCATGACGTGAAGATCATGATCGGGGGCGCCCCGGTGACGCAGGATTACGCGAATGAGATCGGAGCCGACGGCTACAGCGCCGATGCTGCCAGCGCGGTGGATCTTGCTCTCACACTCCTGGGCGAGAAAAAATGAGCCGTCCATTTTTCCTGGATCTCGCCGCCTCCGGGCACCGGGCTCCGATCGGTACACATCTCGTTCTTCACACGAGGAGCGATGCGGATGCCATCCTGCTGGATGGGGCCAGACTGGGCGGTGTTGTTGCCGAAACAGCCGAACGGTTTCGAACCCCGCTGGCGATTCCACTGATGGATCTGACCTTGGAGAAAGCCTCACTCCTGGGCGCGATGGGAATTCCAGCAGAGGAAGTGGACGCCTTCCATTTTGAGCAGCCGCCGAATCCTTCGGGGGTATTTCAGATCACCCCCCGGATGCGTGCCACATGCGATGCGATCTCCCATGTGGCCTCGCAAACGTCGCTGGTGCCGGTTGGAATGGGGATCGGCCCGTTTTCCCTCATGACCAAGCTCGTGAAAGATCCCATTACCCCGGTCTTCCTGGCGGGCAGCGGGATGACCGGCGAGGAGGAACCCGAGGTGGCCGTTGTCGAAAAGTGTCTGGAAGCAGGCATTGAGCTGATCCTCTCCTATCTCTCCGCCCAGGCGGATGCCGGCGCAAAAGCCATCATCGTTTGCGAACCGGCCGCCAATCTGGTCTATTTTTCGCCCAACCAACTGGCGGAAGGCTTTGAGATTTTCGACCGTTATGTGATGTCCCCCATGCGCAGAATCAAGAGCCTGCTCGAGGATCGGGGAGTGGATCTGATTTTTCATGATTGCGGCGAGCTAACCAATGAAATGGTGGCACGGTTCTCGACGCTCGACCCGGCGATGATGAGCCTGGGATGTTCACGGCGTCTCTGGGAAGATGCCGCTCTCGTGCCGAAAACCACCGTCCTCTACGGAAACCTTCCCACAAAGAAGTTCTACTCCCCTCAGCTGACCGTAGCCGATGTGGAAGTTCTCTCGGGCGAGTTGCTGGAGAAAATGCGGGCTTCCGGACATCCGTTCATTCTCGGCAGCGAGTGCGATGTGCTCAGTGTCCCGGGGAGTGAGAAAGAGATCCTCGCGAAGGTCGATGCCTTCATGAGGGTCCCCTGATGGTTCCAGTTGCTTGGAGGAGCCGCCTCTTGCCATGAGCTGAGGCCACGATTAGCCTGACCACATGAGTACTTCTGCCCCTCCACGGATCGGTCTCATTGCCTGTCGGGTCTTCGAAGAAGAGATCTCGCTGCACGGCGGCGGTTCCCCGCACATCCTGGAGACCCGGTTCTTGGAAGTCGGGCTCCACGACCATCCCGACTCCCTTCGCAAAGCCCTACAGGCGGAGATAGACAGGTTCGATGAGCGAAACGACATTGATGCCGTTGTGCTCGCCTACGGGCTCTGCGGACGCGGTACCGCCGGACTTCGGGCAGGCCTTCACCAGCTCGTGATCCCGCGCGGCCACGACTGCATCACGGTCTTTATGGGGAGCAAAGAAAAGTTTGCCTGCCAGCAGGCCGCCTGCCCGGACTCGTATTATTTTATCCCCGGCTGGATGAAGGCGGACCGGACGCCCGGGCCCGGGCGCATCGAGGCGCTTCGCGCCGAGTTCTCCGAAAAGTTTGAGCCCGACGACGTGGACTTCCTGCTCGAATCCGAGAAAGCAAACTGGGCGCAGCATGGGCGCGCGGTCTATCTCGACCTCGGCACCCCAGACTCCGAAGAAAAGGCGGCAGAGGCGGAAAACGCCGCCGCGGAGCTTGGATGGAAATTTGAACGCATCCCGGGCGATCCTTCCCTGCTCAACGACCTCCTCTCTGGTCGGTGGGATCCGGAACGGTTTCAAATCCTCGCGCCCGGCGGAATCTTCGATCACTCGCCGGATGAAAAAATCTTCCGGGCGAAGCCCTGAGGCATCCGCATCATAACCCGTATTCCGCGGGGAGGAATTTTTCGGGATCTGCGATGGCGAGCTGTTCGGCGATGAAGTCATCCTCCTGCTCCGGCAAGCCGCCGACGGTTTCCTCCATGGTGTCGAGCCAGTCCTTTTCTCGTTCCAGAATGTGCAGACATCCCGCGTCGCTTCCCTCGCGCAGGAGGGCAATCGCTTCGAGCGCGGCCGCGCATCCGGCGCGGTAGTGGTCCTTGGCGGAGACGATGGCCTTCGCGATGCGGATGACATTTTGAGGGGTGAGGATATAGGCTTGGGGGTCGAGGCCGGCGTCCGAGCCGACCACCCAGCGCTGATAGGTGGCGATCCCTTCTTTTCCGTCCTTGATCGCTTCGTTCATCATCCGGCAATCGTAGATGAGTTGCTCCATGTAGCAGGTCGGAGCCATACCCCCCAGGAGCTTGATGTTTTGAACCGACTCATTCGACCAGGTGTCGCAGGTGGCAGCGGCGATGTTGCCGAGCGGACTGAGGTGCGCGCAGGCCGAGGTCTTGCCTTCCATGGCCATCGGGAAGCCGGTGATCGCCTTAAGGAACGGGTTCTCGTAGCCGCAATCCTTGCCGGGTCCGACCGCCCCGCATTCATAGGCCACCAGCGAGCGCACCGCACTGATCGCACGGACCACCGCCGCAAAAACGCGCGGGATCATTTTTTGCTCGGCGAGGACCATTGCGGTATTTCCAAATCCGCAGGCCGTATCGCCGGCGGCAAAGACTCCATGACGGGATGCGATTTCGTGAATCGTTGTCCAGAGATACCGCATATCGCGCACGCCGACGGAGCATTGGGAGAAAATGACAGCAGCGAGGTCGCCGTTCACCAACGCGTCGTCATGCAACTCTTTTCCTCCAACGGATTCGATGCTGAGCAGTTCGGCCCCCTCGGCGGCGGAGCGCTCGAAAAGTTGCAGCATCCGGTCGAGGTAGTACCCGCTGCGCATCATGGGCGGACGCACGAATTCCCGGTTGTCATTCGGCGTCATCCGCAGGACGGATTTCAGGCCGGCTGCCGATTCGAACTTCCGCATTCCATCAAGGAGGATTCTCACAATGGCGAGCCCCCAGTCCGGAAATTCCGTCATGGGTGGGAGGGTTTCGAATTCGATGACGACGCCCTGGGCTTCAAGATCCACAGCCCTTGTGAGCGCGCCATTGATGATTTCTTTGTAGTGCTCCAGGACCCGCGGCATCGTGTCCGCCGTGATGTTCATGGAGGGCAGGGTGAAGTTGAGTTCCGGGTAGACCTGCCCGCCGCCGATCACCATCCCGGAGCGGGTGGTGAGGGGGTTGGGGGCTGATCCAAAGACGAGAGACTCGGGGGTTTCGATGGCGAGGGATTGGTATTTCATGGTTGTGGAACGCGGGGTGAACCGCATGCCATGACCTTACCTTTCCCGTTCACCAGGGTCTTTCATTCTCGTGCAAAAGTTTGGGATTATCGTGCGGATGCCCCCTTCAGCTTTCGTTTCGAGACGACTTCTCGCCAGTGATTTTCAGTTTGAATTTCAGCGAGTTGAGGGTGTTTTTCATCAGCATGGCAATCGTCATGGGACCGACGCCGCCAGGGACGGGGGTGATAAAGCCGGCGATTTTTCGGGCTTCCTCGAAATCCACGTCTCCCCGGAGAATGGATACCTTCCGGCCGGTGATTTCGCTGATTTTTTCTCCCACGCGGTTGACTCCGACATCGATGACGCATGCGCCGGGCTTGATCCATTCCGGTTTGACGAGCCCCGGCACTCCGGCGGCGACAATCAGGATATCGGCGCGCTGGCAATGGGAAGCCAGATTTTTGGTGCCGGTATGAACGACGGTCACCGTGGCATTCGCACCCGCGCCTTTTTGCATCAGCATGTTCGCGACCGGTTTGCCGACAATGTTGGAGCGTCCGACGACGACCACCTCGGCCCCGCGAGTTTCGACTCCGGATCGGCGGATCATTTCCAGGATTCCAGCCGGGGTGCACGGAGGAAATTTCAGCGCGTCGCCGCCGATCATCAGGCGGCCGACATTGACGGGGTGGAAGCCGTCTACGTCTTTGTCGGGATCTATGGCGTTGAGGACCTTGATCTCGTTGATGTGGGGCGGCAGAGGCAGTTGGACGAGAATTCCGTGAATCGTGCCGTCCCGCTTGTATTTTTCGAGCAGATCCAACAGCGCCTCCTCGGAAATATCCGCCGGTTGATCGTCCTGGATTTCTTTAAAGCCGACACTGTGCGCAGTTTTGACCTTCAGGGAAACATAGGAGAGTGACGCGGGATTGCTGCCGACAAGGATGGTCACCAGGCCGGGCACGACACCGTGCGCGGCCTTGATCGACTCGACCTCCTGTCGGATCTCGGTGAGAATCTCTTCCCGGAACTCGGAGCCATTAAGTAGTTTTGCGGACATGGACTTCAGATGTTGGGTTGGAGGTTTTACAGATTTTCGAGGATGACTGTTGCGCTGCTTTCCGCCTCTCCATCGAACACCACCCACTTCTCAAGAAAGAGATTCCTTGCCGTTTCCAGCGGATTGTGTTTTGTCACGATAAAGCGCGGCTTGAACCCGGCTTCGAGTGATCCGTAGGGTTGGCGGTTGGTCAGCGCTTCGTTGTTTCCATAGGTGGCCTGGCAAAGGATATCGAGGGTCGGCATCCCGGCATTCTCCAGCAGTTCCATCTCGTAAAACAACCCGGTCCCGTGCGCGACCCCACACGATCCGGAATCACTCCCCACGAGCACGTTGACTCCGATCGCGAGCGCCTTTTGAAGACTGCGCGCATGGTTTTCAAGAATCCTCGTCAAGTGATCCAGAGTTTCGCCCGTCCAGCCCATGATGTCGGAATGATCCACCTGCTCCTGGACGGGGGCAAAGGTAGGCACCCACGAAACAGCCCGGTCGCGCATTTTTCCCAACTGATCGTCCGTGACAAAGAAACCATGTTCCAAGGTATCGACTCCGCCCTCAATGGCATACCCCACGCCAGTATCCCCGGAAGCATGAGCCATGACATGTTTTTGAAGTGCTCCCGCCGCATTCTTGAACTGTTGTATTTCTTCAGCGCTGAACTGGGGCTTGGCGATGACCTGGCCTTTGGCAAAGTTGATGATTCCCGTGGGAACGATTTTGATATGATCCGCGCCTTCGTCCACACGCGCCTGCACGCAGCTTTCAATGTTCGCGTGGTCTTCCAACGGTTTTCCAAAAAAACTGCCGTAACGTCCCTGCCGGTGAATTCCGGGGCCGGGGCTCAAGACCCTGGCGGTGAACGACGGACAATCCTTGGACGCCGTGAGCCTGCTCAAACGCAGTCCCACTTGATCTTTGTCCCCCCCGTCGCGCATGGCGATAACCCCCAGGCGCGCCAAGATGCGGAGCCGGGCTTCGGCTTTCTCATAAAGCAACTGGGGATCCTGCTTCTGGTACTCGCCCCTCTTTTCTGCCGCCAACTCCGCGCCTTCAAGAAAGGTATGCGAGTGACCTTCGATCAATCCGGGCATTGCAGTATATTCCGGAAGGCGCAAGTCGGGGTTTTTTTGCCCGTTCAGAATTGTCGCATCCGGAGCTTCGACGCCCACATGCAAAATCCGGTTTCGATCATAAACCAAATGCGCGTTTTTTAGAATGCGCCGGTGTTTCGCATCCAGCAATTGACCCACGACAATCCAACGCACCGGATTTTCACGGGTGATCCTTAAAGCGGTCGCCGGGTCGGAACTCATCACTTTGGCATTCATGAACGAATCAGTTTTCATCGGTCCAAAGTTCCATCAATGCATCGAGTTGACGGAATCCCGCATCCTCCTGGGTCTCCCCCGGTTGGATTCTGCCCTGCTCAAGAATGCGGATTAAATCCAGGACGAGCTTTTCGTCCCTGGCCATCGGGATCGTGTTTTTCTCGGGATTGGAAAGTGCGAAGTTCATTCCCGCCTCCATCGCCAGACTCAGGAAGGCTCGTTCCAGTGGAATCTGGATCGTTTTGGGAGCGCCGATCGCAAAGTTTGAAAGACCGACCGAGATATGAACGCCCTCCAGTTGTTTTTCGGAGCGAATCGCTTGGATGGAATCGAGGCAGAGATTGACCAGCCCGCTGGTGTCACTGGTAATGGGAGCCAGTCCGGGATCGATGATGATGCGGTCATTCGTAATGCCAGCCTGCTTGTGAAGCATGGAGACGAAATGCAGGGTTGTCCGCACAATATCGTCAACGCTCCTTGCCGAACCATGGGAACCGTCCGGCATCAAACACTCGGAGGCCATCACGATGACGTTCATGTCATGCTCCCCCGCCACCTGAACCATTTCCTGGATATTATTTCGTGAGACGGAAATGGAATTCAGGATGGGGCGTCCGTTGGATTTCCCCGGCTTGTAGTGCCGAAGGCATTCGTGATGAAAGGCGACGTCCGGATTGTCGAAACTGATAGGCAGATCGGTCACTTCCTGAATGGCCGGGATGACCAGCGGCAGAAAGTCGATCATCTCCTGAAGCGTCACGGAGAGCCTTTGGGTTCCGTCTATGTTGAGGGTCAGGAAGGAGGCTCCAAGATCCGTCTGGATTTTGGCCAGCTCCTGATAGCCGGCGATGCTGCGAGACTGCCACGCTTTCCGGGCGCGGCCGTAGGAATTGTTCATCAGTTCGCCGATGATTTTGAGATTGGGTGTACTCATGGTGTGTTATTATGCTGTTCTTTTTTGGAGAGGTGATCTTTTCCGAGCCAGAAATTTGCCCAGCTCGATGTTCCGCGCAGTCCCTGGTTCTGGATGACGGGGGCATGATCGAGAAGCTGTTCGGATTTTCCTTCATATTTCATGCGGTCATAAGCCCTCGCCCAAATGCACTCGTAGTCGAAGACCTCGCATTTTCCATCGCGCGTTCCGCCGCAGGGGCCGTTGCGTTGATTTTTGGCGCATTGCGACTCGGGACACAAAAAGGTGGTCTCCCCGAGCGAGCAGTCGCCGCAATCGTGACAGGAAAACAGAACCGCTTTTGTGAGATGCTCGATAAAATGCACCCCCGGCAGGCCCTGACTCGGATTCTTTGCTTTCAAGCACATCTTTTCGGCCAGGGGGGCAAACCCTTTTCCTTTTTCAAACATCAACGCATGAAATTGCTTCGAAAGATGGTAGCCCAATGTGACATTTTTGTTGGAATACCGTTCGGGCAAGGTTTTCTTCCACTTCTGGTTCACTTCGCCGGAACGGGACAGGCCGGTGTCCGGGTCCTCCTCAAAAAGAAAAAATTCTCCCGGGCGTGAAAATGAGATTTCCCGGGCAAAGAGTTTCCAATCATCGGAGGCGAAGGATTTTTCCAAATCGAGGATCTCCTCAATTTCCGCATAGCTGTGAACTCCTCCCAGGTAACCCGCCCGGTAACCGAGCCCCCGGTAGATCGCAAGTTGCTTCGCCGCCAATTCCTGGAAAAACTTTTTGCCTTTATCGGGCGAGGCACCCTGCTTTTGACAGATGGCATTGAGTTCGTCCGTGAGGATCACGCCCGGGATTTTCATTTGATTGAACAGGCGCGCCACAAAGGGGCTCAGGACATAGACGTTGCCAATCACCGGAATGTGGGCCATCTGGCGCAGCCGGAGGTATTCGAGTAGTTCGTGGCCTTTGCGGGAATCGAATCCAATCTGGTTGATGAGGAATTTTGCCCCGCTTAAAATCTTTTTCTCCAACTTGTAATACTGTGGCAGGAGGGTGTTCTCATGAAATTTGAAATTACTTGCCACCGCGCCGGAAAAAAAGTGGGTCGCATCGAGTTTCGTCCGGGTTTTGGCGCTGCCGGAAGCAACTTCCAGCCCCTCATTCATCTTCTCGATCATGGTCAGGAGGGCGACGGAATCGATGTCGAAAACCGGCTTGGCGCACCCTTCAAAACTCTCGAGCGGATAGTCCCCGGTTAACGCCAAAATATTATGAAAACCCTGACTGGCCAGCAGCCAGAGCTGGCTTTCAAGCGCGTAACGGTTCAAATCTTTGCATGTCAGATGGATGATGACTTCTTTTCCTGCGAACAGAATCGGAGTGCCCAGGGCGATGGGGGCAAGATGCGGGTTTCCTCCGGCATTGTCTGTGATCGACACCCAATCAACCCGCGGGCTATGCGTGAGGTCGGCTGAAAATTCCCGGGTTTTCAGCGTTTGCTTTTGGCTCATCGTGCCGCGGGTGGAAACCAACTCGACTCCGATCGGAAAACGATCGGTTTCCGAGAGGATTTCCTTCAACCGCAGGTTGGAACGCAAATCAATCATCAAGCCGCCAAACTATCCGATTCGCCAAAGCGAATCTTTCAATCTCGTGCAAAAGTTTGGGATTATCGTGCGGGGCCTCTGTAGCCGCGAGGGGTGGTTCCGGTGTAGCGTTTGAAGACACGCGAAAAATAACTCTGGTCTTCGAAGCCGCATTCCAAGGCGATCTGGATGATGCTCTTGTCGGTTCTCCGCAACATTGCTTTTGCACGGTCCACCCGGTATTGCGCCATGAGGTCGGTGAATGTCCGCCCGGTTTTTTCGCGGATGAGGTGCGAGAAATGGCCTCCGGAGAGCCCGGCGGCCCGGGCCACGGAGTCCCGGTCGAGCGGCTCACCAAGATGCTCCTCCATGTAGGCTACCGCCCGACCGAGCAGAACAGCATTGGGAAATTGCTTGTGATCGCGGATCGCGTCCATCACGCGCTCAAGCATCCCGCAAAGCCAGGAGGAGACTTCTTCCTCGTCCGACAATCCCGCAAGGGCCGTGGCGCTCTCGAAATTGCATCCAAGAACTTCCGAGGGATCCGCACCGGATTCCACAGCCGCGCGCGACATCACCACCACGAGTTCCAAGGCGAGGCTCTTCAACAGTTCCGGACGGGAACGTGCGGTATGGTAGATGCCGACAAGAACCCGGTTGATGATCTCGCGTGCCGCCGGGCGCTCGCCCCGCTTGATGGCCGCGAGGAGTCCGGGTTCCTCGCGTAAGTAGAGGTCGCGAATGCCGTCGTAAAGCCGGTCCTTCAGAACATGGATCGCCTCGGCCCGCTCGCGTTCGCGCTGCGATTCGTTGCGACGTGCCCTGAGAAAATCGGCATTAACCAGGTTGTCATTCTCCATGAGGACCAGAAGCCGGGAGGTGGCGGAGCGGATCCTCTGAGAGATCTCACCAGGTTCGCCCCCTTCGAGGGAAACCCCTTCCACCAGCACCCCGCCGGTCACGAGCGAGTTTGTCATCAAGGGAAGCCCCCACCCCACGAGCCCCTCGTCATCGGGCATCACACACGCCTCCCCCCAACGCAACGCTTCGCGGATCACCTGGGTTCTCCAGACTTCGCGGACTCCCTGCTTGCGGGCACGGCCCGCGACCACTCGGCCCTCCGCATCAATTTCGATGGCATGAAAATCTGTCTCGCGGTGAAAGGCGTGCCGCAAGCGCCGGATTATATTCGCTGCGGGCATGGGAGCGAGAGATGGTCGAGATAGCGGTCTTCGAACCCGGGATCGAGATTGAGCTCGATCGTTTCGGCATCCAGATCCGCCATCTCGTCTGCAAGAGATCGGTCGAGCATCCCGAGGTAGGCTCCGCCGAGCGAGGTATTGCCGACGGCGGACACTTGCTCCTCGCATAAACCCGGGAGAAGCCCGCAGGCGATGGCATTGGGAATCGAAAGGTGAAGACCAAATCCTCCGGCCAAAAACAGACGGCCGATTCCGGAGGCGGGGAGATCGTGAAGATGGAGGAGTGTCTCAATTCCCGCCGCAATGGCGGCTTTGGCCTGCAGGAGCAATGCGACATCGATCTCGCCGATGCGCAGGTCCGGATGGTTGGAAGACAGCAGAAAACTTAGGCCGTTTTCCTCCTGGCGAAAATATTGGGGATGTGACTCCAGAAGCTTCCGGTCGAAGCGGCCGTTCTCCATCAGCAGGCCAACCCGGCGGCCTTCGGCGAGAAAATCCACATAAGCCGACCCGGTGATCCCATGCGGGGAGTCGCAGGGACCGCCAATCGTTTCAAAATTTACGCCGAAGGGATTTGTGCTCAGAGAGATTTTCGCAACCACTCCATGGGCGGCACGCATCCCGCAAAGGAGCCCGCAACCTTCAAAGGCCGGTCCTGCCGCGGTCGCGCAGGCGATGTTCCCCTTTGGCCCGCAGAGAAGGATTTCTCCGTTTGTCCCGATGTCCACGAGCAATTGCGGGCGGCTCCCATAGCGGACCCCGCAGCAGGCAGCTCCGGCGGAGATATCCGCTCCGACGTATGCCGAGATGCCGGGGAGAAAAATCACGCGGGCCTCGCGAAGCAGTCCGAATTCGTCGCCGGGAAATTCCCGCTGGTCGAGAAATACCGGGGTGAAAGGGACTGCCCCGAGCGGCGTGGGATCCTCTCCACAGGCAAGGTGAAGCATCGTGGTGTTTCCGGCCACCACCACGCCCGCCACATCCTTAATCGCAGCTCCCGAC
>Ga0172379_10004406_pt1 | contig 20860 bp, 42 predicted proteins | sample GrowelOW334metaG_FD_119756 | JGI IMG/M metagenome (GOLD analysis project Ga0172379, IMG submission 119756) | Groundwater microbial communities from an aquifer near a municipal landfill in Southern Ontario, Canada - Groundwater well OW334 metaG | ecosystem: Environmental > Aquatic > Deep...
TGGGTGAACATTTACCAAGCCTTATTTTTCGTTTAATTAATTATTTATTGTTTTGATTAAAGTATATCTATATTTATTAGTTTTTTTGTTTATTAATTCTTTTTTAATAATAATGTCATTACTATGTCTAGAGAAGTTATTTATTATCTGGTTTTCTATTTTGTTGTCTTTCATTATACTTCTCCATTTCTTTTTTTAAACTCTTCTTTAAACTCTTCTGTTCTGGTGCATAGTTTACATGAAATAGTATCTTTTAGGTCAAATGTACATGCCATCATTCTTCCATTTATACCTGTTCCGCAAAATCCGCGTTCAGACTTAAACACCATCTTCTTATTACAAGCAGACCTGTAACCATATCTAGTAAACAATCTAAAGAACCAGTTTCTTTTAATCATCATGTGAGTGTGCATATTATTTATCCTCCAATTCTTTTCTTCTGTTATATTCGTTGCGTTTTTGTTCTCCGTTAATTAATCCAAACATTACACTGAACAATAGTAACGCTCCTACGATCCAGTGACCGATAGCAACTAGAACAAAGAATGGCAACAGCATAACAAGAAATGTCTGAACTTTATCTACCCATTGCGAGTCTACTCTTTTAATTGGTATCTTAGCAATGACTTCCGGAACAGCCAACATGACCATCGTTGAGGGATTTAGTACAGCAAGCAAAACAATATATGCAAGAGCTACATTATAATACCATCCACCTAAATAGATACCAAATACCAACAGAGATACAATTACAATACTAACGACTAATGACCAAATATCTTTTAACATGTTACTTGCTCCTTATTAAATTTATCACATTCAAGTTGTGCTTCTTGTTTGGTTTTGAATAGTTCGTGTTCGTATTTTATAAGATCGGTTATGTCTATATCGTATTGCACTTGATTGTTATTATATCCCCACGTTTGATATGTAAGATGTTTAATAATTGCTTGCTCGTTCCATGCTGCATATATTGGTTTAGATATTTGTTTATATCCGTTACCGTGACATTCCGGACATTCAAGCGTTAATCCGTTTGTTGTTTCAATAGTTTTATTTCCACTACAAACAGTGCAGGTTGTTTTGTCATACTTAAATGTTTTGTTTAAGATATAAACTTTATCACCGACATCAAATTTTGTTTCGATAATCATTTTTACTTACTCCTCGTAAACATATCTTTAATTCGTTTGATTAAGTTTGGTTGATACCACTTGGCTTCTATTCCACAAAGTGATTCATTGTTTCTACAGTCATTACACATAATTGCTCTGATATATAATTTTCCATTGTTGGGGTTTATAAATTTATATTCGCACCAACGAATAGAATATTTTCTTTGAAACTTGCAATCACTACATTTTGTTTTCCTTTGTGTTGTTACTTCTATTATACATGCCGGAATGTTATTTGTCAAGTGGTTCTATTGCAAAATTTGTTGTTAATGTAAAATACTAGGTTTTCCTTGCATCCTTTCCTAAGAGTATGATTATGAATTTCCAAATCAAGTCCAAATCAAATCCTATGGTTCGACTTTATACCATCGTATACGAACTATACGACTCGTATTAATTTAATTTGTTTCTACTTTCTTCATCTATTAATTTTTGCGCTCTATATTTTTCCCATCTTGAATTAATATTCTGACCATTAACTCTACACTTTCTTATATATTTTTCATCATCATTATCAAGTTGTTCTTTTACAATGTCGAAGGCAGTTAATACTCTGTCTTCCATTTGTATTATCTCTCCGGTTCTATGATAAATAAATATAGCCTGTAAAAACTGCGCCTGTTGGTGTTCTGAAAATCTTGATAAACAATTCCACAATGAATCATATAGTATAAAAGATTCTTTAAACTTCATTTCTTTTTTGTTTTCATCATTCATTTTCTTTAAACTCCTTTTTCATCCACGGATGATATTTAATATGACACGGTATACATAAACACTTTCCATTATCAACGGAATATCTTTTATCTGGATTATCACTCCAGCCCAAAATATGATGAGCATGAATCTTCTTTGGTTTCTTTCCACAATCCTCACATGTTCTATTTGATTTATCATATATAGCATCACGCCATACGCAGTATTCTATGCTATATCTTTCATCTTTATATTTTTGTTCTAATGCCTCCTTTTTTAATTTATTTTCCAGCCCTTGCATACGCACTGGAAATGATTCTATAATTTCTGGTTCTTGGTCTTCTAGTATTTTAGGTTCAACTCCTATACTGGAAAAAAGGTTACATATAATTTGCTTTATTAGTTTTGAAACAAAACAATTATAACAGTTAATAACCACAAGATGCCCCTTTCTTACAACACTAACGGTGTATTCCATAATACATATCTCCTTAAATAATAAAGACTTATTAGTGTTCTATATGCAACCGGAAGTAATGTTTCTATTTGCTAGAAAGGAATCCGTATAAAACACTAACAAGTCATAAATCTTTTTATACATTACGTTTTTAATTCAGCCATTGCAGGGCTATGTTATAATATAAGCATTAAACTTTAATATTGCAAGTTAAACTTTAGAATAAATTAATGTACTTATCAATCGTACGTGATAACGGATAAGCTAACATCCATATAATAAAGCATAGCATGGTCATTTCTTTTCTTCCTTTATTTATTCATTATTGCATTAAAACTAATAGCATGTAGTTATAACTCAATACGCTTAATATAACCTATACATGGTTATATATCAACATTGGTGTTATAAGTTTACTGAATATTAATTATTTATTATATAAGAAAAACTATAGATATAAGAAAGCGTGGGCATCATTATACATAGCTTTATTGTGTGTATTAAATATTTGTTACCAGTAAACCACTGATGCATTTAAAATTGCGGCAGATAAAAAATATGTAAACATCTTATAGTCTTTGTGATATAGATATACAATTGCACTTGCAAATGTAATTACTATAAGAATAGTAGGCAATATTAGTTGTGGTTTGATAAACATTAAAATAATTCTGGCTGGTTAATATACTTCTTAGTTCTTTTGGTTTCTTTGTGATGCTCAATGTCATATCTTAAATGACATCGTTGACATAATGCTTTAAGGTTTGAATAGTCATTATTATTAATGTTATGGTCTAGGTGTGCAATGGTTAATATAATCTTGACAATCTTATTGTCGTCAAGCAGATAGTCAATGTCCTGTTGTATACCTTCTGATACAATAAACGTACCATCTTTATATCTATAACCAGTTACATAATTCTTTACTCCGCATATCTCGCAACAGTTATTGGCACGTTCTAATATTGCCGGTCTAATAATAGTTTTCCATTCGGGATGATAAAGATTATATTTTATCGGCGACATATCTATTTTCCTATAAGTTTATTAAGTACATGCTTAAAGATACAACCGATAGAGCAATAGTATACATAACAATCTTTCCAATAGTTAACCGGAATGGAATTGTTTTCGTATAGTCTACGCTTACATCCTGCACAACTTGTTTTAATTACCGACATAATCTATCCCTTTCCTGCCATGCTTGTTAGTTTATCTACTGCATTAATCCAAAACAAATCGTCAATAACAGTACCATAGTTTCTGTCGTCAATATAAATATCGGCACTAATTTTTTTACTATCTGCTCCAAACATTTTAATTCTATCTTTCATGTTTTCATTAACCAAGTCTGGTACAAATCCTTGATTATAAAGATAATCTATGGCATCGTCGCAGTATACTCCAACTCGACATGTGTTAATTATAATAACATATCCGTGTTGCTGTAGTGTGTTCAATGCCCATATCGCATGTGGCATAGGTTTGATAATATCTGGATAGTTTGTTTCACATATGCAGCCATCGAAGTCGCAAGCAATTACTTTACGAAGTTTTGTAACATCAAATTTCATTCTTTATCCTTAATGTTATTATACATTTCTTCAACGCTGATACACTTATTATTAAGCATTGGAAATATAACTTGTTTAACTCTGTAGTCATACATCCATATAATACAGTTATTGCAACAATATGTATGATTGAATAGATATATGGTTGAACCCTTGGCATCATCTCCTGCCTGTATGCACACGCTGTGTTCGCTATGAAACCTTTGAGAACATACATTTCTACATAAGTCATAGTCCATACCGCTTGGCATATCTTTTCTTGGACACTCTTCAACATATGCATCACATCCATTATAACCAATATAAACTTTACCGCCTAGCGCAACCAGCACTGATACTACGTTCTGTTTAACACATGCATATAATCCGTTGTTACTTATTCTCATTCATGCACCTGTTCGTTAATGCATTTAAGCATATTTTTTCTGGCGGTTCTTGCAAGTGACCGAGTTTTAAAAGACCATTGTAAATCAATTTTATTATTATGTTCGTCTGTAAGCGGTTCATTTAATACAGTTAGGTTACATCCAGATAAGAACCATATATTTTTACCCACCATAGGTTTCCACTTTTCTGTTTCCATAAGTTCGTTATATGATATAATTTTATACTTCTCTCTTTCAAACCACTCAATATCGTCATAGGAAAGATTGCCGAATGAATTGCAAAGACAAATAGACGAACACTTATTAAAAAATGAAAAACCGTTGTCTAAAAATTCACGACTCCACCGTAGACCCTGTTCGTTAAGCCTTATAATTGCTTTATCAAACTGCTCTTGCGTCTTACAATGCACCACTTCGTTTACTTTAAGCGTCCTCATTTGTTCGTTTACTTTAAGTGTTCTCATTTATTCTTTTCCTTTTTCCATGTTTTCAATATTAAAAAAATCCGGCATATCATCAAGTTCTTTAGGAAGATATCCAAGCCTAATTACCGTGGAATAATGTACTATAAACATTATATTACACTTTGCCGCCGCCTTATGATCTTCATCATCTAATCCATTTCTAATTGCCTGTAAGTGTCTATGCAATGAATCAAGGCAACGACTAATAGAAATTCCTTTTGCCCAATTGTATCTGGAGTATCTTTGCGCTCCCAATTCTAACCAATGAATCATGTCTTCGTATTTGCCATCAAGTGAATAGAATGCTTCTGCAAGTCTTTCAATGTTCTTTGATTGCTGATATAAACATACGCAGTTAATAGTTGAAATAATACCTTCTTGTATCTGTGGTTTAAACCCAACCTTTTGAATAAAGTATGGACTAACTAAACTCCATTGAGGTTTACCTTCTGCTGTATCTCTTACCGCTCCTGTAGAAAACTTTTGTTCACTGCCTGATGATTTAATTTCCATTACCATTTTATTTTCCTTATTTTCTTATTCCATTTAATCATAGCCCTAGTGCTATCATTATCTACTACTTCATTGAAACATTGAATACATAATACTCTATACTGTTTAAGTTGTTCATTATAATTAACATGCGGTTTATATTGACAACAATAATCAATACATTCACGCAAGTCATCTCGTTCTTTTGTTATGTTCACCGGTATCTCCATTAATCATATCATTAAAAAAGTTTATAAAACTATTACTGTCTGTTTCTTTTATAGCACGAGTTATCTTAAATCTTATACGTTTACCGCACGTTTCACAGCGTACTTCAATATAGTCTTGCCCTATATCGTTAAACCATTCTTGTTGAACGTGTTTACAATTAGCACATCTAATTCTTTGATCCATGTTATGCATTTCTTAATTTAATTGGTACTGCCGATGGGAGTTGAACCCACAACAAACCGTTTTAAGTCGGTTGCGTTTAATATTTTTAAACATTCACTACAAGTAACTTCTTTCAATTTATTGGCAAAGTTCTGATAAAGACCATTAACGTTACAGATTGCTCCGGATACCGGATTAGGTTGATAGTGCATAATCTTTTTATTAAACTTAAAATTCTTTTCCAGTTCTATTTTAAGATATTTAATAACGTCATCAATGGTTTTATTGTCCGTATTAAATGTAAGTCTAAAGATATTTTCTTCGTATGTATTATCTTTTACTTCTAATATGTAGCGATGCATTTAAAATTCCTTTGTTAAATTGTTATAACGATTATACATTCATATCTTATTTTTGTCAACAATGTTATTAAAAATATTCCAATAAATTCTTTAATATTAATTGACAAACACTTGCTTGAACTGTAAATTATAATTAACAAGGAAAGGAAAACTATATGAAACACGATGTAGTAGATGATATACTTAAAGAGCTTGAACAGGATGATAATAGTTATATGTTCTATAATCGTGACGAGGACTATGATAACCAATGCTTTGTAGATTCAAACCAGCTTGCCATTGGATATAAACGCTATATGAATTATTTTCAATACAAAAAAGAATGTGAGAATGTTTTTAATATCAAACCGATAACAAAGAATGAATGGAATAAAATTTAACAGGAGAATATTATGACCGTGATAATTGGTTTTGCAAACAAGGGTGGTTGTTATCTAGGCAGTGATAGTTTGATTACCTCCGAATATCATATCATATCAGAATGCGAAAAGAAAATTCAGTTGTTTAATAATGATACACTTGGAATTGCATTTTCGGGATTATGTAGAATTGGAAACATTATTAGAGATGGATTAAATATACCAGAGAATAAAAATAATCTTAAAGATAGTGAATACATTTTTAATGTAGTTGGATATATCAGAGAAAGAATCATTGATTGCGGTGATGTTAATGATAATGATTCTTTTAATATGTTGATTGCACATAATAAAAGGATATATACCGTTGACAAGGGCTACTGCATATCAGAAATACATTCCAGATACTTTGCAGAAGGACACGGAGCCGCTTATGCAATGGGAGCTATGTATGCAGTTGAAACTAGATGTGACTTCAAGAGTAAGGAAACAAAACAATATGCACAATATATTATTAATGCAGGACTAGATGCCGCAATTAATCATTCGTGTGGATGCGGTGGTAAAATTAATATAGTCAGAGTATCTTAATTTTTAAAAACTTTAATTAATATTATATTATTAATAACTTGTAATGTAATTAAATAGTGTTATATTGTAATATAATTAAATAAGGAATATAAATATGGCAGAAAACGTAACTATAATTAATCATATCACCGGCGCAATATTTACTCCAGATTCTTTTAAACAAGCATTAGATGAATTTTGGAATACCAGAAAAGATGACTGCATTAAAAAATTCAGCAAGTCTGGTGAATTAATCGGAACTATACTTAAACCTTTAACCATTGAATCGTTTTGCGCTCATAGTGGTATAAGCATAGAAACATTTAGATTCTTAGAATCCGATAGCGATTATAAAGAATACTGCGAGATACTTAAAACAAAACTTAATGCACGTTTAATGGAAGGTGGTTTGATTGGTAGTTACTCCGACAAGCTAGTTATGTTTAACGCTGAACGCCATAGTCCTAAAGTATATGAAAAACGTGAACCTAAGCAGGAAAGACAGGCTATTAATGTTATGGTAATGCCGGTAATTAATTCAAATCAGATAGTGGAGTTCGAGGCTAGACACTTAGTAGCAAAAGATGAAAATACTCTTAGTGGTGGTATTCCAGACTTTCATACTATGGACGTAACTGCCGTGGAGATAAATAATGGCTGAACCAAATAGAAATCTTAACTTAAATAATTTAAAAGTTGAAAAGATAGCAGATGGAACATATAGAGACCTTGCTACCGGAGCAATTATCCCTGTTGTAACCACAGTATATCAGAAATTAAAAGATGCTTACTTTAAAGAAAAGAAAACAATTATAGTTCTTGAAGGAGGAACTCGTAGCTCGAAAAGTTTCTCATCTATGGGTTTTGCTATAAACTTAGCACTTAGCAATAAGCTATCAATTGGCATAGGAAGAAGAACACTTGAACGAGCTAAAAGAACTGTTATTAAGGATATGATTGAAATATTAAAATCATGGAACATGTATAATATTAACAGTCATAATCTAACAGACCATGTATATACATTTCCAAATGATTCAACAATTTCATTTATTGTTGCCCCCGATGAAGAATCAGTTAAAGGCGCAAAATTTGATGTGGTAATTTTAGATGACGCCACAGAATTTTTGCAAACCATTTATAATCAATTGGTTATGCGAACAAAATATTTAGTAATCCTATCGGCGAATCCGTCAACAGACAAGAACCACTGGATTCAGCAGACACTTTTAAAGAAGGACGAATACGGAAATTACTTGAATAAAAGAGTAAAATATCTTCATAGTTCCTTTGTCGATAATCCCTTTCTTAGTGAAGAAAACGTTAAAAGTATAAAATCATTAGAACCAACACCGGAAAATATATTGTCTGGAACTGCCGATAAATGTAGATGGGAAATATATGGACTTGGAATATTTTCAGATGTTACCGGACAGATATTTAAATACGAAACAGTAGAATCATTTCCAGAAGATTTAGAGCATGTTTGCTATGGACTTGACTTTGGATATGGAGACCCTTGTGTTTTAATTAAGAAGGGTGAAAGAACAGAAGAAACAGATGGCGTAAAGTATGACTGTATTTATCTTGATGAAGTTATATATGAAAGCGATTTAATCACAACTAGAAACTCAAATAATCCTGATGTTAAATCTATTCAGGGAAGATTTGAAGAAGAAAGTATATCTAAGACGATTCCAATTTATGCAGATTCGGCAGAGCCGGATAGAATTTTAGACTTATCTACATCTGGATATAATGTTTTACCAGTAAAGAAAACACAAGGTGCTGACCGTTCTGGTTCAATTGCTTATGGTATTTCTATTATGAATAGCTATAAGATATTTATTACGGAAAGAAGTGAAAATTTAATAAAAGAATTTAAGTTCTATCGTAACGAAAAACGTGGAGAAAAAATTGTTAGAGTTGGAATAGATCACGGAATAGATGCTAGTAGATACGCTTGTCTATCTAGCTGTCCAAAGGTTTATGTTGGCAAGGGAAGAACAGAGCCGGTTAGGGTTAAAATGCTTGACGAAGATACGCTTAGAAAATACGGATAATATAAGGAGACAACGAATGAATGGAATTAAACATTATAAGCACAATGGAGCGTTGTGGGATTTGCAGAAAAAAATTAGAAAAGAAAAAAACAATCCAGACTGGCATATTAATGCCATAAATGGCAAGCCAGTTATCGGCTTGTGTTATTCTTGCCGAGGTGAGATTTATTCTAAAAGTAGTTACTATAGATACACAACTGATGCTGATGGTAACTATATTCTTATTTGCAGTGAATGTTATGCCAGTTAGAATAAGTTTGGCTGTACTCCGTGTTGAACCTTTGCGCCTTTACTAACATTGCATACTAAGTGAACTAAAGAAAGATTTGCGTTGCTATGTTCACCACCTTTAGAAATAGGATATATATGGTCATAGCTTGCGCACATCGGGTCTGGATATTCTAATTTCATATTTACCGCCTTTTTACATATCTGACACTTAAAACCATCTCTTTCATTAATCCAGTTATAGTCGATTTCTTGCACCTTAGCTCCTCTAATAATAGCCTTTCTTTTTCTGCTGTTAATTTTATGAACTTCTTTGCCTCTTTCTGACTGCCTATATTCTTTAGACTTCTGTGCTAGATATTCCTTATTTGCTTCTCTGTATTCTCTATCTTTAATAGCCTTTATTTCTTTATTGTTTTCTCTTCTTATTTTTGCTTTTCTAGCCAACTCTTCTTTGTTTTTTTCTGTATATTGTTTTTTTTGTTCTTTGAGATACTCCTTATTTTCCTCTCTGTATTTTTTACTATACTCGGCATCTCTTTTAATTATTTCTTCAGTTTTATGTGTTTGGTGATATTCTTTTGATACTTGATAAACCCTAATATCATGGCATTCTTTTGAGCATGTAATTTGATTACCAACTACTTGCATAAATAGTTTTCCACAAATAATACAATTCTTTTCCGTTAGTCCAATCTTTCCAGTTTCTATATTGTGTTGTTTTCTTTGGGAATAAATATCTTCTCTATGCTCTATAAGATATTGTTTGTTGTATTCTTTTCTATGGTTTTCTTGACATTCGTTGGAACAACAAGTAGTAAGAGTTCTTTGGGTTGTAAATTCTTTTCCGCATTCAACGCATATTTTGTTGTACCAAACTGTTTTACAATCTTTGCATACACCTTGGTATCCGTCTTTGGCTGTGACATTCTTTCTAAACATAGAAACATCTTTCTCAACTTTACACTTAGAACAAGTCTTTAACATATATCATCTCCTAAAATAAAAACTGACTACAATTACAAAGTCGAACCGGAAATAGAGTTGTCAAGGTTGACAAGATAACCGCAGTGTAATTGTAATCAGTAACTTTTATTTTAACACTCCATTATTTTATATGCAGTTCGAATGCATATTATACTTAAGCATAAAGAATCAAAAAGTCAAATCAACTAAACTTAAAATCAATAATTGCTTCGTATTTATCGTAATCAATAAATTCTTTTCCGTTTGATTTATATTCAATTCCTTTAATAGTAATAGACTTATTTGCATCGTATGACATGTTTGATATAAATATTTCTCCGCTATTAGATATGTTTACTACAGCAAATCCATTTGACCATCTTGAGGCATTAATTTCGTTGTACCCCTGATTTAAGTTACAACTGGACGCTACTGAATAGCATCCGAATCGGATACCAGACATATGGCTATGACCACTTAAAGTATTAACTCCAATAGTCTTAGCAATCTTTTCCATACCCGATGTTCCGCTTTGACCAAAGCAAACCATATCGCCATGAACAAAATTCGTATCGTGAATGGTTAATATATCTTTGAATCCTGTTACGTTATAGTTATACTTCTTTGCCGGATAGTTAAACATGGTAGAGAATAGTTGAGTTAGTGATTTATATTTCAACGCAAATCTCACCATGAACTGCTCATGGTTCGCAAACAGAATATGTTTTTCTTTTGCCCATGTAGACATTTTTTCTAACAGTCTAGTATATTTTGCCTGTTCTTCTACGATAGATTTTTCTGGAGCAGATTCGTTTGAAAGTTTGTGGTGGTTAAGTGCTTCGTTGGATTGAGAATCACCAAGGTTAACAAAAACATCAGGCTTATAGTCTTTAATAAATTGTTCTTGTATTGATAGAGCGTCACTATTATGTAAATCACAATGTATGTCGGCGTTCACAAATATCTTTTTAGCTGGTACTTCATTTACTGTTTCATTGTATATTGTATCTATATAGCAAGTTTCATATACCTCATCTTTATTAAGCTTAATTCTACAAGGAACGAGTGTTTGATTTTCAAGTATAATCATTCCCTGTTCCCAAAATCCAAGCATCTCTTTTGCTTTACGATATTTAATATATGAATCAGGACGTGTTTGTTTAACTTGATAGCCGCCTAATTCTATGATTTGTTTGATACATTTTACGATATGCGGCTCACAAAGACATCCAGCAGATGCCATTGCAATATTATACTTAGAAGTACAACGTGCAGATACTTCATGTCTATGACAGTTAACAATAGTTGAGCGACTGTATATGTGCTGGTCAATGCTTCCAATATGTGTTTTAACATAGTCTGTAATAAATTCTTGATTCTTTATATCAAAATTACCAACCATAACAGTATCGCGCACTACTTTACATTTTGCATTGTTATCTTTGATAGCTTTAGTAACTGTAGATAATTCCTCGGGCTTTGCAACTATAATAAGTTTTTCTCCAAAGCTCCACCAATGATAACTTACACAAAAGTCATCGTCTGTTAGATGCCCCAAGTGTATAATATAATCAATCTTTTCTTTTTCCATAACGTTCTTAATCAGACCAAACATCTTTGTTCTGGTATGTTTACCATGAGAATCTCCAACTATCATTACCTTACTATTAGTATCAAGAACAATAGTTTCAGGATAACAAAATCCCATATCGTTAAGCCTGTTAAATGCCAGCGAATATATTTCTTCATAGTTAAATTCGTTGTCTTGTGAATTAGTTTTAAGCCTAAACTCTTCTTCACTAATCTTTGCGAGTCTATCTAAATCATGTCTAGATACATCTATCAAGGCGTTCACGTAGTGTTCTTCTGTGATACGTCCTCCTTGTGCTATTTGCGGTGTATTTCCATTTCTTTTATGTTTTAACCATGTTCTGCACCTTTTTTCTCCCAGTCCTGTTAACTTAGATAATGCACTTCTACCAATATTGGGATTCTGTTTAAACGCTTCGTCTAATGTAATCATCATTATTTCCTTTGGTTTAAATTAACAATGAGTATACTATACATGTTAAAGTTCAATTTGTCAAGATTTAAATTATAGTAAGTCTATTATTTGCGGACATATAGGTATGAGAATAAAGATTGAAGTATTTTAATTTGCGGCGTTGACAATTATAATATGAAACAGTATAATCTATTAAACAATAAATAAGGACATTAAATGATTAAACCGTACTATGAAGATGATTCAGTAAAAATATATCACGGAGATTGTAATGAAATATTGCCGGATATAAAAGAAGACATTAGTTTATGCTTAACAGATCCGCCGTATGAGATACATGCAGATGGAAGCGGAATGATTAAAGACAGAAAATATATTAAGGATATAAAGGGTTTTACTGATTGTGGATTTGATTATAATATACTTAAACAATTTAAAAACTGGTTTTGTTTTGGAACTCTTATTCAAGTTCCAGAATTAATTAATATTGCCCAAAATCAAAATAATAGATGGATGCTTATAACGTGGAACAAGCCAAATCCAGTGCCATTAATTAATAAAAACTATTTACCCGATACTGAATATATAATACATTCATTTAAAAACCACAATAATCTTTATGGAGAATACGAAGATAGAAGAAGATATATTGTTCATAGACTAGGAGATAAACAAGATGGTACGCATCCCAATGAAAAACCGTTGAATGTTATATATAAATTAGTAAAGCTTGGAACACAAGAGGGAATGACAATTATAGACCCATACGCCGGTTCATGTACTACCGGTAGAGCGTCTAAAGATTTGGGCAGAAAATGTATCTGCATTGAAAAAGAAGAAAAGTATTGTGAAATAGGCGCAAAAAGACTTTTCCAGCAAGTTTTTAATTTTAGAGTTTGACTTATGTATTTAACCGTGATACTGTATTGCTATGAAAAGTAAAGAAAAAGAATATCAATCGGCTCAAACGGAATGTTACAAGAATGTTTGTTCTAGCTATTGACAAAACCATGATGAAGCTATATTATATAGATATAACAACTTGATATGCCTAGATGACTAATTAAAGTACCGTTTAAATAAGTATACGGCAAGGACGATAGCTCAATGAGTGTTCTTACTTTATCAGTGAAATTCTGATACTAGGCATTAATTTAAAATAAAGGAATGATATATGATAGAAGATAGATTTAAATGTAGAATATGGGATGATTTAGAAAAAAAGTATTATGATTTTTCGTGGTATGTAAATAATATTGAAACAGTATTAAACGATATTGAATATAGCGGAACACAATATAATCATAATACAGATAAGCAATATAATAAACCGCAAAGGTATTTTATTGAATCATGTACCGGTTTAAAAGATTATAATGGCAATCTAATATTTGATGGAGATAAGATACAGACCATTGATTCAAAAGGAAATCCGATTGTCAAGAATATAAAATATATTGCTACAAAAGCGGCATTCTGCATGGCAAATGACTACGAGATGAAATATGATGATTGTTGGGATATATGGCAATCAATTAGGGTAGACTGGTTAACGGAATTTGAAGCTGAAATCATCGGCAATATACATACATGGAAGTTTTAAATAAGGGAATAAAAATGAATGTTCTCGTAAAATCATTAAACGAAATTGATATTAAAAAAGTTATGAAAGAGCTATCAAGACCACAAGCAGGTTATCACGAAACACAAGCATTAATTATTATTAAGGGATATCGCAATTTAGTTGAGATTCAAAAGCATACTATATTTCAAGCAATGAAAAAGAATAGAGAAATGAAAGGAGTTAAATAACGATGGCAGACATTTGTAAATGTTCCGATAAAAATTGTCCGAGTAAACTAGATTGCTATAGATATATTGCTGAATCAGATGGTTGGCAATCATATTTTGCAGAATCACCTAGAAAAGAAAATGAAAAGAAGTGTGAATATTTTTGGAAGTTAGATAATAAAAAGGAGAATGAACAATGTGTATCGAAGTAATGAGTAAAGAAGAGTTTTGTAATCAGATTGGCGTAATCGAAGATTTTATGGAAAGAATGAATGTACTTAAAGATGTTCTTGACGTAGAATCTAACGACGATGTAACGGTATATGATATGATTATCTATAATAATATTGACAATCTTTCACGTCTTTGTGGAGTTGATAATTCATGGATTGAATGGTATATTTACGAAACGAATTTTGGTAAGAAAAATACTAAAGTTAATCGCGTTGGTAGAAAGACTAAACATATTGATACTGCAATGAAGTTGTATAATCTTATCGAACAGCAACGTAATCTTAGGTACCTTGATATTCATTCAGAATATCCGGTAGATAAAGATTTGATTGGAAGTACGGTGTTCGTTACAGAAGATGGTAAATGCGCTAACATTAAAGTATACAATAGTATTGGATATGGAGTATTGGTTGAAGCATGTGATTGTACTGCCGTAGTTGATAAGTATAAAGAGCTTGAGTATATAGTTTAAATTTCAAGCGTACATTGCAACTAAAGTGTGAGTTAATTTTAAGAAGTAAGTTTGATATGTTGTCAAATTTATGATTAAGTTTATCTTACAAAGGAGGTGATACAAGATGGTAAAATGTAAATCAGGTGGTGGTAAGAAGAAGTAATGGTTTAATTATCGTTTCTATGGCGTTATTGTTTAACTACGATAACGCCTGTTTTATCTAATAACAATTTTAACAAAGGAGGTGTAAGATGAGTAAATGTTCGCAACCGTGCGAAGTTTATTCACGATAAATTCGCGTATGTGGCTATATACGAATGAGTAGTGCGTTTAATAAAGGTAAGCTAGAAGAGTTTAGACAACGTAAAAAATTTAACGTAGGAGGTGCATTAAACACAATTAATACGGTATCGGTAGATTATCAGTTAAATAATAAAGTAACTCCAGAATCATTGCAATCAGTAGCAATGGCAGTATAAACAAAAGGACGGAACATGAACGCTGTACAAATGGATGGACACGTAAAGACAGAACCTAAATGTGAATTAATGACTAACGGTAAATGGAAGTCTACATTTATCATTGGTTGTCGTAATGCTAGATACAAAAAAGAATCTACATTTTGGATTATGTGTTATAATGATATAGCAAATTATGTTAGAGAAAAGATACACGAAGGTGACTATGTACTTATCTTTGGTTATCTTAGCTCGTGTTATAAGGGTGGTAAACATCAGATAGATATTATCCTAACTAGATTTAATCATATTATTGACAAAGATTTAATCATTGGTACAAGTGATGACCCATTACTTGAAAATGCAATATTGGAAATTACTACTAGAGAAGAAACAGAAATATTAAAAGAGTTTTAAAACTATAACTTGACAAACTTAAATACTTGCGATATAATATATTTATTGCAAGTTTAATTTTTTATAAGGAAAGATGAAATGGAAGATAGATTCAGGTTTAGATGTTGGAGTAAAAGTTCAGAATTTTATTTGACAGATGAAGAATCAATGTGTTTATGGAGTTATGGAGAATTATGGAGACAGGATGCCTGTAAAGATGAATCAGATAAATTTATCATTGAGCAATGTACCGGACTGAAAGACAGCAATGGTAAATTAATCTTTGATGGAGATACCTTTAAAAAAGGAGGGAGTACATTTAATATTGAATGGTATGATGGTGGATTTATTATTAGTGGAAAAGATTATTTTGAAGTATTAAATGAATCAAATGTTGGTTATTATGATATAGCTATTACTGGTAATATTCATGGAGTTGACAATGCCAAAGAAAATTAAGTTTAAGGATGGTGAATGTGATGACTGCGATAACTTACATTATGATGGAGTTAAATGTACTATAACCAATAAACCAGCTAAACGTTGTAATAAGTATCATTCATCATACGAAGTTGATGTCAAAAAAAATAAGCATAGAATTAAATCAATTAAGGATATGGAAATATGATTTTAAAAGATTTACTTGATAATGGAATTACAGATGTAAACTATCACGGTGATGGAGATATATTGTCATTATGGAATTATCTTCCTAATAAAATAACTATACCTCTATCAGCTCATTCTGCACTTATGGTTGAATATTATTTAGGTCTTGTAAAAACAGACGATGGAGATTATGTTCGTTATTCTGATAGCATTGGCAATAGAATAATTAGCATTAGGATTTTGACTACCATTGAACAAGCATTGGCAGATATGATAATATGGCTTAAGAGATACGGGTATATTAAATGATAACACTAATATTTGATGGAGTACCACAAGCCGTACAATCAATGAGAGTTGCAAATCGTGGTAAATTTATTATTAAGTATCAGCCCAAGAAACAAATTGATTGGAAAGAAAGTCTTAGGGTACAAGCAAGAATGCAACTTCCAGAAGATTTTAAAATGATATGTGATGCTCCTGTAATTATTCATCAGCTTGATTTTATATTCCCGATAGTTTCAACACTGTCAAGCAAACTAGTCAAAAGAATAAACAACGGTGAAATGGTTTATAAAATATCACGTCCGGACGTGTCCGACAATCTTAATAAAGGAATTTTAGACGCTTTAACAGGTATCGTTTGGAAAGACGATGCACTTATTGTTGATTGTCATCCTAGAAAATATTATGGATTAGAACCAAAAACAATTTTAGTATTTGAACAAATAACACAATAAAGGAAACAGTAGAATGAAAACACATTTGATGGTAAAGCGAAACTGGTTAGTATCACTATTCACTCCGTACAAGTATTATATGGCGTGTAATAGTAAAAGAAAGTTTGAACAATTATCTACAAATGTTTTTAAAAGTAGATATGGAAAATATGTTGACGGTGAAGTGATTACAGAATTTCAGGGCGTATCCTTTATTGGTGACTGTAAAAACTGTATGTCTACTAATGTATATAAGGAAATGATATGCAGCGATACAAAGTAAAATTTGGATTTGTGGAGATAGATGAAGATACAGGCGGTATGCTATTTATGTATAAGGGTAAGCTATTCTATGTGAACTATAACGGATTACTTATGAATGCTAAAGCTCAACCGTGGCATGGTTTTAAAATAGACTTAGACTATCTTGTATATCAGGTGGCAACGCAGTTAAGGTATAACAAAAAAGATAGTTCATTCCTTTATAAGTGCTTTGATAGTCCTGACGGTTTACTTAAAATTAGTGATGAAACTAATCGTGAAATTACTAATAATAAGAGCTTTATAAAGATTAAAGAAAGTAATATTGATGATTTGTTTAACGGATTAACTACAGAACAAAAAGATAAAATAGTTACTGGAGTATTTAATTTTGTAAAATTATTTAAAGAGTGCTTGAAAATTACTTGACATGTAGAATGTTTATGCTTTTGTCTATAGTATTGATAAAACAACCTTACTAATTTTTACAAAAGGAGTTCTATAATGAAACTTTCCAGACAGGCTTTTAGTGACATGAAACAGGAAATTAAACGTTCTGCTATCCGTATGTTTGCTGATGCTAATCCGTCTGATGCCATGCTTGATCAGACTATGCAGGATATGGGTATTGAAATGGAACAGGCTGATACTGAAATGAAAAAAGTAACTAGTTCTGTTGATGCAATGAATGCCGAAATTGATGCTCTGGTTGCTGAATTTGAAAAAGCCAAGTCTGCGCCGGATATTGCAGAGGGGGATGTTAAAGATATTGATATGGTTCTTGAACAGTTGAAGAATCTCAAAGAAGAATTGGCTACCAAGTTTGCCGATATTCAGGCGGCTAAAGATAAGTTTATCAAAGAAGTTGCTACTGCCGAAGTTCCGGTTGAAGCTCCTGCTGTTGTGTAATTTTATATAGTGTTCGTGTTCCGTTCTTTTCCTTTTCCCTGTAAGCATAAAAACTTACAGGGTTTTTTATTATATCGCTTGACAATGCTTTATACAGGCTGTATAATATAGATATTAACAAATACTTTTGATTATATAGAATGGTTCTATATTGTAATAAAGTATAAAAGGAGATTAAAATGATTGACAGAACAGTGCATTTTGGTATCGGTAGGGAAAACTTTCCGGAAGTTGACGGAGGCTATAAGGGCTATTGCATGACAAAGCATGGAGTTTATAAGTCAAACGTTAATAAAGTTTTATGCGGATTTACTTCGGAGGATAAGCATCAAATTTTAATTACCGGTAATGGTGAATTTGTAACCTGTGAAACATGTAAAAATCTTCTTAAAGAAGAAAGACAGTTTTTTACTTCACGATATATAAGTTCAGAAGAAGTAATTAATGTAAAGAATAAATCAGAATATTTTAAACTAATGCTTATACTTGCCAAGGAAGGATTTAGATATTCCTCTGCGTATTTTAATGAAGGATTAGATTTATGGGAAAGTTTTAGGTGGAATGAATTTAAGTCAAGTACTTGCGTTCACTGTACCTATGCCGGAATATATCTGCATTCAAAGCAACACTCAAAAGATATTGGCTTTAAAATAATATCGTTGTCTGAATTTATGTCTAAGCATGGTCTTTCAGTACATTTCGACATTGTTAAGGATGGTGAGTAAAATGGAAAATACCATAAAAGAAAAATATGACTATGAAGAATGCGATAAATTACACGATTTTATTAGAAAATTAAAATATAAAAACAATATATCAAACACGGCAATGCATATTTACTTTTCTGCAATGCCAGAAATTGAAAAATTAAAAACTGGTTTTTGTATTAAAACACATACTACATATAGAGAAATTTCAGAATATGCCAATGTATCAATTCCAAGTATTGGATTAGCACTTGAGCAATTAAATATGGATTTATGTGATATTGATATTGGCAATTCTATAAATAAAGGATACACTCAAACAGCCTTTAGAAGAAAAACAATATTGGAACTTAAAGAAAATTATTTAAACGATAAAATATTGTGTAATTTTTAAATAGCAAGGATACTAAGTGAATATAAAAAACATATTTTTTGTTCCCCAGCCCCTATATGCAATAGCTGTGGACGTGGACATTACGAAAAAAATATATACTTTATTTGTTTGTAAAGGATTGATAACATCTATAGAAGTAAATGAAGATTATAAATTTATATTAACGGTTGAGGGTTATAATAAAAAACGTGGAGGGTATTTTGAGATATGCTATTTAAGTCCTGATGATGTTTTTGAGGATAAAAAAGAAGCCCAAAAGCGGTTAATTGAAATGCAAAAAACTTAAATAAACAAAAACAAATATACTTGACAAACAATAATATTAAAGTATATTGTAATTAACTAACAAAGGAGTCATTGAATGAAAAACATGGTAGCTGTAAAAAAAGAAATGTTGCGCTTGTTTAAGGGTGGATATGTATTTGATTGGGGAATGTTTATCAACGAAGAGAAGATTAGTTCTGGAGGGGTTATCTCTGATCGCGATTGTGTGGTTAATGGTGCGCTGATTGCAGTTGGCATAAACTCAACAAGCCCAGCTATTTCGGCTAGAGAAATTTATAAATTTTTCAGATTTTGGGATGGTTGTTATCAAAGACTTGTACCCAAAAACTTTTGTATTATCAAGATGATGGGATTGAACGGTAATACGATTAGGGTTCCGTGCCTGATATTCGGAAAGAGATTTACCACACCTAAGGTTATGTATGGCGTAATGTTTAATGGATGTAATACGGCATGGGTTTATTCTGATAGGGTAGAGCCAATGACAATTAAGGATATTACATCATTACAGGGTTGTGCAATTACAAATATGCTTACATGGTATGATGAGTGTGCAACTAAAGATATGTTCAAAAACGAGATTGAAGATGATTGTGATTATGTAATTAATAATCCAACGTTTAAAACAAGCAAAGGAGAATAACAAATGAGTTTGACATTGAAACAGGAATTGGATAATGCATCTATAGGATGTGCGGCGATTGGTGAACGTGTTGGTAAACCGGCAAATATTGTTGGGCGTATGTTTAAAGACAATGAATCAGAAATGGATGCTGATTTTGTTAAAGTATGCCGTGAAATGCTTAATGAAAAGAATACTATTGGTATCGCTGATGGATTTACGGTTAAGGTAATGAACGAAGAACTTGCGCCCGAAGTAACCACAAATAGTCTTAAAGTACATCTTAGAGCTATTGCTGATGAAAATGGTACAGAAGCAAAAAGAATTATCATGTATAAGCCTATGTCAAACATGCGCCATGAATATACTATTCTTACTGGTGTAATTTGGGATAGCATTATTCCTAAGGATGAAAGTGTTATTCCGGTGGTTAAGTTTATTACTGTTCCAGAAAAAAGTGGTATTGACTATAATCCATACTGCTTCAAGTGGAAAAATACTGGTGAGATTGCATTTACGGTTAGTCCTAAAGTTGATTGGGATACTACGGTGATTAAAGCAGATAAGTCAATTGCTGAAATTATCTTTGTTGAACCTCCGTTGATTACAGAACTGTTGAAAAAAGTAAATTTATAGTACCATTGTTAAAATTTAAAACTAATTTACTTTTATGACTGGATATTAACTTATCTAGTCTTTTTGTTTTTAAATACTTGCAATATTGATTACTTATGTTATTGTTGCTATACGATATATAACTTTTTTAATTTTTATTATGGGGTGCTACGTCTATGAAAAAACATCGTATTGATGCACGAAACAAACGGTCAA
>Ga0172379_10004407_pt1 | contig 20852 bp, 25 predicted proteins | sample GrowelOW334metaG_FD_119756 | JGI IMG/M metagenome (GOLD analysis project Ga0172379, IMG submission 119756) | Groundwater microbial communities from an aquifer near a municipal landfill in Southern Ontario, Canada - Groundwater well OW334 metaG | ecosystem: Environmental > Aquatic > Deep...
AAATAAAATGATTACCCAAAATCAAAAAAAATTATTGGATTATTTGATTGCCAAGGAATTGATTCGCGAACCGCAAGTCAAAGAAGCGGAAAAATTATTGGAAACCGTGGAAGACAAAAATATTCGTTTGGTTTTAGTCAACGCGGGTTTGATTGATCCGGAAAAGCTGGCGCAAGCCGAAGCGGATTTTTGGGGCGTGCCATATGTAAATGTTTTAAAAGAGCCGATCGACGAACAAATTTTATCCGCGTTGCCATTTGAATTGACGGAGAAGCATTTTGCCGTGTGTTTTGGCAAAGAAGGCAATCGTTTGAAAATAGCGCTCGCGAACATGGATGATTACAACGCCAGAGAAGCGTTGGATTTTTGGGCGGCCAAAAAAAGTTATGATTTGGAATATTATCTTTGTTCATTCAACGGCTGGAAAGATTCGACAAAAAAATATGAACAATTCGGTGAAAAAGTAAAATCCGTTTTAACCGAAGCCGAGCAGGTGGAATCATTGGATGAAGATGTGACAACCGAAAAGATAGAAGAGGTTTTGAAAAGCGCGCCGGTCGCAAAAATCGTTTCCATGATTGTGAAACATGCGACAGATAGTAAAGCGTCGGATATTCACATTGAACCGTTTGGCAAAGCCGGGCGAGTCAGATTCAGAATCGATGGCATTTTGCAAACGGTTTTAACTTTGCCGACATATATTTATGATTCGGTTATCGCACGCATCAAGGTATTATCCAATTTGAAAATAGACGAAACGCGCGTTCCGCAGGACGGCAGATTCAAATTCGACGCCGGCGAAACTCATTTTGATTTTCGTGTTTCAATAATGCCTCTGGCCGGAAGAGAAAAAGCCACGCTCCGTGTGCTTGATACCACGGGAAGAACTTTAACTTTGGAACAATTGGGTTTCAGTCAGGTTGTGCGCGATCATGTCGCGACAGCACTCAAACAAAGTTATGGCATGATCTTGGTAACCGGGCCGACCGGCTCAGGTAAATCCACGACATTGTCTTCTTTATTGAGTACAATGAACGGAGAGGGCATCAATATTACGACACTGGAAGATCCGATTGAATATTATTTGCCCGGCATCAATCAGTCGCAAGTTCGACCGGAGGTCAATTTTACTTTTGCGTCAGGTTTGCGCGCACTTCTTCGCCAAGATCCTGATGTAATCATGGTCGGTGAAATTCGTGATGATGAAACCGCGGAAATGGCCGTGCATGCCGCGCTTACCGGACATTTGTTATTTTCCACTTTGCATACAAATGACGCGGTTGGCGCCATTCCTCGTTTGACAGACATGAAGGTTGAGCCGTTTTTGTTGGCATCGACTTTGGTGTTGGTGATTGCGCAGAGATTGTCTCGTCGCATTTGCCAAAAATGCAAAGAAAAAGTTGAAATCCCACAAGACATTGCGCAAAAAATAAAAGCTGAATTACAAAAAGTAAAACCGGAATCAATGCCAAAAGAAATTGATTTGACCGGCACATTATATTCATACAAAGGTAAAGGCTGTCCCGCGTGCAAAAACACCGGTTATACCGGCCGCGTGGTAATCGCCGAATCTTTGCCCATCAATGATCGTTTTAAAATAATTTTAGGCGAAGGATTCAAACATGAAGATGTTGACAATGAATTGAAAAAAATCGGTATGGTCACATTGCTTCAAGACGGTATCATAAAAGCGCTTTTGGGCATTACCAGTTTGGAAGAAGTATTTCGTGTCAGCGAAGAAGTTGCGGAACAGCAGTAATATTTTGCAATTATGGCGGTTTATAATTTCAGAGGAAAAAAAATCGGGACCGATGAACTGGTTGAAGGACAAGTGGAAGCGGATACAGACGGTGTAGCCGCGGAAATATTGGAAGAAAAAGGTTTGGTGGTGTTGTTCTTGGAGCAACAAAAGAGATCATTGGCATCGATTCAACTTTTCGCGCAAAAAGTAACGGCCAAAGACTTGGTTATCTTGTCTCGGCAGTTATCTGTTTTGATTTCCGCGCAAGTGCCGCTCATGGAAGCGCTCAAAGATATTGGCAAGCAAAATCCCAACAAAACTTTGCGCAAGACTATCGCCGAAGTCGCGGCTGAGGTGGAAGGTGGCGTGAAATTTTCCGATGCTTTGACAAAATATCCCAAGATATTTGATAATTTTTTTGTAAATATCGTAAAATCCGGTGAATCTTCCGGTCGTTTGGAAGAAGTTTTGTTGTATTTGGCCGACCAACTCGAAAAGGATTATGAGATGAAAAGAAAAATCACCGGCGCTCTGATTTATCCGGGATTTATTATTACCGCGTTGGTTTCTCTGGGTACTTTTGTAATGGTTTATATAATTCCCAAACTGACCGAGACGATGATGTCATCAGGCGCGGAATTACCGACAGCCACGAAAATATTATTGTTTATCAGCGCGAGTTTAAAGCAATACGGAATTTTCATGTTAGTCGGGTTGATCGGTTTGGTTCTGTTATTTCGTTTTTATGTCAAAACTCCTGCCGGTCGCAAACAAGTTGATTATATCAAATTAAAATTGCCGGTTTTCGGAAAACTTTTGCAATATATTGCCATTATCCGATTTACTCGCAGTTTGCGAACCTTGCTCAAAGGCGGTGTGGAAATAATCGAAGCCATGACAATCACCTCTGCAATCGTGGATAATGTGATTTACCGAGATATAATTTTGGACGCGGTAAAAAGCGTTGAAGACGGCGGTTCAATGTCAGAAGTTTTCGCGAAAAGCAAATTTTTTCCGGCAATTGTCACTCAAATGCTGAAAACAGGGGAGGAGACCGGAAAGATTGATATGGTTTTGGAAAAAATCAGCCAATTTTTCGGTCGTGAAGTGGATAACTTGATTGCCAATTTGATGGCTTTGCTCGAACCGTTTATAATGGTAGTACTGGGCGTCGGGGTCGGCATTTTGATTGCCGCTGTAATCATGCCGATGTATCAATCATCAGGCGACATTTAAACCGATAAAATAATAATTAAAAAATAATAAAAACTATGAAAAAAGGTTTTACACTCGTTGAACTTTTGGTGGTTATCGCCATTATCGGCGTACTTGCCGGAGGTGCGGTCGTGGTGCTCGGTGACAGACCGGCCCAAGCGCGAGACGCTCGTCGTTTAGCGGACATGGATTCATTGAAAACGGCGATTGATTTAATTTATACGGAAAGCGGATCGTACACGGCTCTGGCTATCGCTCCTGCTGCTCCGGTGGAAATCAATAAGTTGACCGGCGGAGAATTATTCAAGTCTTTCAATCAATTGCCGTTCGATCCGAAAGGCACCGTCAGTTGCGCGACCGATTGCACAAAAATGTGTAACTACGCGGTAAGTGAAGCGCCTGCGGCGGCAACATACAAGATTAAATTTTGGTTGGAAAAAGGCGCGGCCGCTTATTCCGTGCCGGGTTGCTATGCTTTGACCGAAAAGGGAATCGTTAAAATAGCCAACTAATTATGTTTTCCAAAAGAGCGGCGTTTACATTAATTGAAATGTTAATCGTGCTAGGCGTCATCGGATTGCTTTTGACGATCTTTGTATTTTCGCTTTATTCTAAACAAGCGGAAAATCGAGATTTGAAACGAGTTTCCGACATCCAAACACTCAGGCAGGCAATGTCTGTTGTCAAGACGAACACCGGCACTTTTGAACGCGCTCTTTGTTCTTTGGGCAATGTCAGCGCGTGTGCGGCTCAAAAAGATTCAGAGTTGCTCGGGTTATTGCCCCAACTGGCGAATCTCAATGATCCGAAATCTCCGAGTGCGTCTTGCTCCAAAATTGAAAATTGCCAATCCGGCATCTGCAATTACGGGTTTTCAAAAATTGAAGCCGATGATTATGAAATTCTGTTTTACCTTGAAAAAGGCGTTAATGATTTCAGTGAATCCGGTTGTTACATTGCGACACCGCAGGGAATCAGAAAAAATTAGAGTAAAGAAACCGGCTGAAAAAAGCCGGTTTTTTGTTTTCTTGCTTCAAGTATAAATTTGTAATAAAATATTAATGTGAGAAATGGAATTCGAGCAACTGAAAATGTTTGGCTTGAATTTTTGTTAATAAAACATTTATGGATATACGACAAGCGATAATCATCATTTCAATTTTGGTTTTTTGTTTTGCGTTGGGCAAGGCGTCTTTTGTCGGCGCCGCCGAACCGAATCAAGTTTTTATCAATCTTGACAAGCAAGCGATTGTTTCCGGTTTTACTGTAAAAAGTTTGACAAAGCAACTTTGGATCCCGATTTTTCCCAATCAGTTCAAAACTCCGGTCAGCGTATTCCTAAAAGAAGAATCCGCTCCCGGCAATTTGCCGCAAAACACAAAACCGGTTTCAGCTTTTTACAATTACGAGGTGAAAAGTCAAACTTTGGAATCAAATAATTTATTATTGTCGTTCGCCTCAGATTCTTTTTCTGGATTCAACAAGTCCGTTTATATTTACAACAAAGTAAAAGATAAATGGATCAAGTTGCCGACAAAAATCGTCGACAGTAAAAAAAATATTTTGCAGGCAAATGTCTCAGTCCAATCCGGACACGCGGTGGTATTGGAAACCATTCCTGAAAAATGGACTTCCGCGGCCGCAGTGGTGATTGACCGAAAAACCGGAAAACAATTGTATGAAAAAGATGCCGGAGAGGTGCGCTCCATCGCGAGTTTGACGAAATTAATGACAGCTTTGGTTTTCTTGGAAAATAAACCCAAATGGGACACGGTTGTCACTATGAAATCAACGGATTTTGTCGGCGGATCGACACTTTTGGTTAATGCCGGCGATAAATTGACGGTCAAGGATTTATTCAACGCGACTTTAATCGGTTCGAAAAACAATGCGGTCAGCGCGTTGGTCAGATCCACCGGTTTGACCGAAAAACAATTTGTCGCCGCAATGAACGAAAAGGCGAAGTCTTTGGGGTTGATGAAAACAAAATTCGTCGAACCAACCGGTTTGGATTCCAGAAATGTTTCCACAGCTTCGGAATTGGCGATCATTGCCAAAAAAGCGTTTGAGAATCGGGATATTGCGACAGCCACGACAAAAGAATTTTACCAAGTGAAAACAATTAATAATGGAAAGTTGATTTGGGTAAAGAGTACCAGTAAAACGATTTTGGATCGTGACTTGGATATTGTGGGGACAAAGACCGGCGTTATTGATCAGTCCGGTTACAATTTGGTGACTTCGGCAAAAAAAGGCGACCATGAATTGATCGCACTTGTCCTCGGCGCCGAACAGATGATGAATTACGAAGAAGTTTATTTTCTGCTGAAAAAACATTTATAATTTACAAAGAAAAACCCGCGTCAGTTTACGCGAGTTCTGTGGTTTTTCATTTCGATTTTTGCTGTAAGTTAATTTCCAAGCGTTCTGTCGTCAGATAAATCAATAAACTGATGGGGGACGGAAGGAAAAAGTACAATTGAAAGTCGCCACGGTACAAATAGACGAAACCGTCGACAAGCATCGGGGCTGACAAAGAAAGAAAAAGCACTGAAAATTGTCTGGCAAGGCGTAACAGTTCATGCATTTCAGGCTCCTTTGCTCGGTTTGCAAACGCCCGTCTTTGCTGATATATTAGTATAGTGTTTACAGCGTTTTCGGTCAAATTAAAAATTTTTGAAATAAACAAAATTATGTCATTGCAACAAATTCAAGATTTGCACAAGGAAATTATTGAAAAAACAAAAAAGAAAAAAGACTTGGGGCAAGTCGTAAAAGACGCTTTTGAAAATATCAAGGAGTACAAGGAATTGGTTGATGAAATGGATAAATTGCGAGAAAAAAGAAAGCAAATTGAAGTCCAAGTCAGACAGCAATACGCGTCAGAGTTCAATGATTTGCAAGACATTGCCCAAGATATCAAAGACACGCGCATGGTTTTATCGGATTTGATCTGGAATGAAGTCATGAAAAATACGAGCGTTGAGGTCAAGGATGAGTACGACAACAAATATGTTCCGCATATCGTCGCCTCCCTCCAAAAAGAAAAATAACCGAAAAACGGGCAAACGCCCGTTTTTGTTTTTATAAAAGTTATTATTTTTTAAGGGTAATTTCTTTTTTTACCGTATCAACATGGCAGTCTGTTTTTGTTACCGATACAGAGTCTGAAAATGGCCTATAACCATCGGCAATGATTTTAAAGGATTGATTGCCGTCAGCTTCATAAAGACCCATATAAACGCCGTTAAATTCATCAAACGGCGTGTCCGTTGATTCGTCGATGATTTGCGCGCCGATGATTTTGTCGCCGGATTCATCGAGTAGGGTAATAATCAATCCGGCTCTGGCTTCCAACGAACAGACGCGATCCAATTCGCGTTTTTCTTGAGTATAAAAATAAATTCCGCCGAAAAGCAGAACAAAAATTATCAATAAGAATAACATTGAGAACATATTATTTTTTGGCATAGTTATTCGAACTTATAACCGCAAGTATCGCAAGTTATATGTTCTTTTGCGTTGCGTGGATATTTGCGACAGTTCAACGGCCGGAGGGCATGAATCGAACAAAAAGATTTACCGTCAGGTTTGTTTTTCAAAAATGGGCACCGTACCGGCAAACTGCAACACGCGCCGCAATTGGCGCACGCGCCGCGTCGTGCTTTGGCATACGGCAAAACGGCGGTGAATGTTCGGATAAATTTAGCGCACCAAGTATTTTGACTGACTAAGCTCATAATAAGTTTGTTTATTTAAACAATATTATGGCACACTAATCAAAAAATTGCCATCGGGCATTTGATAAAAATGCGAGTTTATTGCGTTTTTGCAATTATTTTTGCCACAATTCTGCCTGATTCATAAATCGTCGGTAATCCGGAACCTGGATTTGTTCCTCCTCCAACGAGAAATAAGTGCTTTTCAAGTTGATTGTGCGGTCGGAAATATAACATTTGCGTCAAATTGTGTGCCAGGTTGAAAGTGGCGCCTAGAAACACATTGTATTTATTTTCCCAGTCATCCGGCGTAATAATAATTTCGGTTTCAATTAATTCTTCGAAATCAATACCGGTTTTTTCTTTCATTTTTGCAATTAGCTTGTCTCTGAAAGCTGTCTTGATTTTTGACCAGTCGATTTTTGATTTATTGTTTGGAACCGGCACTAATACATAAATATTGCCTTTGCCGGTCGGTGCCACGGTCTTATCGTATTTTGTTGCGTTCCTAATATAAAAAGAAATATCGTCATCAAGTGCCATTCCTTTAAAGATGGAATCAACATATTTTTTGTAATTGTCAGAAAAGAAAACCGTATGATGCTCGAGGTCCACATTTTTCTTCAATCCGAGATAAAGCATGAAAGTGGAGCAAGAGAATTTCTTCGAAGTTAAATCTTTCTTTTTCAACAACTTCTTATAGGCATAGCCGACATCCGCGTTGATGATTATTTCATCGGCGCAGTGTTTCTCTTTATTTTCAAGAATAATTGTTGTGCCAGTAACATTTTTTACATTGGCGTTAAAATGAAACTTACCACCTTTTTTTAGTATAACTTTTTTCATCGCTTGCGAAATCTCCGACAATCCTCCTTTGACATGATAAATGCCGTAATGATGTTCAATAAAGGGGATTATCATGAAAGCCGCGGGACATTGCCACGGTGACATCCCCAGATATTTTGATTGGAATGTAAACGCCATTTTCAAGTCTTCATTCTTGAAATATTTACCAAGTTCTTTGTGCATTGAATTGGGAAACGATAATTTCGGTAAGAATCTTAATAAATGAGAATTGAATAAATTATAAAATTTACTGTAATTTTGTTGCAAGCACGGGTAAGCATAATCAAACCGTTTTTTTTCGCGGATCATCAATTTATCAAATCCTTTTTCTTCTCCCGGGAAAACGCGTTTTATTTCCGCTCTGGTTTTCGCGGCGTGACGGCTGATATCAATAAAATTATTTTTGAAAATCAACCGATACATTGGATCAAGATCGTAAAATTCCAGATAATCAGTGGTTTTCTCACCAGCCTCCGCAAAAACTTCATCCAAGACCGGTTTCATCATGAGAAATGTCGGCCCGATGTCAAAAGTAAAACCATTTTTTACAATCGCTCCGTTTCGACCGCCAACATCAGAATTTTTTTCAAAAATTTCCACCGCAAATCCTTGATTTGCCAAAAGCATACCTGCCGTTAGTCCGCCCGGTCCGGCGCCGACAATAATTATTTTTTTCTTTTTCATTTTATTGTGGTTATTCCCAAATCAGCCGGTGCCCGGCCTAGAGAGTATAGTAAAGAAATGGTTTCTTTGATATTGGCTTTCAAATTTTTATTTGATTTTCGGGGATATAGTTTGTACAGCTTTTTATAATTTTCTGGCGTTGCGTTAATCATTAGTGAATTAGCGCCGGCCATCAATCCGTTTTTTTTTGCGTCAGGATTTAATGTTTCCATCGCCGAGGTTACCAATATATTTGAGTTTCTGTCTAGAAGGCGAGTGAGTGCGATGATTTTTAAAATCGTGGTTTCGTCAATAATTTTTTGGTTTTCAAGTGGCGTTCCTTTAGCGGGAATCAACGGACCGAAAGAATACATGTCCGGCGCCAATGATTTTGTTAAAAAAATGTTGTTGATCACATCTTGTTCGGTTTCATCTGGCAGACCGATTAAAAATCCGGTGGCGATCAGATAACCTGTGCGTTTTAAAAATTTTATCAAAGAAAGTCTTTTTTCAAGCGTTGTTCCAGGGCGCATTTTTTCAAAGAGTTTTCTGTTTGAGGTTTCAAACCGCATTAAAACGCCGCGCGCGCCGGCCTTAAAAAGTTTTTTGTATGTTTGTTTGCTTCTGACGCCGATGCTCAAGAAAACAAGAATATTCATTTTGCGTAAAGTGCGCACAATTGTTTCCAATTTTTTATCATCATACCAACTATCTTCGCCGGATTGCAGAACCAAGGCTTTGAAGCCGAGTTCTTTAACCGCAAATTTCGCGGCTTTGATTATTTCTGGCACTGTCATCCTGTATCTCTCAATCTTTGTCGCGCATCTGATTCCGCAATACAAGCAGTTTTTGTCGCAGTGATTGGAAAATTCCAAAATTCCGTGAACACAGCACGCGTTGCCGTGATTTTCTCGGCGGATGCTGTTTGCCGTGCGATAAAGCAATTTTAATTCGCGTCTATCTTTCAGTTTGAACAAGCAAGTCAGCTCTTTTTTTGTTAATTCTTTTTTTAGATTGATTTTTTGCAGAATCGCTAGTTCGTTTTTTGATGATTGAGAAACCGTTTTATCGATTTTTTTCAAATCAAAAAATTTATCCTGCCACAGCGTCAATATTTCTTGCGCTTCTTTTTTCGGTATTTTGTCAATGATAATTCCGCCTTGCGCAAAAACATAATCGCCGATTTTAAGATCGGCGAATTCGTTCAAGACATTTTTGTGTTCTCCAAAGTAGTCGACGATTGCAACTTTATTTTTCAATTCAGTAACTTTTGCAGGAATCGCGTAGCACATATTTTTATTTCACTTTTGCGTATTTTGTTGCAATCAAATCTATAATTATACCGTAGCCGATACCGGCAAAAAATCCAAGAGAATCTCTATTTCCACTGGCAACATACCAAGAATAACTGACCAATGTGCCGATGACTGCGCCTCGAATGACAGGATTGAATTTGTTTTTTGTAAATACCAATGGTGTGGCCAATCCGATTATTAATCCCATAATAACGCGATTATACCACGCGGAAAATAGAAACAGCATGTTGCCGTCAAAGCCCAAGCGAAAACCAATGCCGATAATACACGCGATGCCGAGCACCGCGCCTAGTAAAATCGAAAGCCAAATTCTTTTTTGCATATTTTTATAATTTTTCAATTTCTTTTAAATCTTTATCCGGCAAGTACAAAATTAATAATCCCAAAATTGTGCCGATGATTGCCGACCAAATATGGACATCGCCGAATATGACATAATCAAGGCCGTCCAAAATATACCAAACGCCGCGCCAGACCAGCACCAGTCCCAACACGGTAAAAAGATTTTTGGCGATATAGGCCAGAGAATTGGTTTGTTTCTTCATGTTGTTTTTTTAGAATTGATCGTCGGTGGTTGAGGTTTGTTTGCCGCAGTCAATTCGTTCAATTCTTTTTTGAGTTCAATCATTTTCAATTCGCGCCCGACCATCAATTGGTTAAATTTATTTTCGTTTTTAAGAGTCTTTTTTAATTTTTCTTCCGCTTTGGTCAAAGTTTCCGTTCGCTCTTTGATTTTTTGTTCGAGGCTTTTATTCAAGTCTGATAAGTTTTTTTCAGCCGTTTCTCGTTTGTTTATCTGTCGGCGAACGAAAAGGAAGGAAAAGGTGGAAGATGCGGTTATAAATAGCGCAAGGAGAATAGTAATCCAGAAATAAAATTGTGCATTGTTTAAATACTCGGCGATTGCGCCGGTCGTTCTGGTTTCAAACATTTCGTAAAATTCATATATCGGGCGCATGATTTCCGCTTTTGTTTTGTAATATTCCGCGTTGTTCATCAGCTCATTGGCCAATGCCGGATCAGGCGCGCCTTTGTTGGAAAAACTACCCGTGCCGTCGTCAAATATTCCTTTCATGGCGTTCATCGCGACTCTTTCGGCAGTTACCAATCCATCGGAGTTTTGTTGCGCGAGTGCCAGCAGATCAAATTCAGCTTGGGTGAATCCTTCTTTAATCATTAAATTTTGCAGGGAAATTTTTTCGCCGTCAGCCCGCGGTTTTTTGCCGGTGGCTGAAACAAAATCCCAATAAATTCGATTGTAAGATGTCGGACGCGGTATTTTCCCATTTCGAATATCGAGCACTGTCCAGTATTCTTTTTCAAATTCCGGATTGCCGGTCGCGACATAGGCGCGGGCGAGGCGAGTCAGGTCATCGGAGCTTTGGCGCAATTCATCAGCCAATAAATAAGAATTAAAATGCGTGTCGCGGCTCGCGGCTAATTTTTGTTGATTTTGAAATAACAGCACAATCAAAATCGCGAGTACTACGAGCAGTATTAATTGAAATCCGAAAAATATGGAGAATGATGTTTTTAATTTGCTTTTTATTTCTGGCCTACCATTCATATTTTTTATATTTGTTAATGAAAGATCTTTTTAAATACGAGATTATTATACCAAATTTCACGGGGGATTTCAAAATTTTTTCAACAAGAACAGTTTTTACGATACAAAAAATGCGGTTTTTCACCGCATTGATTGATTATGAGTATGTTTCGTTTTTAGAGTTGATTGATTGGAGTGCTTGCAGTACTTTTTTATTATAATCCGGGTATCCGCCAGATTCACCGGTTAATTCTTCTTTTTCTCCCCAATAAACCAATCCTTCCTCGCTGGCTTTTATTTCACCTTGCCACTTGGGGCAAAGATATGAAACGACTCTTTTTCCACTTGGTGTTTCGCCGTCATACAACAAAACCAGCGGACCGTTTGTTTGTAAACCAGTTTCTTCTAATAATTCTCTGGTCGCAGCGATTTCCGGATCTTCCGATTTCCCAGAGTCTGTTGTATCGACAAGCCCTGCCGGAAGTCCGACGGCTTCGGTTTTTCCGGAGGTTCTTTGATATAAAGATTTGAATAATAAAATTTTCCCTTCCATGTTTTCAATTACAACGCATACGGCTGTGATGGGTTTTTCCGCTGATTCTTTTTTTTCTAGTTTGGGTTTTTCTATGTTTTTCATGATTTTTTATTATTCAGCTTTATTGGTCTGGGCAATTTCATTGATTATTGCACGGAACTCGTGAGATAGATCCGGTTTTTGGTTTTCTGGAGAGGAATATCTTTTAGTGGTTAGGGAATTTTCAGCTTCTTCAACGCCGATCATATATTGTTTTTTGAACCAGGGAATTTGCGTCGTCGGTCTTTTTGATGCTTGATTGAAAAAATGAACACCAAATACCTCAGAATTGGGGTAGGCCTCAGTGAATATGGCAACAGCTGCTCTCAAAGTAGTGCCGGAAAAAAGTAATTCATCAATGATTAGCGTTTTACCGGGTTGGGTACCATAGCGTGATCGTATTTCCTCGATTAATTCCGGATGCAGGCGAGTAACAGTCAACCAAATTTCAGAAATATTTTTTTTTGACATCCATACCTGACCCTCAATGTCATTACCTTCCGAGAAGCATATGTTTTTATAAGAAGACCAGTCATCATCATCGCTGAAAGTTATTCTTGAGTTTGCGTCTAAATTTTCGTATACGGTTGTGGCCTCTTCGGTCATCGTTTCAATTGTGGTTTTCCCTCCGGTTATTTCTCTACCGCCCAAGTCTATAAATTGAATATTGGGAATTGTATCATCGCCAAGGTGTTTCATTCGTGCTCTGATTAACCAGGATAATGGTCGCGCGCTCTTGTCTAAAAAAATCAGGTTTTCAATATGATTATCGCTGATTTGCCGAATGAGATGGTCGACTCTTTCTAAAACTTCACGACGCCACTTGGGATTCATCAGTCGTGAATACGCATAGGGATCAATGTCTTTAATTGAGGGTTCTATTTTTTCTAAATTATTTTCAGTCACTGTATTTTTCTCCTGGAAGTTCATAGTATATTCTTATGGATGAAAATTGAATAATTGATTTATTTCAACGCACGCTTTTTTCACTTACGGTTTTTTCAAAATTACGATTAAATGGGGCTTAACAAATGATAGTGGTAATGCTGAAAAAAATTTAGAGACAGAATAGCTTATCGTTCCAAAAGATGTATATGTAGGATCTGCATTTTCTTTTAAACAAAGTATTTTAAAACCACTTTTTTCTGCTAGTTTTTTTATATCTTTCGCCGTATTAGCTTTATATTGTACTTCGAAGGTATCAGCTTCAGTGCGATTATAAATTTTTTCAACTAGTTTTTTTGCTAAATTATCTGTCATTAATCGACGACACTGGATTAGCGCAGAGGATTTATTTGGTGTTACAAATGCAAAAATACCACCAGATTTAAGTACTCGCTGAATTTCTTTAAAACATGTTTCTGGATTTTTAATATGCTCCATTACCCATAGAGATATAACAGTATCAAAAGCTTGACTTTCGAATGGCATTGACGAAATCTCACCAACTACACATCTATCGAGACAAATATTTTTTTGCATTACTTCGGGGGAAACATCAATACCCACTGCTAGAGAAAACTTTTTACGCAGTTCATCAATAACAAAATTTCCATGACCACATCCCACATCAAGCACAGTACTTTGATTTTTGGTATGCTTGTCGACAAGATCTTTTAAAATTATCATAGAATCATCCCATTCGGGTCGATCTTGTTTATATCTGCGTTTATACATGAGCTGACGTTTTTCTTTGGGTTGTAAATTGGTATATTCTTTGATATATGGCATACACTTCAATCACATCTATAAATCGTGAAAAGTAAATTAAAAAATTCAATTGCGTATAACGTTTGCGTTTATCTGAAGTTTTCATCCCGTTTAAATGAGATAAACTTTGATTACCAGATAACGCTTGATATTTTAAACTCCACCCAAATTCTCATCAAATTAAGGGATGAAAATTTTGGCGGAGGAAAATTGGCGCTCCTACAGGAATTAGTTGACGCCAATTTTCCGTAGCCAGATACACGCTGTTATGTTATGTAGCTAGAAATTTCTATTCCTTATTGTTTTTTGGCAATTATAATTTGATTTCAAAATGATCAATGCCTTTTTCTTTTAATTTGGCAAGTATATCGCGAAGTTTCGTTTTCTTAAATTCTTCCAACGAAACTTCATCCGTAATAATGCCTTGTTCTTTCGCAGAATTGAAAGCAGCTTCATACATTAAATCCATTAGAATATCTTGCATCTTTTCTTCGGGCGTTTCGGCTGGTCTTTTTTCCATGTTTTTCATAGTTTTGTTATTTAAATATTAAATTTACTAAATTATATCACAAGTTGTGCCGTGTTAGACGACCCGAAGGGCTTGAGTTGCCCAGAATTCGCTTCAATCTTTTCCATTCCATTCTTGAAAGAAATGTTCTAAATACTCTTCCATCAATTTATGTCGCTTCTCAGCTATCTCTTTCGCAGTCGCAGTATTCATCAATTCTTTCAAGAGTAGTAGTTTTTCATAAAAATGATTTACAGTAGGACTCTGATTGTTTTTGTACTGCTCAAACGACTCATGTTTTTCAGGTTTAATGTCGGGATTATACATCTCTCGACCTTTCGCACCGCCGTAGGCGAAAGTTCTAGCAATACCAATCGCACCAATCGCGTCCAAACGATCAGCGTCTTGAACAACCATGCCTTCAGTTGTTTTCATTTTTGTCGTGACTCCCGCTCCTTTGAACGAAGCGTCTTTGATGATTTGGCAAACATGAGAAATTATACTTTCATCGACTGCTAATTTTTTAAGCCACTCTCTAGCTAACTGCGGACCAACATCGTCGTTACCATCGTGGAATTTCCAATCAGCAATATCATGAAGCAGGGCAGCAAGCTCAACAACAAATAAATCTATGTTCTCATGTTTGCCAATATGGACAGCGTTTTTCCAAACACGGTAAATATGCCACCAGTCGTGACCAGAACCTTCGCCGGTGAGTTTAGTCTTGATATAGTCAGCAGTTTGATTTACGATTTGTTCCTTATTCATTTTTATGAAAAATTACGATTTAATAAAGGGAAAAGATTGAAGCGAATTTTGGGCAATTTCGTCTAACATATCGGGATAAAAGAAGTTTTTCTGGAGCGTAGCGAAAGAAAAATTTGGGTGAGGCACGAGCTGAGTGCCGAACCTTTTATCCCGTGTTATATGACCAGAGCGAAACGAAGTGTAGCGAGAGCGCAGCGTGGTGCGAGTGATAACGAGCAAGTCAAGATGGCACATTACTTCTTAATTTTATCAGTAACCCAACCTAGTAATCCAAGTAGTCCGATAAAACCAAGGTAGCCAAGATTTTTTTTGTTCATATGTTTATAATAATTTAATAATTATTTAAATCTTTCCAAAACTTAATTAAATCTAATGCTCGTCGGCTATACGAAGTTGCGGACTAGCTCCGGAGTTTTGTATAGCTGACAGTTGCGCGAGAGTCGCGAGACTGAGCGAAGCGAAGGACGCGACGGAGCGCGACGGAGGCTTGCCCCGCATCGAAACAATGTTTCTGGTGTGGGGGAACCGACGAGCATTGCACAAAATAGCGGAGCCACTCGAAGAGTGGCGGGCACGATATCTCCAATATTTATTAATTTTTTGGTTTCAATATTAAATAAACAACAATATTTGTTAAGTAAATAATTGTACCGTATAATCCTATGACTATCTTTGAAAGGCCATAACTCATAGGATCTGTTGTTGTCATTGCCTGTTGTAAATACGAAACCCAAATAATAATTATTAGAATAATAGGCAAAATGACACCAACCGGATATTTAGAACAATACCATAAGTACGAATTTAAGATAAATAATATACTTATACTTATAGATATTACTATTAAATTAAAAGTTGCAGTTGCAACGGGAGAAGATATATAATCATCAAAAACGATAACTTTAAAAAGAAGTATAGCTAGCAATATTATGCCATTTAAAATCAAATTGTTTTTTTTTGTAATTTTTGGGATCATAGATAGTCTTTATAAGTTAATTATATTAAATTTTTTATTATATTTTCTTGCGTCGTCGTGTTGGGATTTTATTCCCGTCGCCTAACGTTCGCGTGTATCTGATGTCCGCCGATTAGGTGGATATGGGCGAAGGCTCGCCGTTAGACGAACCGTAGCCAGATACACGCTGTTATGTGATGTAGTCAGATATTTTATTCCTCAATGTAATTATTTTGCAGTTTTATTTTTGGAATTTTTTTTAATTACACAATAACGCTCCTCGGAAAGTGACGATTCTTTAATTTGAACATCAACATCTGATACTGCTGATTTCAAAAAATCAACATCAATATATGGAACCGGCGCAATTCGTAATTCACCGCCATCCTTAACAATTGATAGCAATGCCATGATGTAATCAGTGAATTGTCCTAGATGCGGATACCAAGCAGCTCTCGCCAGTACCAAGTCAAAAGCGCCCTCCTTGAAAGGCATTTTAAAAATATCGCCAACAACATATGATTCTCTATGCTGAATCTCTTTATCGGCTGGATTGGCATATATTTCTAGTGACACCACATCAACACCGTTTTGCTTTGCAGCTGCTGCAAATTCACCACTGGCTGCGCCTGCATCCAATATTTTTTTCCCCCCCAGTGATTCCCAAGTTAAATCAAAAGTATCAAGATACTTTACGTTATTTTCTTGGGTATTAGGCTCTAATTGTTCGAATGATTTCATAAAAAGAATGGTAATAAGTAAGATTCGTAACCACAAAATATGTTCGACCTGAAATAAATTGCCAAAAAAATCACAATATAATAAATAAATTTCTGGCTATTTCATATAACGTATCCGTGTATACGAAGTCCCGCCATTTCCAGCGATTCTTTTTTCTTTGAACTATACATAGTTTAACACCTGAACCCTCTACTATCAAGTTGCGGGATTTGGGTGGAGGGCTGTCCATAAAGTAAGGGAACCGAACAGCCCGTAACCGTATACACGGAGTTATACAACGTTGGCTTTCCATTTTTTCGCAATTATTTGGGTAATTTTATTTGTTAATTGGCTTATTTTGGCCAAATTAATGTGGTATATCCTTGACAGAAGGTCATTTTTGTACTATACTCAACAGTTCTTTCTGACGTGCTAACCCTCGTCAGAAGGACCAACTCACACCCATGCCCCAAGGGCAGGAGGCTGTCAATGCGCTGGTACGTCATCGCGATCCTCTTCGTTCTCACGTTCAACCCCAACCGCGCGCAGGCCGAGGAGACCTGCACGACCGTGGCGGACGCCGCCGACGCCGAGATCTCCCAGCTCAACCCGACCGACCAGAACGTCCTCGGTCTGGTCAAGGTCACCCTCGAGCGAGGCAACGAGGACGAGCTCTCATCACTCACCGACAGCTTGCGGCTCGAGGATCCGAACGCACAGGCGTTCTGGTCCGAAGTCCTCAAGGTTGCCGGTGTGTACAACATGGAGCCCGTCTGTCAGGACCGTCTGCTGGTCCTGTCCTACTACAGCTACTTGAATCACATGAAGATGGACGAGAAGTGCCATCGCGACATGTCAGAGCTCTTCACGGAAGAGAGGCTCGAGGAGCTGGGGCTGTCGATGGATCTGTGTCTGAGAATGGACCCCATGGCGACCGCTCGGTTCGAGCGGGCAGCGACCTACCTCGAGGTGCGGTACCCCAAGTACAAATGCCACTGCGAGAAGCGCTGACGCGCTGGCGGGGTGTGACGATGAAGCCGACCGAAAGGCCGTGCGGATTCGGGGGCTCGGTTCGCCGAGCCCCACCCCTTCTTTTGTTCATCAATACAGTTATGGTGAATAGAAGAAGGGAAAGAAAAAATACTCTTTAAAGAGTATTTTTTTGGTACACATTTTCAACCAATCACACAAATAAAACTACCCAAATAATTGTCGTCAATCACAAAAATGGAAAGCCAATGTTGTATAACGTATCCGCGATAGACGAAGTTTTAATTTCGTTTATCGCGTGTTGTGCGTTGTTGTTTTAATTTTTTAATTCCTTAAGTTTTTGCTCCCACCATTTCTTCACGGCTTCGACATGCACTTCTGGTCCCGCTTTTCGCAAATACTCAATTTTCTCAACAAAAACTTCATGATGTTTTTTTAGCTTTTCGGGACTTTGTAAAGCCCATAATGAATGTTCGAGCTCAACTTTTTCTTTTTTGGTAAGAAATTCCGGCGATAAGTATCTGTTTGCCGACACATCAAAATCTATAGGCACCACTAGAAAATTATAATTTTTATCCAGTATTTTTTTAGCCAGAACCTTGATGCGCTTCTCACGTGTTTGCTCACAGAAGATGAAAAAATTGGCTTTTTTAATTTTCTTTTTTTGGACTATCTCATTACTATTTAACAGATTTTCTAAAGTCGAAAGAGATTTATTTTCTGGAATGAAAAGCCAATTTTTGGTTATTAGTTTTAAAAATGGTCTTTCTTTAACAAAGGTGCTAAATAATTTTATCATCTCCTCGGCTTCAGTACGCTTATAAGACTTAAACATATCCGTTTCACCGCCGCAAGTAATGATAACTGGTTTATCGATCTTGTCTTTTACGACAAAATCATAAATTTTATTAAAGACCATTTTTAAATAAAAATTATAATTTTCGTCTTTCAGTATGTTCTTGGGTATTCCGTACCCGAAAACTAAAAAAACATCATTCATATTGTTAGATTAAAAAATTAAAATAATTTCGTACAACGTTTGTGTATATCTGATGTTGCGTCAGCAATATTGGCGGAGCGAAGCGAAGCCAGATATACGCTGTTATATGCTGTAAATTTTGGCTATATTAAACATTTATCCCATTTTCTCTTAAAAATAGAATTAGTTTATTAACAGGGATTGCAGTTCTAAAATTATAATTACCTTTTATATATTCTGCAAACCTCAGTAATCCATCCGCTTCAAACGCACCTGCACACTTAACTGCGGGAAACCTAGCAATGTAATCATCAATTTCAAAATCTGAAAGTTCTCTAAAGCGAACCTCACAGACCTCTGAAGTCGAAAGTAATTTTTTAGTATCACTATTATAAACTACTAACCCAGTCACGATTTCAAAAGTGTCGCCAGATAATGATTTCAGCATTTCTTTAGCATGATTCTCGTCTCGAGGTTTTTCGATTATTTTGTTTTTATGAACAACGAATAAATCAGCCGAGATTACAATAGAATCTGCATTCTCATCACCAATTTTCAGAGCTTTTGCCCTTGATAGCAGTTGGGCTAACTCATCTGGATCTTTGTGTCTAATGGCAGATTCATCTATGTTACTAGGAATTGTTTCATATTTAAGACCTAGCACATCTAACGCATGTTTTCTAAAAGGTGATTGTGAGGCTAAAATTATTCTCATATTGAGTTAGAAAAAAATGGGATAAATATTATTAATTGCCAAAATTTATTGCGTATAACGTCAGGGATAAAAGAAGTTTTTGTAGCGGAGAAAATTTGGGAAAATTGCGAGCCGAGCAATTTTCCTTTTATCCCTTGTTATACGAGGGTGAGGAGCGATAGCAACGAAAGTGCAGCGTCCCCTTTAGCGTTTGGGTTTTGGCGTTAAGGTTTCTGAAGAATTAACTCCATAATTTTATGTTTATGTTCAACTGGATGATGGTCGACTCTTTCAAAAATATTCTTTTGCAGAATTTCGAATTTTGAAACTAATTTTAATATGTCTTCTTGGTTGTGGGAATAATCAACTTTCCCATTTTTATCAATTATTTCGATGTTGAAGTGTATAAAGAAATATCCTTGAGATTTTAATGCTCTAAAAATTTCCTGAATTGCTTTTTCTTTATGAACGTAATGAATAACATTAATCATGAAAAATGCGTCAATAGAATTATCTTCAAAGTTTAGGCTTTCAGCATTTTGAACTTCAAATTTTAATTCAGGAAATTTTTTTTTATTATCTTCAATTTCTTTAGAAACATTATCTATACCTAAGGCATTAAAATCGAAGTTTGAAAACACTTCAACATCACGTCCGTTCCCACAACCAATATCCACAATTATTCCTTCAAAATTCTGTTCTTTTAAAAATTCTGCAAAACTTTCTGCATAAAGAGTCGGATGACTTTCCCAATGTCGACCATCAGAATATTTTTGATATAATTTTTGTTCTTCCATAGTAAACATAAAATTTGCTCATTTATAAAAACATTTCTTTTTGTAGCCCAAACCCAAATGTCGTATAACGTTCGCGTATATCTGATGTGCGCAGCATATGGACGGAACGACCGACGGGAGTGGAGTCAGATATACGCTGTTAAGTGATGTCCTCATCAATCTTTCCTTCGTCATCAAACTTTATTGAGGATTTTTTTATTTCCTCTAAAATATCTTTAACAGATTTAGTTCGCCAAGCTTTTATGACAGCAATTATCAACCACCCAAGAAAAATTGCTCCTGCAATTAAAAAGACGGCTTGCCATGCCTCTTTTGATAAGTACCACTCTTTAAAGTTAGTTGTTAAAAATGTTAAAATGACTGTTAATAATAAACCAAATGGTGTTATCCAACCACTTTTGTTTTCAAGATCTCCGAGGTGTTTCATTAAGCAGAGTTCAATTTTATCTTCTGTTGAAATTATAATAATCTCGCCTAGACTCGATTTGACCTTCGAGTTCTCAACGATCATTTTCTGCAAGCCGTCTTTTAAGATCTCAGTTTCTCCGCTCATAAGTTAAGATTTATCTGCTTCCGGTTTTTCTTCGTCTTTAGTTGGAAGTAAGCCTAAAACTCCTAAGGCATGCTGGCTTATAAATCCACATCTTGTGCAGATTACTGCAACTGATGGAATTGCAGGTCCGCCAAGAACTAAGCCACTCAATTTTTCTTGGAGTGGTTGATTAAAATAACCGTCCGCCAATGTAAATTGCTGGAACCCACAGCGTGGGCAAGGTTGCTTGGCGAACCTTTCTTCTAATGCTTTGATGATTTTATCTTTTTCTTCAGGTTTCATATTATGATTATATCATTGATTGATGAGGATTTCACTTAACGTACGCGTGTATGCGATGTTTGCCGAGCGAAGCGAAAGAAAATATGGGTGGAGCGACCTTAGGAGCGTAACCGCATACACGCTGTTAGGCGATGTAAAATTTTTACGCTTTTTGTTTTTTCGTTCGCTCACGGGGGGCAGGGGGGGCGTCAATCATTATGGCGAAAGGGGACAGAGGGGGACAAAAGGGGTGAATGCCCCGTAGCCATATCACATGTGACATATTATATGCGACCT
>Ga0172379_10004408_pt1 | contig 20846 bp, 23 predicted proteins | sample GrowelOW334metaG_FD_119756 | JGI IMG/M metagenome (GOLD analysis project Ga0172379, IMG submission 119756) | Groundwater microbial communities from an aquifer near a municipal landfill in Southern Ontario, Canada - Groundwater well OW334 metaG | ecosystem: Environmental > Aquatic > Deep...
CCGACATAACCGATTTCCGGATAAGTATGCACGCTGATATGACTCTCGGCCAAAATTCCGACAATCGTTATCCCGACCGGCGAAAACTTTTTGGAAACCAAATTTAACAAATGATGATTTGTTTTATGAATCGCTTCTTGAACCAATCTTTTTAAAAGCTGCTCATCATTAATTATTCGCGCATCGCAGCCTTTTAAATCGGCGATAATTTCTCGGCCAATACGATAACTTCTTTTTAAATGAATAACTTTTTTCTTTTTCATCTTATTTACTTATTAACTTAGTTAGCTTATTTACTTATTAACTTGCCTTATAATACTTCTTCTAATTTTGTTCTATATTGAATGGCTTCGGCAATGTGATTGAAAGTAATTTCTTTGTCTCCGGCCAAGTCGGCAATAGTTCGGGAAACTTTTAAAATCCGGTGATAAGCGCGAGTAGACAAGGCAAATTGATCAATGGCTTTTTTTAATAATTCATGGCTCTTGTCGTCAACTTGGCAAAACTTTTTCAATTGCGGTAAAGTCATTTCGGCGTTGGTTAAAACTTTTTTCTTGGACGAATCATTTTTAAATCTTTTTGTCTGAATTTCTCTCGCTTTTTCCACTCTTTTTCTGATTTCTTTCGAACTTTCAGCCACTTTTTCATTGGTTAATTTTTCAAATTTAAGACGAGGAATTTCAAGATGCAAGTCAACTCGGTCCAACAATGGCCCGGATATTTTTTTGCGATATTTCGTAATTTCGCCAATACCGCAGCGACAGGGCTTTTCGGGATCGCGATAATATCCGCAAGGACAAGGATTTTGAGCGGCAATTAAAATAAATTTTGCCGGGAAAACCAAAGCGCCTCTGGCCCGAGAAATGGAAATTATTCCGTCTTCTAACGGCTGACGCAAGCTTTCCAAAACATGACGAGAAAACTCCGGCACTTCATCTAAAAATAAAACTCCCCGATGAGCTAAACTGATTTCGCCCGGTTTAGGAATTTGTCCTCCGCCAACCATGGCTACATCAGAAATAGTGTGATGAGGAGATCGAAATGGCATTTCAAATTTTAATTCACCTTCTGTTAAAAGTCCGGCTACGCTGTAAATTTTTGTCACGTCCAAAATTTCTTCTCTGGACATTTTCGGCAAAATTGAAGGTATGGTTTTTGCCAAAAGAGTTTTTCCTGAACCCGGCGCGCCGCTCATTAAAATATTATGTCCGCCAGCCGCCGCGATTTCTATTGCTCTTTTCGCCTGTTCTTGTCCTTTTACATAAGCCATGTCAAATTCATATTCCGTTTCTTTTTCCAAAACATTAATATTTTCACCGACAAAAGGTTTAATTATTTTTTGTCCAATCAAATGACTGATTAAAGAATTTAAAGAATCAAGCGGATAAATTTTAAAATTTTCATTTTCTATTAAGGCCGCTTCTTGCGCGTTGGAAGCGGGCAGAAAAATATTTTTTATGCCTTTTTCCGCAGCTAAAATCGCCATTGGCAGAACTCCTTTGGAATGACGAAGTTCACCATTTAAAGCCAATTCGCCGACAAACAAACTTTTTTCTTTTAAAAAATCAGTTGGAAGCTGATTTGAAGCGATTAAAATTCCAACTGCCATTGGCAAATCATAAACCGAACCTTCTTTTTTTACATCAGCCGGCGCCAGATTAATCGTTAAACGTTTTTTACGCGCATCCGGTAAAAATTTCAAGCCGGAATTAATAATAGCCGAGCGAACTCTCATTTTTGATTCTTCAATCGCCCGATCAGGCAAGCCGACAATATCAAAACAAGGAAATCCGCTTGAAATATCCACTTCAACTTCCACTAAATTTGATTCTAATCCGACATTAACTGCCGAAAAAATTTTCGCTAACATAATGGTCATTGGTTATTAGTCTTCGGTTTTAGTTTGCTAGTTTTTGGTTTTAAACTAGTAACTAAATAGCTATAACCATCAACTAAAAACTGTAAAACTATTTTTTACTTCAATAAAGCCCTGGTGCCGATTCGATTAGCTCCGGCCTTAATCATTTTTAAAACTGTTTCTTTGTCGCGAATATATCCAGAAGCTTTTACGCCAAAATTCGGACCGACTGTTTTGCGCATCAATTTAATATCTTCTTCTTTCGCGCCGGTTGGTCCGTAGCCGGTGGAAGTTTTGACAAAAACCGCTCCGGACGACTTTACTATCTGACAAATTTTTTTAATTTCATTTTTGGTCAAATAACAAGTTTCAATGATCACTTTGACCAATTTCGGTTTTGCCGATTGAACCACCATTTTTATTTCATTTAAAACATATTGGTAATTTTTTTCTTTAAAAGCGCCGATATTCATCACCATATCAATTTCGTCAGCTCCATTTTTAACCGCCTGTTTTGCTTCGGCTGCCTTGATTTGGTCAATGGTTGTGCCATGAGGAAATCCAACCACGCTGATTAATTTTATTGATGAATTTTTTATAAAACTTTTTGCTAATTTAATTCTTGAGGAAGTTACGCAAACGGAAAAGAAGCCGTATTTCTTGGCTTCTTGACAAAGTCTTTTAATATCAGAACTAGTAGCGATTGGGCTCACATTTGTATAATCAATAAATTTAGCAATGTCCTTTTCCATATTTATATCAGTCTATCTTTTCCGACAATTAATTTTAAAACTTGGGGGGCGATTTCAATTATGGCCGGAGTTTTAACGACTTTATTCTGATCAACTTTGATAAATACTTCGTCTCCCTCTTTTTTGGATTCAACTCTCAATTTTTTGACGAAAAATAAACTGTCTTTTTTGTCTTTGCCTTTTATAAAAAGAAAGTCCTTGCCCGAATTTCCCAATAAAACTTCCAAATAATTATCTTTCGGGTCAGAAACCGTTTTTTTAAAATCAGGATCTTGAGACATTTTTTTAAATTGCAAAAAATCCAAATTGATAACTTTTGTCAAATTAATTCCGGTGGGGTTGATTTGATATTGCTCATCGCAAATCAATCGAGTTTGAGTTGGATTAAATTCCAGAGAAGAAAAGAAATGCTGTCCGTTAATCATACCCAAGCTTACATCTTCAATTCGGCGGGATGAAATCACGTCGCAAGCGAATTCGTTGGTCGGCAAGCCCAAAATATGAGCCATGGCTGAATTTGACTGAGTGGGGATGAAGCCTAAAACCGCTTTTTGATTAGCCATGGGGATAGCCGCTTGAATAAAGGTTTCGTCGCTCCCGACAATTACCACGGTTGGATTTTTATCCCTTAAACTTTCTTTAATAATATCCGAGATGCTTTTTAAAATTGAAAAACGGATTTTTTTACCGGTAATACCTAAATTAGCCAATCGAATTTCTATTTCATTGACTTGTTTTTCGTACCTTTTCTCAGATAAAAAAGAATCGTAAATGTAAAAATACATACTAAAATTATTTGAAAATTTAAGCTGAAAGCGCAAAATTTTTAACTATAATTTTGCGTACCCGCCCAAGTTTTTGGACACTTGCTTGCCACGATCTTTGGGTCAGATAAAACATAAACCTAATACATCGCCCTAATCTTAATTAATAGTCTAAAAATCTGGGCGGGTAAAGGTTTTGTAGCTCCGACTTAACGTCCGGAGACAAAGCCCTTTATATCTCTTCTGCTTTTTCTCTTTTATGTCCGGAAGTTGATGGGCCCTTGCCAACGCTGCAGCGGCCGCTTAAAGTCGCGCCTTCTTCCATGGAAAGAATTTGGCAATTGATATCGCCGGCGACATTAGCAGTAGAAGCCATTTCAATTTTATTTAATACTTCCAAATTTCCCTTAACCACTCCGGCTACGGAAATATTTTGGGCTTTAATGTCGGCTTCAATTAAACCGCCTTGTTTTAGAATCAAATCACTTTCGGTTTCAACCGAACCGATGATTTGCCCTTTGACCACCACGTCTCCGGCGGCCACGAAAGTTCCTTCAACTTTTACCCCGGCGCCGATGATTGTTTCGGTGTCCTCGGGTTTCATTTTTGCGTCTTTTTCAAACATAATATTTTTTAGTTAATTATTAATTAAATTGAAGACATGATATTAAATTATAATAGAATAATTTTAATAGTCAACCTTCTTATACCCTCCCAATTGACAAAAACCTTTTTATCATTTAAAATATTGAATATAAGATTTTAACTAAATATAAAAATATGGCTCAAACAATAAAAATCGCCAACGAAACAAAATTAAAAACTGCTCCGGATACAAGCGATTACATTCGCAAAGGATTAAAAAAAGTATTTTGGACAACCACAATTTTAATTTTAGTTTTAGTTGCCCTGGAAATCATAAACAGACAAACCGGTTTTCTGACTCACCTTTCCGAATCATTGATGGGAAAATTGATCAAGCAATAAAAATCATTTTAACATTTTAGCATTGTAACATTCTAACAATATTTTGCTTTGCAAAATTTTTTTAGTAATTAGTCATTAATAATTTGTAATTTATTTTCCGCCCTCGTAGCTCAACGGATAGAGCAAATCCGTCCTAAGGATGAGATAGGGGTTCGATTCCTCTCGGGGGCATTGATTATATAAATTTAAAAAATATGCATTATTATCTGATAATTTATTATTTGGCAGGCGTTTTGCAGGATTTTTTGTTAACTCTTAATTGGCGATATATCAATAAAGAAAAAGTTGTTCCCGCGGCTATTTTTTCTTTTGCCGTGACAGTTGTCTCAATGCTCGTGCTTTATAACATTCTGACTCAACTTGATAAAGAAAGAAGTCTAATAGCGATCATTGTTTACGCGCTGGGCATTGGAACAGGAACAATTCTCGGCATGAAAACCAAAATCAATTCCAAAAAGTAATTCAAAATTTACATAAAATAAAAAAGGGGCTGATTTTTTTCAGACCCCTTTTTTGTTACTTTTTCTTCGTTCTTTCAATTTCTTTCCCCAATTCTGTTTTCTTTTGCCAGAGTTGAGGAAATTTTTCCTGAATATATCTGTCCACTAACCAATATTTTCTAACAAACCAAATGGAATATGATATCAATCCTATTCCCATGACCAAAAGGACTGTTATGTGGATCCTAGAAAGATTATGAAGAAAAAAACCAGTTCCTCCTATCCCCGCCATTAACGCACCCGTCATACCCAGCGCACCTGCTGTAAAAGCAGGTGTCCATATTTTTTGATTAATTTCGTGTTCCATTTTGTCAAATTCCTGAACCAGCTTTATATTCTTACCAGTAGTAGGACAATATTCGGATATCGGAATAAAATGGAATTCCCCGCAAACCGAACACTTTCCCATTAGAATTTCACCGCATTTACTGCACTGAATTTCACTATCTTCATTAATTTCAAATCCTTCGCTCCCGCATTTGCATTTCATTCTTTCACCTCCTTTTTTGTTCGTTTAATTTCTTTTTCTAGTTTCTCCTTCTTCTGAAACAATTCGGGAAATTTACGCTGCGCCCACGCTTCCCCTAAAGATTTTTTGTCTATGAGATTTCCAATAATATTTGCACTTATCAAAAAGAAGTAACCCAAAAATTCAAAAACTACGAAAATAATAAGCCCTCTCTTATGGGCGGCAACGAAAAGACATCCGTATAGAATAAATAAAAAACCGGCTATTAAAGGTGGGCTGCAAAATTTATCATCAATCTTGCATCTAATTTTTTCCTTCACCTCTCGTAATTCTTGAATTTTCTGAATATTCTTATTAGTCGTCAGACCATCTTTACCCTCGCATTTTGGGCGTTTCATTTTTCGCCTCCCTTTTTGTTCTCTTCTTTATATATATAATTTATCCAATTCACATAAATGCCTAAACAGATTACTCCCAACACATCACAAATTAAAAAAACGCCGAAAGTAAGCATAAAAGGTTTATCTGTCATAATAATACATGGTACAACAAATAATCCGCCAAATATTAATATAATTGCTAAACCTCCCATAAGACCCATAAGGACTTCATGGAAAAACTTTTGTATTTTTTTATTCTTTTTCATTCTTCCCCCTTTTTTAATGTTCTAAAAATAGTATAACACGATTTTTAAAATCTGTCAAGAGTTTTAGACGCCAAATAGTGGATAAACAAAGTTAAATCTATCTGTGGATAACTTATGTGTCAATAATATTGACAACATAAAACTATCTGCTATAATTAAATTATGAACAAAACTCTTAAAGAACAACTAACTAAATTTGGCTTAGCTGAAAAAGAATCGGCTGTTTATTTGGCTGCTCTTGAACTTGGCGCCGGCACGCCTATGGAAATCAGTAAAAAAAGCGGAATCAAACGTCCGACTACTTATTTGATTTTGGATTTATTAGCCGAGAAAGGATTAGTTACCCGCTCGCTCAAAGAGCGAACTCAAGTTTTTATCGCCCAGCCGCCAAAAAAAATTTTAAATTCTTTGAATGAGCAAGTTTTGGATTTTCAAAGCTTGCTGCCTCAATTAATGGCTGTCCATAATTTGGAAAAACAAAAACCCAAAATTATGATTTTTGAAGGCGATGACGCGCCGGATCGGGCCTATCAAGATATTTTAGAATATCAGGGCGAAGTTTCATTTATGGGTATTACCAGCGAAGTTTACAAAAAATTTCCCAAAACAATGAAGCCCTTTGAAGAAAAAATAAAAAATAAAAATTTCTCAGTCAGAGAAATTTTAGTTGACGAGCCGATTGCCAAAGATTATACTGAAAGAAATCAAGGACCGTTTCACCAAATTCGTTTTTTGCCGAAAAATTTAAAACCGTCCGGCAGTGATTTCTGCATTTACGGCGATAAAATCTTACTTACTTCTCTGCAAGACGAAATTTTCATTGTTTCCATTGAAGATAAAAAAATCGCCAATTTTGTCAGAATTTTATTTGATTTAACCTGGCAAAGTTTGAAATAAAAAGGCATAACGCCGCATTTTCACCCTGTTAGACATGAATAACAAGGGCCTATGGTCCAGTGGTACGACGCCACATTCGCATTGTGGAGACGGCAGTTCGATTCTGCCTAGGTCCATAATGTCTAACGGGGCAAATTGTGGAGACGGCAGTTCTCCCGATTTTGTTCCCGCTTTTAGCGGGATTACAAAATCGAGGATCCACGATATCACCCTAAATTATAAATTTGAGTGATATCGGGAGATTCTGCCTAGGTCCATAAAAATCATTTTAATTTGCGTTTATGAAAAAATATCAAAAAGAATTAGACAAATGGTTTAAAGAAAATGACTGGAAATATTGGTCGCAGTTGTCAATTTTGGCGCGGCTTTACGAAGAATGCGGCGAATTCGCGAGATTGGTTAATCATCTTTACGGCGACAAGCCGAAGAGAGATGAAGAAAAGAAACAAGAGCTGGAAGAAGAAATTGGAGATATTATTTATACCTTAATCTGTTTTGCCAATTCAAATAATGTTGATTTGGACAAGGCAATTAGAAAAAGTTTTGATAAAGTTGTCAGAAGAGATAAAAATAGATACAAAAAATAAAATTGAGATAAAATAAGGTTGTGTAAAAAGATTTTGTCGAAGGTATTGACAAAATCTTTTTTTTATGCTATTATTTAAAAATAGAATAAAAATGTTTATAGCTGTGGATAACTTGCTCATTGACAAAACAAGCAAATGGCCTAAAATGAAAGTGTTGACGAAATTGTCGACAAAATAACTTTAATCTAATAATAACTCAATTTTATGCCATTACTTGAAACATTAAAAGACTTCGGTCTTTCAGAAAAGGAGGGGAAGATTTATTTGGCCAATTTGGAGCTTGGCGCGACAACCGTGCAGGAATTAGCAAAAAAATCGGAAATAAAAAGAACGACTGTTTATACCGTGATTGAAGATTTGAAAAAGAAAGGTTTGATTTCCGAAATGAAAAAAGGAGCAAAAACTTTATTTGTTCCCGAAGAACCAGAAAAGTTGGCCAGATTGATCAGCGAGCGAGAAAAAAAATTCAAAGAAATATTGCCCGAATTGAAATCAATTTACAACCTGGCGCCTCAAAAACCAAGAGTCAGATTTTACGAAGGAAAGGAAGGAATTAAAAATATTCTTGAAGATGTTCTCAAAACCGGAAAAAATTACTATCACGTTGATCCATCTGAACAAGACTTGATAAAATTGGTAGGGGAAAATTATCTTGATGAGCTGGTCAAAAGACGAGTGGAAAATAAAATCTTTTGTCAGGTGATTTGGAATAAAGAACCGTGGGCTGAAAAACAAACAGAAAAAAATAAAGAAGTTTTAAGAGAATCAAAATGGCTCCCAAAAGAATATCGATTGCCAACCCGAGAGTATATTTACGGCGATAAAGTGGCTTTAATGTTTTTAGAAAAAGAACCGACCGGATTGATAATTGAAGACAAAAATATCGCCGATTTGCAAAGATTATTTTTTGAAACGCTTTGGAAATCATGTAAAGAATAAATTGGATTTAAACAAAAAGGAGGGACTCATGAATTTTTTAGACATATCTGTTAGAGAAAAATTGAAAAGGATTAAATATATCCTTGGTCAATTAAATATTGCGGAGTTGCAAAAAGCCGGAATTGAACGAGAGGATATTAAATTATCTTCACACAGCCATCATATTGTTACCTATCCGCCTTTGTCTGTTTTGCCAGAGATAGATTCATCGCAAATATATTCGACTGAATATTCTGAAACTGTAAAAGAACTGGCTTTATATGTTCACTTGCCATTTTGTACCGGAAAATGCTTATATTGTTCGTATGTTTCATTACACTCTCAGACAAAAGATTTTATTGATAACTATTTGAATATTTTGGAGCAAGAAATTGAGTTATTACTTGCTTGCCCCGGACTTCATAATATTAAAATAAATTCTCTTTATCTCGGAGGAGGAACGCCTACTTATCTGACGGAAAAACAATTATTCAGATTAATGAGATTCTTGAAGAGCAAATTTGTTTTTCAAAAAGAAGCCGAGATAACTATAGAAGCTAGCCCTGAAACGATTATTGAAGACAATGGCGAAGAAAAATTGAAAATGCTTTTACAGCTGGGCGTGAATAGATTCAGTTTGGGGATTCAGACTTTTAACGATGGGCTGCTTAAAATCTTAGGGCGACGTCATAATGCGAAAGAAGCGATTGAGGCGTATGATATGATTCAGCAAATTGGCTTTGACAATATCAATATTGATTTAATTCCTGGCTTGCCTGATGAAACTTTGGAGATTTGGGAAAATGATTTGCAAATAGCGCGACGATTACAATCTCCCTCAGTTACCTGCTATCCTTTAAGCATTCAACCCACTGCTAAAATTTGGCCGATATTCCAAAGACAAAGAGAAAGATTCCCCAGTCGAGAAAGTGTGATAATGATGCATATAATGGCGCAGGAATTTTTTAATGAACTGAATTATACTCAAAGGCCCGTCTGGTGGTATATAAAAAATTCCAGCCATGTTTACCAACAGCAGTTATACAAATGGGAAAAAATGGGTGAAATGCTTGGCATGGGTGTTTCTTCTTATTCTTTTGTTAACGACTACCAATACTTTAACTTCCGGAATATGGCTGATTATATAAAGAGAATAGGAGAAAATAAGTTACCGATCTTGAAAGGAATAAAACTGGATAGACAAAACCTGATGCGAAGATTGATTATGTTCGGTCTCAAAACTGGATTAGACAAAGAGCTGTTTAAGGTTAAATTTGGTGAATATCCAGACGAAGCATTCAAGAAAACTTGGTCAAAATTGAGAAAACTGAATTTAATTGAAGAAAGCAATGGAATTATAGAACTGTCTTATAAAGGAAAGTTATTTGCCGACGAGGTTGCTAAAGAATTCTATGCTGAAAAAATAAAAATAATGATAGAAAAAGAGAAACAATTAACTGCCTTTATTTGAAATGTGAGATGAATATCTAATGCGCAATAAAACCCACGGGTTTTGTTGCGCATTTTTATTTTACAAATTTATTTCTCTTGAAAAATTTACTATTATGGGTTATGATAATTATCATGACTAACGTAATCATAATTCATGGCACGAGCGGAAGTCCGAAGGGAAATTGGTTTCCTTGGCTAAAATCAGAATTGGAAAAAATCGGTTGCCGAGTTTTTGTTCCTAAATTTCCCACGCCCAAAAATCAATCTTTAAAAAATTGGCTGAAAGTTTTCAAAAAATACAACCAATATTTAGACAAAGATTCTATTGTTATCGGCCATAGCTTGGGACCGTCTTTTCTATTAAGCGTTTTGGAAAAATTGAATCACCCGATTAAAGCCGCGTTTTTCGTCGCTGGTTTTACCGGCTTAATAGGTTATGGAGATTTTGACAAGCTGAATAAAACCTTTACAACCAAATCATTTGATTGGATTAAAATAAATAAAAATTGTAAAAAATTCTTTGTCATTAATTCAAATAACGATCCCTATATTCCGCTTAAAAAAGGCAAAATGCTGGCGAAAAATTTAAATACCAAATTAATTATTCTCAAAAACGCGGGACATATCAATAAAGATTCAGGATATGTTAAATTTAATTTTCTTTTGAATAAAATTAAAAAATATCTAAAAAAATGAAAAAAAATATTATTACATTTTTAGTAATTGGGATTTTGGGATGTGCGGCAATTGTAGTTACGGCAGCTAAAATCATTACGCCAACCATTACCGCCTCAATCGCGGACAGTACTTCAATAAATAATGACCCATCAAGCTGCGTTCTTTCTTTATCTAACACCACTTTTTTTAAATCATATCGCATTTTGGTTTTTACAAAAATCAACGGCGCGTGGCCGACCAAAGATGGCGGTTATATTGTTTCCGGAACCACGGATCCGAATATTATGTTTATTCCACCAGATGGTTTTGTGGCCAAACTTGATAAGAAAGGAGATATTCAATGGATGAAACTTTTAAAAACAAAAAATGCCGCCGGTGTTGGAAATCCTCTGGGAGACGAAGATGTCCAATCAATTATTGAATTAAAAAACGGCGGATATTTAATGGTTTCCAAAGTTTGGGGTTTTATCACGGCCAAAGAATGGAGCGCTGATAACGTAGAACTGAACAAAATAATGTTCACCAAATTGGACAAAAACGGCAATATAGCTTGGAGTAAATCTTTCACCGGCTTTGTTGAAGATGCCAGAAATTCTTTACTGGAAACCGCTGATAACGGTTTTTTATTTTACACAAATATTACTGATTTAACACCGGATAAAATAGGAGAAGACAGCGACGTTTATTACGATCAACCCTATTCGTCGCTTAAAGTTTTCAAGTTTGATCAAAACGGAAATATTCAGTGGTCAAAAAATATAAAAAATTTCATTGCCCGCGAAAATGATTCTTACTTAATCCCGACTTCGGACGGCGGTTATGCTTTGGCCGGCAATTTAGCTCAGCCAAATCCGGAAAAAAGCGCGCCTTATAATTTTGACACTTATCCGGGACTGGCTAAATTTGATAAAAATTTTAATTTTGAATGGGCGAAAAGCATTGAAGGCATCCCATTGGAAGTGGCGGCGGCGATTGCCAAACCTGAAGGCGGTTTTGAACTCGGCTGGAAAGAGATGCGCCAAGGAGCAATTATTATCCAAGGTCTTGTTAAAACTCAAGACAATGGTTATATTGTCTTAGGAAATTTATCCGCGGCTTTATCTTTAATAACGGACAGCAATGATGTAAATTCAAAACCAAAAAATTCTTTAATGGGATTTAAATTTAATTCTTCCGGCAATTTAGAATGGGCTAAAAAAATAACTTTAAGCTTTAATGATTTCAGCGGACCGATGACGAATTATTCAATTTCCTCAACGACTGACAATAAAATAATGATTGCCGGCCCCAATACTTGGGCTGATGATGATTGCGGAGATAAAATTAAAAATGTTAATAATCAGCGCGAATGGTATGTTGAAAAATACGGAGAAATGGAAATGTTGAAAGAAGGAAATCAAAAAACAAAACAATCGCAAGAAGATTGGAAAAAAGTTCAAGCAGCCATTAAAGCTGCCGCAGACGCTTCACACGGAAGCATTTTAACAATGAAAGTCGACCAAGAATTAAATATTGACTGGATAAAAGAAATTAGACCGCCCAAATCCGGCCCCTTGAATAATTATGTCATAAAGGCAACTTCGGATAGCGGAGCAATTATTGCCGGTGAATATACGACCGACGTAGTTCAATCGGCTATACTTAGCAGCATCACCTATTATAAAGACGGTTTCTTGATAAAATTAGACGCCAGCGGAAATGTTAAAAATAATGCCGGCTGGGTCGTGGATTACAATAATAAAATCATTACTGAAATAACAACACCTTACGCAATTGCTAATGATTTAATCGGTCAAACAGATTCTTATTCAGTTAAATTAACCAGCCGCAAACCGGAATTTTCTGCTTATAAAAAAACAAAAACCACTACTTATGCTTTGCCAAATAATTCCAAGAATACTCTCTGTCCCGCTCTGCCTTCAATTTTCGCTTATAACACTCCTGTTCAAAATTCAAATCTCTCTTCAACCGCAATAAGAACTTGGCCGGAAATTAATTATGAAAGAGCCATTCCAATCGAACCGATTAATGACAAAAGTCGGACTATTAATGAAGAACTTTTACCGATTTTAAATCAGCTTTACAACAATCAAGTTAAAATGACGGATAATATGGGCGGAGCGATGCTTGATTATATATTCCCCCGCGTTATTACCAAAGACGACGTGACGACAGTAAAAAATTCACTTGAGGGCCTTGGCTATAAAACACAAGATGAAGGACTCAATCAACTAACCATGTATAAATCCGGTTATTGGCTGATTTTGACTTTTTCCACTGACCATCCTGACAAAGCATTTTTGGAAATTACTTTTTGACAATTAATAAATAGTGTGCTTTAATAAAAATATAATAATAAACCTTTAAAAATCGTATGAGTAAAAAACTTTTATTCGTCATAATTATCTTATTGGTGATCGCCGGCATTGTTTTGGTCATTATCGGCAATCGATCAAACCAAAAAAATAAAAGCAATCATCCGGAAGACGGGATTGTTTTATTCTTTTCTCCGACTTGTCCTCATTGTATAAAAGTAGAAGAATTTTTAACTCAAAACAAAGCATCTGAAAAAATAAAATATGAAAACAGAGATACCTCTATCGCTGTCAACCTTGAATTACTAAAAGAAAAAGCCGGTGAATGCGGATTAAACGAAAGTGATCTTGCTATTCCATTTTTATTTGACGGGTCAAGTAAAAATCCAAGCTGTTTAATCGGAGACGTTGATATTATTAAATTTTTCCAAGGTAAATTATAATTATGAATTTAATTAAAAAAAATATCTGGCTGATTTTAGCCATAACGGCGATTTTATTGCCTTATCAGGCAATGGCTGTTTGCCCTGTTTGCACCATCGCGGTTGGCGCCGGCATCGGGCTTTCACGCTGGCTGGGCGTTGATGATGGAATTACCGGCATTTGGGTTGGCGGCCTAATTATTTCCTTGATTATTTGGTTTTTAACCTGGCTGGATAAAAAAAACATTCATTTTAAATTGCGCGATTTTGTTATTTATCTCGTTTTTTACTTCTTTTTTATCGCCTCTTTCTACGGCATGGGTATAATGGGTCATCCTTTAAATCGTCTTTGCGGAATGGATAAATTATTATTTGGCATTATTTTAGGAAGCTTAGTTTTTTTGATCAGTTTCGGCTTAAACAATTTATTGAAAAAGAAAAATCACGGCAAGGTTTTTTTTCCTTATCAAAAAGTGGTCATTCCAGTGTCTCTTTTAATAATCGCCAGTTTAGTCTATTATTGGATTACTAAATGTTATAAATAATTTTATGGAATTGGAACAAGAAAAAATTCAAAAACTTTTAAAAAAAGTTGAAGAAAGCAAAAGCGGCGGACTGGATCTTTCTTTGGACGAAGACCTCTCTATCGCCATTATGAATTTAATATCCATTGAAGAGCATTTTTTCTTTACGGCCGAAAAAACCGGTAAACCCGAATATTTTGATTTGTTAAAAACCGTGCGCGAAATGCGCAAGGACTTATTAAAAAGAATTATTAAAGATTACGAAGGCGAAGTTTGGTGTATTTCCAAGCACTTGCTGGCCGGTTCAATGAGATTAATGGAAGTCGGGACAAAACACTTGGGCCAAGGAGAAAAAGAAAAAGCCGAAGATTTATTCAAAAAATCATATGAGCTTTATTCCTTATTTTGGGCCATTAATTTAAAAATTATTGATACTTCTTCGCTGAAAAAAATTGACGACAACCAACTAAACGTTCACGACCAAGAAAAAACCGGATTTTTTGGCAAAATGGGCGATTTATTGAAAAAGGTTTTGAATTGCTGCAAAGAGTAATAAAAAAATGGCATAAATTCTAAAAATATTTTTGGGGTAAATCAGTTGTGATTTGCCCCTTTTTTTAATTGAAAAATTCTAAAATTAGGATATAATATAATGACTGCAATTTAACTAAAATAACATTAAATTATTAAAAAAATATATGGAAAAGAAATTTATTTATTTTTTTAGCAAAAACGAGACTGATGGCAATGGCCAAATGAAAAATTTACTCGGCGGCAAAGGAGCCGGGTTGGCGGAAATGTCTAAAAACGGCATCCCGATTCCCCCTGGTTTTACGATTACAACCGAGGTTTGCTGCTATTTTTACGAGCATAAAGAAAAACTTCCACCTGATTTCAAAAAACAATTTGAAAAATCTCTTAAAAAATTGGAAAAAGCGACCGGAAAAAAATTCGGCGATCCGATTGAGCCATTACTCCTTTCAGTCAGAAGCGGAGCGAAATTTTCCATGCCCGGAATGATGGATACGATTTTAAATTTGGGGCTTTCTTTAAAAACCATTCCCGGATTGATTCAAAAAACTAAAAATCCTCGTTTTGTTTATGACGCTTATCGCCGTTTTATCCAAATGTTTGGTAATGTTGTTTTGGAAATCAATAAAGAAGAATTTGAAGATATTTTAAACAAGAAAAAAGAAGAACTCGGCGTAAAATTTGACACCGAACTCAGGGAAGAAGATCTTAAATCTTTAATCGCGAAATATAAAAAATTCATTCACGAAAAAATCGGCCGCGAATTTCCCGACGATCCGTTTAAACAATTGGAAATGGCGGAAATGGCAGTTTTTAAAAGTTGGAATAATCCGCGAGCCGCCACTTACCGCAGATTAAACAAAATTCCGGATAATTTGGGCACAGCCGTGAATATTCAGTCCATGGTTTTCGGCAACCTGGGCGAAAATTGCGGTACTGGAGTGGGTTTTACGCGTAATCCCTCAACCGGCGAGAAAAAAATTTACGGCGAATATTTGATTAATGCTCAAGGCGAAGATGTCGTGGCCGGAGTCAGAACACCAAAACCGATTGAAGAACTTAAAAAAGAAATGCCGAAAGTTTATGATGAATTGAAAAAAATAGTTATGCGTCTCGAAAAACACTGGAAAGACGTGCAGGATTTTGAATTTACGATTGAACAAGGAAAACTTTATATGCTTCAAACTCGAACCGGCAAACGAACCACTCAAGCGGCAATAAAAATCGCCGTGGATATGGTTAAAGAAAAATTAATTTCCAAAGAAGAGGCCTTAATGCGCCTTGAACCGGAACAAATCAATCAATTGCTTCATCCGATTATTGACCCGAAAGCAAAAATAGAAATAATTACTCAAGGACTTCCCGCTTCTCCGGGCGCGGCAATCGGAAAAGTTGTTTTCAATGCTGACGAAGCGGTTATTTTAAGCAAAACGGAAAAAGTGATTTTGGTTCGCGCTGAAACTTGTCCGGATGACATTCACGGAATCAACGCGGCTGAAGGAATTTTGACTTCTCGCGGCGGAATGACATCGCACGCTGCGGTCGTGGCCAGAGGAATGGGAAAATGCGCCGTAGTTGGCTGCGAAGAAATTAAAATAGACGAAAAAAATAAACAATTTTCCACAAAAAAAATAACAATTAAAGAAGGAGATTGGATTTCTCTTGACGGCTCAACCGGCCGGGTAATTTTGGGCAAAATGGCGAGAATTGAACCGAAATTAAGCAAAGAATTCGCTGAATTTATGAATTGGGCTGACAAAATCAGAACATTAAAAATCAGAACCAACGCCGATATTCCTCGCGATGCCAAAGTCGCCCGCCAATTCGGCGCTGAAGGCATTGGCCTTTGCCGAACCGAACATATGTTTTTTGCCAAAGAACGTTTGCCCTTGATGCAAAAAATGATTTTAGCCGACGATCTGGCCGGACGAAATGAAGTTTTAAATAAATTGTTTGTTTTCCAAAAAGAAGATTTCAAAGGCCTTTTTCGGGAAATGAAAGGATTCCAAGTGACGATCAGATTTTTAGATCCCCCGCTTCACGAATTCTTGCCGAAAACAGAAAAAGAATCTTTTGAACTTTCCGAAAAAATCAACGTGCCCGGAGAAAAAATTTGGCAAAAATCTTGCGAACTTCACGAAACAAATCCGATGCTGGGTCATCGCGGATGCAGACTGGGCATCACTTATCCTGAAATAACCGAAATGCAAACCCGAGCCATTATTTCCGCGGCTTGCGAATTGGCTAAAGAAAAAATAAAAATAGTTCCGGAAATAATGATTCCTTTAGTCGGACATGTTAATGAATTGAAAGACCAAAAAAATGTCGTCATAAATACGGCCGCCGAAACAATGAAAAAATATAAAATAAAAATTGAATATTTGGTCGGCACAATGATTGAAGTTCCAAGAGCCGCTTTGGTGGCTGACGAAATTGCAGTTGAAGCAAAATTTTTCTCGTTCGGTACCAATGATTTAACTCAGATGGGCATGGGATTTTCGCGAGATGATGCCGGAAAATTCATTAAAATATATTTGGATAAAAAAATACTCAAAGATGATCCGTTTAAAACCTTGGATCAAGAAGGTATTGGACAACTGATAACAATAGCCATTAAAAAAGGAAGAAGCGTCCGACCTGATTTAAAAATCGGCATTTGCGGCGAGCATGGCGGAGACCCGGAGAGCATAAAATTTTGCCACAAAAGCGGATTTAATTATGTAAGCTGCTCCCCTTATCGAGTGCCTATTGCCCGGCTTTCCGCTGCCCAAGCCGTTATTTTGGACAAACAACAAATTGAATACACTTCTAAATAAATTTATGGCAAAAAAAATTAAGGCGATCGGACTTTTTTCCGGCGGGTTGGATTCTATTTTAGCGGCAAAAATATTGCAAAAACAAGGCATTAAAGTAATTTGCCTTAATATTGAAATTCCGTTTATTCCTGAAGATAAAAAAAATAATCTTAAAACAACGGCCAAAAAATTAAAAATCCCCTTAAAAACCATGAAGGTCGGGGCTGATTATTTAAAAATGGTTCAAAATCCGAAATATCATTACGGCTCGGCGATTAATCCTTGCATTGATTGCCGAATTTTTATTTTAAAAAAAGCCAAGCAATTGGCTAAAAAAACGGGAGCGAAATTTATTTTTACCGGCGAAGTTTTAGGCCAGCGACCAATGTCTCAGCACCGCGAAGCCATGGATTTAGTGAAAAAACAAACCGGACTAAAAGGCAAATTATTGCGTCCCCTTTCCGCCAAATTGCTTCCTGAAACCGAAGCGGAAAAAATGGGCTGGGTTAAAAGAGACGATCTTCTTGATATTTCCGGCCGATCCCGCCAACGCCAATTATCATTGGCCAAAAAATGGGGAATTAAAAAATTTCCTACGCCGACCGGCGGCTGCCTTTTAACTGACAAAAGTTTTGCCAAAAGGCTTCAAGATTTATTCAATCAAAATAAAAAAATCAATGACGCCGATGTTTCGCTTTTAAAAATCGGGCGACATTGGCGAGTGGACAAAAACAAAATTATAATCGGCCGCAATTTTGAAGAAAATAAAAAATTAAAGGCCTTAAAAAGCCCAAAAGATTATTATTTTGAAACCGCCAAATATCCGGGCCCGACCGGCCTTTTAATCGGTCCTGCCAATCAAAAAGCTATTACTTTAACCGCTGCTTTAACTGCCGCCTTTTCCGACATGCCAGACGAAAAAGCCATAGTTAAATACGGACAAAAAAAATTATCTTATCAAATCATTATCAACCAACCAAAAAATTATTTAGAACAATTAGCCACATCCCGCATTATTTAATAAAAATATAAAAACTGCTGATAGAAGTATATCAGCAGTTTAATTTTGATAAAGACTTATTAGTCTAGTCAACATAACAAGTAGTAGTGCGAGTAGTATAAATCTTTTTACACTTTTTACATTGCCATGTCTTTTCAACACCTTTGTTCTCGTGTAATCCGCCACCAAATGGCTTTTCTGACTGAAGATTGAAATGCTCTGGTCCTATTAAATCACATTTTTCACAATAAGGTATTCCAGCCACAGTAGCTGCAAGCGCCCTATCTTTCTTGGTTGGTTTTCCAAGAGAAGCCAAAATTTCAGATGGGTTTGATTTTTTATTCCCATTTTTATCCTCTTCAACTAATTTAGGATAGTATTTTTCCAAAATTTTTTCCACGTCTTTCTCTAATAAACCCGTACCAGTAGCAATTATTACAGCACCAATTATATTGTTAAGGAGATATCGGTCTTGTGGCTTCTCTAAACTAACTTCTGTAATTTTCCCCATATCTCTCTGAATTGCATTGAGAAGATTTTCTAAAGACTCACACGTGTGTAGTTGGGGGTGTAATTCTTCTACAAGCCTTAAAGCTTCTGTTTTTCTCTCATTCGCAGTTTCTATAAAAGCCAGTATGTGCCACATGAATAGCTTTTTATCATTTATCATAAGAGGAGAACAACTGGCTTGTTTTATGTAATTCTCTACGTCCTTATGAAGTCTTTTTAAAGAACCATCTGTAAGAGCTAAATCGTTTAGCCTTCTTGTAATTTTATCCATTTTTCCTCCTTTCTTAAAAATACTATATATTAAATCCCATCCCCAGGACTTAATTTATTATTATTTAAACAAATTTTTACATTTTTGTCAATCCTCTTATATACATATATTGAGTGAAAACCCAGAGTGGATTAAGTGATACGATTTTCATAAAACAATAAGAAAACACTATTTTAATTAGCGTTTTCTTTTTATTTATGTATAATATATTTTATGCACGAGTGGTCATTAGCTCAGGCCGTTGTTTATTCGGCTATAAAATATCAAAAAAAGAATAAACTGAAAAAAATATCCGAGATTAATTTAAAAATAGGCGAACTGCAACAAATAGACAGGGATATTTTTAAGTTTTCCTTAAAACAAATCAGCCGGCTAAAAAAAATAACCGCAAAAATCAAAATTAAAACCGAAAAGGCGATTTTAAAATGCCGAATTTGCCAGCATCAATGGAATTTTAGTAAAATCCTCAAAAAACTCAATAAAAACGAAGCCGAATATATCCATTTTATCCCCGAAATCGCCCATACTTATCTCAGGTGTCCAAAATGCAAAAGCCCGGATTTTAAAATTATCAAAGGCCGGGGCGTTTGGATAGATTCTATTAAATAAAATTTATGGATCCGCGACCAAATATCATTAATCAAAGATTGAAAAACATTAAAACCATTATTGCCGTTTCCGGAGGCAAAGGAGGAATCGGCAAAAGCTCAATTGCCTCTGTTTTGGCGTTAAATTTGGCTAAAAATGGCTTAAAAACAGGCCTTTTAGACCTGGACTTTTGCGGACCCTCAACTCATACCATTTTGGGAATCAATAACCTCTTTCCCAAAGAAGATAAAGGAATTATCCCGCCCGAATTTGAAGGCCTGAAATTTATGTCCATTATTTACTATACGGGCAAAAAACCGGCCCTTTTGCGAGGAGAAGACATTTCCAATATCATTTTAGAATTATTAACTATTACTCAATGGGGCGACTTGGACTTTTTAATCATTGATATGCCGCCGGGCATTGGTGATGCGGCTTTGGACATCTTAAAATTAGTTAAAAAGACCAAATTCTTGATTGTAGCCACCCCGTCCAAAACCACCATGGAAACGGTTAATAAAAATATTAAAATGTTGAAAGAACTAAAAGCGCCGATTTTGGGCATTATTGAAAATTATCAATCTCACCAATTTCTTAAAACAAAAACCGAGAGTAAAATTTCCGGCGTGCCGATTTTGGGTAAAATAAATTTTGATAAAAAATTTGAATCAGCCATTGGCAATACTGACAAAATTTTAAAAACTGATTTTAGCCGAGATCTAAAAAAAATTATTTATAAAATCTCTAAATCAAAAGGTGTAGTTTAATTTCCGTTTTACGGCGCATAAACAATCTTTAAATACTACCAAATAACTATTTTACTTAAATTAGATACTTAATAAAACTAAAATTGTTCCACGTGGAACAATTTTATAGTAAATAAATCAAATGACTATTAAGCTTATTCAAGCTAAATCTATTCTCAACGAGTCTAAAGCTTTTCAGAGCTATACCTTAAACCCTTATTCCGGCTGCCCTCATGGCTGCGTTTATTGCTATAATCTCCAATTTATTCAACGGTTTAAGCCTGATAAAAAATGGGGTCAATTTATGGAGGTTAAAATTAACGCCCCGGAGATCTTAGAGAAAGAAGTTGTGCGAAAGTCTAAAAACGAGGTCTTCTTCTCAACCATTACTGACGCCTATAATCCTTTAGAGCAAAAATACCAAATTACCCAAAAATGCCTCAAAATCCTATTAGAGCACCAATGGCCGGTTAATATCCTGACTAAATCTGACCTTATTCTGCGAGACCTTGAATTAATCAAAAGTTTTAAACAAAAAGAGGTTGGATTTAGCCTAATTAACCTTGATCCCAAAATAGCCAAGATCTTAGAGCCGAGAGCCAGTTTACCGGAAAAAAGACTTTTAGCTCTCCAAAC
>Ga0172379_10004409_pt1 | contig 20844 bp, 32 predicted proteins | sample GrowelOW334metaG_FD_119756 | JGI IMG/M metagenome (GOLD analysis project Ga0172379, IMG submission 119756) | Groundwater microbial communities from an aquifer near a municipal landfill in Southern Ontario, Canada - Groundwater well OW334 metaG | ecosystem: Environmental > Aquatic > Deep...
AAATATTACCGTCAATACAGCTAATGTAACGGTTCCATCCTGGGGGCGTTAGTGGATTTCAGTAATGCCCAGTTACAGGAACTTAAGCCATTACAGCACAGTTTTACCGTCGATGATATTGAGTCAGACTTAAACAGATTAATTATTGATCTGTTTAAAACCTATCTGGCCTCCAATGTTTTTGATGTCAACGTACTGGGTGCGGCGCACCTTGGCACGTTTGATCTGGTGCGTAAATCGGTTAATGCTGATGGCCTTGTACTACTGCAGGGAGATCGTGAAGAAGCGGCCACACGCTACCTGTACAGGGCATGGAAATCAAAGAACAACGATGGCCGTGGGCTGCATTTTTTGCGAACCTATCTGCAAATGCTATTCCCCAATACATGCGAAGTAACTCAGCTTTGGCATGATAAAACAGAGACATATCCGAACGCACTATTTACCGGCAAGCCGCGTGAAAATTTTTGGTTATTTTATCTAGGGGAACCTGGTTTAAAGTTAAATGGTTCCTGGGGTGTCGGCGGGAAAAGACAGGAAAGCGAGTTTTTATCCGAATCAACCCGTGTACGCGATCTGACCAATGCGTATTTGACCAGCCGTATTGAAATATCAATGGGCTTTGAAACTCAGATACGCCAATTTGCAACGCTGCTTAACATCATTCGCGCAATTATCCCTGCTCGGTTACTTCCTATATTTAAGTTCTGGCTGAAATTCATACTGTTTGTTGATGTACGCACAAGCGAAAGCCTTGTTATGCGGAAAAAAATACAAATGCGGCAGAAATGGTGTGGCAGAGTAGTCACAGATCATATTGAAAATATGTGGAAGCTTGGAAGGGACGGCGTTTTTGTCAAATTGCCTCAAGCGTTTGGCACATTCAGAGTCGGTGAAAAGCGTGGCGGGCTGGTTGAATGGCATTTAAGGAATTGCCGCATCGTCAGGGAAGCAATTTATAAACGTGAAAAGGAAGCAACTGTTTGGAGACTTGAAAATCTGGCGTTAAACCCTATTGAAAACCCTCCAGAACAAACCCGCTTGAAATTATCTGGACTCTGGAAGCTGGGCGGCATCCGCAACCCTGAATTTACTTTTAATACAACCATTTTGGTATAACGATGTCAGAAGCCGTTACTTTAAACTCTTACCGTCAGCGCATTGCAACGCACATGGCAGGCGGTAATACGCTGGCCCCCGCTGCGTTTATGGCCTTTGGCGATGGTGGACATAACCCTGATAACACCCCAAAGCCTCCGCAAATGACGGCAACGGCTCTTTATCATGAAGTGCTTAGAAAGCCACTGTCTTTTATTACCCAAGAAGATGAGTTTTCGGTAACAGGAAGGGGTGTTATTGATTCCAGCGAGTTAGAAGGGGTTCCTGTATCAGAGGCGGCGCTGGTTGACTCCAACGGCGATTTGATAGGGATAGACACCTTCGCACCAAAATACAAAGAAATCGATGAAACTTATGAAATCAGCATCAAATTACGCTTTTAACCCGGAGTTAAACTAATGGCATTACCACACAGCAGCATTACACCTATTCCCAATACTGAACCGGATGCGGTACCAGCCTTGTGGAATACCCGGTATGCGGAAATAGACGACAATTTTGCTAATATCAATGGCCGTACCATAGCGATTGAAGGCGAGTTGCTAGATGCAAGAAGCACTTTCCCTCTGGTTGGTGACAGACTAGACGATATTGCTGCAAGTCTTGGCATATTAATGGGCGATGTCAACGATCTTCAGGCGGCTACCGCAGCGGTATTGGCTAGGGCCGTCAAGCTTGACTGGCTGTATTCCAAAAACAGAATTGCACTTGAGTTATGGGGCAATAGCTTTACCTTGATTGACATCCCTGAGATCGTTGTGCAGTCTGGTATCGGCGGTGATGATTCAATCGATATGGTAGATACATCAACACTTATCATCGGTGATGAATACGTTATTTTTGATGCTGTTAACCGGGAAGCCATAAAAATTACTGAAATATTAACCGCTAACCGCGTTCGTATCTCAGCTAATCTGGTGCATACCTACGGTAATACCGCAAAAATCGCAAGGACTTCACTTGCTATTGCCGGTGGCAATGCAACGGCTGTCATTGGCGATACTTATTTCTCACGTCCGTTTAGCCTGGGCGTGGATAACATCATCCGTGCAGTCGTGCTTAGAAAAACGGATAACGCGGCAAACGTGCGTGTGTACTATAAAGATTTTGCACATACCGAATGGACAGAAATGGTTTGGTCATGGAAGCGCACCGGCTATCCTATCCCTGATGGTTTTATGGATGTCGAATACCTGTTTAACGGCAATGGCATGATTAAATTGAAAGCCGTTGTAGAAGATGCTGTAACCGAGATCAATCATATTATCGCGGTACCTGCTGAAACTCAACTGGAAGGGATACATAACAATCCTATCGCCCCGACCAACGCGCTTCCAGCAAATAATGCTGTCGATTTAACGGATACGCCTACATTATCTTTGGAATCTTACATATCGCCCACTGGAGCACCTCTTTCCGGTGTTCAATTCCAGCTATCAACCACGGCTGATTTTGCTGACGTATTCCTGGATTCAGGTACGCAACCTGCTGGCTTATCGTACAATGTGCCAACAGGACGGTTATTGGTAGACACGGATTATTGGTTCAGGGGCCGCGTACAGGATTATTATGGTGGTTGGTCTGACTGGAGCACACAAACCAAATTCACCACGGCATCGGTAGCAACCTTTGAGGAATATGTCGTAGCGCCTACTAACACCACTCCCGTAGCTGGCGCTACCAACGCCATTGCTACTCCGACGCTGGCATCATCGGCATTTGCTGTTGTTGGTACGGCTGATACCCACGCTTCAAGTCAATGGCAGGTTCGCGCAGCCTCCGGCAATTATACAGCGCCACTTTGGGATTCCGGTACGGATGCTGTCCACAAGGAAACGATTGATGTGCCTGCTGACAAGCTCGCGGCAGGACAAACTACTTATTATTGGCGGGTCAGATACAATGGCACGTCTAAAGGCTGGTCTCAATGGAGTGTTGAAACTCATTTTACTACCGCACAAAGTTTTGGCTCCATTATCGGTATTGCATTACTATCAACGGGCGGCGGCTCTGGATCATGGCAGCGCATTGATGAAGCTGGCGCAGCTAAAGTGACTGATGCCGCATTCTTCGCCGCGCATCCTACATTTTCTGGTGTAGTCGCTCAAACGGTTGATTCTCAGGCCATGATAAAAGTCCCTGCTTTTTATTATAAAGCGGGTAATATTGGCAGTGGCGCTTATGCTGGTAAAAAAGCATTGTGGATCAGTGAGTCGCCTCAGCCTGGTTTTGCACTACACCCGGCATTTAAAAACGCGGGAGTTGATATAGCTCAGTTTTGGGTTGGTAAATATCAAGCAAGTTATGATGGCACCAGCAAAGCACAATCTATCGCTGGTGATACCCCGATGGTGTCAACTGAATTTGCGACAATGCAAGCACGTTGCGCGGCAAGAAATACAGGTGGCGTAACTGGTTTTGGAGTCATGAATATCTATCAATTGGCCGCTATCCAAATGCTGGCGCTTATTGAAATTGGCGGATCCGGGTCAAGGTCGCTTATAGGTCAGGGTAATACATCTGGTTCGTTATTGGCAAACAACCATGCTACGGTAGCTCAAGCAACGTGGCGCGGTATCGTTGGGTTATGGGGTAATGTCAATCAGATTATCGATGGCATAAAGATTGTGGCTTCAAAATATACGATATGGGATAATAGCGGGAATAAAACCTACGAAACAACAAATCAAGTTATCCCTAGTGATGGTTATACACTAACCATGTCAGAAGTAGCTGGTGTTGACTATGACTTAAGGGCTGTATTTATGCCAGGTACAGCAGTTGCGGTTGCCAATCAAGGCACATATGAAGATCATATCGACCTAACATCTGATGGTGTCTATACACACGGAGGCGGATATAGTTCAGCAGGAGCAGGGTTATTTTTCATAAATATCAATAACGTAAATAGCACTTCTACAGCAAATAACGGGACTAGACTAGGAAAAGTCTAATTAACAAATGGCATACGTAACAAAGGCATAAATAGATGAATATCGTAGATGGTTTTTTGATTATCAACATTGACGGGATAGATGTAAGTACAGCGATCCCAAACATAGCAGTAAAGACAATAGTAAAAGCATGGAAAGTTCCCTATCAGTACCGTAATAACGGCCTGTTCGTTACGTTCACGCCGGTAGGTGGTGATGAAGAGATACCTGCTTGCAGTATTAATTCGACTCAATTTATCGGTACACTGACGTTAAACCCAAGTAATGCCGCCGAACTTATAGCCGCCAAAGCCGTTAAGCTTCAGGAAATGAACCAAAGCTTTAATAATGAAGCTTCATTACTTGTCGCATCGTACCCTGATCAGGAAATAAAATCATGGCCTCAGCAGGTTAAAGAAGCCGAAGCCTTTACTCTCGATCCTTTAGCTGAAACGCCATTATTATCAGCCATTGCAACCGGGCGCGGTCTATCTGTAGCCGTCTTGTCTGAGGCTGTTATCGTTAAACTGAACTACTATGCCGCAGCAGTTGGCCTTTTAATTGGCAAAAGGCAGGCAAAAGAAGCATTAATCGAAGCCTCGCTAACACCCGAAGAACTATCCGCAATAACCTGGAATTAACTGACTTCCCGGCTATACGCCGGGTTATCAGGTTAAATGGCTTTCCGGTAGGTACTATTTGAACATGCCCGTATGCAGGCTTGCAGCACGGGTATCAGTTTAATAGGTGATAAGCCATAAGCCTCGCACATAACTAGTATTTCATCAACCATTTGCTCTTCTGGAAGGTTATATGCTGGAATTTGCGACAGCCTCCATATCAAGTCGCTGCGATTTTCCAGCCTGCGTTCATTATTTTCTCTCTGCTCGACAAACTCAGGCACAAAGGCATGATTATTTTCGATGCTGGTTTCAATAGCTTCGCCAAGATCATCAATAGCATCCTCAAGTCTTGTTCGAATAAACTTAGACACATCGACTTCCGGCAAGTCCATATCAGGCATAGGCATATGCGGTATCTCGACGCTGTTATCAACTACACGCAGCATGTAAGGCGATTTAGACGGCTGATAATCCGGTTCAGGTTCGTAAGTTATCTGCAAGTCAGGTTCTTTTTCAATCGTTATCGCTCGTTCCTGCTCAAACATTAGTTTTACTTTCTCGATGCTGTGCCATTGGTTTTTAGTTTTGATAAAAACCTTATTGGCGACATCCTTGTTTTGGGCTGACGACAGCATGTAGATAACTGATTTCTTGATCCCCAGTTTATTTAAATCGGTTATATTATTGGCAACGCACCACTTCCCGGCCCTGCATTCCCGGTTAATGACCTGCCTGGAGCTGGAACTAATTGCGCCAACGTCCATTAGACGCTTAACAAATCGACCAAACTGTATGTGTGCTGGATACCGGCTTCTAAGCTCCCATAGCAACCGCCACTTTATTAATGTAGCTTGACTGTCAACAGCATCCATCCTATCAATCAATTCATCATCCGATAACTTTTTTATATTATCGAACGAAAATATGTCTCTACTAATCTCTTTAGCCATAATCTTTACCTCTATGTTTTTTTTCGAGCACACAATCTAGCAGAAATTTTATCAAAAAGTAAACCTTAATTATTGGTAATAAAATGCCTCTTATATTGTGAAACCATCAAAAACCAGGCTTAAAAAAAGAAATAACTTGCTAAAAAAAATGATTGGTATTATTTTATTTGCCCAATTATAAAATAACACTTAAGAGGTTGTCATGGCAGGTAAAAAAAGACCAGGTAGACCCGCAGGCACAACCGGAAAAGCGAGGGCGATTACTGACAAAGAACTTGCCATCGTTCTTGCTGTAACCGAAAAGTCACGTTACCCTAAGCGCAATATCGCGCTATTAATCATGAGCAACTATCTCGGTCTACGCGCAAAGGAACTGGCAAAACTAACCATCGGTGATGTTTTTGACGGTAACGAGATCATTAAAACGCTTAGATTGCTGGCAAAGTACACCAAAGGATATATTCACCGTGATGTAACACTGGAAAACAAAAAAGTCCAGTTGGCTCTTTCTGCGCATATTATGGAAAGGATTGAACAGGACGGCAAGTGCTTTAGCCTGAAAGCTCCATTATTTAGAAGCCAGCAAGGTGTAGCATTTAGCCCTAACTCAATATCCAGGCTGTTTATCGCTCTGTACAGTGAGGCAGGGATAGCTAGCGCCTCCAGTCACAGCGGAAGGCGCTCATTAATAACAAAACTCGCTAACTCAGGCATTGATTTAAACATGATACGGCAGATAGCGGGGCATAAATCAATTGTGACTACTCAGCTATACGTGGACGATGATCCAGTTCGTCAGCGTAATGTGCTGATTGATTTGTGAACGAGCTAGTCATCATAAACATCTGTATAAAACTTTCCAATGGCTATCCCTGCAAGTTCGTCCAGAAGAGTATATTGATGGTCAGAACCCAATATATGTTTCCAAACCATATCTCCATTACATTCAATACTTATTGGAGCAGAAATACCGCGAGATATGTCATAACACGCGCTTTTTGCTGCATCATAAACGCTGGTGTATTTTTTTGTAAAAATGATACCATAGCGAATAACCGTTAATGTTACGTTACTATCATACATATTTATAATTTATAACCTCTCAGGCATCACAACAAACTTGTTGATTTATTTTCCAGTCCGCGCACAGTTAGCTTTTCGTTATACATCACTAAAATCATCTTCATATTCTGCTTCATCCAACGAAAAAACACAACCGCAATTAGCACATCGTTCTAAATCATGATCATCTTCAGCATCATCAATACATGCGCAATAAGTTTCTTGGCATCCGCATTTCGGACATGACATTTCTTTCTCCTGTTAAATTAGCGATCTAACACTGGCTAGAAGGAAGTGGCGGTAGTAACATCCAATGCGTAGCCTCCTCATATGAGAAATCGTAATCCCATTCCCAACCGGAAAATCCGTAACCATACATCCATTTTGGGTGGTCTCCGCATTCGTCAAGGATGGCAACAGTCACAATGTTACCGTCAGTTATCAATATTGGCGTTTTTATCGGTGATGTTTCAATTGGTAGCCATTCCATCATTTTATCCTTATAAAATTTAATTAAAAGTGAATTTGGTACGTTTATTTACAACTTCATTTTCTCTGCTCCAGCCGGTATAACCCGTCGCTTAACTCGGACTCATCTTCGCTACGCCAGTTAGCTCTGCATTAGAACCGCATCGGCATCACAATAAACTGATACTCACAAGTCTCTTGTTCACTAATCAAACAACTGCTGTAATTGCTTGCAATCGTAATCACCGCAAGTCCAGAATCAAGATTGGAAATGGCATCCAATAAATATTGAGCATTAAAAGCGATAGATAAAAGTTCTCCGATGTATTCAATAGGTAGTTCATCCTCAGCTTCATCGTGCTCTGGATTATGAGTGCTTATTCTTAAACTTTCAGGAGCAATATCAAAAGTCACGCCTTTGTATTTTTCATTTGACAAGGTTGCAACACGGGTTATCGTATCTTTCAATAGCTGTTTATTAATAGAGATTGGATTTAAAAAATCCTGTTTTAAGACCTTGCCAAAATCAGGATATTTGGCATCAATTAATTTTGCTGAAAAAACACTATCTTTAATTGATGCGCGTATCGCATTGCTTGAAAACTCGATCATAAATTCCGAGTCATCATCATCTAACAACCTGGCTAACTCAATAACCGCCTTCCTAGGCAAAATAATACTTGCTACAAAATCGACAGGATGTTCTAAAAAATCTTCATAAATAGCCAAACGATGGCCGTCAGAGGCAACCAGTTTTATCTTGCTATCAGCTATATCCAGTAGCAATCCATTAAGGTAATAACGGACATCTTGGTTAGCCATGCTGAACGCTGTTTTATCCAGCATTGTTTTAAGTTTACCGGCGCTGATTGTAAACTGATGCTCATAAGCCGCCTCGGAAAAGGCAGGATAACAATCTGCGGAAATTGTACTCAAAGAAAATCGTGATTTACCTGACGTAACTTTCAGCTTGTAATCATGAAGATAAAACTTAATCTCAGAACCCTTTGGTAACAGCTTGCAAATTTCCAGCAGTTTTCTTGCCGGTACGGTAATAGTTCCGGCATCCGAGTCCTCAAGCGCAATTCTGGATACCAGTTGCACTTCAAGATCGGTTCCGGTAATTGTAAACTGATGGTCATTAACAACCAACAGCACATTGGATAAAACCGGCATGGTTTGACGCTTTTCAATAACTGCTACAATCCTTTGCAGAGGTATTAAAAGGGCTTCTCTGTTTATTGTAAATTTCATGTTTTAGCCTAATAGGTCAAACTGATCATCAATAACGTCACTCAGTTCAATCTGTACATCGTCTGGTATTTCGCTAAGCAATTCGTTCAGTTCAACGTCAGACCCGCATGATTTAATCTTTGTTGCCCAGTCGATAGGTTCAGCAACAATGTCGGCTACGACGCTGGCCTGTTTTTGCGCAATTATTTCTTCCTTTCTGGCAGTCATAGCCTTGCGTATGGTTTTACGCTCATCAACAGAGAACGGTGCCGGATCAATAGACTTGAAATCTTCAATGCTCATTATTTTAATAGACAGCAATAACTTATCTAGCCTGGTCAATTCTTCACCTTCACTTTCACCCTCTGTTTTTGATCCCGGTAACGGATTGATTTCCTTTTCAGCCGGAATGTTTTCAAGTTCATCCTGGCTGTAAACCCCCATTATTACATCAGGGCAATACAGCCTTGACCAGCGTTTTATTGCTAAATAAGCTAATTGTTGCTTTGGATCATCAGCCCATAGTGTTGAGTTTCTAACGCCAGCCTGGGTTAGCAATAATTCCAGAACTCTTGGCTCATCCTCGTCGCGCAGTGTTGCAAAAACACGAACACCACAACCTTTTTCATCGGCTAATGTAGACGCAAGCTTACGATAGGTTCCTTTCTGTCCCTGCACTTCTTTAAAGTTGCCAATGACTTTTGACCAGTCCCCAAACCACTCAAATTTCAACCGGCCTTTTGTCGGTGCCATTGTCGTAATGACAGCGTTTACCAGTTGAGATTCATAGCCTAAAACGCCACTGACAAGGTGCGTTTTTTGCGCTACAGCAAACGGATTCATTCCCCACTGTGCAGCTTGCAGTGCTATTGCAAAGCAGTCACCTACATTCCCCTGAAGGTGCTTTGGTACTGTGCAAACCGATGATGCCATCATCGTAGCCAATTGGTTCATTTGCCCCATTGCAGTTTGTGAAAAAATAATATCCTTTGCAGATGTTATTGTTGATACTTCTTGATTTTCGCTCATTTCATCACCTCAATACTCGTTATATTTAATTTGTCTGTCAGTTATCTCAATGACAGGCACATCTACGTTTGACGCTAGATAGAAGCGCCGTCCTTCCAGCATATCGCTAACTTCAGCTTCGGCTAAATCAACCCATTCCGAAGCTATCTTAATAATCCTTACCATATTTCCCATACCTGTGTTGCAAAATATTAGGTATGAATCTCGTACAGGCTTACCTAATGCCCGTCTAATAATGTTTCTAAACGCTGCCGACCAATGGTAGTGCAGTTTTTTTATGTGATCCTCCAGAGTTCGGTTAGAAAATTCTTTCATCATGCCAAGGCTGATGCTTTTTAAATCGTAGTCATCACCTTCATCTTCAATATCGATGTCCAATCGACATTTTAAAATTAACCCATCTATCTCGACAAACAGGCTGCGCTCTTTAATTCCAGCATCGATTATGTCACCCGCTATAGCTCTCACATTGATAGCCATGCGTTTGGCTTTTTCCATATCATCATTTGTAACAATTATCTTCCCTGAGTTTTCAGTGTAAAAATTGCGGGTTGATTCGGCTATGCTGATACCCGTTACCGCTTTGGTTTCAAAGTTTGGCATGACCACATAACGATTTTCAGCATCATGCGGTTCAAGTACCAGAGTATGAAATAAAGAACCAAAAACAAGAGCAGGTGAGTCACCAAGATTAAATAACCGCTTGTTATCAAGATGCTTATTTGATTCAGCAAGCAAAGCTAAATTGCTTCCGCTGATTCCATCTAGAGCATGATAGGTTTCATTCGGAATTAATACGCCACTAGCCCCTGCAGCAAGGCATTGTTCAATTGTTATATCCGTTGTACCGATTTGTTCCAACGCTGGAGCAATATCTTCCGGGATGTCCCACTCGACAGCATCATCATTCATAGCGTCCTCAAGCATCCTTGCTTCATCATCAAGCCGTTGCGCTCTTGCATATTCCTCGTTAGCGTCCGAACGTCTTTCAGCCCTTGCAGCACATTCCCTTATGCGCCTAGCGTCGGTTCTTAATTGCTCGGCGGCGTTCATTTTACGAACTCTACTTTTTTAAGTGCCAGTTTCAGCTTGTCAGATATTTGCGTTAAGAAATGATCCTCAACGCCCTTGTTTGATACTCTATCAGATACCACCACTTCAAACTCGGCTGTGAATCTTACTGTGCGCTTGCCTGGTCTGGCAACGGATGGTGTAGCTTCTTCCTGTTTTTTGATGGGCAACGGTACTGGTTCGACTTTCTCCGGGGCCGGATATAATCCTGAACTGTATGAACTCCCACCATATGAACCGCTTTTTTCTGCATCCTTTTTAGCCTGCTCTGCACGTAAAGCCGCCTGCTTTTCAGCAAACTCTTTCTGCGCTGCTGCCTTGGCAATCCGATCCGCTTCAGCTTGTTGCGCTTTCAAAGCCGCGTCAAGTTCCCGTTGTTTTTGCGCTTCCTGCTGTTTGATGATCCTGGCTTCCATTTCCGCACGTCTTTCGACTTCCGTTGCGATTAGTTCTTCCAGTTTTTCGTTGAAAAATTCATCGCTGGCATAGAAAACAGTGCCAAAGTGAGCCTTTGTCAATGGTGGGTTAATATCGGCGCGTAAGCACCTATTTTCAAGGATTAAATAACGTCCTTCGATGCGATTTTGCTCAGCAAGGTCATTAGCGGCAATAGCAGAAATAAAGTCTTTTGCCTTTTTAGTCAATGCGCCGCCATCTGTCATTGTTCCTGTCAATTTTATGACCGGCGATAAATCAGCGGTGCTAAAAAACTCTTCTTTTACCCCTTTTTCAATCCTGCGCAAAAGCAACTCTTTCGTCAGAGTTTCGGTTATTTCGGCAATCTTCTCAAGCCGTTTTTCTGCAAATTGGTCAATCAATCGCTGACGGTTTGCCAGCAACAGCTTTGTTTTTGCTTTTTTACTGTCCCGCCATCTTCCAACTTCCTCGGTCTGTCCTTTATACGTCGCCGCAATAAACTTATCGTAGAGCGTAGCAAACTTATTGATGCTAGTCGCGTCTGACTTTGCTAGTTTTTCGCCGCTATCGTCAAGGTTATAGACAAGATTGGCCGTTGCCTCGATAGCGGTATCCAGGTTTTTGTCATAAACCGGGTTGCTGTAAAAATCAACGGGTAACTGGTCTGCAATAACCAGTATAGTAGATAGTTCTTGTGTGGGTTCTTCTTTCAATATTGCATTCATTGTACTCACCATAAACGGGCAATTAACCCGCAAAGTTCACCGGGCCTAACGCCCAAAAGTGCCATAGCGAAGATTAGTGCAACAAACAGCATTGCTTCTAACGCCATGACGTTGTTTATAATTGTTTTGAAGTGGTTCATTTTTACTCCCCCAAGATGGATTTTCACCAAACCTAAAGACATAAAAAACCCCGGCCATGTGACCGGGTAGGTGAGGTAAGAAAATCTGTGATGAGCTATTAGAACAAATGCTTAATGTTTTGTCAATATCTTTTGCTTAATTGGGGTAATTATTTTTTTAAGCCTGCCTCATAACACTGCACGATCATCACAGCAGAACAGGTTAAAAATGCTATTAGGGTTAAATATCCTGTGCCTGCGTTGGTTAAAATATACAGGCCAGCATCAATCATAATTTGACATCCCGTATGACTCAACAGCATCAAGAGCCGAAGCGGGGTAAATCTGCACTGACCCATTATGTAAATCGCTTTCAACCGCATATCCTTCTGGTGTCAACTCTGTGCTGTACCAGCCGACTATGCGGCCTTGCCATTGTGCGCCTTTTATTTTCCTTACTTGTTGATTAATTTTAAATTTTTTATGAGTCTCAGGATAATTCATGATATTCCCCCTGGGAGAAAGATACCTGACAGAGCAATATCTAAAGCCACTTTTTGTCTGGCATCATTGCCATACTCAGGGTTATAGTCACCACCATTATTTTCAGGAAAAAACATATCAACAGGCTTCCCGCCATAAATACCCTTATAAACCCATCCAAAACCAGATTGTTTGACTAGCCCTATTCCTAATAAAGCATTGAATAATCCATCAACGTCTATTTTAGGTACTTGCCTTATCTTGTAAAAAAGAAGATCACAGTCCTTGCGTTCACCTTCCTTGTACAAAGTCCCTCCAGTTAGTGCAACATGGCAACCAAATTGTGGACATATTGATTCTACTTTTACACATAAGTTGATAGCTGATTTTTGATCCCACATATCTTTTAGATTATTCATTGGCTTAAATTAACTCCATGAAATACGTTTCGATCTGAATTTAAAACATCGGCTATTAGCGCAGCCTTACCTTGCGCCGCTATTTCAGCCTCCAGCCTTGCCGGTTCCGTCCGGTTGCGCATGTCCAACCAAGATTCACCACGGAAGCGTGTTTCGTCAGTCTTTTCAACCCATACAGATACAGCTATTGATGCGCCTTTCCATACTTTGTTACCTATTGCGATATAATATTCAGTCATTTTTAACCTTTAACCTTAGTTATTCTGTAAACTATTCCATCAGGCCATTGTACTGCTCTAAATTTTTCCCCATAATAGCCCGTAAAATGTACAATTTGCAGTCCACTTAATAAGCCTATCCCGTAACTAAATATCTGTTCCGCTTTTACGATCAATCCATTTATCGAGTATTCTTTTCCGATTTGTATTGCGTTAATTTTTTGCATCATTAACTACCTTAAAGACATTATTAAACGTACTCACCATCAGAAAAATACTGAGCAAAATAATGTTTTGCTTCTGTTATTGCCTGAACCTTGTCTGGAGCGCATATACACAATAAACCCTTTATGCAAGAAACTTCATGCCCAAACTTAGTTTTTTTGTAACGTGTAAACTTGTTAAACGCATCATCTATAGACATTTTAACTCCACTGGTAAGGCAGGTAGGCAAACTGATCCCCTGCAAACTGCTGAGGCTCGTGGTAAAATAGGGCAGCTTCTTCCTGCTCTGGCAGTTCTTCTGGTTCTTCATGTCCGCTGTCTTTTAAGTTCATTTCTCTCTCTCCTTTTATGAATTTAATGGGGTCTAAAATGTCTTTTAAATAATTGTGTCTTTCCATCACCATGCTACCCATATCGCCATTAACAGTGATGCCGCAATAACAAGGTCAAAATAATCTTGCGGACTCATAAGGTTCCTTTTTTGATAGATTTATATACCCTAAACCATATACCTAGACAGGTAAATCCTAAGTAGGTCATGATGACTATTAGTAATTGTACAAACTCAACTGGATTCATGATGCTACAGCCTGTGGTATGATCCTCGATACGATACCGCACGGATGAGCATACTCAGCTAATTTTTTGGCATCTGACGGCGTATAAGCGTTGCACTCGAAAGCTGTTGCTATCTCATCATCAAAGGATAAGAAAAGTAACACCTGGAAGGCTTTTTTTTGCAAATAGTTCATAACCAAAATTCCTCATCGATATTTTTAATGATCCAATGCGCACCTACAAACAGAACTGATACGGCAATTATCGGCGTGGTATAAATAACCAATAGGCAACCAATAAACACCCAAATCCATAGATATGCAATAACCTTTAATATGGATAATGCTGTTTTTAAACTGTTCATTTTATGTGGCATTTTACCAAGTCGGGCCAACTCAACCCGGTTATTTTTTCCATGTCCCATAGCCGGTTAATTTCATCCGAAGATAGCAGTTTGCCATGCAGAGGTATCAACTTCATACCATATGTGTCCTTATGGGTTACGATCGACACTTGCAAAGGGTGGCTATACACGGGCTTAAAGTAGTTTTTCGCCCACTTGATTAAGGATTTAATGGGCCTTGCCAAGTGGACTTCATCGGTTATTGGGTCGTAGCAGAAACGTCTTGTTAAGGCTTTCATAAGATATTGCCTGGGTAGTAAAGCCTTCTTAGTTCAAGGCATTTTTCTTCAGCCTCTTCTTGAGATGAGAATGTGCCAAAGAATGTCTTCTTTCCGGCTATGTACAGTTGCACGTACCAAGGCTTTTTTAAAGCTTTTTTAGAGTAAACACCGGGCATTGCAGATGACATTTTTCTGGATTGTGGTATCGGCCTATTCTGTAGATTTGTTGATCTCGTTACGTCTCTTATGTTACTAAAGAAGTTATTAAGCTTTATATTATCCTTGTGGTCTATTTCATTTTCAGGCCAAACCCCTTTCATATAAAACCAGGCTAGTCTATGGGCCAAAAACTGATACCCGTTTAACCCTACATAGTAATATCCATTATTAACCCATCCTGCAACATCACCTATGTTTACCCTTGCTGATGGTTTTATTATCCAAGTAAAAGTGCCTATGTCCTGATCATATTTTAGACATTTCAGCAAGTACATATGAGTTAGCTCATTAGGTGTCATAGCTCAATTCTGCAATCTAGCGATATAACGCCTTGGGTATCACAAACGATAGGGTTAATATCCAAAGAATTTATTGCCGGTATTTGTTCTACTAGATATGATACTCTAAGTAGCACGTCAACCAACGCTTGCATATTAGCTTCCGGCATGTTCCTGAACGCCTTTAAATACTTTGCCGCCTTAGTTTTTGCTATCATTCTTTCAATCTTGGAAATAGTCAACGGTGCCAGTTCGATAGCGTTATCCTGTAAAATCTCAACCACAGTCCCGCCTAAGCCAAAACTAATGGCATGACCAAAAACAGGGTCTTTGATAACACCGATCATCAATTCCCGTCCATGCTTGGCCTTGAACATATTTTCAACAGTGCAGACAATGTTCGTAAGTTCAGGCTGCAACCCTTTTACTATGGCCTCAATTTGCTTAAAGCTTTGGTAGACTTCATCACATGAGTTAAGATTAAGCCTTACGCAATCAGCGTCCGATTTGTGGCTAAATTCAGCCATATTGACCTTTAGTACAACAGGGAATCCTATTTCGTCAGCTACTTCGGCGGCTCCTAAAGGCCCGGTAACTGCAATTGTTTTTGTTACCGGGATACCAAAGGCGTTCAAAATGTACTTTGAATTATCGGTAGTCAATATATTGCCTGAAGGCTCTCCTTCCATCAGATATTTTGCATCCTGGACTGCAACGGCATCGTAGGCTGAAGAAGTACTAATGTATTCCTTCTGTTCTTTTAACGTACCGTCATAGAAAATAAAAGAAAACGCATCAATTGCTTCCTCCGGCGTATCAAAGTGCATTACGCGGGTTCCAGTAAACAGTTTTTTACCATCCTCAACCCGTTTGCCGCCAATGAACGATGCCAGAATCGGAATCTCGCTGTAATTTGCAGCCTGAATGATGCTTTTTGCAATCAGTTCAACATCGGTACCGGATTGCGGTGTCAACAATATCAGTACAGCGTCAATATTTGGATCGTGAGTAACGACTTCCAATGCTTGCTGGTAGCGAGTAGATGTCGCGTCTCCCAATACGTCAATCGGGTTACTGTGGCTCCATGCTGCGGGTAATCGGTTATTCAATGCGTCTATACTGGCTTGACCTAACTCGGCAAGCTGTATGCCCTTATCTTCGGCATAATCGACACTCATTACGCCTGGGCCTCCGGCATTGGTAATAATCGCCAGTCGGTTGCCATAGGCTTCCTGTTTTGACGATAGCGCCTTGATTGCTGTTAGCAGGTCATTAACTGAATAAATACGGGTAACACCTGGAATATCAATAGCGGCATTAAACACAGCATCGTTACTAACCATAGCGCCTGTATGCGAAGCTGCCGCCTTGCTGCCGGTATCGCTGCGGCCTGATTTTACCAATATTACTTTTTTACCGGCATTTGAGCAATCCTGCAAACCTTGGATAAAGCCAGCACCGTCACGGATGCTTTCAATGTACATAACAATGCTGTTGGTATTATCGTCAGTCGCGTGGTAACTCAGCAATTCGCCAAAGTCCACATTGTCTGCTGATCCCAATGAAACAACACTGGAAAAGCCTATTTGTTCTGTCTTGGCGTAATCAAGCAATGCCGTACAGACAGCGCCGGATTGTGACAATAGCGCAATACTGCCATCGTTAATACCGGAATCTCCAAAAGTAGCGTTAAGTTTTGATGCAGGACGGATCACACCTAAACAGTTAGGGCCGATAAACCGGATATTGTATTGTTCGGCAATGGCGTTTATTTCCTGTTGCAGTAACCTTCCTCTTTCACCAGCCTCGCTAAATCCTGCTGTAATGATTATGACGTTTTTAATTCCTTGCAATCCGCATTGACGCATGGCATCTGGCACACCTGTGGCGGGGATGGCGATAACAGCTAGGTCTATGACAACAGAAATATCAAGTAATGACGCATATGTTTTGTACCCAAGTATTCTACCTGCCTTATGGTTTACCGGGTAAAGATCACCCCAGAACCGTGCTTGCAGAATATTATTTAAAATCTGGTAGCCTACGCTTTCGACTCTTGAGCTTGCGCCGATAACGGCGATTGATTTTGGTTTAAAAAAACCATTAAGTGTTTTCATTGTTTCCTTTATTTTTATCTTGATTACAAATGTAATAACTGGCAGGTAGCCAATTTTTGTACTTTTCGTTTAGAGCTTTAAGTGCTGTGTTTTCTGCTTTTAAAGAATCCAGTTCTTTTTCAATATCTACTAATTTATCTTGCAAACGATGTACTAAATAGCTACTCATCCAACCTCACCCATAGCATATTCAGTAAATAGCCGTGACATGCTCTTGTGCTTTAAAGCAAACTGTTTTTTAGGGCTTTCACAGCCCACGCAATTCTGGCAAGGCCCGTCGCACACACAGGGTACTTTTTGCCTGGGCCATTTATAGCCGATACGGGTATTGGTTTCGTAAAGAATGGCGCCATCCGTTACGATGTCTTTAAGATTTGCTCCGCGGGTTGCAAACCCGCTTAAATCAGCATTAGTAAAATTGGATTTACTGAAATCACCTTCCATAGATACTGCGTTATTAAGTTTTGATCCTGTAAAATCGGCCTGTTGTGCGCAGGTATTGTGCATGACTGCCCACATAAAGTTTGCGTTATGGGCAGTTACTTTTGACAGGTTAGCGCGATCAAACCTGGCGTGAAAAAAGTTACCACCCGTCATTATTGCGCCTCGTAAATCGCAATAATTAAAATTTGCCCCGGCAAAATAACCGTGTGACAAATCCTGGTTTGATATATCGGCATGACGAATGTCTATGCCTAAGATGAGTGCAAGCCGTAACGCCTTTGCGAATGTGTTGCCTTCTTTATTGCTGCTGAAAATAACAGCCCCAGTGTCGCGGTGTTTTATTTCTATTAGTGTTGATTGATTCTTATTTTGTTTTATGGATAGTTCTTCTGTCACTTCGTTTGCGCCTTGTTGTAATTTTCACAATAGCCATTTTCTCTAACGCGATTAAACGGCGTCTTTCTGTCGTAGCAGGTTCCTGTATAGCCATGAAACCCCTGTATCGGTTTTTCGGCTATACGGTATTGGCTGCATGTTTTACATTTATCCATTGCTTTAACCAAAGACCTGAAAGATTCGGATACACCAAGCCGATGGGTGCGCTTCAGTTACGCTCCTGTAAACCTTTTGGATTGTCTCTGCGCTTATGGTAAACTTTGTTTCAGCCGGGTATCTTCGGCTGTTTTTAAATTCTACTCTAAATGTTTTCACTGTTTCCTCTTTTGCAGTCCTGTCAGATAATTTGAGTTTTTAACCAGGACTATTAATAAATACGTGTTTAAAAATGGTAAGTATTCTTTTACTACACCTAAAATTTTTGTTGCTATTTCCATGCCTTAACTTTGTCGTCCTCTTGTTTTTCTTTGTTTTTTAGAATGGTAAGGGTTGCTTTGACTTCATTCAGTATTTTTTGAGAGCAGCTTGCAACGATATGTGTTTCTTCAAAATGCTTGATGCTGCCTAGTTGCAGATCGATTAATTTCGTGTTGCTCATGACTGCTCTGCCTGTTCACATGATTTAAGCGCATTTTCAATGCGTTCGGCATAAATCATTTTTAGTTCTGTTGAATAGTTCTGCTTAATTGCATTTTTCAGCAATTTGATGTTGTTTTGAATCTTTGCGAACAAAGACTCTGGTATCGCGTACATTTCTAATGTCCTATCTTGTCGATGGTAAAAAATATCATCCCTGCCTGTTGTGCCTGTTTCCAGGCAGCGTCCATGCTTTCTGCCTGTATGGTTATAGTCTTTGTTTCCGGCAACCAGCCGGTTAATTGGTAGTCGTTCACGGCCTATCGCCTATCGCTACTTTAATACCTTGCTGCAATACCCATATAATGGCAATGTCAGCTTTCTCGCAAACAGTCACCTTTTTAATTTGTTCGTATTCCCTTATCTTACCGTTCCTGAAACCGTGTTTAATGGCTTTTTTATCGATATACATTGCCGTTCTCCAGGTTAATTATTGTTGTTTCTGAATCAGGCATCCCCGTTCAGTGGCGAGTAATATACCACATGCTTAATTTTTTACAACAAGCATTTTGCTATTTTTGTGCCTATAGATTGTTTCTTAAAAGCGAATAATAGCTTTGAATTATTTTTGTTATCCGTATATTTTTGGCAAAAAAAATGGGCCGATAGTCAGCCCATTTTGCCGGTATTTAATTGTTTTTACGCGGGAGCGTACCAGTCCCCCTGCCTTGCTATGGCTCTTATCTTGAAAAATCCGGCGACATCAATCATTGGGATGGATTCTTTTTTGTCATTGTTGATTGATGCGACATAGAGATTATCGTCGCGTGAATATAAAAATTCTTTAACCATCATTTCACCGGCATTATTTTTAACCAGTATTTCATCACCTGGATTAACCTTCATTTCAGGTTCTATGATGAGATATTCCCCATCCTTAATCCTTGGACGTAATCCGTCCCCCTTGCAGCGTATAGCGTAAGCACTTAAATCCCTGGTTGGATACGTGATTATGCCTTCTTCTTGTTTACTGTTCATACATACTAGCGACCCCCAGTCGTTGCAACTAAAAGATATGCTCCCAATGACAGGAACCCGCGTAAATTTACCGAGTTTTATCTCATGGGAGTTCGATTCACTAGAATAGTAGAAATTCTTATTAAAGCAAGGTTTATCCAAAAATAAATCTTCCAGACCCAACTTGGCTTCGATTTTCCGGGCCAGTTTTTCCCCTATGTTTCTATACCGCTTGTTACCGCCTTCACTGTCACTGCCGCGATCAACTATTAACTGATTCAGTTGGGCAGGGTTAAGCCCAATTGCCTCAGCAAGCTCCTTCTGAGATTTGTATTTCTCAGCGATAGCTTTTAGGTTATTTCTGCGTACATCAGACATTTTAAATGCCTCCTTCGTATTGTTGTGTAATTGTTTTTTCATAAGTTAAAATTATCAATAAGTTATTTATTCCGTAACCACCTTCCATATTACTAAAAGTGCATATTAGTATAAGCTGTAATATAAAAAAAGCAAATATTGTTGACATTGGTAAAGCAAGTGCTATATTGTTTTGCACCACATTGTAACGAAAAAGAATACTAATGCCTCCTGCTTCATGCTCGCTTTGCCAGAATTTTATTAAAGACACTGTTGGTGATGGTCTTGGAATTGGCCGGTGCTTGCCGTATGAAGCCTACGAAGCAAAAAAGCCAACAGCAAAGGCATTGGCACAGGCATTTGAAAAATTGGGCAACAAGCTATTCTGGTGCGGGAACGATGACCGATTGGATCGTAATTGTGCAAAATATAAACCAAAGGATAATCATAAAAATGAAAATGAGAAAACATGACCTAGACCGACGCGCAAACAGTTTAAAATTAAAACCTCGTAAACCACAAACCAACTCTTTTGCTAAGAGTTTTGTTATCCCCCCTCCATTGACCGACATTGACTATATCGGCTTCCATAGGATTGCCGCTTGCATCAATGCCCGGAATAACGGAGGCCGCTATCGCAATGATTAAAAAATGACTGACGCAAAAAAAATACTCGAAGATTTGTATATTGAAAAATTTATTTGGGAGCAGAAAATTGACCGGATCAAAACAGATATTGTCCATCTTGAGCTTATCGTGCAGGAAAAGGAGGCTAAAAGCGAACTAAATACCCAAGCTGCATGACAATAAAAAGCCCCTGTTACTGGCAATAACAGGGGCTTGAACAACGCTTATCAAGTACATGATGAGTGTAACATAAATTTATTTAAGGTAAAAGAAAAATGAGTACTAAAAGTATATATTTGCAAAAACTAAAAGACCCGCGTTGGCAGAAAAAACGTCTTAAGGTTATGGATAGGGCAAACTTTGAATGTGAACAATGTGGGTCTACAGATACTCCACTAAATGTTCATCATATTGCTTATAAGAAACGAGCGGAGCCTTGGGAATATGAAGATAATGAATTGCAATGTCTTTGCGAGGTATGCCATGAACAAAAGCATAAAAATGATATAAATAGAAAATATTGGACATCAGAAGAAG
>Ga0172379_10004410_pt1 | contig 20832 bp, 19 predicted proteins | sample GrowelOW334metaG_FD_119756 | JGI IMG/M metagenome (GOLD analysis project Ga0172379, IMG submission 119756) | Groundwater microbial communities from an aquifer near a municipal landfill in Southern Ontario, Canada - Groundwater well OW334 metaG | ecosystem: Environmental > Aquatic > Deep...
ATCACCTAATTTACCGCAATACCACTCCCGTAAAGTTCCTGGCCTTAAAGTTCCAGCGCCATTACAGACATCTCTCTCAACTCTAACATAGCCGGTATTATAAATTACCGTCGTCGTCCCGACTTTAAAATAATTTTGCCCCGAGTCTGTTTCACTACATGATACTGGTACAAGGGTAACTCCGGCTAACCCGCCAGAAATCATACCATAACCGACAGCCACTACTGCACCAATTGCAACGACAGCTACAGTGGCAAAAACGACTTTGCTAGAAACTCGGGTTTTAGTTTGGGTTAAAACTGCCATAGTTTTAAAAAATAAATTAGTTCAAAATATTTAAATCGCTTTATTTTCCAGCCATTCCTGCATTACTGTCTGAATATCAGCCACACCGACCTGAGGCCAAGCTGCTTGGTCACCATCAAGTTTTGGCTTTTCCCCCCGTTCTTTCGCCGCCAAGTGATCATCGATATTTTCAATGCTGACCTTAGAAGCGGCTTCATCCATTAAATCAATAGCCTTGTCGGGGAAAGACTTATTTTTGATATGTTGGGCTGACAAATGGACTGCTGCCAAAATGGCTTCATCCGTAATATTGACTTTATGGAACTGTTCATACTTCCTTTTGATCCCACGTAAAATTTGGATGGTTTCTTTCGAATCGGGCTCATCGATTAAAATGGGATGAAGCCGCCTGTCCAGGGTAACATCTTTTTCAATAAATTCTTTGTATTCCTTAGCCGTGGTGGCACCAATTACTTGTAAATCACCACGCGCTAAAGCTGGCTTTAGAATATCATCAGCATCAATTGAACCTTCGGCTCCCCCGGCTTCGGCTAAAGTATGAATTTCATCAATAAACAAAATAATATTGCGCTTAGCCGCGGTAATTTCATCAGCAACTTTTTTTAATCGCTGTTCAAACTCACCGCGATATTTCGTCCCGGCCACAATTGCTGGTAAATCTAAAGCTAAAACTTTTTTTCCCAGTAGAATATCAGGAACTTTTTTATCAGTAATTGCCTGAGCCAACCCTTCGGCCACGGCAGTTTTACCCACCCCGGATTTTCCCACCAAAACCGGATTATTTTTCGTCCGCCGGCACAAAACCTGAATGACCCGCTCAATTTCTTCCTCCCGGCCAATCACCGGATCAAGTTTGCCTGCTGCTGCCATTTGAGTTAAGTCCCGAGAGTATTGGGCTAAAGTTGGTGTTTCTTTGCCAAGATTAGATAAATTAGTGAAATTAAAACTACTTCTTTTCCAAATAAAAAATAAAGCCGCCAAAATTATAACGGCAATAATTAAAGAATAAATTGAGGAAAGATTAAAAATCGAAAATGTCATGATACCATCTTAAAATTTAATAATTGATTTTTGACCCTAAATCCTTTACAATAATTATACTATAAAATATAAGATAAAACAACAAAATTGTGACTGAAGTCGAAAGCTTAATTAAAATTCTCAAAGAAGGCAACAAAGAAAATAATAAAACGCCAATTTTTCCTCATTTCCGACGGAAAAATCCGGAGTATGATTTAGATTTGATCAGATTGGCTTATGATTACGCCCAAAAAGCTCATGAAGGCCAAACGCGCAAGTCCGGTGAACCTTATATCGAGCACCCTTTGGCCACAGCGACTAAATTGGCAGAAATGGGCATGGATCAGGCAACAATCATTGCCGGCTTGCTTCATGATGTTCCGGAAGATACTAATTATAGTTTAGTTGATATCGAAAAAAACTTTGGCCCCGAAGTGGCCAAACTCGTAGGCGGCATCAGCAAATTGGGCATCATTAAATATCGCGGAATTGAAAAATATGCTGAGAATTTAAGAAAAATGTTTGTTTCCATGGCTGAAGATATCCGCATCATTCTGATTAAGATGGCCGACCGGCTCCATAACTTGAAAACTCTTGGGTCTCTACCAAAAGAAAAACAAAAAAGAATTGCCCAGGAAAGTTTGGAAATTTATGCCCCGATTGCCAATCGCCTCGGCATGGGCCAAATCAAGGGCGAGTTTGAAGACCTGGCCTTCCCCTATGTCTACCCGGAAAAATATGAATGGATGAAAAAAGAAATCTTACCTAAAATTGAAGTCCGGATGGAATATATCCAAAAAGTAATCAAGGTGGTAAAAAAAGAATTGGAAATTCAGAAGATTAAAGTTATCTCCCTCCATGGTCGGGCTAAACGGCTTTATAGTCTTTATCACAAACTGGCTAAACCTCACTACGATGGCGACGTTTCAAAAATTTATGACTTGGTCGCTTTAAGAATTATTGTCCCCACCATTTCTGATTGCTATCAAGTGCTGGGGATTATTCATAAACTTTGGAAACCACTCCCCGGCCGGATCAAGGATTATATCGCCCAACCCAAACCCAATGGTTACCAATCACTTCATTCAACTGTCTTTTGCCTTGACGGAAAAATTGTTGAGTTTCAAATTAGGACACCGGAAATGCATGAACAAGCCGAGTATGGTATCGCCGCCCACTGGCATTATAAAGAAACGGAAAAGGGACCAAAAAATTTAGGCGATAAAGGCCACACTTTACCTAAAAAATTCCAATGGGTCCAAGATCTGGTTAATTGGCAAAAAGAGATTCAAGATAACCAACAATATTTACAATCGTTGGCCATTGATTTTTTCAAAAACCGGATTTTTGTCTTTACCCCCCAAGGCGATGTTATTGATCTGCCCGAAGAAGCCACCCCGGTTGATTTTGCTTACCATGTTCATACCTGGATTGGCGATCATTGTACGGGTGCCAAAGTCAATAATCAGATGGTCAGCTTGGAGGCTAAACTAAAAAACGGCGACGTCATTGAAATCATCACCGATAAAAATCGTAAAGGTCCCAGTCATGACTGGCTAAAATTTGCTAAAACTTCGGCGGCTAAAGGTAAAATCAGGTCTGGGGCCGATAAAATAAAAAAATAAGAAATTAAAAAATTAAATGCTTTTTGATTTCTTATTTTTTTATTTTCTTAATCTGGTTAACCTACAATTTTTCTGATAACCTCTTCCAACTCCTCACTGGAATAAAATTCAATAGTAATTGTTCCGGCTTCGCCGGATTTTTTAACTGTCACTTTAGTCCCTAATACCCCTTGTAATTTTTCTTCCAGATCAGTAATATTTGGATCTTTGGCCTGACGAAAATGCCGCTTAACCACGACTTTTCTGGCCTGACCTTCAACTGCCCGAACCGTTAGATCCTGCTTCAAAACTTTTTGAAAAAAATTCATCCTTTCCTGCGGCGGCAGACCGGCAATTATGCGGGCCGTACTATAATTAATCTTCCCATTGATTAAGGCTTTCTGAATTTCACTAGACAAAGTCAATAAACGCAAAGTATTAGCTACGACCGAACGATTCTTACCCACTTTTTTGGCTACTTCCTCTTGGGTTAAATTAAATTCATCAATTAACCTTTGGAAAGCCACGGCTTCTTCAATTGAGTTTAAATCTTTACGCTGCAAATTTTCTACTAAGGCTAATTCCAGTTTTTGCTGTTCTTTGATATCGCGAATAATCGCCGGCACGGTTTTAAATTCTAAAAATTGAGCGGCCCGCAAACGACGTTCGCCCGCAATCACTTCGTAACCATCTGACGTGGCAGTTAAAATCAATGGCTGCAAAATCCCATGCTCTTTAAGGGAATTAATCAATTCTTCCATGCTCTCATAACTAAAGTCAGAACGGGGTTGCTGAGGGTTAGCTTTAATTTTAGCGATTGGCACCCTCGCTATCATTTCCTCATCAGGTAAAACTTCGGAATCCTTAGAAATGATTTTTTTATCAATTTTTGGCGGGATTAAGGAGCTGAGTCCTTTGCCCAAGCCGGTCGTCTTTGACATAATTTTGAATTTTTAATTTTGAATTTCGAATCAATTTCGAATATTAGAATATTAAATATTGAATTAAAATTCAAAATTCGAAATTATTTATTGATAAATTTGATTCTAAATTAGATTCTCTAAAGTAATAATCTCTCTCGCTAAATCTTCATACGCCTTCCCACCAGCAGAGCGGGCATCGTACGATAAAATTGATTGGCCAAAACTGGGCGCTTCAGTCAACCGGACATTACGCGGCACTACCGTGGAAAATAAGCGGTGCGGGAAATGCTGTTTTAACTCGTTCAAAACCTGGCCGGAAAGCTTGTTACGCTTATCATAAAGAGTGACGAGGGCACCTAAAATCTCCAGGTTTGGCTTTAAGTTTTCTTTCACTAAACTAATAGTATTTAATAATTGGCTCAAGCCCTCTAAAGCTAGATATTCGGCCTGGACTGGAATTAAAACTTCATCAGCCGCCACTAATCCATTTATCGTCAGTAAATCCAAAGAAGGCGGACAATCGATAATGATATAATCGTAATCATTGGTTACTTCAAGCAAAGAATGATGCAGTTTAAACTCTCGGTCATCCAAATTTACCAGTTCCACCCTCGCCCCGGCTAAATCCGGTGTCGCCGGCGCGATTTTATAGCCCTGATGATTAGTCCCTTTGATAATCTCCCGAAAAGAAACTGGCTCAATCAAGGCATGATAAACTCCTTTATCCAGCTGATTAGGATTAAGCCCTAAGCTTGAAGTGGCATTAGCCTGCGGATCAGCATCAACCAATAAAACAAACTTACCCAGCCAAGCCAGATAAGCACCTAAATTAATCGCTGTAGTTGTCTTGCCGACTCCTCCTTTTTGATTAACAATGGCGATTGTTCGTGACATACCTTAATTATAATAAAAAAATTCATCTTTGACAATTAAAGATTTTTTTATTATACTAAAATTTGAGTTATTAGCCCGGGTGGCGGAATTGGTAGACGCGCACGACTCAAAATCGTGTGGACTTCGGTCCATGAGAGTTCGATTCTCTCCTCGGGCATAAATTGACACCTTTGACACCTAGCGAAAAATGGATTATCATAAGGAAGTTAATTACTTATATTCGACGCGGGATAGAGCAGTAGCAGCTCGCCAGGCCCATAACCTGGAGGTCGGGGGTGCAAATCCCCCTCCCGCAACCAAGAAGTATTTTAGATAATTCAATGAGACCAGGCCCATAACCTGGAGGTCGGGGGTGTCCCGACGCACATTATTTGTAATATTAATAAAGAAGTCGGGATCCCGATGATATTTAGAAATAAATTAAGGAATCGGGACAAATCCCCCTCCCGCAACCAAGGCGAGGTAGCTCAGTTGGTTAGAGCGAAGGAATCATAACCCTTAGGTCGTGGGTTCGACTCCCACCCTCGCTACCAAATTTAGTTAATTTTAGCAAAAATCCCTCCAGACAGGGGTTTTTTATTGCTTGATAAAAAATTTTCTGTTAAAATTAAAGATATAGACTAATAATTATTTTAGAGTGAAAAATTATTTATGATTCTAACTGTTCATGCTGCCGCCGGGGTGTTAATTGGCAGTTTTATCAACCAGTCACCAATCGCTTTTTTGGTAGGCTTCGTTTCCCATTCTTTTCTCGATATGCTCCCCCATGATGATAGTGACATCCATTCCAAAGGCCACACCGTCAAATCATTAAAAAAATTATACTTTAATAAAATTATCGGCCTGATTTATCTTGATGTCTGCCTGGCAATAATTGTGGCAGCGGCTTTGTTTACCAATAATGCCCATTTTATCACCCGGCCAATTATTTGGGGGATCATCGGCTCGATTCTACCGGATGTTTTGCAGGCGCTTAGCTTTTTGCAGCCCAAAAATCGGGTTTTGAAAAAATTTAATGGATTTCATAGCCTTATTCATTATTCTCCCAAAAACCCTATCTCTTTAGTTATGGGCCATACTATTCAAATAGTTACGTTAATAATCCTAATTAATCCACTGATATAGTTAATATAAATTAGTTAATAAATTAAGCCGTTAAATTTAACGGCTTTAATTAATTAAGCAATGTTTCTCACAGTTCATGCGACACTTGGCACTATAATTGGGGAGTATACCGGCAACATCGGCCTGGCTTTTGCGGCGGGATTTGTTTCCCATTTTATTTTAGATATGATCCCCCACGGTGATCAAGATCTAATGACTAGAGAAAAATCAAACCTCGCAAAACAAGATCTGGTTTTGACTGCCAAAATCGCTTCGGCTGATGGTCTGGTAATGATAATTTTTTTGGCCATACTCTATTGGCAACATATTATCCCTTTAACCCTACCAGTTTTAGCCGGCATTATTGGGAGTATCGCACCTGATTTTATCAATGGTTTTTATTTGCTGACTAAACATCCTTGGCTAAAAAAATATTCTTATTACCATTTTGCCCTTCACGATTTTATAAAAATCCGGCTTTCAATTACTACCGGATTTATCTGCCAATTATTAATTGTAATCCTTCTAACTATAGCTTTAATAATTTTCTAAATTTTCCTGGCTGCTTAAACGGCCCAATTAAAACTAAGTTCAAATTTTGCTCCTGAATTAATTCTTGAGCAATTTTTTTAATCTGTCCTTTTTTAACTGCAAAAACTTTTTTTAGCTTTTCTTCTGGCGTAGAAATTTTATTCAGTAATAATTCTTGCTTACCGTACCAATCGGCAACATTTTCTGAATCTTCCAATTCTAGAACTAATTTACCTTTCAAAAATTCTTTGGCCGATTCTAGCTCTTTATCAGTAACACCTTGATCCCGAATTATTTTTAGTTCGGCTAAAATTAAACTGATCGCTTGGTTAATCCTAGCTTTGTCTAAACCAGCCTGAACTAACAAAGCACCGACATCCTGATAGGCAGCAAAATCAGCTTTAATATAATAAGCCAAGCCGTATTTTTCCCTGACCGTGGTAAATAAACGCGAACTCATATTCCCACCCAAAATAACGGCTAATAAATAAAGGGGATAAATTTTTGGATCATTCAGAGAATAGCTGGGGAAGCCCAGGCCAAGCTGGACTTGTTCGGTCGCTTTAAAAAATAATTCAATTTTTGGCTTATTTTGGCTAATTTTAATCTTTTTAAAACCATTTTTATTTTTGTGACCCGTATTATTACCAAAGTATTCTTTAGCCAAAGCCCTGACTTTATTTTTATTAAAATTACCGGAAACTGTTAAAATCATTTTGGCCGGCTGATAAAATTTATTTTTATAATTTAAAATAGCGCGGCGAGAAATTTTTTTAATCACCTCTTTTGGACCAGAGATTATCCAACCTAAAGAATTATCCCCAAAAATAGTTTTTTCAAACAGCGCCCCTAAATAGATTAAGGGGTTATCCTGATACATATTAATCTCCTCAATAATTACTCCCCTTTCTTTATTAATTTCTTGGACGGCAAAAGTTGAATTAAAAAGCATGTCGGAAAGCAAATCAAAAGCCAGCTCAATTTCTTCAGAGGCAACTTTTACATAATAACCAGTATGATCTTTGCTGGTAAAAGCATTATATTCGGCGCCGACCGAATCAAGCGCTTTACTAATATCTAAACTCGTAGGCCGACGCTTAGTGCCTTTGAACATTAGATGCTCAATAAAATGAGAAGCCCCGTTGATACTTCGACCTTCATAACGCGAACCAACCGGTAGTAATACCAAAACCGTCACCGCCTTAGTTTCTTTAAGCGGCGCAGTGATTAGAGTTAGGCCATTTTTAAGTTTGGTTTTTGAATACATAAAGAAGTAGCGAGTTAAGCGAGTTAAGTAAATTCAGTGAAATCAGCTGAACTCGCTTAACTTGCTGAACTCGCTTAACTTGCTATCGGATTCTCAAAATATACTTAATTTTTCTTCAAAATAATCTTTTAGATCACCGACTTTAATTCTTTCCTGCTTCATCGTATCCCGATCGCGAACCGTGACCGCTTTGTCTTCTAAACTTTCGAAATCAACGGTTACACAATACGGCGTACCAATTTCATCTTGGCGGCGGTATCTTCGGCCAATTGAAGCCACTTCATCATACTGGCAAACCCAGTTTTGCCGCAAAGTATTAAAAATTTCTTTCGCTGGTTTAGCCAATTCAGGTTTTTTGGATAAAGGCAAAACGGCAATTTTTATCGGCGCTAATCTTTTATCAAATTTCATTACTACTTCCAATTCTTTGTTTGATTCAGTGGTGGTTGTCCGGCCGCCGGAAATTTCCGTGTAAGCATCAACTAAAACTGCCAACGTGGAACGGTCGGCGCCAGCCGAAGGCTCAATGACATAAGGAATGAATTTTTTGCCATCCTCCTCAGTATAGCTCAGGTCTTCTCCGGAAAATTTAGCATGCTGGCTCAAATCAAAATCCTGCCGGTTAGCAATGCCTTCCAGTTCTGACCAGCCGGCAAAAGGAAAATTATATTCGACATCAGAGCAGGCCTTGGCATAGTGAGCAAGTTCATCCTTCTCGTGCGGCCGTAAACGCAAATTTTCTTTTTTGATTCCTAAAATTTTAATATACCAATTTATTCTTTCTTGCAGCCAATATTCATAGTATTTATCTGCCTCTTTGGGTTGGCAGAAATATTCACATTCCATCTGCTCAAATTCGCGGGTGCGGAAAATAAAATTACCCGGCGTCACCTCGTTGCGAAACGATTTACCGATTTGGGCAATGCCAAACGGCAGTTTCAAGCGCATTGAATCTTTAACATTTTTAAAATTGACAAAAATCCCTTGCGCCGTTTCCGGCCGCAGATAAACCGTTGCGCTTTCTTCTTCCAAAGGGCCCATAAAAGTTTTAAACATTAAATTAAACTGCCGCTCTTCGGTTAATTCCCCGCCACACTCCGGACAAACCGGCTTTTTTTTAGGCTTTTCTTTCATTGTCCCTAAGTCTGGCTTGGCCGAAATCGGGGCTAATAAGTGATCAGACCGAAATCGCTTTTTACATTTTTTACAGTCAACGAGCGGGTCAGTAAAACTTTTTAAATGGCCTGAAGCCTCCCAGGTTTTGGGGTGCATTAAAATAGAGGCATCCAAACCAACCACGTCATCGCGCTTTTGCACCATTTCTTGCCACCAAAGCCGCTTGATATTATTCTTCAGCTCCACCCCTAGCGGACCATAGTCATAGAAAGAATTGAGGCCGCCATAAATCTCAGAAGACTGAAAAAGAAAGCCTCGGCGCTTACAAAGCGAAACGAGTTTACTCATTAAATCATTACTTTCTTGTTTCTTTGTCATAAAAATAGATTACCTAATTTCCGACTTTTTTTCAAGCCCAGACTAGATTAAAAGACTTAATACCAAAGCGCTAGTGACTGTGACCGTAATATTGTCATTGATTTTAATCGGCAGGCTTTCCACAATTGCAGCCACAATCGCTGTCTTAAAAGCCAGAGAGAATGCGGCCATTAGACTGAGATCAATTATCATCCACTTTAATAAAATCATGGCACCAATTGTACCAAAAAACACAAAAGCTAAACTCCCGGCATAAGTTTTATTCTGGTTCCATGCTAATTCTTTAGCCCGAAAATTTTTACCCACTAAGGTGGCCATCCCATCACCCAATGCCAAAATTGCCCAAGCCGCAGCAACAATTGACGGAGGGAAAACCAACACCAAAACTAACAAGGTCAAAAAATATAAAATGGCCCCCTCACTATACTTTTTTTCAAACTGACGATAAAGGTGGGATTTTATCCTGAGTTTAGGAACCAAAAAAAGAGTAAAGAAAAGCAACAAGAAAAGAATCCCGACCGCTTGGAAACGGCTCAGGTATTTTAAAAGAAAGGCAAACAAAAAAAGCAAAACATGGATTCCTTGACGTTTTTCTTCACGAAACATAGTGGTAAAAATTACAAATTACATGACGAAATCCCAAGTACCAAATCCCAAATATCAAACAAATCACAACTTTTAAAATTCAAAACGACAATTCTGAGCGTTTGGAATTTGGAATTTTGGTCATTGGTGCTTGTTTGGAATTTGTAATTCTGAATTTGGTGCTTATTTTTGTGCTTGGAATTTTACCCAAAGATACTTTTTTCTGGCGGCGGAGCAGCAGATTTTTTATCTTCTGGTTTTTCTTGAGTCTTACTAACCTTGGCCTCTGGCTTAATCTCTTCGATTTTTTCTAATTTTTCTTCAATATTTTCGCCAATATCTTTGACTTTTTCTTCGAGTTTTTCTAGCTCTTCAATTTTATCGGTAATTTCTTCTTCAACTTCTTTGACCTCTTTTTTAGCTTTGATTAACTCTTCCAGTGATTTACGACCAACTTCTAAATCTTCAACTTTTTCGGTCAATGACGGTTCAGTGACTGGTTTTTCCACTGGTGGTACTGCCGGAGGAACCACTGGATGTGCCTCAATCACTTTAGCTGGTAGGCCAATTTTATCACTTGGCGGCGCAACCGGTGGCAGGGGCGGTGTTACTACTGGCGGTGTAATACTTGGCAGCGCTTCTGTAACTCCACCTTTCTTTAAACCGATATTGAGTCCAACGATTGCCTCCTTAGCCTTGGCGATTAAATCAATTGCCTCAGTCTTATGAGGCTCATACCCCAATTTTTCAGCAGTCACATAATAGACATTATTATTAACCAAGAAGGAATAGCGCCCCCGCGCATCAGTTAAACGGGTTTCCAAAAGCTTGTTATACTGCTTGTCATAAATCCGGGTGATCGCGCGAGCCAATGGCTTTTTATTATTTTGATCATAAATAATACCCCAGTTCTTCGGCGGTTTTTGATAACCCAGCCGGCGGAATAAAACATAAAGTAAACAATGGAAGCCAAACATCGTAAAGGTTAAAAATCCCGGACTAATTATCATGGAGACAGTAGCTAAAGGAACTGCTGAAAATGCTGCGGCGTATTGGACTTTGCGTAAATAATATTGAAAGATGATTTTTTTAACTGGTTTAGTGTCTTCTTGGGGATCGAGAGGAATATTGGCCGTGATTTCTGCTTTTTGATTCGTCACCTCAATTGTTTCACCATGATATAAATCAAGAAATTTTACATCTTCTTTTTTATCTTTGAGGTATCGCGTGGGGAAATCAAATTTTGGTTTAGTCACACTTAAATAATAACGACCCGGTTCAGCCAAAATTAAATAACGGCCCAGCTTATCAGTGACTCGCGATTGTATCAAGCGATTGTTCTCTTTCTGATATAATCTCACGATTGCTAAATCAACTGGCTGCTTGGTCAAAGAATTATAAACCACGCCCCATTTCTTTCGTTTACGCCTAAATAAAGCGGCAAAGGGCTGGGTAATAAAAAATTGTAAGTAGGAAAGGAAATTAAAAAAGGAAAAAGTAGCGAAAGTATTAATTGCCACAGTAGCAATCAAAATTGGAGCGGCAATCCGATTAGTTTGTTCAACCTGGGGGTTATCTAATATTTTATCTTGCAAGAATGCTTGAACATTTTTAATAACTTCGGCAAAATTTAATTCACTATTATCAGTTGGCTTGGTACAACCCGGATCAGCCGGAAAATCAATTAAGCCATCTCTATCATTATCCAAACCATCCAGACATTGGGTCAGCAAAAATCGAAAGTTCGGCGGCAAACCACAGTCAACTGGGCAAGACCAGACTGTCTCAGCCTCTTCACAAATATTATTGCCACAACAGGGAACAGTAGCTAAACAGCGGCAAGCGGCTAAATCAATTAGTTGGCAGGTGCTGCAAGCCACTTCACAACCTTCAGTACAAGAACGGGTTTCTGGGGGCCGATCCAAGTTCAAATTACAATTGTTAATGTCATAACATTCCCGCCTTTGAATACCAGCAACACATGCGCCCCAGTTTAAACAAGTCCAATTGGGCGTACAGGGCAAAATACAATCCTGGGGACATTGCTCATGAGTTTCCCCTTGTTCGCACTGACCATTACCGCAACAAGGTATCAACTCCTGGCAAACACACTGCTCAATATTAATTTGTTCACAAGTACCACAACTTAAACCGGGACAATTAGGGCCACAGCTTTGTTGTAGCGCCGGCGGATTAATGGGCACGGGGCAGGCATTACGGTCGAAACATTCTCGGGTTTGAATCCCATTTAATGGACAAGGGTCTGGCTGCCAGTCAGTGCATTCCCAATCTGATAAACAATCAACCGGACAATCCACATGGCAAGTGTAGGGATCTTCGGCTGGCGGCTCACAAACATCATTACCACAACAATTGACAGTATTTGTACAAGTACAAGTGGCTTCATCAAGCTCCTGACAATCGCCACAAGTCACTCCCGGACAGACACCACAATCTTGTTCATAGTCATAATCGGCTTCGCAAGGCGGGATTGTTTGGTCAACGCAAGCTACGGTTTGTTTATTGGTTACTGGATTACAATCTCCGGGGGTACATAAAAAATCCGGCTCACAAGCACATTCGGGGTCGCCCGGCTGCGAAGTGTCAGTACAAGTTGAAGCTGGATAGTCACAAAAACCATCACTATCATCATCAATCTGATTATCACAAATCTCAACTCCGCCACTAGTCTGAAAGGAACCAGTGGCAACTGTTTGTAGGCTTCCGGCATTAGCGGTAATCCGATAATAATAAACCGTGCTGGGGGTTAAATTGGTAATATTATGGCTGTAATTCTGCCCGGACAAACTGGCTGAGCCTTCATTAACATCAGTGGTCATCCCCCATTCCAGCAAGGACGAAGTTGATTGGCAGCGCGTCCGCCAGCCAATAGTGGCAGTCGTGTTGGTAACTGATTCACTGATATTATCAATTAATAACTCATTTTTGCAGTCAGCCGAACAGCAATCGCCAGAAGTAATATTATTGTCATCACATTCTTCAGTTACTGGATCAAGGCTGCCATCGCCACAACCAACTTCTAATTGGCAGGTGGCTGAGCAACCATCACCAGAAACAGTATTGCCATCATCACATTCTTCACCTGGATCTTTGATGTTATTGCCGCAGACCGGAACATAGCAATCTTGGTTAAATTTATTAGTAGTACAGCCATTACCGCAAGACACTTCCTGTGATCCAGCCACACATGGGCCGTAACTACAAATCATCGGACCAGGAATACAGGGTGGTGGGCCTTTATTATGGGCTAAGTAACCTTGGGCAAAATAATTATGGTTTTGGTCAACTTCTAAGTTATAAACTAAAACATCACCAGTTTGCATCTCAACTGCTGAAACAATAATTGCTTGACCGTCCTCACGCAAAAGCTTATCACCAATTTTTATCTGGCTGGCCTTAAGCCATTGATTATTAACATAAAGCGGGTGGTCAGATGTGACCTTAATTTCCTGATTAATAACCAAATATTGACTGGCCTGATGTTCAAAAGTTTTGAGAACCACTGACGGTTCTAGCGTTTTAGTTTTTTCATTATAGGAAATGACTAAATCACCAACTTTTATTTCTTCAATTGCTAAACTTGAGCCACCAGCCAGGGAAATTTGGGTCCCAGCCAGAAAACACGGCACGCCACAAATACAAAGATTACACTCGGTATCCTCGCCGCAATCTGAACCTGATTCACAGGCTTCACCACATTCCTTAATACTATCACCACAAACTTTATCTGGCCTCGTGCAATCCCCTTTACAACCATCACAGTCGCTATTATTACCATCATCACAGACTTCACTTAAAGCTGTCTGAATAATGCCATCGCCGCAACGAGGGGAAACCACATGGGCATTAACATTAACATTAGCCGCTTCTGCCTGAGGCAAAAATAAACAAAGAAAAATTAACCCTAAACTCAAGGTTAAATTAAAACCCAGTAAAAAAAACTTTTTACTTTCTTTTTTCATTTGGTAATTTTTTTGTTTCCTGTTTTAATTTTTTCACCCGCGAGTTAATCTTAATTAGGATGATTAAAACAAAAAATATGATAATCAAAGCAATGATTGAAGAAACGGGAATAAACCAGAAACTCAATTCTTGAGTTACCGCTTGCTGACTGTCTGAGCCATAAGTTAAATTCAGGCTTGCTGAATACCGGCCAAAGGTGAAATGATTTAGCTCCTCTTTAAGATTTCCCCAAAACTGTTGAATAATATTTGGATAAACCAATGGGCTTCCCCAGATAATTTCAAATCTTCTGGTGCTTTGCGGCAAAACATTACGCAATTCTTTATTCACTGGTAAAACTTCTTTCTGGCCAAGCCAATTTTTCAATTCAATTGTCCCAGTCGGCTGCAGATGAATGTTGCCGGAATTATTAAACCGAATAATAAAATTAATGGGTAAGTGCCAAAAATAATTTTGGTCCCCTTGAATTTTAAATTCCAATAACTGCCCTTGTTCCACCAGTTCACCTTTAACTTTTAAAAAAATTAAAGTACCAACTTTGCTTTTAATGGTTACTGCGGGCTTTTCTTGAGTCGGTTCCACTTGATTCTCCCAAAAAATTACAGCATAGTAGCCCCCAGGGATCGCTTGGGGCGGCACAACCACAGTAAAAGGAACAATAGCGGCTTGTTTTGGTTTTAAAAGAATTGAATCTTGACTTAAATTAAACCAATTTAAGAATTCATCCTTTTCCTCCGGGGGTAAATAAACTGGCTGGCCCGCTTCATCACCGGCCTTAAATTTTTCGATGCTTGGAACCAAAAACAAATTTTGGTCGGTTTCATTATATATTTTAACTACTGCCGGCTGGGTCTGACCGGGATCAGCCTCTAATTCCAGCAAAGGCGAAATTACTGTGGTGGCCAAAACCGGACAACTAAAAAATAAAGTGAAAAATAAAATAACCAATGAACTAACCGCCAAAATATTAGGCCCCAGCTTCAGATTAGAGATAAATAATGACATAATTTAAAAATTAGACGTGGCCGAGTAAGTCAAAGTAGTGGTATAAGTACCACCAGCCGTATCAGTGGAGATATTAGCAATATAAGAAACCGTAAAAGTCGTTTGACTGATATCATTAGTCGCCGAAGCGACAGTATTGCCGCTGGCAAATTTAAACTGATTTGCCGTATTATAGCCGGTAGCGGCTGAACCAATTGGCGCAGTACCGCTTGGGTCAGCACCAATAAGTGGGCTGGTATTGGCCACCAAATTAATGCCAAATTGCTTTAATCCAGGGCTGGAAGCTGTAGCCGCTAATAACGCATCGATACTATTAGTACCGCTGGTTAAAGTTGATCCAAAAACTGTGATAACGAAACCTCCCACCGCATTAGTATCAATAACCATAGTATGGCTGTCTCTACCGGTGGTAGAATCGGTTAATTCCCCTAACTCAATGGCCGGATCAGCAATTGAAAAACTTAAATATTGATCAGGATACATCTCACGAAAACCAGCTTTAATGCCATAAGTTGCGGCTGTAGCCGTAGCAGACAAAATTACCGACTCCCCAATCGTGTCCTGGATACCATAATTAGCTGAACTGCTATCCTCACTGCCACCGGAACTGAAAGCATCGGCCCAAATGACATAATTGGTGCTTTCCATTCTCGCCCAAATTTCACCACCAGAAAAAAACAATAAACCGGCGCTAATTAATAAAAAAATTAATCTTTTTGTCATTTATTTAAAATTACAAATCACAAATTCCAAGCTCCAAACAAATTCCAAATTATAATTTCCAAAATCCAAAATAGTAATTCTCGGGTTTTTGGATTTGTAATTTTGGTTATTGTAATTTGTTTGGAATTTGTAATTTTGAATTTGGTGACTATACATTATGATTTATTCATAATTTAGAGCTTTGAAAAAGCATTCCTTGCTATCAATTATACTAAAAATCCAGCAAGTAAGCAAAATTGCCCCCTCGAGTATCTGGGGGCAATTTTGCTTAAAAATTTACTAATCAACTCCAAAGGAAGCTTGTAAACTACTGAGTGGTATCGATATTAGTGTTGGTATTGGTATCAGCGGCATCAGGAGTTTTATTCGTCAAATAATCATTAATTGCCTGTACTACCCGTGAGTCGTCTTTCAGGCCTTCGATAATAACGACGTGCTCGCGATTGATCATCATACTATCTTTTGGGCCGTGGATTTCGCTGCCCAATTTAATCAAAGTTAATCTTTGTTCAGGTTGAGTCTGAACGTCTGAAGGCTGAGCAATAGTATTTGACGAAGTGACTACCTGAAGATAATAAATCTCTTTCAAAACAAGATAATCTTTATTTTGTTCGGCAATTTTGCCAAAATAAACTTGGCCGTTGGTCAAAAAAACTGCCTGCCAGCCTTCAGTTGAGATTGCTTCACCTGGTAAAGGCAAAAAATCAAGACTAACCACCCCGGCATAACCAGCGATCAGATAAAGACCGCCGCCAATAATCACTAAGATAACAATTAAAGTAACCAATCCTTTGACCCAGGAACCACCATCACTATTTCTTTTTTTATCACCACCACCGACTGAACTGGGAATGCTGGTTTGAGGCCGCATCGGATTAGTAGACTTAATTGGCATCGGATAAGCCATAAAACCTCCTTAAGTAACTGAGTCTTTTAGACTCTTAGTCAACTAAAGATAATTATTTATTAATATAAAATTATGTATCTTTTAATTCTCCTAGGCGAGATCCTCATTTTCATGATCAAGCCGGGCTTTAATTTTTGGCAATTCTGACTTTTTGACAAAATCTTGAACTATTACCCCAATGGCGGTTGCTACCGGGATTGCCAAAATTAACCCAATTATACCAGCAAGACGAAAACCAATCAACATCACAATAATAATTACCACCGGATTAAGGCCAACTTTTTTCTGCATTACTTTTGGCACCAAAAACTTCTCTTCCACTTGTTGAACGGCCACATAAAAAAGTAAAATCATTATCCCCCGGCTCAGAGAAAAAGATGGCACCACAAAACCCAAAAAAACTGCAGGAACCGCCCCTAAAACCGGACCCAGGTATGGAACAAATTCGGTAATTGCCGCCACCAAAGCCAAAACTAAAGCATAACGCGGTAAAAGGATAATCAAACCAACAAAAGAAAGAAGGCCAACAATCAAACCCAAGATGAGTTGGCCGGCTGCCCAAGCCGTAATCTTTTTTTGGATACTATGGAATAAATCAGTCAAATAATCATGATATTGAGCCGGAGCAATTACCTTAAATAATTTATTGATTGCATCCTTTTCAATCACCAGATAAAAAACAATGATCAGAACGAGGAAAAAATTCACGATACTCTGAAAAATCGAACGAATAAGCGAATAAACTCCACCGGCGGCGTTCTCTAATCCCGATTGTAAACTTTTCAGACCACCCTGAATATTATCCATCAGGCCCTTCTCTTCTGAATATTGACGCAGACTATTAAAATTTTCGACAATCTTGCTCCAAAGATCGGGAAAATTTCTGGTTAAAATTCCAACCTGTTCGGCAATTGGCGGAATAATTAATCTCGCCACGATAAATAAAAATACAAATAGGATTAGATAAATAAAAAGAATCAACAAAGCCCGCGGTATCTTTCTTTTAATAATACTTACCGACCAGCTTTCCAAGGCATCAACCAGGGGTTCGAGGACAATAGCGAGAATCACCGAAATAACAACCAGCAAAATGATATCGCGGATAAAATAAACAAAAGCTAAAAATAAAACAATCCCAACAATTTTCAAAACCGTACCCGTAGAAATATTGATGGTTAGATTTCTGTTTTCCATAATAATGCAATAATGATTGGCTTCTTTCCTTGTTTAAATTATACTAAATAGGCACTCCAGTGTCAATCAAAAAGATATGCTATACTAAATGTATAATTCACTAAGAACTATCAAACTGGGAGCTAAAAAGACAAATCAAATATTACTATTAGATTATGCCCACTATTACTACAAATAAAAAAGCTCTCCATGACTTCCAGGTGTTAGAAAAGCTTGAAGCCGGAATTATTTTGACCGGCCCAGAAGTTAAATCAGTTAAGGCAGGTCAAATCAATCTAAAAGGTGGCTATATTAGTATCGATAACAAAAGCCAGGTTTGGTTAACCGGCGTTCATATCGCCCATTACAAGCCAGCCAGTGCCATTCAGACTAACTATAACCCCAGCCGAACCAGAAAACTCCTGCTCAATAAAAAAGAGATTAATTACCTCCGGGGTAAGGAAAAGGAAAGAGGCTTGACAATTTTACCAATTTCTGTGTATACTAAAGGCAATCTAATTAAGCTGGAAGTTGGCTTAGTCAGAGGTAAAAAGCAGTATGACAAGCGCCAGACCATAAAAAAACGGGAGATCGACCGCGAGATCAGGCGCCATATAAAACGCAAATAGCAAATCGCTTATTGCTAATCGTAAAATGATTTGCTATTGGCGATTGGCGATTTGCCAAATACGGGGATGTCTAAAATCGATAGGATCTAGATTTAAAGTCCTCAGGTCGAGCATTGGTCTACTTGGCTCGCTAATCTCAATGACCAAACAAATAAGTGCCAAATCACTTGTCGCTAAGGTAAAAAGTGCTTTCAGCTCTTTAGCCTTAGCTCCCGCTTTGGCCTAAAAACCCAGAGCCATCAGCCCGGTGATGCCTAATAGCCGGTCCCTGGTGTCAATAATTAGGCTGCCGCAAGTTAATGCCTCATTGATTTGCATAAGCACTTGAGGCTTTGGCTTTTGGGGTTTTGTCAGTTTTTGACCCAAAGGCCGAAAATAAAAATTGACTAAACCTGTAAAACTATTTTGAATCTAATTCTAGACAGGGGTGCAAATCCCCTCATCTCCACCACTCGACTCGTCCCGATTTATCGGGACTCGCTCGTGGTGCCTCGAATTTGGCAAGAGGCACTAAGTAAAAACATTTAACAGTTAATTATTAACTTATAAGGCATTGAGAATTTCAAGAAGACGACCAAATTACAAGGCCAGCCAATTTAAAAAACACCGGATTAACCAATTTATTCGGGTGCCACAGGTTAGGTTAATCGACGAGACCGGCCAAAATTTTGGCGTGGTCAGCACCAGTGAAGCTTTGGCAATGGCACAAGAAAAAGGCTTAGATTTAGTGGAAGTCTCCCCTCTCGCCCAGCCACCGGTTGCTAAAATCGTTGATTACAGCAAACTTAAATATCAGGAAGAAAAAGAACGGCGCAAAGAAAAAGCTAAGCAGAAAAAAATTGAAGTGAAAGGAATTAGATTGTCACTGAGAATTAGTGAACACGACAAGGACACCAAAGCCAAACAAGCGGAAAAATTTTTAAACCAGGACGATAAAATAAAAATTGAGATAATCCTTAAAGGCCGGGAACGCCAGCATGCTGATTTAGCCCGCGAAATCATCAACAAATTTATCAGCTCAATTAACGGGTTAATCCCAATCAATATTGAACAACCGTTAAATATCCAGGGTGGCAAATTATCGGCACTGATCGCTAAAAAATAGTTAGCTAAGATCAAACCAGCCTATCGCTGTTTTTTAATTTAAGGGATAAAGCGATAGAGCGATATAGTCAATAAAGTTCTTTTACCTTATCGCTTTATCAACTATATTAACTCTATTAACTTAAAATTATGAAACTAAAAACTCACAAATCAACGGCAAAAAAAATTAAAATCACTGGGGGCAAAAGAAAAAAAAAATTATTCACCAAACATTCTGGTCAGGATCATTTTAATGCCCGCGAATCCGGAAATATGACCCGCCACAAACGGAAAAATATTGCCGTGTCTAAAGTTGATGAAAGAAATATTAAACGTTTATTACCTTATTCATAAAGTTAATTGCTAAAGGTTAACTGTCAATTGTTAAATTTATGCCACGAGTAAAAAGAGGAAAAACTCACGTTGCCAAACGGAAAAGACTTTTTCAAAAAACTAAAGGCTATCGCTGGGGCCGCAAAAACACCATTCGCTTAGCCAAAACCGCAATCAACAAAGCCGGTGTCCATGCTTATACTGGCCGCAAAAAGAAAAAAAGAGTCAACCGGGCTTTATGGCAGATTCAAATCAACGCCGGCACCCGCCAGTACGATTTAAGCTATTCCAAATTCATCCATCTGCTCAAAAAGAACAAAATCGACCTGGACCGCAAAGTCTTAGCCGAACTTGCCGGCAAGCAACCGAAAGTTTTTGCCAAAATCATTTCTGAAGTAAAAAAATAAATTACAATAAAAAATTCCACAGCGGAGGCGTACCCGCCCGCTTCGCGTTCGGGCAAGGCTCAGTTGGTTATCTCTTTAAAAAAATAAAGTGCAAAACGGAGGCGTAGCTCAGTTGGTTAGAGCGTCTGCCTGTCACGCAGAAGGTCGTGGGTTCGAGCCCCATCGTCTCCGCTTTGCACTTTATTTTTTATTATCCAAAAATCGAGGGTTCTGCGCCACCTTAATTAATAAAAAAGGCGCACCAGCCTCTGGCTGGGAGCCCCATCGTCTCCGCTGTGGAATTTTTTTATCGGAATATTACAACTACGATATTATCAAAAAAGCCCCCGAAAGGGGCTTTTTTGATACACGTATCTATATAGCGTCGTAACACATACGCCAGGTTGCGCCTGCCTTACCCATCTTATTGGCATTCTGAGAAAAACCGACGGCATCCTTAATAGCTGAAGCTACATCACACTTTTTTTCTTCCCACATACTGAAGGGATCCTTCTTCCAAGACCACTCACCTCTGTGATCAATATATTTTCGGAATCCAGCAAGAATTGGGTAAATAAATCCATCTGGATAATTGAATTCTGTTACGTCCTCCAAAAATTTTAACGGGTGTGACTCTTTATATTTTGAGACACCCATAGTATCAAGTCCTCCGAATTTACCACCAATGTCATTATAGGCTTGAGGAAGATCGCGATAAACAACATCCCGTAGACGAAGAATATCGGGAAGTATCTTTTTTGCACGTTCGAATGTCGTGTTACGCTCCCTACCTTTCTCATCCTTACTAGCATAAAAATCGACAACCGCTCCCTTTGAAGAGTATGCCTCAATAGGATGTTTATTCTTATCGAATGCGTCCA
>Ga0172379_10004411_pt1 | contig 20824 bp, 23 predicted proteins | sample GrowelOW334metaG_FD_119756 | JGI IMG/M metagenome (GOLD analysis project Ga0172379, IMG submission 119756) | Groundwater microbial communities from an aquifer near a municipal landfill in Southern Ontario, Canada - Groundwater well OW334 metaG | ecosystem: Environmental > Aquatic > Deep...
CGACGAGGATGTGCGGTCCATGAAAACCTCCGTTCCCGCCTAGAGGAAAAACGGAATACATGGACGACGCACTTGTCATAACAGACTCTGAATTCCGCGACGCGGCGAATTTGGTTTATGAACGTTTCGGCATCAGTCTGACAGACCAAAAGCGCGCACTCGTCGCGGGGCGTCTTGCCAAGCGGGTACGCACCCTGGGCTTGCCCAGTTTCGGCGCGTACCTCGCGTTGGTCCGCTCGGACTCTACCGGTGCTGAGCTTGGTGAATTCATAAACCGGATCAGCACCAACCATTCATATTTTTATAGGGAGAAGGAACACTTCCAGTTCCTTCTTTCCACGGTGATGCCCAAGGTGAAGGAAAGGCTTGAAAAGGAGCCGTCATACCCGTTTCGCATTTGGTGCGCCGGCTGCGCGGCAGGCGAGGAGCCCTATACACTTTCCATGCTGGTGCAGGAATCCCTTGGTCCCCTTGCGAAAAAAGCCGACTGGGGCATACTGGCCACTGATGTTTCCGTGGCAGCCCTGAGCGAGGCCAAGGCCGCCATCTATCCGGACAACCGGATCAAGGAATTACCCCTGAATTGGCGGAACGCGTATCTAAGCCGCTTTGGCACCGAAGAGTGGACGGTAAGTCAAGAAACAAGAAAACCGATACTCTTCAAGATTCTCAATCTGATGAATACCGATTACCCTTTCAAAGGCACCTTTGATATTGTCTTTTGCAGGAATGTGATGATTTATTTTGATGGTCCGACACGCCGGGCGCTGGTGGACAGGATTTACCGCTATGTAAAACCAGGTGGCTATTTCTTTGTTGGCCATTCAGAATCCCTGCCCCGTGATACCTGTCCCTTCAGCTATGTGAATCCTGCCACGTACCGCAAGGCGGAAGGAAGCCGGACATGATCAGCGCCCTTGCTCCGCTGGGACTGAAAATAGTCGCCGTCGCAAATCAGAAAGGCGGTGTCGGCAAGACAGTCACTGCTGCGACCCTCGCGTCCGGCCTGGCACGCAGGGGCCAGCGGGTATTGTTGGTGGATGGGGATCCCCAAGGGAACCTTTCGCTCCTGTTTGGCGCCGAGGACAGGAAACCTGAACTGGGTGCCTTGCTGGAAATGCTTTCCAAGGATGGAGCTGAGGACAGAGTCGAGGATGGAATAGACACCGATTCCGTCAGCGCCTCCAAGCCTGGACGCCGCAAGGTGAATGTCGACGAATTCTTCGCCAAGCGCGTAAAATTGCGGATGGATATGCTACCCCTTGGCCACCGGCGCCTGCGTACCGAATTGGGCGACGGAAGGTTGGAAGAAGCGGAAAAGCCTTTTGCCAACCTATTGCAGAAATTGAAAACCCGCTACGATTGGATACTTATGGATACCTCCCCCTCGAACGGGGTGTTGGAAAGGTTGTTGATTTCTGCCTCCGAAGCGGTAATCGTCCCCCTTGAATTCCAGGTTTTTTCCGTTTCCGGCCTGGAGGCGATCCTTGACGATATTTCCCGTTGCGCCGAACGTGCGGGGCACGATATAAAGGCTCGGGCCTTGATTTTTACCAAGGCGGAAAACGGGCTGGCCCGGGTGGATACGTATCGCAAGGTTTTTTCCTCCTTCAATATCCCCATCTTTGAGGTATGCAAATCCGAGTATGTTCCCCGGGCGCTCGAACGGGGCAGGACACTATGGGAAGCGGCTCCGGCAAGTTACGTCGCGCGTGATTATTCACGCATACTAGATAAAGTTTTTTTGGGATGAATCATGGCAAAACGAGCTGAGAAGAGCGATGTGCGCGAGCGGATCACGAAGAAATTAGGCGAAAACACCCAGGGGCCAGGTGCCGGATACAGCGTTTCCAGCGCTGTGTCCGACCCCCTGAAACGTAAATTGCGCGGTCGTTGGATGGTAATCGAGCATCTTGTGGGGGAGGAGGAGTATTTGGCCCGCTTTGTTTCCCGCGCCTTGCGGGATATGGAGATTGAGGGTGAAGAATACACTGCGGAGTACGAATTCCGGGAGTTCATCTGCCTGAAGCGCGTCGGGATCCAGGCGACCATCCTTGGTGAAGCCGGGAGCACTGAATATTTCTACCGGCTTCGTGTAGCCTCCGTATGGGACCTTGAAGGTTCCGGCTTCCTTTCCATCCGCCCTGAAATGGGGTATCAGTGCACGGAATTGGCAGGGGAGACTGCGGCGGTGAAGGATCTGGACGAGCCGCCCGAGCCCGTAATCGTAGCCTTCCGCTTTGAAGGTGATTCTCTCATACTTGAGGAAGGGGATGACTACAAGCGCCTGGAGCGCATCACGTGAGTGTTGCGAAAAAGATCCGCGTACTTATAGTTGACGATTCCGCAGTCGCCAGGGAACTTCTGGAAAAGGGCTTGTCCCTGGATCCTGATATCGAGGTTGTGGGCAAGGCCGCCGACGTCTATGCGGCTCGGGACAAGATTGTTTTTCTCAAGCCCGATGTAATTACCCTGGATGTCGAGATGCCGCGCATGGACGGCATCGAATTCCTTAAAAGGCTCATGCCGCAGTATCCAGTAGCTGCCGTCGTCGTTTCCGCCGTAACCGTGGAAGGTTCACGGCGCGCCCTGGAAGCCCTCGACGCGGGTGCGTTGGAGGTGGTGGCGAAGCCCAGCGCCAGTGATCGGACCGCACTCAAGGGCATGCTCGCGGACCTGACAGAAAAAGTAAAAGCCGCCGCCGGGGCGGATATGTCGAAATTGATGAAGGATGCGAAACCCGTATCTCCCGCGTCCCGGCTTGCCTCTGCAAAGGTCGGCCATGCGGCATCCACCGCCGCGTCGGGAGTGCACCGTACGGGTGCCAAGCGCCTGATCGCCATCGGCGCTTCCACTGGCGGAACCACCGCCCTTCACCGGGTTGTCGAAGCCCTTCCGGCGGATGTCCCGCCCATCCTCATTGTCCAGCACATGCCGCCGGTTTTTACGCGCATGTTCGCGGAGGCTCTCAATAGGTCCTCCGCCGTGCAGGTCCTTGAAGCAGAAGACGGCACTCCGGCCCGACCGGGGACTGTGCTTATCGCACAGGGTGACCTGCACATGCGCGTCGCCAGGCGCTTTGGCGAACTCGTTGTCACCTGCGACAATGACCCCAAAGTTAGCGGCCATCGTCCTTCGGTGGACGTCTTATTCAATTCTGTTGCGGATGTGGTCGGTCCCGAAGCCATAGGTGTCCTGCTCACCGGTATGGGCCGGGATGGTGCGGATGGAATGGTTGCCATGGCCCGACGCGGTGCACACTGTCTTGCCCAGGACGAGGCCAGTTCTGTCGTCTGGGGAATGCCCAGGGAAGCTTGGGAAGCGGGTGCGGCCGAAAAGTTGGTTCCCTTGGATGAAATGACCCGTGAGATCCTGGCATTATTGGGTCGGGAGGACAGTGGTGGCGGGAATTTGGCCGGCTCTGCCCGAATTGGAAAATAGGAGGCTACATGGGAATGAAAACTGTTGGCATAGGTGAATGGCTGGTTTCCAGTACAACTGACGATGTCATCAAGACCTATGCGTTGGGCTCCTGTGTGGCAGTAATCATTTATGATTCAAAGGTTCATGTTGCAGGCTTGATTCATGTCGCGTTGCCCGAATCCAAGATTGACGCTGCCAGGGCATTGGCCCAACCAGGCTTCTTTGCCGATACGGGATTGCCGCAGATGATAGAGGAAATGAAGAATATGGGAGCCTCCCGTCTTAACGTCTGGGTCAAGCTGGCTGGGGGTGCCTCGGTCATGGATCCAGGTGGATTTTTTGACATAGGTAAACGGAACATACTCGCAGTCAAGCGCGTGCTTTGGAAAAGCTCGTTGGGACCCATTGCGGAAGACACCGGCGGAACCATCAGCCGGACTGTCACCTTTTCAGTCGCCGACGGAAGTGTCCTGCTCTCATCGGGACCCAAATCGTGGAATATCTAAGGAGCCGATAATGCCGGAATTCAAATCTGTACTATTGGTCGACGATTCGGCTACCTCACGCATGATCATCCAGCGCTGCTTCGAGATGGCGGGAATCCAAGTGGGTGGTTTCATCTGCGCGGAAAATGGCTTGGACGCGCTGGCCCTGCTCAAGTGCAACAGCGGTATCGATCTGGTTGTGACCGATATAAATATGCCCAAAATGGATGGACGCATGTTTACCCGCATCGTGAAAGGCGATCCCCTCTACGCAAAACTTGCGCTCATCGTCGTGTCGAGCATAGCAGACGGTGACGCGGAAGCAGAATTGCGTGCGCTGGGAGCGGCCGCGGTGGTCAAGAAACCTGTCTCACCCGCAAAGATCAGCGAAGCTCTCGGAGGCTTGTCATGAAGGAAGAAAAACACTCGACGGTATTGGACCCGGAAAAGGCCGCAAAGATCCTTACGGAGGCCATCCCCTCTGTTTTCGCCGAGATGACGTTCATGGACGCCATGCCAGTCGCATCCACCTGGGGAGTCGCAGAGGACGAAGATCCTGCGGATCTTTCCGCAGCAGTGCGGATAGCCATTGACATGCTGATGCCGCTTTCCTGCCGGCTTGAGCTTTCAATGAGCACGGAACTGGCGGACAATATCGCAGATACCTTATACGGAGGAGCGGAGGCGGAATCCTTCGCCGTCGGAGCGACTCCGGCAGCGATAGCGGCAGACCAGAACAGGGCCGATTCAACCCTGGAACTGCTGAACGTGCTCGCCGGTTCCTTTTTGAGCGGCTATTTCGGCGCAGGAACCCCCTTCAAACTTGAATTGCCTTTTTTCCTTTTTGGCGCTTCCGAAGTATCCGACCCGTCCATCGCGCGGGTACAATACGATGTGGAAGGCTTGCCCGCGATCGTGACGCTCAGATCGATCAGATACCGGTACTGAAGCGGACGATAAGCGCAAGGCCGGAGTTTTCGCCGGTATTGAAGCTGAGTTCGCCCTTCAGTTCGGTAGTCAACAGCTGTATCAGTTTCAGGCCCAGGCTTTCGCCCGACATCGGGTCGAACCCGGACCGGAAACCTGGCCCGTCGTCACGGACGCGAAGCTCGATCGAAGTTGGAGACAGGGCTTTGACGCTGATGGCGATGAAGCCTCCATTCCTATGATTGAGGGCGTACTTCATGGCGTTGGTAAGCGCTTCCGATGCGATGAGCCCAAGGTACAGGGCCGATTGGAAGGGGAGTTCAAGCGGCTCGATCTCGGTATCCAAAACCGCGCCGGAAGCCGGATTTCGTAGGGACTCGAACATTTCCCGTACAATGTTGCCTATATATATATCCAGACGGATGTTTGTCGTGTCCGGGCTCTTGTAGAGCATTTCGTGCAGGAGCGAAAAAGAGCGGATGCGCCCGTCCAGATCTTCCAGGGTGGATCTGAAGCTTTCCGATTCGATAGTTTCCTGTTGCAGGCTGATCATGCTCAATATCATGCTCAGGTTGTTTTTTACGCGATGGTTGAGTTCGCGCATTAGGAATTCCTTCTCGGCGATGGCTTTGCGGAGACTTTCCTCGGTCTCGATGCGTTTTGTGAGTTCGAGCCGTGCCGAACGGATGCGGGCCGATACTTCGCTGCGGTCCTCGACAGCCAGAAGTGCCAAGTGCTCCTGGTTTTTCCCCAGGAGGGACGTGGCCGTTATGTGCTGGATCCTTTCCATCCGGAGGGGGTTTCGATGGGGCAAGAGGCAGCCGTTGAGTTGGTATGAAAAAATGATGGGTGGACCGCCTTCTAGCAGCAAGTCGAGCCTTTTGCGGTAACGGGCCTCGTTCAGGCGGGGAAAAAAGGACGGTAATGGTTTGCCGTATATTTCCTGCCTGGATATACCGGTCCAATCCTCAATGCACGAATTCCAGAAACGGACCAGTTGCTCGCCGGAGCATACGATGATGCCAAGTGGCACATGGTCGAAAAGGGCGAATTCTTCGTTCATGCGGGGATACCCGCAAACTTCCGTACAGCGGCATGCAGCAATTCATAGGATACGGGTGAGAAAAAGATGGCTATACGGCCGTGGATGCTTTTGGTCTCGACAGTGAATTCCGTTTCGGCCAGAAGGACGATGTGGCCTTCCATGATTCCGGCCTCGTCTGCGAGCAGGGTGGCGTTACCTTCGATGTAGGAGGGAACCGTGTAGGTCAGGTGGAGTCTGAGTACATTCGATAGGGTTCCCATTATGGCATTGATGACGATATTTCCCACCTCGCAGAGGGTCCCCGAGCGCAATGCATCCAAGCCTTCCTCGGCCAGCACGGTTTCTTCCCCGATGATGCAGTCGACGAGCCTTCCGGCTTCTCCCGCAGTAAAAATCAGATCCACAGAACCTTTCATGCTGCCGGAATAGCGCATCTGTACGGCGGAAAGCGCGTTCCCTCCATCCCGGGAAAGAATCTCGACAAGCTCCGCCCCTTGCACGAGCCGGACTGAGGGAACGGACAAGCCGATGTGTGAATCCAGTATGGAATTGAGTACGTCCGCAGCCTTGCCTATTCCCAATCCGACAAGCTCGGTAAGGGCATCCATCATGTCGGGTTTGAAGGCGATCACGATGACTTTCCTGTCGAATTCAACGCCGCAGCAATCGCGGAAAGCAATTGGTCGCGTTTGGGCGGCTTGTTGATTAGCCCCACAGCACCCAGCTGCAGGACCCGTTCCCGGGTGGTATCCTGGATATCCGCGGAGATGACAAGGACCGGGGGTATTTTCCCCCTGCCCCTTAGGACTTCGAGTACTGCAAACCCATCCATATCCGGCATGAGCAGATCGAGCAGTACAAGGTCGTAGGTATCTTTCCCCATCGCCTCAATCGCGTCCATTCCATTATTCGCTGAATTGATTTCATAGGTATCACCAATCATTCGGGAGAGCATGCTACGGGATGTGAAGGAGTCGTCTACGATAAGCAGGCGGTGCATGCGAAGTATTATAGGGCGGGTGAGGATGACAGTCAACTTCCATGCGATGCCGGTTTTTCAGTCCAGAAATAAATCCGGATCGGCGAACGACAGGTCCTTGGCGAAGGCGTCCGCACCGGCGGCCCTGAGTTCGGCTTCCGGAAAACTGGTGAGCAATGCAAGGCAACGCATGCCCGCTGCTTTGGCCGCCTGCACCCCTGCTATGGCGTCTTCCACGACCCAGCAGGCGCGGGGTTCGACACCTATCAGTTCGGCGGCCTTCAGGAAAATATCAGGGTGGGGCTTGCGTCGCTCAACGTCGAGGCCGTTCACTTTTGCGTCAAAGGCGCCGTCGTAGAGGCCTATGGACTTGAGGTTGGCGATCATCTTTATCTTGTCCGTACTGGTGGCAAGGGCTGTCTTGAGGCCCCTTTCCCTGCAGGCTCGGACGAAGTTGCCGGCTCCCGGCATTTCGTGGAGCCTGCCTTCAACTATTTCGCAATATATGTCGTAGGTCCGCGCCTTGTCCCGTTCGACATCAAAGGCTTTTATGCCGTATTTTTCAGCGACACCGCCTAAAAACCGATTCTCCCCAAAGCCGACAAAGGGTTTGAAGTCTTCATGTCGCACCTCGATACCGTGGACTTCCCTGAACATGAGCCTGCCGGCTTCTGCGATAAAGGGTTCGGAATCGGTCAGGACCCCGTCCATGTCAAAAATGACCGCGCTGGTGGGGAGCCTTGCTTCCGCAGGCCGCTGGCTACCGGGATTCACAGGTAGAGGCATAGATAGGCTGAGGCTTCCGCAACCTTGAGCTGGAATTTCGCATTGGCTCCAACGCGGAATTCGGACCCCGCCTTGAAGGTTTTCCAGTCCTTCTCACCTGGAAGCAGCACGGTAAGGGCTCCGCTCACAACCGTCATGGATTCCGGACCTGCGGTGCCGAACTCATAGTCCCCCGCTTCCATTACGCCAACGGTAGCCTTGCCCATTTCGGCCTCGAAGCCTATGGATTTTACCTTTCCGTCAAAATACTCGTTGTTCTTTAGCATGGTGAAAATAAACCTAGCACGGGCAGGCCGGCTTTTGCAATCGTCGGGGCTTCCATCGCCGGAGCCTACAGATACCTGCGCTCGGCCTCGTTGTCAACTTTCGCATACAGCTCGATATAGGGCTTCACAGTACTTGAGGCGATCTTGCCGAGCAGGACTTCCTCTACCTGGAAGAGTCCCACCTCGCTGGACATGGAAACGTCTATCCGTATGGGCTTTTCCATTCCTGCGGAAAGATGCACATCCTCGATGGAGTTGGCCGAATATTTGTGGATATCCCCAACCCGGGGTTCGGCCGCAAGGGCCATGGGGATACGGGCACGGCCTTTTTCCATGTCGCAGCCGTCGGCAACCAGGATGACACCCGCCTCTATGGAATGGATCTTGCGTCCGGCCATGTGGCCGATGATGCCTTCCGTCGCGAGGGATCGTATCACGACGCGCTTGGCGACACTTTCCGGGTGTATATCAAGGAGCAGGCGGTCCAATATGGGCGAGGCGAGGTAGGCACTGTGCAGTTCATGGTCCTGTCGGCCTATGGTCATACCCAAATCATGCAGGTACGAGGCCAGGAGCACGGCAATGACCCCATCCTCGAAGTCGCCGGATTCCTCGGTTTCCAGGCTGGTACGGATACCTGCTACGCGGAGCAATCCCATCATGGTGACCGCGTTAAGGGCGACCTTCCGCATGTGTACCGGGCCATGGTCATTGTAGCCCAGCCGCTTTATGGAGACCACATTGGCGTATTCCTGCATGGCATGTATTTCTTCGTCGTGAAGTAGAAGGTCTGCTGTTTTCTTGGCGCGTTCGGATACGTGCAGGTCTTCTATGGCTGCATAAAGCTTTTTATCCAAAGAAAGTTCTTTTGGTGATTTCATGCCTTTAAGATACGCAAGGCCGCCCGGGAAGTCCAGTTAAGGGCATTTCCTTTAACGGTGGTTGATTGTTTTTGCGTTTGTGCTGGGCTGTTTCATAGTCTGAACACTGGTTTTCCCGAAAAGTCCATTGGTGGATAGTGTACGGCCAATTTATAAAGTTGACAGGTGCGGATACTGCATTTACAGTTAATATGATCACCAGCAAGTGCGACGCAACGGCGCATTACCGATGACCAAAAACTATCACAGGAGGCGATGTAAATGAGGCGTTTCAAATTTACTGGCGTTTTGATGGTCGGTCTCGCTTTGCTCGCGATTCCAGCCGCCGCCCAGACCAAATGGGCTTCCGGTGTGCGGATCGTATTTTTCCCCGGAGGCCCCCAGGGCGGTGTTTTCGCTGTCAACGTGTACAACGGCGCGGTGCAGGCCGCCGCAGACCTAGGATGCAAGGTCGATTACGTATGGTCCGATTGGGATCCCCAAAAAATGATCCAGCAATTCCGCGAAGCGGTAGCCATGAGGCCTGATGGAATCGCGATAATGGGTCATCCGGGCGACGAAGCTTTCGGCCCGCTCATCAAGGATGCCGAAAACAAGGGTATCATCGTAACGAGCATGAATACGACCCTCGATAAGTCCGAAGCTCTCTATCTGGCCAACGGTTTTGGCTATGTTGGCGCGGAAAACTATGCGGCTGGCCACGCTTTGGGCGTACGTGCCGCCCAGGTATTCAACCTGAAAAAGGGAGACCGCACCATGGTGTGGGGGCTCCTGTCGCAGCCCGCCCGCGGCGAACGGACGAAAGGCGCCATTGACGCCCTCAAGGAATCCGGTTGCGTGGTTGATTATCTTGAGATTGACGCCGCGACCAACAAGGACCCGCCCGCCGGCGCTCCGACCTTCGCCGGTTATGTCTCCTCCCATCCGGACGTGAAGCTGGTAGTCACCGATCATGGAGGCCTCACTGCGACTGCCGAGACCTACCTTCGCGCTGCAGGCAAGAAGCCTGGCCAGGTCAATATCGCTGGCTTCGACCTTTCTCCCGCCACGGTAACCGCCATAAAGGGTGGTTGGACCGGACTGGTCATCGACCAGCAGCCCTGGCTCCAGGGGTACCTGCCGATCCTCCAGGTCTGCCTTTCCAAGGTATATGGATTCTCAGGGCTTCATATCAACACCGGTGCAGGCTTTGTCGACAAGACCAACGTCGAGATGATCGCGCCGCTGGCGGCCAGGAACATCCGCTAGGAGTTCCCCGCCTCGGATCGATCCAAGGAAAACCGATCGCAACGCTACGCGGGGTCGCAAGACCCCGCGTGTATTATTTGGCGAGGTACGCGCATGGATCCATTTCTTAGCATGAAGAACGTCTCGAAAACATTCGGGGAGGTTTCGGCCTTGCACGATGTCAATTTCGAGATTGGCAAAAACGAAATAGTCGGCCTGCTAGGCGATAATGGTGCCGGAAAATCCACCTTGGTGAAGGTCATCACGGGTTATTACCAACCAGACGAGGGCAGCGAATTCTCGATCAAAGGACAGAGAATCGATCACCTGACCGTCCCCAAGGCACGGGAGCTTGGCATCGAAATCGTGTATCAGGAACGGGCTCTCGCCGACAAGCAGTCCGTCTGGCGGAACATCTTCCTGGGCAGGGAGATGACCAACAAATGGGGACTCCTTGACATCAAGAACATGAGGAGCGAGACGAGCAGGCTGATGCATTCGAGCATGGGTTTCACCTCGTCGGCGATCACCCCTGATTCCATCGTGAAGACCTTTTCAGGTGGCGAGCGCCAGGGGGTGGCGATCACGCGGGCACTATACTTCAAGGCCGACCTCATCATCCTCGATGAACCTACCATGGGGCTTTCGCTCTCCGAGACGCGGAAATGCCTTGATTTCGTCAATCGGATAAAGGCGGAGGGTAAATCCTGCATTTTCATCGACCACAATATTTTTCATGTGTATCCGGTCTGTGACCGGATTGTGGTGGTGGACCGTGGGACGATCGCGGGCCAGTACATGAAAAACGAACTTTCACTGCAGCAGCTCATCGACAAGCTGCAGCAGGTAGCCCACACGGGAAGCCTGTCGGATAGTGAAGCCGCAGCCGGCGCGACGGGAGGACATGAATGAGTGATACCCGCAAGAATCCCGCACCACCGAAATCAGCAAAGGCACCGGTCGGCATTGTCGGCAGGTTCCTCCGTAGATACACCATCCAGATAGGTATTGTTTTTGTCGGCGTATTCATCTGGCTGTTGTTCCTTATGGGAGCGCCACAGACGTTCCTGAGAAGGGATATCTATATTTCCTTCATGTCGACGACTCCATTCTTCGCACTCATGGCGTTGCCGCTGACCCTCATCATCATAATTGGCGAAATGGATCTGTCCTTCCCATCGACCATGGCTTTTGGGATGATGGCTTTCGACGTGGTCTTCGTCGCTTCCGGAAATTTCTATTTGGGCTTTCTGGCGTGCATACTTGCCGGAGCCCTGGCGGGTTATTTCAATGGCATCCTGGTCGTAAAGATAGGAATCCCTTCGTTGGTGGCAACGATCGGCACGCAGTTCCTGCTTCGCGGTATCGTGATGGTTGTGACGAACGGGGCGGGTCTCGGTCTGACCGACGTCCAGAATACCCTGCTTTATCCGCTCTTTGTCGGACGGATCGGGGATGTGGTACCCGCCCAGTTTGTCTGGACGATCGGAATTGGGGTTGTGCTTTGGATCATCCTTAACCGTACCAAATTCGGGGCGCATGTCTACCTTACCGGTGACAATATCGAGAGCGCTCGTCTTATGGGCGTGAATGTCAATCGGACCAAGATCTTGTGCTTCATCATCGTCGGCATCGCGGCAGCCTTCGCAGGCTTCGTCGTGAGTGAGGAGGTCATGTTTTTCTGGCCAACCCTGGGGGAAGGCTACATGCTCAATACCCTCGCGTCTGTATTCCTGGGAGGTACCTCCGCGTACGGAGGCACGGGTACCGTTTTCGGGACTTTCATCGCCTCCTACATAATCGGGGCGATCAATGCAGGCATCGTGGCCGTCGGGATGACGGGATTCTGGACCAGCGTGATTTATGGTCTTATCATCGTCGTGTCGGTCTCACTGCAGTCGCTATTGAATAAGAAAATGAAATGATACAAGCCCGGAAAGGAATCCACTGTTGAATTGGCTTCCTTTCCGGGATCTACATTCCCTGGCTTTGACGACCTAATCTCCCCGTACTATCCATTTGCCTTATTGTTATCAACTGCTATACTCCATAAGGCAACCTTAAGAAAGCGCAACCCTTGTATTGAGGTCCCTATGGTCCAAGATAATTGGAAGACCATCCTTCTTGTGGAAGACGAAGCCCTGATAGCGGCGAGCGAGAAAATGGCTTTGGAGAAGTACGGATACTCAGTGCTCACTGCGAATACGGGCGAGAATGCGATAGCAACCGTCAAGGAGAAGCCCGAAATCGATCTCATCCTTATGGATATCAATCTGGGCTCCGGGATCGATGGTACACAAGCCGCTGAAATCATCCTGAAAGATTTCGATCTGCCGATCCTGTTCCTATCAAGCCATGGCGAACGGGAAGTGGTGGAAAAGACTGAAAACATCAGCTCCTATGGGTATGTAGTAAAAAGTTCCAGCATCACCGTTCTGGACGCTTCCATCAAAATGGCCTTTAAACTATTCAGTGCCAAACAAGGCGAGCTGGAGAAAGAAAGGATACTTCAAAAGAACAAGGAGAGGTATGAAAATATTCTCAACACCTTGGATGAAGGAGTGGCTCTCAATGAGATCGTCTGTGATTCGAACGGGGAAATGGTCGATTACCGCATACTAGAAGTCAACGAGGCATTCTACCGGCTGACTGATGTTCCCAAAGAACATAATGTAAGCGGAAGCTTGGCTTCAGTAATATACGGGATGGATAAGGCAACGATCCGGAACTTTTGGAATGAGCATAAAGACACAATCGATGTAGCGCATACTGAATTCGAAAGTCCCCTTACAAAACAAATTTTTCATGTCTCCACCTCGCCTTATATAGACAACAAATTCGTCACGACCTTCCGGAATATAAGCGGACAGAAGAAGGCCGAAGAGTCGTTGAGGCATAGCGAAGCCTTGTTTAGAAGCGTATTTGACCAATCCGCAGTAGGCTCCGTCATAGTAGGACTAGATAAGAAATTCATCAGGCTCAATGCTGCTTTCTGTAATTTTCTTGGCTATGAAGAGGCTGAACTTATAGGGAAAACTATTGCCGATATTACCTATCCCGAAGATGTGAAACTGGGGATGGCCGAAATGAGACAGTTAATGGATAACAAGAGAGAATCCACCAGATTTGAAAAGCGATATCTCCGCAAGGATGGTAGTGTCGTTTGGGGTGAAATCAATATATCCCTCATAAAGGATGATGCTGATGAACCTCTATTTTTCCTGCCAACCATAATCGATATAACCGAGCGAAAACTGGCTGAGAAAAAGATTGGCGACCTGCTCGCCGAGAGGGAACTGACACTCAAGGAAGTTCACCATCGAATAAAAAATAATATGGGTACCATCGGAAGCCTTTTGAGCCTGCAAGCGCATAGCACAAAAAACAGCGAGATTTCCGCCGCCTTGGATGAAGCCGGAAACCGGATACGCACCATGCAGTTGCTCTACGACAAGTTATACCGTTCGGACAATTTCAACCGGGTTTCGGTCAAGGATTATCTTTTTTCCCTCGTAGAGGCAATGATCAACAATTACCCCAAAATCATGAAGGTGCGGGTTACTTACGATATCGAAGATTTCGAATTGGAAGCCGCAATACTGCAACCGCTGGGAATCATGATAAACGAACTGCTTACCAATATCATGAAATACGCGTTCATCGGCAAGGAAGGCGGCCAGATCATCGTATCCGCATCCTTATCCACCAACCTGGTATCCGTCGTGGTCCAGGATGACGGAGTCGGGATGCCGGAATCCATCGATTTCGGGAATACCCCTGGATTCGGGCTCGAACTCATACATGCACTTGCCATGCAGTTGGATGGAAAGGTCCGGATTGAACGCGGTACGGGAACGAAGGTCGTTTTGGAATTCAATATATGAGCAGAATTATCATCCTTATAGAAGGGGATGAAGCGCTCCAAAGTATGCCCCGGAAGAAAACTCTTGGGAAACAAGGGTATACCGTCCTGAAAAAGGCATGGTATGAGAAATCCCCACAGGAAATAAGACTTATTTTTCTTCTATTCCTGCTCATAGCATTTTCTTCTCCTATGACACATGGTCAGAGTACGGAATTTCGCCCTTTGGTCTTTCTTGGAAACCAGTCTTTGCCACCGATGGTCTACATTGAAAACGGCAAGCCAAGTGGCATCGTAGTCGATATCGTGATGCGTCTTTCGCAGGAAATTGGGTAACAGATTGAAGTGAAGCCGATGAACTGGGCTGAGGCACAGCAAATCGTGGCAGATGGAGGAGCTGATGCGCTTATCCAGATAAACAAGACCGATGCACGATTGAAATTATACGACTTTTCTGTCCCTCTGCTCGATTCCAAGTTCTCATTTTTTATGACTCCACAGATATCCGGCGGTTTCCCGGGTGACAACTTGCATGGAATGAAAGTTGGGGTTGAACCAAAAGGCTTCCCTGAACTCATACTGAAGACAGACCCTCTGATGAACTTGGTAGCCATTCCTACCATCCTCGAAGGATTCAGGATGTTGAAGGAAGGGAAGATCGATGTGGTCGCCGTTGACGAATGGGTTGGTCAATACATCCTCGCGATACAGGGCATACAGGGCATCCAAGTCATAGGGAATCCGCTTTCAGTACAGCAATCGGCCATAGCGGTGAAAAAGGGGAATGCTGAACTACTGGGCAGAATCGACGCAGGATTGTTAAAAATGAGGCGGGATGGAACCTACTCGTCAATCATCAACAAGTGGCAATCAAAAAGCATAGTCTTCGAGACTGTCGAGCAAGTCCACGCGAGAGCCATCACCCAAAGAGCCATTATTGTCGGACTGTTGCTTTTCTTTGCCTTGTTGATAATTGTATTCCTCTTGCGGGAACGCGCCGTGAGGCATCGACAGGTAGTCGAACTTCAATGGCGGTCCAATCTCTTGGATGAAGTAGGCGATTCCATTCAGGTTCTTGATATCAAGGGCAACTTTGTCTATATGAACGAATCAACATGCCGGAATTCGGGCTATCGGAGGGAGGAACTCCTCGGCAAATCAATTTCCATTCTGGATGATGGTAAAAAAAATCCAGAGCTTGCAAGTCGCATATCAGAGATAGAAAGCATTGGCAGCAAACATTTCCAGACATGGCGTATTCGAAAAGATGGTTCCCGCTATTTTGTGGATGTCAATGCCCGCATATTCAAGATTGGCAACGAAAGTTTAATTACCGTCATCGACCGCGACATCACCGAAATGAAGCGCATCCAGGATGAAGCGGCGGAAATTGCGCTACGATTCAAGACTGCGTTCGATAATGCGCCTATTGGAATCTCGCTGACGGAATTCGATGGCAAGTTGCCAGCCGTAAACCAAGCCTTCTGCCACATGCTCGGATACACGATGGAGGAGATAAACAAGACCGACTTTATGAGTATCACACATCCAGGTGATGTCGTCATGAGCCTCGACCATACAAAAAAACTCCATGACGGTTTATTCGAGACAACCCGCTTCAGAAAACGATACATGCATAAGGACGGACATGTGGTCTGGGTGGACATCAGCATGTCAATGATGCGGAATCTTCTAGGAGAGCCGCAGAACTTCATTACCCAGATTCTGGATATTACGGACAGGGTACGCGCGGAGGATGCGGTCGAGCGGCATCTGCATGAAAAGGAACTCATCCTCAAAGAAGTTCATCATCGTGTCAAAAACAATCTTAACACTATCAGAAGCCTATTGTCCCTTCAGGCACGGATGCAAAAAGAAGCTGCAATAATAACTGTTCTTGAAGATGCGGGAAATCGTATTCAGAGTATGTCTTTGCTATATGACAAGCTTTATCGGTCGGCTGATTTCACGAATATTTCAGTCAGGGACTACCTGCCAGCCTTGGTCGATGAGGTTATCACCAACTTTCCCAACAGCAAGAGTGTGAAAGTCCTGACGCATTTTGAGGATATCTGGTTGAACGCCAGGTGCCTGCAACCGCTCGGAATCATCATCAACGAACTTCTGACCAATATCATGAAGTACGCGTTTATTGGAAGAAGTGATGGATTGATTACTGTATCAGCAGCGATTTCCAACGTTCATATAACCATTTCTGTTCAGGACAATGGGAATGGTATTCCTGAATCCGTCACCTTCGAGAACTCAACGGGCTTCGGGTTACAACTTGTCCATGCGTTGACTCAACAGTTGGATGGAACAATACGCATCGAGAGAGGGAATGGAACCAAGGTTGTGCTGGAGTTGGCAATGTAAAGGGCAAGGGTCAATGATTATCTTTCCTCCCTCGTAGAGTAAATCATCAATAACTACCCCAAAATCATAAAGGTGCTGGTCGAGTACGATATCGGGAATTTAGAATTGGAAGTCGCATGATTACAGCCCTTGGGGATGGTGCGGATCAAAGAATCCATCCGCACCCGCTTGGCTAATGATTTTAGATACCAGGTGCGTGTTCCAGTAGGTAGTCTTCGGCTTGCTTGTTCCAGAGCCCGCCAGCCTTGGTGCAGAACTCACCAAGCTTTGCGTAGAAGGGGTCGGTCTTGCCGCGTTCGGCGAAGTCGGCGATTGCTACCAGGTCCAGCTTCTTGTGGGTGTAGATGAGCTTTTTTCCGCCGGGAATCTTGTCGAGTTTGATTGTCGTTTCAGGCACAGCATTCAGGCCACCCACGTGGGTAATCATGAAGACCGGGTTGAGCCGTCCGTCGGCCATCATTTCCAGGGATTCTATCATGTCATCGGTGTTACCGCCCGAGGTTCCCACCATGTGGTGGTACTCGTAATGGACGTTGTAGAAATTGAACATGGCGGAGAACGAGGTGTCCGTGGGGCCGGCGAAGAAGTTCAGGCAGCCGTCGTGACCCAGCAACTTGTCGCCCATTTCCACCACCGGCTTGACCGGGGCGAAAACGAACACGTCATCGTAGAGCTTGCCACCGTTAAGTTTCTTCAGGTGCTCCACCGGATCGGTGATATCCTTCGTATTCACGTAGATGAGTTCCACACCGTGCTTTTTGGCTTCCGCGACGGTGAGCAGGGAAGCGGCACGGGCAAGCCTGGCGTCGTCTATATCGGTGACAACCAGGCGTCCCGGCTTGCGGTCGCAGTGGAGGGCGTAGTCGATCGCGCCCAGACCCATGGGGCCGACGCCGGCAAGCAAGGCGATGGAACCGCCCTTGACTATGCCCATCTCGTGGACATAGGAACCGCCCTTGGTGTGGTACTGGGCGTGGAAGGCTCCCACGATGCAGGAAACGGGTTCCGAGAGGGAGCCCATGAAAAAGTTGTCCGCCTTGTATTCCAGCAGGCAATTCATCTCCATGACTTCCTTTGGGATAACGATGTAGGTGGCATCCCCGCCGATGTACTCGTAGGAATAACCGGGTGCGAATAGGGTGCCTTGGTAGTTGAGCGCGGGCTGGATGGCGAACTTCTGCCCGGCCTTGAATTGCCCTGCCCACTTCTTTCCAACCTTCTCCAGCACGCCGCAGAATTCGTGGCCTATTATGATGGGGTTCTTCGTCAGGTCGTGGCGCACGCGCTTGTGGGCCGCGCCCTGCATGGCGAGCTTGTGGCTGGACATGCAGATCGAATCGGAGACGATGCGTGCCAGGATCTCGTCGTCCTTGATCTCCGGCAAATCGAATTCGTCAAGCCTTAAATCGTCCACGCCATGGAGTCGGATAGCTTTGGTCTTCATGTAATACTCCTTTCAATAGCAAAAATCATTAGGAAGCGTGCTTCCCTTTATATACTGCGGGGGCCTGCCTGGTGACATGCGGGCACTCGCGCTAGGTCCTCGTGCGAATCTGGAACCAAGCCGTCAGCATGCAAGGAACGCACGGGTGAAAGCGCTACTCGCTAGGTCCTCGCGCGAAGCCAGTGGCGTCCACGGATGGACGCCCAGGTTCATGCGCGGATCGTTATCGATCCGCATCGGCACGGATGCCGCGCGCTCCGGGTTCGCGAGCACGCGCTTTCCCCCGTGCTTACCGGTATGCCGGGGCTTGTTCTCCGCTGGTTATTGTGCAGGATGGCACAAGCCACCCCGCGCCGTAAACGGCGGCGCGCTTCCCCTTGGTTCCTACATGCGGGTGCCACGGATGGCACCCCAGTTTAAGGTAATGAAGAATCGCCTCGCGATTCTTCGACGGCATGGATGCCGCCGCTACCCCCATGTCCTTTAAAAATAATCAAAACTGGATGGTTAAAGTGAACTTCTCGGTGAATTGATACCAAATATTGGGTAAAGTGTTTACTCATCGTTCTTTGATTCCAGATATTGTTGATAGAAAGCATGATCGACTTCATACGTTGTTACAGGGATTAAACCAAGTTTTGAGAATTCAATCATTTTTATTAATTGTTCAGAATCTACCAGTTCAACTTGTGGAGCGCCTTCCCTGTTCGCTTCCTTAATGGCTTCAAGTGTGAATTTGCTTGTGGTTATAAATATGCCCTTATCCGCTCTTCCAATCATAGCGTTTCTGAAATCCCCAATCTGGGCTCGTGATATATTATTACCATCTTTGTATCTCTTGGCTTGAAATAAAACCTTGAATGATACAAATGGGTTGATTCTTAAGGTTGCAATTCCATCAATTCCTTCATCATGAGATCCTCCTGTCAGTTTTGGGTTCTCGAAATTATTAACACGTAATAGAAATAGACAAAATCTTTCGAAGCTTTGTGGATGCATTTTACGTGAATATTCCAGAACCTGAATTTTATAATCGACGGTAATTGATGAGTCATCATCAATATCTTCTTCGTCTATTTCTTCTTCGATTGATGGTGCATTCTTTTTCTGTTTACGTTTCAAACTATTGATCTCAACCCATTTCAAGAATATCTTTCTTGCCTCTTGGGTTTCAATCTTTTTATTTTGACCTTGTGGAGTTAATTTCCATATACCACGTATTGAGGAATCTATAAATCCTTCCCATACTAAATACTGTCTTGCCCAGCAGACTTGATTGTGGAATTTTGAAGCGCCTGATTTGATGGTTTCATTTAGTTGTTCTTCACTGATTTTTAATGTTGATGCAATTGATGATGAAACCTCTGATGGTGATCCTGATCCTCCAAGTTCGCGTAATGCATCTAATAATGGGCCAAACCATTTAATGAAATCTGACTGTTTCTTAGCCATTTATTCCTTTACTTGCTGCATGGACAAACTCCAAATTTAACCCGGATGCCGCATCAACGGGTTTCTGCCAGTTTCAGCCAGGCCGCGTGGTAGGCGGCGAAGGCAGGGAAGGGGCGCTTGGGGACTTCCTTGTATTCCACTTCGAAGTCGCCGGAGAGTTCGGTAAGTTTCTTGCCGCTCAGGGCCATTTTTGCGGTCATTGCGGCACCCAGGGCAGTGGCTTCGGCGATGTCGGTGAGTGAGACCTTGTTGTGTGGCAGGGCGGCGGAAACCAGAAGGTTGTAGGCTTCGTTCTTGCGGAATCCCCCTTCGGTGAACACTTCCTTGGTGTCGTCCAGGCCCGCCCGCTCGAAGGCTACCAGGGTCTGGCTTACCAGGGAGATACGGAGGACGGCCATGGCTTCCTCATAGTTACGGAAAACCTTGGGCACACTTTTGCCGGATTTGATATCTTCAAGTGAATACACTTTGCCGTCCTCGACAAGCCGCGGCTTGGATCCGGGGAATTGGCCCGAACCGGGGACTATTTCCGGCAGGATGAAGGCATTTTTCTTTTGCAGGACAGAATCGTAGAGTCCTTGGTCAAAGCCGGGTAAATCCTTGCGGCCGTTCAGTTCCATCAGGAGCTTGGACCAGGTTTCAAATTCCATGCCACCCAGAAAGATTGCTGTCTTGACCGGAGTGCGGAAGGGGGATTGGTTGAAGAATACCACCTTGCCCAATTCTTCCGGCGCGAACCCGTATTTCCTGACGGGGTTCATGATGACGCACCAGGTTCCGGTGGAGTTGAGCATGAATCCTGTCTCGCCTTTTTTGGCGAAGTGGGGGAGTAGGGACGAATTGGAATCGTGGAGGCCCATGGTGACGATGGTATCCGGCGGGAGTCCTGTTTTTTTGGCGACTTCCGTGGATATGGTGCCCAGGGTGTCCCAGGAATTCTTGAGTTCCGCGGGCATCTTGTCGGCAACGCCCAATTTGGCCGCCACATCGGAGTAGGCGGATTTTGTGTAGTCCCATAAATAGGTATGGCACCCGACATAGGTGGCTTCAACCCCTGCCTTGCCGCTCAGCCGCAAGCCCCAGTACTGGGGATAGTTCAACAGGAGTTTCGTCTTCGCGAATTGGGCGGGAAAGCGTTCTTGGGCGAACATGATGCCCTTGGCGGGGTTGATCATGGCCTTGAGGTATGGCGTGCCGGTGACTGCCTGCAAGGCCTCCGGCGTGCCGAAGCGTACGTAGAAACGGTCGTGGAAGGCGTCGCCTGGTTCATGGGTATAGTAGACGCAGGGGACGCAGGGCAATCCATCCTCACCGACGCAGACAAAATTGGCCCCGTGGGTGCTTACCGCGATGGCCTTGACGGGGTATTTTTTTGCCGCGTCCGCCAGGCGGTCCAGGAACCATTCTTCCATACCGGCAAGGTCGTGGGTTTCCAGCCCGTCCAGCATGAGAGGTTCGAATACCCGGTAGGAGGCGTCGATCTGGGCGAGGGCGTCGTCGTAGATCGCCACTTTCTTGTTGGTCATCCCTATGTCGATGACCGCGATTGCGTAGTTCACTGGGCTACTCCTGGCGCAACATTTAGTGCAGCATTACCTGGCCGCCGGTTACGGGAACGGCCTGGCCTGTCTCGTATTCCTGCTCGACGATATAGTACAGGGCGCGCATGAC
>Ga0172379_10004412_pt1 | contig 20821 bp, 13 predicted proteins | sample GrowelOW334metaG_FD_119756 | JGI IMG/M metagenome (GOLD analysis project Ga0172379, IMG submission 119756) | Groundwater microbial communities from an aquifer near a municipal landfill in Southern Ontario, Canada - Groundwater well OW334 metaG | ecosystem: Environmental > Aquatic > Deep...
CCTGCCAAATCGGCAAGGTCAAAGCGACGCACCCGAAAGGCACTGTTACCCTGCAAACCGCAATGGGCATCAACCGGGTTCTGGATTTATTGAGCGGGGAGCAGCTGCCGAGGATATGTTGATTGCATAAACATCAATATTAAGCAGAAAGCCCGTATATTCAATCAATAACCTGCAAAACAGATCAATTAATTCACCACGAAGACACGAAGAAAAGCCAGGGTAAAAACTTCGTGTCCTTCGTGTCCTTCGTGGTGAGAAGCTTTAAATCAATGCGCTGGGATCGATACAAATCTAAAACCCAGACTCCCTAATAAATGCAGCCGCAACTTGCCGCCATAACGATGAGGCGATGCTCTCGGCTTTTCCGTCAATCAGCACATTGCCTTTGATGGCCCGGTTGATCGGCTCGGCGGTTTGCAGGGGCTGTAGCCAGACCCGGTACACCGATGTTTCGGGAACCAACACTTCCTTGTTGTTACCCCGAATGGCGATGCTTCCACTGTAACGGGAAGTGAAAACCGGCGGCAACTGCAAAGCCGCAGCATTATCGATGCGCACAATCCGGCACGGGATGCTCGACCAATCCATCTGTTCCGGATAAAAGTCCGCTTCCGCGCCGGGTTGAATCTGGCCCAGATGATCCTCGGCCAAAAAAGCTTCTATCAGGTAAGCATTAAACTGCCCCACGGTTACCAGCGGCTCGTCTTTGGCTATCCATTCCCCGGCATTCAATTGATCGTTTATTTCGATGATTTCACCGTCGAAAGGCGCCACAACGGTCAGGCGCTTACGTTCATCCATCAGGCCGTCATACTCGCTGACCGCACTTTCCAGTTCGCTCATGACCACCAGATGCCGTTCACTCAGGCTTTTTTCCTGTCCATGAAAATCCTGCTCCCAGCGTAACGAGTCAATCTTTATTTTGCTTTGTTCGAGTTTTGATTCAAGGTCGGGAGAACTGAATTGGGCCAGCGTTTGCCCGGACTTAACGGTTTCGCCTTTTGTGACCAGAATCTTATCCAGCTTAGCCGGCAGCGGCATAAAAAGCTCGGTATGAGCGGCTACTTTCAACAGGCCCGGCGCTTCGATCCGGCTCTGCCAGGGTATGAACAAAATGCCGATCACGATCAGGGCTGCCGACAAGGTCGTCCGCGTATTCCGGTTCCATTCCATGTGCTCGCGGTGTTCAAGCCAGTATTTAATTTCTTTGACGATAGGGAGCATGATAAACCAGCCGACTTCGACCATCATTAAAAACAGGCCGAGTAATTTAAAGAAATAGTGATACACCAGCAGGGCGATCCCCAGAAACAGAAAAAAGCGATAAATCCAGATACTCCAGGCATAAATCAGCAGCAGCCGCTGCGTCTTCGGCGGAAACCGCTCCGGCACCTGGTCGAGAAAACCGAACAATATCCTCCTCAGTTGCCAGCGTCCCAGCGCGAATGCCCGGTTTTGCAGGTTCTCAATCCCCCAGTAATCCGACAACAGGAAATAGCCGTCAAAACGCATCAACGGGTTTAAATTGATAAACAGCGTCATGATCCAGGTGGTCGTGGCCATCAAAAATACGCTGCTGCGCAACGGGCCGTCGGGCAAAAAATGCCACAGCGTGGTACACAAAACGGCCAAGCCCAATTCGGCGGCGATACCGCCAAAACCAATCGCCAGCCGTTGCCGCCGCGAGGTCAATTTCCACGCTTCGCTGGCATCGGTATACAGCACCGGCATCATCACCAGAAAAGCCACGCCCATCGCGGAAACCCGGCAACCGTAGCGATGGGCGGTATAGGCGTGCCCCAATTCATGCAGGGTTTTGGTCAAGGTCAGCGCGACGGCATAATAAACAAAGCCTTCGGTCGAAAAAAAATGCAGGAAGGTTCGGGTGAACATGTCCCAGCGATCGATCAGCAAATACAGATTGACCAGCACCAGCGCCATCAGCACGTACAGCACCACCGGCTGATAGATCCAGCGCAGCGCCGGGTAAGTAAGCGCCAGCAAGCGATCCGGGCGGAGCAGCGGAATTTTAAAAAACAGGTAATGGTGAATCAGCCAGACAAACCAGTTATGATGCGCGGCCTTGGCTTGTCCGACTAGGCGTTGCACCGCCTCTTTGCCCCTGACCTGGAGGAGGTTGTGGGTAGCTAAAAACTGAAACAAATGCTGAATATCGTCAATGCTGACGGTGTGCAAACCATACTGAGCTACTTGTTCGATAATAGCCTCGGGTGAGCTTAAATCCCAATGCGCCAAAATCTCGTTTTCAAGTTGTCCGAGACGATAAAAATGCTGATTGGCCGGATCGTACAGCGTCCAGGTTGGAGAACCGTCGAAAGCGCAAGGCCCCGGAAACAAATCCAGTTCTTCACGCAACGGCGGCAGAGAAATTACATTCCCATCCATTGTCTCAATGCCGCCAAAGGTCGTCTTAACACATAATAAACAAACGGAACCCGCGAGCCGAAAACCTTGGCTGTTCCTTTCAGGCCGATTCTGGGCAGCACGTCCGCCTGCTTGAACCGGGCTTTCAAGCGGTAAGCCAAGGCCTCATCAGGCGTAACCTCGGCTTCGTAGGCGGCAAAATAAAGCTCCGCCGAAACCGGCGTGGTCGGATCGACATTCAAGAAAAACTGCACCTTGGAGCCGGCCTCCAGATTAATCGCATCCGCAATCGGCATCTGCACTTCCAGCTCGACATCGGCCGGGTCGGCGACCATCAAGATGCGCTCGCCGACGGTGACGGGTTTTCCTATCCAATCATTGACATCGGAAAACACCGCTATCCCGGCATGAGGCGCTTTAATGTCGATGCGCGCCAGCCAGTCTTCCATGCTGCGCACTTCGGCTTCCTGCTGTTCGGTTCGGCTTTTAAGAATATTGACCTGCGCCTTGCTGTCCATGTCGAACATCGCCTGCTGTGCGGTTTTGCGGTATTCGGCTTCGGCAACCGCCAAGGCCTTGCGGGTCACGGTCAGCTTGTTTTTAATGGTCTCTTCTTCAAGGCTTAACAACGGCTGATCTTTGCTCACCTGATCGTTGGGCTGAATGTAAAACCGGTCGACGACGCCGTCAATGGCAGCTCTGAGTATCGTCGGATGGGCGGGAATAACACTGGCCGGAGCCAATGCCGTCTGCCGAACCGGAATCCACAACAGGCAAAACAGCACAGCCAGACAGGTCATCAGGCGTTTTTTAGTCAGCCAGTCCTGTTTCCAGAAAGGCGGCCTGGGTGCCAAAGCCGCCCAGGCATGGCCGAAGGTATGCGCCATATGCTCCAGCAAATAAAGCTCCCCCTCCGTCCAGGCCGACTCCCGCGCCAGCAGTAAACCTGCTTGCGGCGTAGCGCCGTAGGCCGATACCGGCAGCCATAAGGCGTGAGCGGGCACCCATTGCGGCCACTCCTCGGCGCTGCCGTCCTGCAAGTCCTCTGCCGTTAGGGGACGAATCTCCCCGGAAGTATCCAGCGACAACTGTTTGAAGACCTTGTTCAGCCAGCTTATATATGGGGCATTAGCATCGATGACCGCCAGACCGGAAACGGCAACCACCTCTGCGCTGTCTATTCGCCACAACGCCGCCTGGCGGAACACAATCAGGCCCCGGCTGTCGTTAACCAAGGTATAGGCCAGCGCTTCAGCGGTATCGGCATTACGGAAGGATTTTTCCAGTTGCAGCAGTGTCGCCAGCGCTGCCAGCTGGCGCGGTGAGTCGGTCAGCGTATCTGTCATTGCGGTCGTATCGGTTCCGTACCGATTGCGACACTCCCACCATCCTTGGCGGTCGGTCGCATAGGTTCCGTACCGATTGCGACACTCCCACCATCCTTGGCGGTCGCAGCGAATATGGCGCGACCGCTCATACCGGCCAGCAAGTCATCGACCTTGCCGGTAATGACGCCGGTAATTTTAACGGATTGACTGACCGCATCAATGCGCGCACCCAGCCTCGTGACCTTGGCCGGATACTCGCGCTGCATTTCTTCAAGAAAAACCTTAAATTCGTAGCCCGGTTTCAACCACTTCAGCCAGTTGGAGGGCACCAGCACGGTGATTTCGAGCTGGCTGTCATCGAGAATATCCAAAACCGGATCACCGGCCTTAACGTATTGATACCGCTGCACCAAACGCTCGGCCACGCGCCCCGAAAAAGGCGCGGTAATCGTGCATTTTTGCAGCACCGCGCCCATCAACGCAATATCGGCTTTGGCCTTGGCGACTTCGGCAGCCGCCATCTCAAGCTCCAGCGGACTCATTGACTTGAGCTTGGTCAACCGGGTATTGACCTCATAAGTTTTTTCGGCGGCTTCCACCACCGCCTGCGCCTTTCTCAGTTGCGCCTGCTGCTCGGCGCAATTGAACGCGACCAGCAAATCCCCTTGCTTAAACCGCTCTCCTTCCTGAACATTAAGCTGAGTGATTTTTGCCGCCATTTCGCTGGACAAAATGGCTGAGTGCTGCGCATTGAGTTGAGCGCGAATTTCGGCCGACTCGGAGGCATAGGCTGCGCCATAAACGCTAAAGCCGATGGTGTAGATTAACCATAATAGAAAGGTACGCATAATAAGTATTGGTTGTTTGCTGAGGTCTAAATATAGGTGATCAGTATAAGGAATGTTTACCACGAAAACGTGGATGGATTACCGTCTTTTTGACAGTCCAGCATTTGATTTGACTTTGAACGGCCAAAGCAAGCTTTGGACTCCAAAAATCATAACTACCGGAGTTCAAAGCTTGCTTTGCAACGATACAAACATGGAAACGTCGGGCATAAACAACATATCCGACCTACATGATTAAAGAAATAGGCCAACCCCACAGGATAACGCAAGGCGGATTTCACAAAATCAAAGACATGTCAAACACCACCAAGGCTGGTCTTTAGCATCTTTCTTGGCAACGTTCGCATCAACAGCCGATACCTTATCTGCTCCCGCCTTCGTCACTTCAGGAAAACGCCCGGCCTGCCAGTTTTTATCCACGGATTCGATGGAAGTTGCCAGGGTCTTGATATCGTAATTTTCAATAAACACCGGCAACGGATCAAGGCCTAATGAGACATAAACCCGGCCCATCGAGCTTTGAATGCTGGCATAGGCTTCAAGCGATTGCAGCTTGGACATCAGTGCATTGGTCGTCGCACGGATGCGCTCCAACTCAGTCTTGGCGTCATTTTCGGCATCATTGCTGATATGCTTTGAAATCTTCTGGGTGATGTCATCCAGTTCCTGGGTGCGCTTATACTGCTGCTGCGCCACTAAAAACTGCTGATAGGACAAATGAACCTGCGTCAATACCGCCATGTAAACCGATAACCGGCGCGCATCGCCGAGCTTTTCCTGGGCGTCTATCTGGCTGAAACGTGCCGGTGCCGAGATCAACTCCATCAGGTTATGGCTGATGAGGCCGCTCAGTTCCAGCCAGTTGTTATTTAGCAGATAGGAGTTGCTGTCATAGTTGTAACCGGTTCTGAATTCAACACCGGGAAGCAGGCGCACCATGGCTTTATGGGTCTCTTCGGTAGTAATCCGGTTGTTGTAGATTTCTTCCCGCAATTCTGGACGCAATTGCAGCGCCATTTCTTCCATCTTGTCGATCGGCAATGAAAATTCGGGGGCTTGCAGCGCGTTGTTTTCAGGCAATTTCAACTGAAATTTCTGACTGGGCGATAGGCCCAACAATGAGGCCAGTTCGGTTTTGGCAAGACGTAGCGTTTCCGATAATTCTTCCAGTTTGCGGATGATTTCCAGCAAGTCTTTTTGGTATTGCAATATTTCCAGCGGTGCGGCCAGACGTTCCGTTTCGATACCTTGCGCGTCCTTTAATGCCTGTCTGGCGCCGCCCAAGATTTTATCGATCTCGCCTTCCAGTTGCTGGGTGCCGGCCATGCGCCAAAATGCGGTGCGCACATCCTGCATCAATAATTGGGCGGTCTTGCGGCGTGTTTCTTCGGCAACCAGAACCCGGTTGGCATCCTGCTTGGCCTGAAAATAGCTGACGCCAAAGTCCAGCACGTTCCAGCTGAAGGTAAAATCGTAAACCTTGCGCGACCGGTCTTGCGAGGTCGATGACTGTAGTTGTTGAGCCCCAGTGACAGCGTTGCGGCTGTTGGAAGCGCTGTAATTGTCACGACCCCGATAACCCGCCGAGGCAATCAGGTCAGGCAACAAGTTGAATTTTGCCAGATCGGACTGCCCGTCAGCCACTGCATGTTCCATCATCTTGACGCGGTGATTCAGGTTGTATTTTAGCGCCCTGGCCATCGCGTCATAGACCGTGAGCGGAGCTAAAACGGGTTCCTGTTTTGCGAAAATGACCTGCTTATCGGCATTGAGCGAAGTCTGTTGTTCACCTGGAGTAATCGGTTCCGGCATGATCGCGCAACCGGCGAGCATTAAAATGCCGGAAAGGCCGGCGATAACTTTGGGGGCTGGATGGTTCATGATATATTTTTATTATTAGTGCTGTGTTGAAAAAAATTACCGGCGTCTCTGTCCGCCTGGTTTTATTGCTCATTCTACGCTAGACAGGTTTACCAACAACCCCGTTCGGCATAATTATACCCATTGCTTATCAAAATTCGGCACCTTTGTTCCCTTTCCTGCTGGACGACCTGCATGGATGCAGGGGCTATTGCCGAGAAGGTTAGCCGATAGGATGGGCTGAGAGGCACGAAGCCCATCGAACGCAGTCTACGACAAGATGGGCCGCACGATGTAGGTTCATCCTATACACTGTGCTAGTTCCCAAGCTCCAGCTTGGGAATTCAGTGCGGGAAGCTCCAGCTTCCTGTCTCGCGAAGCTAGAGCTTCGTCATCTGGGTTACCAAGCTGGAGCTTGGGAACCAGCGTAATCAAGCGGCATCCTTATTCTCGCTAACCAGGCTTGCCAGACTGTCCAGCAGTTTCTGGCGCTGAAGCTCAAAACCTTTACTGCCCACCATCTGCAACTGCTGAGTCAGGCCGGGCTTGCCGGCGTGAGCCAGTTGCTTGTCGATCTGTTCCGCGTGGGTTCGTTGGTTTTGCCCCCTTCCCTGTCCCTGTGAATTGTCTCCCTGATTCCTTTCGCCATCATCAGTCTGCTGATCTTCCTCTTGCTCCTGATTTTGCTGATGCGGTTTGCCCTTTTGCGGCTGCACCTTGACCAGAACAACCACCTGCTTGCCCTGAGCATCCCTGATAGTGACCTTCACCGTGATCGGGCTGGTCACGACAGCGCCCTCTTTTACCGTAACGGCACCGGTGCTGGGGTTAACACTGATAAACGACGGCAAGCTTTGTCCGCTGGACTGCGTGGCAGTAATGGTTATCGCCCCGGTCGTATTCAGCTCGGCAAAGGCGCTGGAAGGTATATTAATGGTGCCGCCGGATGTACCGTTTCCGTGTGAATCAACGCTCAGCTTCATATCAACAACGACGGTCTGGCTAAAACTGGAGCCGGAATTGCTGTTGTTATTATCCGAACTGTTATTGCCAGAGTTGTTGGTATTGCTGTTGTCCGAACCATGCGTGTCACTCGGATTGTTGTTCCTGTCAGCGTTGGTATTATTGCCCGTACCCGTGTTGTTGCCTGTATTGGTATTATTGCCCATGCCGGTATCTGAATTGGGTTTATTATCCGTATTTCCGTTTTGCTGGGTGAGATTGCTACCAGGTGTTTCCTCTTCTTGAACCGGTGTCTCGCTGGTTGTACTTTTCGCCGTGACGCTGGTGCTGATAGTGTTAAGATTGCCGGAAATCGCCGTAGTGCCGCCATTGGCCGAGCTGTCGGCGATAACACGGGTTTCAGCGCCTCCGGTTGTGGTACTAAAAGCAGCCACATAGGTGTTATCCAAAGCACGTACCGACAAGGCCGGTGGCGTACCGCTGTAGTTAGCAACCGGAACGAAACGCACTTGGGTGGCGCTAGACAAAGCCAAGGCAGTAGCCCCCTCCGCAACCGTGCCGACGGGTTTCCAATTGGTGCCGCCGTCGCTGCTGTATTGCCAGACGCCTTCCGTGACGGCGTTGGCAGTGTTGCCCACCACCAGGACACCGGGGCTGGTAGAGCTGGCATCCACATCTTGGAAGTCATAGCCGGTTAAGGCGCTGATAGCAGTGCCGGTCGGGTTGGTCGTGTCTTGAGTAACCGCTGCCAGCGTCAGGTTACCGACGCCGGTCGGGGCGTCGTTGACGCCGCTGACTGTAATGCTGCCATTCGCGCTGCTGGTGGAAAACGCGGTAGCGCCGCCGCCTGCACCGGGGTTGGCGTTCTGGCGCGTGCCGTTGCTTGAAGCCGTGCCGCTGGTTTCATCCCAGGCTTTATAGCTGAAGGTGGCGGTTTCGCCGTTGGCGCTGTCGGGTACGTAGCGCACTTGCGTTGCGCCATCCAACAGCAGGGCGGAACCGGCCGATACCGTACCGAAGCCGGTCCAAGTCGTGCCATCGGTGGAGTATTGCCATACACCGTTGCCTACTGTGGCGGTGACGGCGATGCCTTTCGCTACACCGACCCCATCCGGGTCGGCCCACGAAGCAGTGCCGGTCAGGATCGTATTAACCGTCACGCCAACAGCGGCAGTATTTTCATCAACTCCGGTGAAGGTGTGAGTGGCGGCATTGGTAATGGTCGGCGCGTCGTTCACCGCCGTGACATTAAGGGTAACATTACTGGTGCCGGAACCTTGCGCACCGCCCGCGCCAGTATTGCCGCCATCATTCACCGAAACGCCCAACGTCACCACCGACGTGGCATTTGCCGCCGTGGTGAAGGTTAACCCGCTGGCAGCAATAAAGGCATTGATGTTGCTCACGGTGCCGGTCAAGGTCAAAGCCGTAGCCGTACCGCCCACGGTAACGCTATTGGCCGTGGCTGTCGCACCAACACCCGCCAAGGTGCCGGAACCCACAGTAAACGTAGCCACCACATTACCGGCAGCCGCGTCCACATCGGCCACGCTGATGCCGGTTAGCACCGTCGCCACGTCTTCCGTCACCGTAATTGAGGCCGGAGCCGCTGACACGGTAGGCGCATCGTTGACGGCGGTGACATTGAGCGTGACATTGCTGACGCTTGATCCTAACGCGCCACCCGTTCCCGTATTGCCCTGGTCGTTCACCGATACGCCCAAGGTGACCGATGCCGTGGCATTTGATACAGTGGTGAATTTAAGACCGCTGGCGGCAATAAAGGCGTTGATGTTGGTAGTGGTGCCCGTCAGGGTAAGCGCGGTAGTCGTACCTCCGACGGTAACACTATTAGCCGTGGCAATAGTACCGTCGCCGGTCAAAGCGCCGCTGCCCACAGTAAAGGTGGCGACCACGCTGGAACTGCCCGCGTCCACATCGGCCACGCTAATGCCGGTGAGCGCCGTCGCCACGTCTTCGGTCACTGCAATCGAGGCAGGAGCGGCCGAGATGGTCGGCGCATCGTTCACCGCCGTTACACCCACCGTCACCGTCGCAGTACCCGTGCCAAAATTGCTGGCCGCATCGGTGAGGGTGATGGTCATCGTGCGGGACAAAGCAGACGGATTCCCGGTATTGCTGTTGACGTAGGTAATGTTCTGTAGCAAGGTCGCCACCGTAGCTGGCGTGGCATTGGCATTAAGAGTCACAACCAGGTTATCGGCACCGGTGCCGGTTCCGCTGGCTGCGATAGTACCGATAACGTTGCCGCTGGCTGTATCGGTAATCGAACTACCAACAGTGGTACCGCTGCTCAACGTAACACCGCTGCCGGTGCGAATGCTCAACACGTCCTCGGCGCTAACCTTGTTGGCGGTGATGGCAACGGTCAGCGTGCCGCCGTTAAAATCGGTAGAATCGGCGTCGGTTATCGATACAGCGGTGTTCTGATCCAACAGCACCGCCGCGCCAGCTTCGGTATAGGTAACGTTATCGCCACTCAAATTACTGAATACCGGCGGATTGGGCGTTCCGGTCAAGGTGATTCCGGCTGTAGCGGAGACATCGGTGCCGTTGTCGCTCAGTACTACATTGAAAGTGCGAGCGCCCACCGTGCTGGGGGCAACGTATTTGATGTTCTGCAACAAAGTTGCCACCAGCGCAGGGGTTGCGTCGGCCGTAAAATCAATCCGCAACGCATTAGCGCCCTGACCGGTGCTGGTGGCGTGAACGGTGCCGATGGTCGTGCCGCTGACCACAATATTTTCATTGCCGGCGATCACTCCATCGCCGCCCGAAGTCACCGTGGTGCCGTCCACCGAAAAATTGCCGTTGTTGGTGCCGGTGGCGTTGGTAATAGTCAGGTAACCGCCGTTGAAATTCGCAGAGTCAATGTCGGTGACAGTAAGGGCGGTGGCAGTGTCGATGTTCACCGCCGTACCGCCGACCACGAAAGAGGCAGAATCGCCGGAAAGATTGGCGATAACAGGGATGTCGTTGACGACATTGACTACGATAGATGCCGTATCGCTGGCAGTAGACAACGAACCGGAGCCACCGGTATTCCCGGTAACGGTAAGATAACTGCCCGCGCTGCTGCTGCTTTTATCCCAAGCATAAAACGTGACGCCGCTGCTCACCGTGCCGTTCCAATTGGCGTTCGGCACAAAGCGGATGCTGTCGGTACTGTCCAGCAAAAGCGCCTTGCCGCTGTTGCCACCCGTGAAGTCGAAAGCTGTCCAGCTGCCCGCGCCCACTTTGTACTCCCAGGAACCATTGCTATTGTCCACAGCGCTGACGCCGACGGCCTCTATTGCACCATCGGGATCGGTGATGGAGCTGTTCACCACCATTGTGGACACCGTGGTGCCGGAGTTACTGCCGCTTAAAACATCCTCGTTGATGCTCGTAAACGTCGGCGTCTGTGTATTATCCAAGCCGGGAGCGTCGTTGATCGAGGTAGCGGTCACCACGGTGGTGGCGTTGGCTGAGCCATTGAGAGCGCCATCGTTGGGCGTCAGGGTGAAAGTGGTCACTACGGTGCTGCCCACGGCCACCTGATTGGCCGTTGGGGTAAACACCAGCGCCTGCAAGCGGGTGATCAAAGTAGCGGTATCTGTGGAGGTCAGCGTGTAGTCGCCCGAACCGTTATTGGTCAGCCCGGTGCCGGTCAAAGCGCCATTGGCACCGGTGTAGGTGATGGTAAGGCTGACGTTATTGCCCTCCACATCGGCAACGGTGACGCCGCTAAACGGCGTGGTGGTGGCGTTGTCGTTGACCGTTCCGGTGGTGGTGAAAGTGCCGCCCAAGGTCGGCGCTTCGTTGACGTCCGTTACCGTCACCGCAATTGCTTGCGTATCCGTAAGAAGACCGGTGCCGTTATCTGTGGCGGTGACGGTCACGTCATAGATATTGTTGCCACCGGCATCTGCGGCTGCCTCAAAGTTGGGTGCAGAGGTAAAGGTCAGCACTCCGGTGGAGCTGTTGATAGTAAACAAGCCCGCATCGGCTCCCGATTTGCTGTAGGTGATAGTACTTGACGTATCCACATCAGTGGCCGTCACCGTGGTCACCGTCGTTTGATTCTCGGCCACGCTGATCGACGCATTCGCCCCGCCGCTGTTGCTGGTAATGACCGGCGCATCGTTGATCGAGGTAGCAGTCACCACCGTAGTGGCGTTGGCTGAACCATTGAGAGTGCCATCGTTTGGCGTCAGAGTAAAGGTGGTTACTACCGTCGATGCAGGTGCCACTTGGTTGGCGGTAGGATGGAATACCAAGCCTTGCAAATTACTTTGCACTGTCGCCAAAGCCGCCGAAGTCAAGGTATAGCTGCCTGCGCTGCCGGTCAGCCCGGTGCCGGTCAAAGTGCCGTTGGCGGCGGTGTAGGTAATGGTGATGCTGACATTATTGCTTTCCGCATCGGCAACGGTGACGCTGCCAAACGGCGTGGTGGTGGCGTTATCGTTGACTGTCCCAGTGGTGGTGAAGGTGCCACCCAGAGTGGGAGCGGCATTGGCTGCAGCAACAGAAGTAAAAGCCCACGTTAAGTTACTCGCTATCCCATTAAATGTCTTAGCGGAAGCATCAGTAAATGCGCCCGAATCAATCAAAACATAATACCCCGTTAAGGAAGCAAATGTAGCTGTTGGGTTGATGGTGACTTTTGAATTGCCGTTCAAACCAGCGCCGATAGTGACTCTGGCATCGGTGACCGGAATGCTTTCAAAAACCGAATTATCCGATGTTTTATAAATGACGATATTCTTGGCAGCAACGGCAGTGACCGCCTGGCCGAAGTCGATGACTAGGTTATTGCTTGATGGCACATCGATACTGCTATTGGAAGGAAACAAAGTACCGACAAAATTAAAGGTAGTATTGTCGCTGTATTCGTAAGCGCCGATGTCGATGCTCACACCGCGACCATAGCCGCGGGCATCGGTGGTGGGTGCGCCGGTGGTTAGCCCAGCAGCAATGGCTGAACTGCCTGTCAAAATAGGCACCGTTTTAACGAAACCGCCATTGGCGCCGAATGTCCCCAGATTGGGGGCTCCCGCTACTGTGCCTGTTAAGCTAATGCTGCCGGAACCAAAAATTCCTTTGTCTCCGTAAATATTATTTTTGCCGGTAATTGAGCCGTTATGTATGAACAAATCTGCTACATCACTCCCCCCTCCAGTGGCGGTATTTCCGGAAAAAATATTATTATACAGAGTAACGCTGCCGTTAAAAGGGGCAGCGGTAGATTGCCAAAGGGCACCTGTCGCGCTTGTCGATGCGCTATTTGCGTGGTTATTCATGAAGGTCGAATTACGAACTATGCCTGTATGTGCTATAGCCAGGCCACTGCCTCCTTGAGCCGTGTTGTTATAAAAGGTCACATTGGAAATGGTGGTAGTGCCATATCCGGCCTTTAAATTGGCGCCGCCGCCATAGATATCCCCCCCTGCTGCTGGGTTGTTGTTGCTGTTGTTGAATATGGCAGAATTCTCGATGGTAATGGAACCTGTAGAGGTATTTGCAAATATTCCGCCGGGGCCTTGGCTACCAGTATTGCCATAAATCATGGAATTGCTGATCGACAGACTCCCAGACGCGGAACTATAGAAACCAACCCCGGCGCCGCCGTAAGTAGTATTGGAATTTTTGACGATCATGTGGTCCAGCGTAAGATTACCGCTATAAAAGGAACGGATCGCGCCGCCATTATTAGCGGCCAACCCGTTGGTTAGCGTCATTCCTGAAAGCGTTGCTGCGGAGGTGTTTGCAGTTGCAGTGGCTCCCGTCGAATTGTAAGCCGAGAATATCCGCGACGCATTGTTGCCGCTGACGGTCAGCCGGTCGGCGCCGGGGCCGAGTATGGTGATCGCGTCGGTGTTGTTGTTGCCGGAAATATCCAGCTCACCGGTGAGCAGGGTGATGGTGTGCATTGCGCCGTCGGCGAACAGGCTGGGGTCGAACACGATGGTGTCCGCCACGCCATTACCGTTGGCACTGACTACGGCCTCGCGCAAAGTCAAGCCAGCGCCGTTATCATCTGCCAAGCTTGTGACGACAAGGGTTGCCAAGGTGTCCTGGAAACCAACCGCATTGAGTGCGGAAGCCGTTATGCCGCCTGTTTGATATTCCAACTGCCAATCGCCGCCCAGATTAGCAGCCCCTGTTAAATCGGTAGAAGCCGCAACATCGGCGCCGGTCAAGCGGGCAATATTATCGACCAGCATTTTGCCTTCGGCAGACGCGGCAAGATCGCAGCCATAAATCAAAATATCGCCGCCAGGCTTTAACGCATGACCCCAGCCGGCTATCGACGGGGCGTAATAATTCAAGGTTTCGTTCCATAGTACGTCGGTGCCTAACGCGATATGCCCGGTGCCGCCTTCGGAAACGATCTGGATGGCATCGATATTTTGCTTGTCCTTCAGAATGGCGGTGATTTGGGCGACGCCGTCACTGCCGCCGTCCAGCACATGGTAGTCTGCGGTTGCCGGCAATGCGGCAATGATGCTTTGGATGTCGCCTATATTCGGGTCGATAAAGTAGATGTCGTGGCGTGGTGGCTCAACTACAGGCGGTTCGACCACGGGCGGCGCATCAATCACGGCTTGCGCGAGCTTGACGGCATCAATGGCGGGTGCGTCTTGCACCGGAGGTTTGGCATCGACCACGGCATCTGCGGCTGTTTCCGCCGCCGCTCCGTCGAACATGATGCGCGGTTCCAGCGCCATCATGGTTCGGCGGGGAGGGTAATGCATGTCGCGGTAGCTTGCAGGAGTCGACTGACTTGAATTTATTTTGCCTGTTTTTTCTTTAGGTAGGTTTGTAATAAATTTCATGTTGATGCTCTCCGGATTGTTGCTGACTGCTTGCGACAGCACTTAAAATTATTTGAATGCGCTATTATCTGCTTGCCGGTTTTCATCGGCTTTAGCAATATTCGATGATTCATCTTTGTTTACGCTAATAGTAGCGTCGGCCACTGACGCACTCGCATCGCCCGCTAGATAGGCTCGCCAGAACTGGGAAACTTTTTCCACATCTTTCCAAACCTGAGTATTTCGCACCGGTTGATCGTATATCTTCGTCCATTGAGGGGGCTGAGGTCTTACCTGTTGCCGTATAACATGCAGGTCTTTGTATCCATAAAAAAAATCATCTTCAAAGGTAATTTGCTCGACATTTTCGAAATCATGAGTAAACGCCGCCTCTCCTAGAAAATCATAAATACCTTCCAGAACGCTCTTCGGGTTTTTGGTGAGCTGATCGTATTCGACAAAATGCATGCGCTCTCGCCAACCGCGCGTTATTGCGTCACGAATAACATTGTACGAACGCCCGACAACTTGGCTGTTATCTAAAAGGAACTCTATTCGCCCTAATGAGGTCTTGGATTTAATAAGGTCGGACATCTCAAAGGGTATCTGGCTTAATGCTGAGGTGTGGCGAAACACCCGCTCAAAAGAAGCGAGCACGTCGCGTAAATCACGCACGGTGACAATCACTTTTATCCGCTCATCGCCCCCTAGTAATGCGGAAGCCATTTCCAGATATTCGGGCCAAATACGGTTTTTATCAAAGCATACGGTTTTATCGGTGTGCTGAAAATAGGCTTGCAGAATGCCATCCAGTACATTCCGTTTGGTCGCCTCGCTATGCTTGCGGTCCATGGCGCAAAATGCTTCATTCTTATCCCAAACATTGCGCACCTGCACCAATATATCGAGAATTCCTGACGTAGGCGTTACATAAAAGCGCGGATTTTGTCCGAGAATGTTCATTAGCAAGGTCGAACCGCTACGCGGTAGGCCTGCCACCAGATAGATGCTTTTCATGCTAATGCTCAACCCATCCCTTCGTAAGTATATTCTGACCGTTTACATTAAGATATTGCTGTGCGGCTATTACGACGCACCACAGGCGGCTGGTGTCGAACAGCGCCGCCAGCAAGGTCGAGCCGGAACGCGGCAGTCCAGAAATAAAATGATAGTGGGGCATAGTCTAAGTGGATGGCAAAACCTTAATAAAGAATGCACTTATTAGTTATATCTAGTAAGTACTAATACCTAGTCTCAGTGTAACAACACAACTTACCAATTACAACTCTTCCGTAAATCAGGCTTTCATCGTTATTATGCCATGCATCCCATTTAATTTTGATGCAACCTGAAAATCACTTTTCATCAAGGTAGCCAGCACCGGAAACGCCTTTTTCGGCTGGCTTGTTGTGCGAACACAGCAGTGAGAACCGGCAGAAATGTCCAAATACAGTAACTACCCTACTCTAAAGGATGGTTCCGGCATTGTTCGAGCTGGGCATACAGCGGCGCGACCCGTTGTTGCAGTATCGGATGCGATGGAGCGGGCGACGCATCGCCGATGAACCGGATGCCCTGGCTTTTGGCATGAAAATCGGCTCGTTGCCGCATCCACTCCAGTTGTTCCGAAGTGCAATCGAGACATTGCCGAGGCAGTAGGTCTTGCCATAGGATGTCCGGTAATTGCCGGTAATTGATTAATTGCAAGTGCTCCACATTGGCGAGCGCCGCTTCGAAAAATCCGGCCAAAACCTTGGCGCAATAGCCGTCCAAATCCCCTGCCTCCAATGCTTCTGCCTCTAGCGTGGCGACCATACCGGGCACCATCTGCGGTCCACGCTGGCGCTGGTGGGATGCAAGTATGGCTTCCGGTTCTCGATAAAGAAACCAGCATGGCGTATCCGGGAAAGCGGCGCGAAATATCGGCAAAAATTGAGTATGCCAGCTATCGAGCTTGATGAAAAAGTGAGTTTCTTCAGGGTTTCGTTGTTGTCCCAAGGCCAGGATCAATTGCCTCAGGCCGGCGCTGCCGCCACCGGCTTCGGGCTCTGTTTGATGGAGGTGTAAGAAAGCATCAATGACCGGCGGCTCCGACATCACGATACAACAAGACAGAGTTGACAATAATTGGCTGAGCAAGGTGGAGCCGCAGCGCGAGGTATGAAAAATAAACGCACTCGGTGTCAGCGCCGGTTCCAGACGCGTCAGCCAATCGAATTCTGTGCGGCAAATATAACGTTGCGCCGGATTTTGCTGTTGCAATGTATCGGCGAAAAACGGAGCGGTAAAACGGTTTGGGATATGTCGCCAAATAATTTCCCGGCCTTGCAGGGTTACCGGAAACCAATTGCGCAGTGATGCCAAAGCATCGACGGCAACGGGTTGACCTCGTAATAACTGCCGTTCATTCAACATGGGATAGTATGAGAAAGAGAAAGGCGCGGCCAAGCCGCGCCTAACCGGTTTAATTTCTGGAAGGAAAAATCCCTTCCAGGGCAATTATGTAGTTCAGCCCAAGATAGGGCTGCATGTTGGAAAAAATGGTGCTTGTGGTTGCGATCGGAATCGCCAGTGGCGCGCCGCTGCCGGTATTGGCGTTTGTCACTGAACCGCTACCCGTCACTGTGGTATTGACGCCACCCAAGTTGGCAGGAGTCGTTTGCGCCGTGCCGGAAGGCAAATAGATCGCAGCACTGGCTGGGCCTGTTGCGGCAGTACTGGTCAAGGTGTTTCCTCCTGCGAAAGCGGTTGTCGCAGGCGGCACGGCATGAGCGGTAGTATCAATGCTAATATTGGTAGTGGCAGTTAGGTCGTTTAAATCCAGTGTCGCCGTATGTGTATGTGCCGGTAGATGAGCCTGAGTGATTGTTATCGTTGCTGTACCGGTAGAGGTAACCGCGGTATTATTTGCGCCTGCCCTTTCACCTGGCGCAATCGGTGATAAGCCTGGCCCATTACCTTGTGACCCGACGGCGACCCGGCCGCGCAGATCGGGCAAGCCAAAAGTATTCTGCCCATCTCCGCCATACGTGGTGCCCAACAGCGCAAACAACGCCGAATTTTGAGAAATAGACAATAGTTGACCATTACAATAAGCCCAGCCTCTTGGTGCAAAATTAAACCCCACTGCCATAATGGTTCCCATAAATGCTTCCATAATAAACTCCTGTTTTACTGTACATGACTAAAACGCAACGATAATAAACCGCTACACGATAAGATTAGTTACTAATAATACAATTACTTAAATTCCAACTGACAAGATAAAACTAAAACTTAGATTTAACTCATCAGTGCAATTCATTTTTACCGAATTGGAAAGATCAGCGGGTATAGTTCAGACTTTTTAATTCTAGTCAAATAATCGGCTGACCGGGGCAGAACGATACCAGATTGATGTATTAAAGAAAACAAAAAAGATCAGGGGCGAATAGCAGCGACAAGCAGTTTCCGCTTCATCGGTCGACCGATAACTGAATATAACCGTTACGTTGTGTACGTCTGTTTTTTCTTCCGTAGTGACAGGGCTCAGCTCCGGGCCGTGTTGTATCGGTTGTTTATTGGCTGCGCCGCACAGCGTCCAATCGACCGGCCAAATGCAGCGCCGCCGCTGTGCCGCTGTGCCGCAATTCAGCAATGATCTCCAGCACATTTGCGTCGGTGATGCTGGGGTCGCCATATTTCGGCTCGGGATTAGCAATAAATCCGGCCGCGTTAAAAATATCGGCCAGCCATTGATTCGGGATGCAATCGACCACCAAATGAATGCGATGCACTGCGCTGCGATTTTCAACCCGGTGCCGACAATTGGCATTCATGTACCAAGTGCCGCCCGCTGCAAAGTGAATCGGCTCATCATCCAACCAGAACAACACGTCAGGGTCGGTAATGATGGGGATATGCAAACGCGCCACGCCGTCTTCAAAATTGGTTCCGGCATCGGTATGTTCATGGATGACGCCGCCGGGCGCCAATGCCATCAAGCGCACGGCGCAGGTTTCGCATTTGAAGCGTTGCAGGACTTGCTGGAAATAAAGGCAGCGTGCCAATAGCGGCGTATCGAGAAAATGACTATCCGAAAATGCCAGAATATCGTCGCTGCGGCCGTGTGGAGAACGTAATGCCTGACAGTGCCAATACCCGGCATCGGCAGCTTGATCATTGTAATGAGGCACCCATTGATCCGGCAATAAGCGCTGCAAATCGGTTTGCAATGCGGCCAGGTCGAATTCGAACGGCAAACGCAAATAGCGGGTAGCCTGCCTCATGCCGCAACTCCAGCTCGCCAGCACATTTGTTCGCTCACTTCATCTTCGCCAACAAGTTGGAAACCGGCAGAAAGATAGAGCTTGCGTGCCTTGAAATTATTTTTTACTACGCGCAAGCTCAAGCTTGCCTGACGGGTTTCGGCCATTTGTTGGAGGTACTGCAACATATATCGCGCCAACCCCCGTCTTTGAGCGCTAGGCAGGACTGCAATGTCGATCAGGCGAATATCGCCGGTAGTGTGTTCGAATACCATGCGTCCCAGTGCTTGACGTTGATATTCGAGGATTATAGTTTGAGCATTTGGATAGTTCTGCTGCACTCCAAGTGCATGAATCTGTTGTTGGGATCGAATCAAGTTGTCGATAAATACTGAATCCATCGGCAACATGAGCAAATCTTCGCGGGTTGAACGATAAAGTGTGTCGATAAATTCTTGATCGCGCTCATGGACGGGACGTAAATGAAAATCGGGCGGCGACATATCTATAGTTTTTTTTATAAAATTCAAAATATTTTTCTGCTATCATGCACGCCATCTACTTTTGACGCAACTCTATCTAAAGGTTAGCCATGAATCTTAGTCTTGAACAAACCTCTCCGTTAGTGGGCACAAACTTCATGGTACACACGCAAGCAGGTCTGATCGACTTACAATTAGTCGAAGCGACGGAATTGCCGCGCCGCAATCGACCAGAACAATTCCGTACTCCGTTATCGTTGATTTTTACCGGGCCGCTCGACATTGCGTTGCAGCAAGATACTTATCTTGTTGAGCATCCGGCATTGGGACAGCACCAATGGTATTTAGTGCCTATATTGCCGGACAACCCGGCTTCTAATCTCTACTATCAGATATTATTCGGTTAATCGTAGCGGGTCTGTTTCATATTACCCAAACTCAAACTGCGCCAACAGTCAAAAACCTTGTTACTTGCGAGGGCGTCGTCGTATTCTGTTGGAGCCTTCTAAGACCGGTAATGATCAGGCAAGTGTTTTGTGCCAGAAACAGAAAGCGTAGCGTTATTCCCTTAACCAACGCTGCATCTGTGGAAACGCCTTCCAGCCCAATTGCTCGGCCTTACTTGGTTCGGCAGTTAACCCCATCCACTGCAACAACGGTACACCCATAGTACCTCCATTGCTAAAAATATCTATCAGCCAGTCTGACTCGCCTTTGTAACCATTGGGATGAAATACGACTTCCGGCGGCAGGTTTAAATACACCAGCGCCGCCCACGACCAAGCTAATGCGGCTATTTCATCACCGGCATTTTTGCTGACATCGTTATATAAAATATTGCGTTGCGTGCCGTCCATCACCGCTAAATGCCCGGCCTCATGCAATAAATCCCCCGGATATTTCAACTTGGTTTCGTCCACCACTAATACACCCTTATCAATCAGAATGCCGGGCAAGATAACATTATCAGGAATTTCTCCTGCCCGCACAGGGATGCCTATGCCGGAAATAAAATCGGTGATTTGTTGGGTTAATGGATTTGCAAATACGGCCATGTTTTTTCTCTTCGTTGATTATTGTAACGGATATATTATTGTGCAAACTGATAGAGCTAATTTTGGGTGCCTCCAGCGATTGGAATGATAACGTTTATTTGAAAAATTGGGTCATTACTTATCAAGCCGGACGTATAACCATCCCTATTACATAATAACGGGTTGAAATGTTGAAAAATACTGACTTTCTTGTAAATAACATTACAAATCAACAAGTTGTCGCAGATGAAAAATCAACATTTCAACCGGCACAAGGCAAAAATGAATTGTCTTTTGAGATGCTGATAAGCTTGCAATGAGTATAACGGCAAGACTGATTTACTTAACTGACAGGCATAAAAAAACCGCAGCCCCCGAAAGAGCTGCGGTTTATTTGCTTGCAAGTTAGATGAGTGTTACTTCTTCTGCTTGCGGGCCTTTTTGTCCTTGAGTGACAGTAAACTGTACTTTCTGTCCTTCATCAAGAGATTTAAAGCCTGAGCTGTTAATGTTACGAAAGTGAACAAAAACATCGGGGCCATTCTCTTGTTGAATGAAACCGAAGCCTTTTTCAGCGTTAAACCATTTAACGATACCTGTAGTCATTTTGTGTAATCCTAGTTTTTAGTAATTAAAGCCTTATTAAGGGCTGGTGGCGCTGGGAACTTAGAGAATTACTTAATGATAACAGGACGAACAATTACATGAAGAACTTCGTAAAGATAAGCATAACGGTAAAACTATTTCAAGCTGGACGCATTCTATAGTTGCATTCCGGCGATGTCAAGCCTAAGTGTGTTGCAAGTGTCTCAATGCTCATCGCTTGACCGTGACTTACCCGAGTGGCATCATA
>Ga0172379_10004413_pt1 | contig 20819 bp, 14 predicted proteins | sample GrowelOW334metaG_FD_119756 | JGI IMG/M metagenome (GOLD analysis project Ga0172379, IMG submission 119756) | Groundwater microbial communities from an aquifer near a municipal landfill in Southern Ontario, Canada - Groundwater well OW334 metaG | ecosystem: Environmental > Aquatic > Deep...
CTATCTTTTTATAAAGATTATAAGGCAAAGCCACTTCGTTCTTGATTTAATTTAATAGATAGCCCTATTTTAAATCTTTAACGGGGTTGACAAAAATAATTTTTTCTGATTAAATTAAAATAAGATATTAATATAACTTTGGTTCTTTGAAAGGAGGTTTTGATGAAAAAGTTTAAAAAAGGAAAAGATTTTGAGCCCAAATATGTCTATCCGGCTGTAGCGTGCGCAATTATGGGTAAAAATATTTTTGACATTGAAAAAGCAAGAAAGTATCTAGGCATTTACCCAACCGAAGAACAACTTGCTATTCTGTCTACAGTCCCATACTCCGAAACAGTGTTAAGGACTCTTAAAGACAGGTATGTTTTGGTTGTTAATTATGGCGAGCCAATTCTTACTCAGAAAGCTATGAATCAGAGGTTTTTTTACGGCAGTAAAAATACAGAGTATAATTCTGAAGAATTTGCAAAAAAGGCGGGAAAGATAGGATGGAATTTAATAAGGAAAACAGAAATTCCGGGCTCTGTCAACAAATCTTATCGCGATCAGATATCATTACTTCGGGAAAATGAATCTGTACCGAAGGCACAAGAGCTCGTGAATGCCATAGTTGCTTTCAGTCTATTAGGGGATCGGCTATTCAGGCATTGGTTTGTGAGAGTTGATAATATAGACAAACAAGGTAATTGTATTTATGTTGGCAACCCCATACCGACAAATATCCGAATATATAAATATAATAAGGATATTCGTTTGGAAAAAGTAGGTTTGGCAAGTCAAATAATACCTACATGAGTAGTCCGGAGTCTTTATTCCATTGTGAATAAGGACTCCTTTTTATTCATAATAACCTTTTAACTCCAGTTGACAAAATTTTAAAAATATATTATATTTTATATAATTAAAGGAGGTAATCATGCTTCTAAAAGGAATTCCGCCTTGAAAATGATTAACCACTTAAAACCACTTATTTAGGGGTTAGGGGTTGGGAGAAGATCGAAATTCTCCCAACCTGTTTTATTCTGTCGGTATTTATTTATCCACCGACGGAATTGACCCCCACACCATAACTCAACGTAAGGCTTTTTTAATATGAAGAGATAAGAGCGAAGCGGCTTCCGCCTTACGACTTTTATAATATGTAAATCAAGTGCTAAGTTTGGTGTGGGGGTTGACAAGGATTATAGATAAGTTATAATATGATTTGTGTGATATTTCATATAAATCATATTATTTAATATAAAAATTTATGAAAAAAGATTTTTTTGAAAGCATAGTTTGTTTTGACACTGCCACGGTCGGCGAGCGGGGACAAATAGTAGTTCCGGCCGAAATTCGCAAAAAATTAAAAATAAAAAGCGGCGATAAGATGGTGGCTTTTTTAACTCCGGCAGAAACAATAATTCTTATTCCGAGCAATAAATTCGGGAAGATTGTTTCCGTATTCCATAAAAAACTTGATAAATTAACAGAATTAATTAAATAATTTAACAAAAATAAAATATGCGTTTACCTAAATTAAACAAAAAATTAATCATTTTAATAGTCATTATTATTTTGGCAATCGGCGGATTTATTATTTCGCGCCGGCCGCAAAAATTGCAATTTGAGTCTATGGCTGTGAGCAAACAAAACATTATTCAAGAAGTTAGTGTTACGGGCCATATTAAGCCCGTGGAAACGGTTGATTTGGCTTTTGAGAAAAATGGCAAAGTAACTGAAGCTAATATAAAAATCGGTGATAAAATAGAAAAAGGGAAGATACTGGTTAAACTTGATAATACGGAAGTTTTAACCGAACTTCGTCAAAACCAAGCCAATTTGGAAAGCGCCCAAGCCCAGCTTAATCAATATCAAGCCGCGCTTGACTCGCAAAAATCAAAATTGACCGAAATGGAAAGCGGCACCAGAATAGAAGAAATTCAAGTTCAAGAAATTAAAGTGGCCAATGCCAAAATATCTTTGGCAAACGCCAAAAATGATTTGATTGATAAACTGAAAGACGCTTACACCAAATCAGATGATTCAATAAAAAATAAAATTGATCAGATGTTTGACAAGCCGACCTCTGCGGATCCGCAATTTAATTTTTCATTGAATAATTTCAGTTTGGAAATAAATCTTGAACAAGACAGAATTTCAATTGAAAATATGCTGACTGATTGGGATGATTCTTTGGGAGAAATTTCCGCGTCAAGTGATTTTGATATTTATTTATCTCAGGCTGAAAAAAATTTAGACCAAATTAATTCTTTTTTGGAACAAATCGCCAATGTGGTTAACGGTTTAACGCCGGCCATGTCTGGCCTTTCACAGACAACAATTGATACTCATAAATCCAATACTTCAATTGCCAGAACAAACATGAATACAGCGGTTGTTAATTTAAGCGCCGCGAAAGAAGGATTTGAAGCTGCTCAGTCGAGCCTTAATTTGGCAGAGCAAGAACTTATTTTAAGCAAGGCGGGAACAGTTAAAGAACAGATTGATTCTCAAAAATTTCAAGTAAAACAAGCCGAGGCCAATGTTGTTTCACAGCAAGCGAAAATTAATCAAGCCGAAGCAAGTGTGGAAAATACCAGAGTTCAAATGGAAAAACTGATTTTACGTTCGCCGATTGCAGGTATTGTCACCAAACAAGAGGCCAAAGTTGGAGAATTTGTTACTGCCAATACAGTGATGGTCGGAATAATGAGCGATAAAAATTTTGAAATTGAAACAAATATTCCCGAAGCGGATATTGCCAAAGTTAAAATTGGAAATTTGGCGAATGTGACTCTTGATGCTTATGGTTCAAGTGTTATTTTACAGGCCGAACTGGTAAAAATTGATCCGGCCGAAACCATGATTGAAGGAGTTTCAACTTATAAAACTAATTTTCAATTTAAAAATGAAGACGAAAGAATTAAACCCGGAATGACGGCCAATATTGATATTATTGCCGCTCAGCATGACAATGTAATTACTGTTCCTCAAAGAGCGATTACTGATAAAGACGGCAAAAAAATAGTGAAAATTGTTGATGGTGACGGATTTAAAGAAGTGGAAGTGGAAACCGGAATGCGCGGTTCGGAAGGAGAAATAGAAATTCTCAAAGGACTCAACGAAGGAGACAAGGTTATTACTTCGCAGAAGTAATAACAAATTCTAATTTATAGTTTATGGTTTTTAGTTGATGGTTATAGTTATTCAGTTATTGGTTCTAAACTTGGAAACTATCAAACTAAAACTAAAAACTAATAACTCAAAACCAGTATGTCTTTAATTGAAGTTAAAAATTTGGAAAAAATTTATCATACGGACAGCGTGGAAACGCCGGCCTTGATTGATACTTCTTTTAAAATAGAAGAAGGCGAATTTGTGGCGATCATGGGTCCGTCGGGTTCTGGAAAATCAACCTTGCTTCATATTTTGGGATTTTTAGATGAACCGACCGGCGGCGAATATTATTTTAACGGAAAACCATTCAGCGGTTATTCGCAAAAAGAAATAGCCATGGTCAGAAATAAAAAAATGGGATTTATTTTTCAGACTTTTAATTTGCTCAGCCGAACTACTGTTTTGGAAAATGTAAAATTACCGCTTCTTTATTCTGATGTTAAAGAATCACTTTGGAATGAAATGGCGAAAAAGGCGATTGAATCAGTCGGACTTTCACATAGAATCAATCATTTGCCTTCGCAACTTTCCGGCGGAGAAAAACAAAGAGTGGCTATTGCCAGAGCTCTGATTAATAATCCACAAGTTATTTTTGCCGATGAACCAACAGGCAATCTTGATTCAAAATCAGGACAAATTATTATGGAAATCATTCAGCGATTAAACGAGAAAGAAGGCAAGACAATTATTTTAATCACTCACGAAACTAATACGGCCGAGCATGCTCAAAGAATTATTCATATGTTGGACGGTCAAATTGACAGCGATAAAGTTGTTAGCGCGCGTCGCAAGGCTACAGATTCTTTTGTTAAATAGAAATATGAACATAAAATACAGCATTAAAACATCTTTAACCGGATTGAAAACAAATAAATCAAGATCATTCTTGACTATTTTGGGTATTGTCATCGGCATTACGGCTATTATTTTGGTGATGTCTTTGGGCAAGGGAGCGCAAAATTTAATTTTGGGACAAATTCAAAGCATGGGCTCAAAAACAATTGCTGTTGTTCCCGGCCGCCAGCCAAGCGGCATGAGTGATTCGCTTAATACTTTTACCGATTCGCTGAAAAATAAAGACGTGGAAGATTTACAAAAAAAATCCAATGTGCCGCATTTGGCCGGAATTATGCCCATAGTTTTCGGTTCGGAATCAGCCACTCGGGAAAATAAAATCCATCAAACTACGATTTTCGGCGTTAATAATTTTTTCGCCCAAATTTATGACATTTATCCGGAAGAAGGGCGCCTTTTTACTGAAGAAGAAATCGCTTCCAAATCAGCCGTGGTAATTATCGGTTCAAAAATTAAAGAAAAATTATTTGAAAGCGATGAAGAGGTTATAGGCCAAAAAATAAAAGTTAAAAATCAGAATTTGCGCATTATCGGCATTCTTCCAAAAAAAGGACAATTTTCTTTTATCAGTTTTGATGATGCTCTAATTATTCCTTATACAACCGCTCAGCAATATATTTTCGGCATTAAATATTATAATCGTCTTGTTGTGGAAGTTGATGAAGAAAAAAATGTTGATCAGACGATAGAAGATATTAAAATAACTTTGCGCAATAATCATAATATTACTGATACGGACAAAGACGATTTTTTTGTTGAAACACAAGCTCAAGTAATGGAAATGGTTGGAACAGTAATGAATACTTTGACTCTTTTCTTGACGGCCATGGCCGCTATTTCTCTGATTGTCGGTGGGGTTGGTATTATGAATATAATGTTGGTTTCAGTCACTGAAAGAACTCACGAAATCGGTTTGCGTAAAGCGTTAGGCGCAACCAATCAAGATATTTTAAGCCAGTTTTTGATAGAATCAATGATGCTGACCATTATTGGCGGAATCATCGGTATTCTTTTGGGCGCTGGTTTTTCGTTTTTAATTTCATTGATTTTGTCAAAAATAATGGCTTTGAATTGGACTTTTGCTTTTCCTGTTTCCGGCGCTTTGCTCGGTTTGGGAGTGTCGGCTTTTGTCGGTTTAGTTTTTGGAATTTATCCGGCTCGCCGAGCGTCTTTGAAAAATCCGATTGAAGCTTTGCGTTATGAATAAATTCAAGTGTTTTTTATATTTTAAAGGGTAGGTTTTGCCTACCCTTTTGATTTTTCTAAATATACACTTATTTTTCACGGCCGTGAAAAATAAGTGTATAAATATAAAGAAGAAAAGATGTTAATAACTTTTTTGACAATTATCCAAAAAGGTATATATTAAAAAAGTAGCCCTGTAGTTAATATAATTTAATATTACGCATCTATATATATGATGCGCGGTCGAGTTCAGGGAAAATTAATTTAAAAGAGTTGCGCTCATAAGTGTTAAAACTTACCCGCGCATAAAATGTTAGAGTTATATGGAAAAGAAACTTTACATCGGAAATTTATCATATAATCTCACTGACGATCAATTGAAAGAAACTTTCGGCCAGGCCGGAACAGTTGTCTCAGCGAGTATTATTACCGATAAGTATTCCGGTAGAAGCAAAGGATTCGGTTTTGTGGAAATGTCCACAGAAGACGAAGCCGCAAAAGCCATTGAAATGTTCAACAACCAACCAATGGACGGCCGCAATCTCAAGGTCAGCGAAGCTAGACCAAGAGAAGAAAGACCAAGAACTGGTGGTGGAAGAGGATTTGGTGGTGGTGGAAGCCGCGGTGGATACGGCGGTGGAAGCAGCAGAGGCGGATACGGACGGGACAATTAGTCCACAGAACGTAAATTCGTTTAGCAAAGAGCGAGTCAATTGACTCGCTCTTTGTATTTTGGGAGGTTGACTGACCGCATTTTTCGTGTAAAATAAAAATATGGAATCAAAAAAACACATCTCAACAGAAAAAGCCAAACAAATAGGCGAGTCATTAGGAATTGATTGGACAAAATTTGATATTGAACAATTTAGAATGGGAATGGACGTGGAATTGGAACACGGTTTGCAGGATGCTCACACCAATGTAACCAATGATGATTTGACAACCACCGGTAAAATCGCTTTGGCGCATTTAAACGAATTTCCTGATTATTACACCAGATTGGAAAAAATGGAAAAAGAAGCTGATGATTTTTGGGATAAATAAATTATGATAAAAAAAAGATTAATAATATTAAGCCCGCTGATTTTAGTGATTATTATTTTAGTTTTAAGATTTTTGATTGGCGGACCGGAAGATAATTGGATTTGTTCAAACGGCAGGTGGGTAAAACACGGAAATCCCAGTGCGTCAATGCCGACTCAATCGTGCGGCAACGCTGTAAAAAATAATCAACAGAGAGAAGATAAACCAGCTGACATAAAAGTGACAAAACCTCAATCAAATGAAACTGTTTTTAGTCCTTTGGAAATAGTAGGCGAGGCGAGGGGAACTTGGTTTTTTGAAGCAAGTTTTCCAATTAAACTTTTAGATTCTTCGGGTACAGAAATTGCTCGCGGAATTGCTCAGGCCGAAAGTGATTGGATGACGGAAAATTTTGTGCCTTTTACAGCCACTTTGCAATTTAATGCGGCAACTGAAACTAAAGGAATTTTAATTTTAGAAAAAGACAATCCTTCGGGTTTGCCGGAAAATGCAGATGAATTGCGAGTACCGGTTATTATTGCTCCAAATGAAATGACGACAATTAAAGTTTATTTCAATAATAATAAATTAGATCCGGAAATTTCCTGTAATAAAGTTTTTTCGGTTGAAAGAAAAATTATTAAAACAGAAGCAATCGGTCGCGCTGCTTTGGAAGAATTATTAAAAGGGGCGACTGAAGCGGAAAAAGCGCAGGGATTTTTTACCAGTATCAATTCGGGCGTAAAGATTCAAAAATTAATCATTGATCCGCCAGCTGGCGGAGGAACGGCAAAAGTTGATTTTGACAAGCAATTGGAATTTCAAGTTGGCGGTTCTTGTCGGGTATCAGCTATCAGAGCTCAAATTACTGAAACATTAAAACAATTTCCGACTGTTAAAAATGTAATTATTTCCATTGACGGCCGGACAGAAGATATTTTGCAGCCGTAAAATTATAAATATCAGCAGTTTCATTTATTAAAATAAATATTTATTTTATGGCAGAACCAAAAGGAGCTTTATATCACGCTCAAAAAATGGCTAATCAATGGCAAGTTTATACTCCGCCCAATAAGCCATCAAAGAGTGAGTGTCAGATTATAGAAAAATTTATTGCTCGGCATAAGAGACCGGCTAGGATTTTGATTTTGGGCGGAACGCCGGAGTTTCGCGATTTGGCGCATATTCAAAAAGCAGAAGTAACTTGCGTTGATGTCAGTTTGGATATGTTAATGGCTATGACCAAATTAATGAAACGCGGAAAAGAGGCGAATCAAGAAATATGGATGAAGGCTGGTTGGCTGACTATGCCAGTGGCTCAGAATTATTATGATTTTGTTTTGGGCGATTTGGTTATTAATAATATCCCTATTAAATTACAACCGAAATTTTTGGAAAAAATCAGAGAGGTTTTAAAGCCGGGCGGTTATTTCATAACTCGTCATCCCGTTTCTATTTTTCCCAAAAAATCAATTCAAGAATTTATCAATTTGGTGATTCAAAAAAGATTTAATCAAACAAGTATCAGTGAATTTGCTTTTGGCGGATTATTTGTTGTTTATAAAATGAAAGACGGCAGTATGAGTACAGATGGTATCAGCTTGGCGCTTAAAAAAGCCTGGCAAACAGAAAAAAATACGACTAGAAAAAAACAGATAACTAAATTGATAAAAATTTTTCATCAACAATGGCCATTGGGAAAAACCTGGTGGACTTTACCAAAAGAAAAAGGGGAGAGAATGTTTAAAAAATATTTCAAGATTTTTGATATTGAATATAGTACGGATCATCCATTTGTTGATCAATGTCCAATTTATTTTTTAAAAAAATAATTAATATGGAAAAAGAAGCAGTAAATAAAAAAGTGTGGCAAGAAGGGTATACGCAAACTTATGCTAAAATTCCGCCTCCTTTCGTGCCGTCAAAAAAGCATATTGCCGCTTGCGTTAAAATTTTAAAAAGTATTAAAAAGAAATCAGGCAATAAGGCCTTAGTTTTGGGCTGTACGCCGGCCGTTCGGGATTGCCTGGCAAAAATTAAATTCAAGGTAACACTTTTAGAATTCAGCCAAAATATGGTTGAAACAATGAATGGTTTAAGAAAAATAGAAAGCAAAGAAAAAATAATCAACGGTCTTTGGACAGAAGCGACAAAATATTTTCTTCCCAAAACATTTGATTGTGTTATCGGCCATGCCGTAACCAATAATTTGGTTAATCTTGAGTTATACGAACAATTTTTTAAGGCAATGAAAACTATTCTGAAATCGGGCGGAGAATTGATTATTACTGTTACTAATGCGAGTCCGATACTGCAGACCGCGGAAAGCGTGATTGAAAAATGCAAGCACCGGCCGGGTTATTTCAAATCATTGAATAATAAAATTTATATTTGGGAAAGCTGCGCTTATTCAGATCCGCGATTTTACAACAAGAAAGAATGCACGACCGAGATGAATAAATTTAATCTGTTTTTGGGCGAAAAATTAAAAAATAAAGAAATCACCCAAAAAGAATATGATTTAATGACTTTTGATTTTTACAATCAGCCGCATCGCGTTACTATGCTGCCGGAAAAAATGTTTGACCGGCTGGTTAAAAAATATTTTATAATTGTTAAAAAAATAAAAGAGCCGGTTAAACACCCAGCTTTTTCTAAATTCTACACAATTTATCAATTAAGAAAAAAGTAAAAAGTGAAGGATAAAAATAAAGAGCCCCGCGAATAAAAATTGCAGGGCTTTTTTATATAATTCTTCTATGCTGCTTTAAAGCAGGTGACGGTACTCTTTATATTCCCTATACCATGAATTTCAGCTACCAATTCTCCTATTTGTTTTGGATCATCACCTGCAACTTCTGCAATAATATCATATTGACCTGTTACCATCTCTGCTTTTTTTACATATGCTTTTTCTTCTTTTTCTACTCTCTTAAAAGAAACCAGTGTTTTTAGTGCCTCCCTTACACATGTTTCTATTTTTGCTGATTTCAATGTTATCAGAACATAGGCATCTACTTCCATTTCCCCCTCCTTTTATTGTTTTATTTTTATATGTAAAAATAATAGCATATTCAAAATTTCTGTCAACAAATAAAAGGGGACTAAAATTTACGGTAACCCACGCCTCATAATTAAAAATTCGAAGCACGAAATCCGAAACAATATTAAAATCCAATCCTGCTTTAGTGGGAAGAGTTTTGGAAAAGTTATGCACAATTGTCCCCACCCTCTAAAATTTTAAAGTGTTATAATAATTTGTAAGTAAGGTTATTTGAATAAGGGGGAGTTTTACTAATTAGAAATTTTAAATATATTTTTATTAAATTTATTTTTTAGAAAAACTATGAACAACACAAAAAAGTTTTTTTCAATTTTCGTAACAGTTACCACTATTATGTGGTCAATGGGACTGCCCACATTAGCGGGTGCATTGGCACCAATAGCCGTGACTAATATTACGGTTTCAACAACTTCTGCGGAAATTACATTTGATAAAGAATTTTCCGTAGAACAAAATCCATCTTCAACAACCGAATTAGGAAGTGCAACCAATTACGCGACAGATTTGCGTAATTTTATTTTTGAAACAGGAGAGGGACTAACAGACAGAACCTTAAGTCGATTCAGTCCTTATGATATGTCAACTCAAAATTTTCAGGCGGGTGAGAATGATTATCGTTTGAGAATTTATGGTTTAGAAAGTTTAAAATTAACCGAAGGACAAGCTTGGCAGATGACGGCAAAAGATATTTTAAATTTGGCAGGACCTCAAATGGCCATAGAAGATTTCACGACCAATGATGTTGTCGGTCCTTCTATTGATCCGACTATTAATTATATAATTAACAGTATTGATTCCGATTCTTGTTATAATTATCCTTGCGGCAATGTCGGGGATGAAGTAACGATTATCGGTTCTAATTTTGCCACCTCCACTGATGCGACAGAAATTTTTTGGAATTTTAATGGAGGAAGCGTAACATCCACTCCTGCAACCGCTTCAACTACTGAGCTTACCACTACAATTCCAACAGGGTTAAATGGCAAAGTAGATATGGTGATTAGTGATTTAAATACGCGCCGTTTCTCGGCAAATTCCAGGTCGTTTATGATTTGGAATAATACACAAGCCGTATTGATTGGCAATCTTACTTCAGATACAGCCAGTGATATAGATAGGGTTCAAGTTGAAGCTTTCGTACCAGGACAAATGGGAAATGTCGTACCGGGTGAAACTCATTCCAATGGAAAATATGCTTTAGTTTTAAATACGACGGGAAGTTATAATATACAATTCGGCACACCGGCCGGCGCGACTTATGTGGCGCCATCCAAATTAAGCAGTCAAGCGGCTGTGGTTGGTTCGGTGACGCAGTTAACCACTCAAGCTTTTAGAACAGCAACTCTTTCGGGCACAGTTAAATCTCCAAGTGGCGAAACATTATTGGAAGGCGTAGAAGTAGTGGCGCGCCCTTTTACATGGGATTATGAACAAAGAACAACAACCGGTCCAAATGGAACATGGAAACTTTATGTCCCGAATGATACCAGCAGTCAATGTTATGAAATTGAAGCCAGACCCAAAGATTATCAAGACAGGGTTTTACAATACAAAAGTGTTAGAACTACTCAATGTTTAACTTCTGGTCAAACTGCGACCGGCATTAATATTAATTTATCTGCTCAAAATGTTAAGGTAACGATTAAGGCTCCTGGTACTTTAGGTGATACTCCTACAGCAAGCAATCCTCAGCCGGGTTTGCCGGTGCCTTATGCCAGTGTCGGTCTTCATACTATGGATTGGTCTTATCAACAATGGGCTCAAGCTGACGCTGACGGCGTGGCTTATTTTGGCGGAGCAACAGATAGCACCCATTATATTTTAGAACTTGAGCCGCCATATAGTGGCGATTTCAGGAGTTATCCGAGAACAAGAACTGCGGAATTTGCCATTGATGTTACGGATGGGCAAATCACTGATTTGGGAGTCAAAACTTTTGCTTTACCTAATGTTTTTGGAAAAGTAAAATGCGGGGGCGTAGCAACAGTCGCTTGGATAAATATGAATAAAGATGGTTCTTGGTATGGTGTAAATACTGATGATAGCGGTAATTTCTCTCTTGGCGGCGTGGCGATTGGTACTTATAACCTCCAAATTCAACCGGCAAGCGGCAGTACTTGCGCCAGCGGAAATTTTTCCGTTTCCATTACTTCAGCTACTTCAAATGATTTAAAAGATCAAGCTGATACTCTTGATGGTGTTGATGATGACGCGTTTACTTTATCAGCGCCTAATGTGACTGGCGTAATTAAAGATCCAACCGGTACAACCGGACAAAATGGAGCTTGGATTAATCTTTGTCCTCATCAAATACCGGGTATGTGCTATGGCGCCAACACTCAAAGCGACGGAACATTCAGTTTAAATGTTCCTACAGGCAACTGGGATTTAAATATCAATATTCAATACGGCAGTCTTTATGCCGCGCCACAAGGCATGGTAATAAATATTGCCGGCACTACTGTTACTGAAACATTAGATCCGGGTACTGCTTTAACAATTGCTAATAATAGTTTACTTGTTTTATTAAGCGATCCGTCGGTTAATGGTTTAACCGGTCGTGTTTGCAAACCAAAACATGATGATAATTCAGCCGTGACTCAAACTGAATGCGATGATCCGTCTGGTTATCCTGATATTGGCGCAACTAATGTTGGCATTAATATGCGATCACAAGGTTCAATGTCCGGTTCTCAATGGTCACAAACAGATGCTAACGGAAATTATGCCATTGGTGGTGTGGCAGTCGGCACTTATGAAATAGAAGCAAATCCTTGGAATGGATGCGGTAGTATTAACTGCGGGAGAAAACTTGTTCAAAATGTTACAGTTACCAGTTCTCAAGCAAGCAGAAGAAAAAATATAATTTTAAGCACTCCAAATATTACCGGTACGGTTGTTATCCCAAATACCAGCACAACGGTGGCCAATGCTTGGATTAATTTCCATATTGAAGGACCAATGCAGGGTGGTACTACGGGTGGTTGGTATGGCACAAACACTAATCAAAATGGTCAATTTTCTTTTGGCGGTGTAGCTGCCGGAACTTATGCTTTGGAAATTGAAGCTCCGCGTTGGGGCTCGGCAGAGGAACAGGCTGTCTATCGTAATTATTCAACAAAAAAATATTCTAATATTACAATTTCTTCCGCGGTGGCTGCCGGAACTGCAAGTTTAGATTTGGGCACGACTTATGGAACTGATGGAAAACTTATTCTTGGTACGCCGCAAATTACCGGAAGAGTAATGAATCCAGGCGCAGATGGTATTGCCGGAACCGCAGATGATCAACCGGTTCAATGGTCTTGGATCATGATTCATGATCAAATGTGGCAAAATCAGGGAGGCGCTTCAACTGATGATCAGGGTTATTTCCGAATCGGCGGCTTGACCGATGCAACCGGTTTATCCATGGAAATTAATTTGCCTTCAGGTGGCGACAAAGCTTGGGTTCAACCAAGCGGTTTGACTGTTGATATTGTTAATGATGTAGGCACGGTTAAATTAGCAAATGTGACTCAGGCGAATAATTTAATTACTTTAACCACTCCAACAAAAACTTTAACCGGCACAGTAACTAAAAAAGGCAGTGGTGCGGTAGTAGCTAATGCTCGCGTTCAAGCTAATCGCGATATGGGTGGTGGATTTTTTGAAACATTAACTGACGCGAATGGCAAATATACTTTAAAACTTGCCGGCGGCGGTTGGTGGTTGGGAGTGAATCCAGATTGGAGTATGGGTCAGCCGGATTGGGTTTATAATGAAGCACAAAAGAAAATTACTTTTACTGAAAATAGCAGCGCAGAATGTCGCGGTACGGAAGTAACTTGTCCGGAAGGCGCGACCATACTTGATGTTGGTTTAGATTTTGAAGTTAAAGTGGCTGATGCTATTATTACCGGTTTGGTTAAAGATCCAACAGGTGCTACGGCAATTGCCAATTCTTGGGTAATGGCCAATAGCGGCGGTATGATGGGTGGAGGCAATGGTGCCAATACTGATTCTGATGGACGTTTTACTTTTAAAGTTCCGGCCGGTACCTATGATTTAGTGGCTAATCCAAATTGGGGTGAACAAGGCCAGAGTTATGGCGGTTCCACTCCGGTTAAAATTAAAGCCATTTCTACTCAAACCACTGATGCAGGTACGCTTATTTTGACAGCGAAAAATTCGCATATTAAAGGAACTGTTACGGATTCAGCCGGTAATGCGGTTGGTAATGTAATGGTTAACGCTTGGCAAATGAACGGACCGGGTTGGGCTAATACACAAACCGATTCCAATACGGGCAGATTTGATTTAATAGTCAGTGAAGGAAATTGGGGCGTAATGATTATGCCAATGTCAACTCAATATATTTATCAAGGCGGTCCGCAACAAGTAACAATAACCGCCAATCAAACTTCTGATAATAATGATTTCTTATTAAAATTAGCCGATGGTTTACTTAAAGTAAATATAGTAGATGCTGATGGTGATCGTATTTCCGATATTTGGGGCGGCGTTTGGGTTAAAGATACTGATCCGACAATTAATGATTTTATTGATTTCGGTAATCCGGCAATGATGCAAGGCGGAAGCGGCGACGCGGGAGCCGGTGGTACGGCAGGCAGCGGTGGCGGAGCAATGGGAGCTGGTATGGATAAAGGTGGTTTTGCCGGCGGAGGATTAGCCAATGGTTATACTGAAATTAAAGTTCCACTTGGCAGTTATGAACTGGGCTTAAATACGCCTCCGGGTTCCAAATATACTTTAGTTGCGACCGAGACTGTTGTTGTCGGTGAAGATGATACTTGCACTGACGCAACAACCGGATGCAAAGAAATTGATTTGGTGGTGGCGCCGAATAATGCCACAATTGAAGGTAAATTTTATCTTGATACCAATAGTGATGGTTCTTATACTGCAGGAACAGATACGGTTGTAACCGGAGTCCGCGCTTTTATCAATGGTGATAAAGAAAATGGCGGCTGGTCACAAACAGAATTTGCTCCAAACAGCATTACGGATAAATATTCATTAAAAGTTTCAGCGGGCAGTTGGTATGTTGACGCATTTATTGATCCAATGATGAACTTCGGCGCAGAGAATGATAAATATAAAATAGTGGCCGAAGATGTAAAATCAACCGTTGTTGCTGATAGCACAACTACTCGTAATTTCCAACTCAAAAAACTTGATAAAACAATCAGCGGTACAATTACGGATCCGGATGATGTTGGTATGGCTGGTGTTTGGGTCTATGCTGATTTCGGCGACGAAACAACTAAGGATGATTTTAAGGGTCCGGGCGGTTTGGGTGTTGGTACCTTTACCGGCAATGACGGCACTTATACTTTAAATGTTACCAGCGGCACTTTCAAGATTGGCGCCGGTATTCCTCCTTGGGATGCGAGAGATTTGATTAACCCGCCTTTGCTTAGCGTAACAGTTACTGACGCTAACGTAACCGGCAAGGATCTCCAATTCAGTTTGTCAGATGCCACTATCACGGGTGAAGTTACTTTAGGTGGTACTAAAGAACAAGCCATGATACAAGCTTGGTCTGATGATAAAGGAACCGGTACAATGGCTTCTGATGGAACTTATACTTTAAAAGTTAAATCCGGTGAAACATGGAATGTTAAGGCCACGGCAAAAATTGACGGTATTCTTTATGAAAGCGTTGCGACTGAAGTTATAACTGTGGTTGGTGCTCAAACCCAAAATTTAACTCTTGTTACGACAGGCGTTGCTGTTCCTGAATCAAAGACCACAACTTTTAGCGCTACTGACAGTAAAACTATTGAACTTACAAATGGTTTAAAACTTGAAATTCCGGCAGGCGCTTTGGCTAGTAGCGGTACGGTTACGGTAACTATCACACCGACTGTTGGCGAGGAAAATCAAACTACGGTGTCGGTTAAACCGGATGCTAAAGATAAACCACTTGGCGTTAACTATGATTTTGTGGCCAAAGATTCCAATGGTCAAGAAATTACTCAGTTTGACAGCGATGTAAAAATTACTTTCCCTTATGATCCGGATTTAATTACTGATAACGGATATACAGAGGAAGATATTACGCCAAAGTATTTTGATGATACCACAAACACATGGGAAAATTATAAATCAGTTGTTCGCGATGCGACTAATAATGTAATAATTGTCACCACGAATCACTTTACGCCCGGCGGTATTACCGGAGGCAAATTTGTTACGGCTGGCGAGGAGGATGATGGTGGTGATACACCAACAGGCGGAAGCACGGGTGGCAGCGGCAATGCCGGCATAGTCGGCCCGACGAATTTATCTTTAAAGATAAATAACGGCGCAGCAAAAACCACTTTAAGAAATATCGTCTTGACGATTAATGCTACCGGCGCTACGGAAATGATGATTAGCAATACGTCTGATTTCGCGAATATTAATTGGGAACCATATCAAGCTACTCGTTCTTGGTTATTGCCAATCGGCAAGGGAGAAAAAGCAGTCTATGCTCGGTTTAGAGATAATAATTTCAATCTCTCCTCAATAATTTCTTCAATAATTATTTCTGAATCAGAAGAGGCTGACATTATTACTTATAATCTTAAAAATAGAGATTTGGTAATTTGTCCGACTTGTACTACTCGGAAAACCGCGGTTTATATGATTTTAGACGGCGAGAGTCATGTCTTCCCGCATTATAATGTTTATCATTCTTGGGGTTTCCCGTCTGATTTCTCAACAGTCAAGAAGGTTACTCCTGAAGAATTGGCAAAATATCCGGAAGGATTGGCAATGATATTCCGCGACGGTTCATTATTCCGAGGCAAGACCACCTCACTTCACGGTTTAAACGCTACGGCGGTATTTATGGTTTCCGACGGCAAATTAAGACCGGTAAAATCCTCGGCTGTTTATCAGAAACTTTTCAATGATCCGAAATGGAAATTAGTGACTTGGGTACCTGATGATTTATTATCCAAATTCAATTATCCTTTAGGCGATATGATTGATTCCACAACCAAACATCCAAATGGAACGCTGGTTAAATACACGGGAACTTCTCAGATTTACTTGATTCAGAGCGGCAAGAAATATAAATTATCCGCCAAAGCTTTGACCAATAATGGTTACAGCAAAGCGCCGGTAATGATTATTTCCAAAGCCGAAACTTATTCTGATGGCGGAACAATTTCTGATTTTGCCGAAAATTTAGTCACGCCGAAATTCTTAGCCGTGAAATAGAAGAATAGGATATTAATTTTAAAGCCCTGGCTTAATTAAAAAGCCAGGGCTTTAGTTTTATACAATGAAAATTTAAAAATTAGCTTTATCCTTATCCACTTGCTAAAAGTTATATTTATTATATAATTATAGATAAGGTTTATAAATAATTTAAATAATAATAAATTTATGAAAATCAACAAAAAAGCTTTTATCCAGATTCCTTTAATAATCGGTTTGGCTTCTATAGCTGCCGGAGCAGCTTTAATTAATCGGACTATTGCTCAAAATTCTGAAATTTTATCACCCTTGCCTCCAATAAATCAGGAGCAGCAAATGATTATTAACCAACCGATGAATAGCACTCAATCCGGCCAATTGATTTTAAATAACGAAGGTCAGCAAATGCAGCCGCAATCAACATCAGGAGGCGAAGGTCAGCAAACTTTTCAACCCGGACAACCGATGCAAAACCAGCAAATACCCCAGTCGATGAATGGTACTCCATCAAATCAAATTAAACCAAATCAAGCTCAACCCAAACAGGTTCAGATGGATCAGAATCAAGATGAAGAAGGAACGGATCAAAGTGAATATGTAGACCCCCAAGAAATTAAAGGAATCACCAAGCAGATAAAAGACATGAAAAAGCAGATTAAAACCTTAACCACTGCTTTGAAAAAATTACCGAATTTATCCGAAGAAGGAGCTAAGTTGCAGGAAATTAACAGCCAGTTGGATACCTTTGCTCAAAATATTAAAACTCCGCCGACAGATATGACTCAACGCGAAGTAATGCAAGAATTTTATGATGCCCAACTTTGGGAAACTCTTAATGAAATAAGAATGAAAATTGAATTTCCGAAAGAAACCAAACAAATAGAAACTCAGCTCAAAAAAACAGAAAAGTTGGTTGCCAATAAAAATTATCAGTCAATCGGTTTGGATATGGTAAAAATAAAAGCTGATGTTGTTGAAGTAAGAACCGCCTTAACCGAAGCTAACACTAAATATCAAGCCGGCGAGATAGAAGATGCAATGGAAGCCTTAACGCCAATGCGCGAAGGCATGCATCCGGGAGATATTTATTGCGTGGTAACTTCTTTCAAAGATATTAATAAACAGCTTTTAAAAGTTAAAGATCCGGAAATAAAACAATCCATTCAAGAGATTATTGATCCGATTATTGAATCTGTTGAAAATCAAGGTTATCGTGACGCTTGCCAAAGCATCAATGATGTTCGCAATGAATTAAACAAAGTGATGAATTATGCCACTAAAAACAGAACAAACATAGACCCTAATATTCAATCAAAGATAGACAAACTTAATCAATTAATAGACAAGAAATTCGGTACTCAAAATACGGATTCAACTACAGACGAAGAAAAAACTCAATAGATTATTAGAAGTTTCAGACAGGTAAAAGGGTGAGAATTTTCTCACCCTTTTATATTAAATTAACCCTTGCCAAGCCGGGCGTTTATCAGTAAAGAAACATTTGGTTTTTTTTATCTTGATATTTCATATTGACCAGGTAGTAGAATTTTGACTTATTTTTTTAGGGCGGTAAGTGGCAACTAATAAATTTCAGAACCAGTGAGTTGATAAGTATATATAAATAAAGAAATCAAATAAAAATTAAGAGCCCTGTCAAAATTTCACTACCTGGTTGACATTTTCTCAAAATTTTGTTATATTTTACTAAACAATATAATAAAGTTCATTTACAATAAAAAAGGGGGAATCATGAAAATTATTATTCCGGAAGAAGAAACTGAAAAAAAGTGTCCAACAGATCCGCTTTATTTATATCAACAAGATATAGATAAAGAGAAGTCCATACTTTCTCGAAAGGAAGAGATAGAGATTGCCAAGAAGATTGAAGCTGCCTATTTTGCGATGGCTTTGATTCTTTTTTCCAATAATTTCGGTCTTAAAGAATTTAAAAAACTTTTTAAGAGATTAAGAACGATTCAGATTGAAAGATTTGTCAGAATCGGTATTCCCATTACTCAAAATGTTCTTAATCAAAGAAAGAAAGAATTATTGCGGCTCATAAAACAGATCAATAACTATAATAAAGGAGAGCTAAAATCACAAGAAAGAGAAGCTCTTGCTCAACAAATAGTAAAGTTTGATCTGCGATATTGTTATCTTGATGAAATTGAAGATAAATTCAGAAAGATATTGAAAATAAAGAAAGACGAGAATATCATCAAGAGAACCAAGATGAGCAGAGAAATTTTTATCGGAATCCTTAAAGAAATCGATAATTTTAGACAGATTATTGATAGCGAGAAAATAATAATGGTAAAACGAAATCTCAAATTGCCGATTTTGATTGCCAAGCGACTTGAAGGAAGAGGAATTGAACTTAAGGATTTGACTTCAGAGGGAAATCACGGATTAATTAAAGCAATAGATAATTTTGATTATAGAAGAGGAAATAGATTTATCTCTATTGCTGTGTATTGGATTCAACACGCGATGTCAAGAGAAATTAGTGAACAAGGGACTAGTCTCCGTTTGCCGTTTATGCTGCAGGCTGATCGGAGAAATTTAAATCATATAGAGAAAGAAATAAGGAAAGAGGAGGGCAGAGAGATAGATGAGCAGAATAAAGATTTTGAGGAGATAAAAAGAAGAACAGGATTTTCTTCCAAGAAACTGAATAAGATAATTGCGATTCAACCGGACATGATTGTTTCTCTGGATGCTCCGACTAACGATGATGGAAAATCAACAATAAGTGATTTGATTCCATGCGAATCTGAAGGAGAGAATAAGATTCGCCGTCATCATATATGGGGGGCGGAAAAGGCGATGAGAATACTTAATAAATGGAAAAAAGATGGGGAAATTACAGAGAGAGACTATGGAATTTTTACTCTCAGATATCCGGTTGGAGACAAGCAACCCATGACTCTTGACGCAGTTGGCGAGATTTTTAATCTCTCAAGAGAGAGAATCCGCCAAATAGAGCGAAAGATTCTAAAAAAATTTTCATATCGGAGGGCTGAGATCAGGGCAGCTCTCGAGTAGAATTTTATCAAAATCAACAGCTATTAAGTTTGTAAAATTAATAGCTGTTTTTTATTACAAAAATTTAAGGTTGACAAAAAGCCTAATTTTTGCTATTATTTAATTAAAGGTTAGCCCATTATATAATGGGAAAAAAGGAGGAAAAAATTATGGAAAATGAAAAATTTGGTGAAAAAAATTTAGCGGTTACCGGTACTTATAAGACCCTTGATGAATGGAAGGTAGCTTTTGAAAAATATGGAAAAGGTGAACCGGTAGAGATTTATGCCCGTTATAATAATCCCGCTTTGCAAGAACGGGAGAAAAAAGTGGCCCAAGAAATTGGCGCAGATAAAGTTTTACTTTATAATGACGGCATGGCGGCATTTAATGATGCTATGGAGAGTTTGCATTTGACTAAGGGCGATGTTTTGCTTTACAGCCCTTCAATTTACGGCGAATCATTAAATTTTATTAAAGAAGATTTAATGAAGCGCGGCGTCAAATGTATTCCGATTGAAAGCGGAAAAAAAGACGAACTGAACGAATTGATTGACCAGTATCGTCCGAAAGCGATTTTTACCGAAACAGTCGGTAATGCTCAAGATATGCCGGTGGTTGATTTGAAAAATCTTTTTGAAAAAACAGAAGAAATGAATGAGAAATATCAAAAAGATTTGACCCTGCCGACTTTAATTGAGAAACAATTGATTCACAAATCGTGGATTAATAACTGGTTTGCATATTTAGGACACAATTTAACACTGGAAGGAAAAATCGCTCTTTTGGGAGATTTGCCCAAAAAATTTGAGCAAACAGCCAGGGCGATTGACAAAGACCAAAGTTCTATGCCGTTGAGAGATTTATTGCGCGAGCTGGAAGCAAGGGGAATAAGGATTAACCCAAATCGCACAGGCGCTTTACGGGAGTTAAAATCTTTTCTTGATACAATTTGGCTGGCTAAAAGGGAAATGCCGATGACTCTAATTCTTGACAATACTCTGCCGACCGAAACAAATCTTAAGTTGCCTCAAGAGATTAAAAAGACAACAGCCCCGGTTTTGGTTGTTGATTCGGGAACTAAATTTTTTGCCAAAGACAAGACAACAATAGGTGTGGCCTACAGCAATAATCCGGATAAAATACTTGAACTTGAAATTCAGAGAATGCGCAGCGGTTCGTATTTGCCAAAAGGTTCAGAAGCGCTTTTGCCGGAAACGACCAAAGAAGAATTTGATATCCGCAATAAGCAGATTCTTAACAACACCAAACTTTTAGCTCAGAGTTTTTCCAAAGCAATTGGAAAGATAGGAATTAC
>Ga0172379_10004414_pt1 | contig 20818 bp, 19 predicted proteins | sample GrowelOW334metaG_FD_119756 | JGI IMG/M metagenome (GOLD analysis project Ga0172379, IMG submission 119756) | Groundwater microbial communities from an aquifer near a municipal landfill in Southern Ontario, Canada - Groundwater well OW334 metaG | ecosystem: Environmental > Aquatic > Deep...
AAAATGGCCGGTAGCGTTAGACGTAAAAGATCTAAGCAATGACTTTGAAATTATAAAAGAAGTTGTTACTGCTATTCGCAATGCACGTGCTGAAAATAAAATCGAACCAGCCAAAAAAATAAAAGCCGTAATTTACGCCGGCGCTAAAAAAGAAATCCTAGAGAAGCAAGTAATTTTAATAACTAGCCTGCGTACCGGCATTGAAGAGTTAGAAATTAAGGCCAGCGGAGAAAAAATTGATGATGCGATTTTTGCTACTATTGGTGGAGTCGAAATTTATTTAATTGGTGCGATTGACAAAGATAAGGAAAGAGCGCGGTTAAAAAAAGAAATTGCTAATTTAGATGAGGCGTGCGTTAATATCGTTTCCAAGCTTACTAATAATGAATTCGCTGACCGTGCACCGGAAAAAATTGTAAACCAGGAGAAAGAAAGATTAGCGCAATATAGAAGCGAACTCACTAAATTAAAAGAGAGATTAGAGAAATTAAAATAATTATCTATGTTATGGTAGAGCGTTTTGATCCAAACAAAAAACCAAAGACTTACATTGATCTTGAATTGGCTCGACTTGGAAGAAAAAACGTTGAGAGATATACAGAAACAGATGAAATAGTAAGGCCCGGAGGAGAGTCAGGACCCATAATTGAAGCAATAGAAGATTTAGAGGATAGTAAAACTGAACAAACAAGCGCTGCCGAAGAAGCAGTTTTGCAGAAAGAGAGAGAACAATGGGAAGTAATGCAAGCAGTGAATGATAATATGTGCTATTCGAGGGAATTGGAAAAAAATGAAGAGCTACATAAAGAGAATAAAGAAGACATAGACGAAACAAGAAGAATGTTAATTAAAGGAGGTGTCGCCGCAGTAATGTTGGGAATAGCAGGAAAGCTTGGCTTTAATTTTTTAAAAAAATCCAGTAAAAATATTGCATCAAGAATAGAATTAACATTAGATGAATTTTCGGCTTCAATGGAAAACGGTCCCGAAGTGGTAAAACAGCAGGCAGAAGAAAATAAAGAGCAAGAAAAGGTTAAAGAAGTAAAAAGGTTAGAAAACGAACGTTACCCCAAAGTGTTTGAAGTCCTGGGTCTAGATAAAGAGGGAGAAATTGAAATAAATCTAGAAAAGATTCGAAAAGTTATAGATTTGTTAAAAGAACAAATACTTACAAATAAAACATTGTACAATGCTTACGACGGGGCTACATACAAAATGGGAGCATGGGAAGATAAGATAAGAAAGCATTTTATGGATTTGGGGGTTCCTGAAGAATATATTAATATTGCCATAATTGAATCTAATATGGTTTGTGGCGCTATTTCAGAATCAGGAGCTGTGGGTCCCTATCAATTCATGCCCTTGACAGCCAAAGCGCATGAATTGGAATTCTTTGGTGGGCCCGATGAAAAAGGAAGGTTTCTTGTTGACGAAAGAAGAGACCCTGATTTTAGCGGTAATGAAACAGCAGTATATTTAGATGAAAGACACAGACATTTGAAGGACTGGAATCTGTCGCTCAGTTCTTTTAACGGCAGTTATGCCAATACTTACGTTAAGGAAGCTATTAGAGACGGCAACAAAGATCGTAGTTATGGTAGATTTTTGAGTGAATTTATGACTGGAAGAATAAATAAGATAAAGTTAAGAATTGAAGAAACTGGAAATTTTGTTTATACAATTCAACGAGGGGACGACTTAAACAACATTGCAAAGAAAGTAAAAATATCGGTGCCAGAATTATGTCGTGCCAGCGGCATTGAAGATTCTGATAAGATTTTTGAAGGAGATAAAATAGTAATTGATGCTAATAGAGAAAATAGGCCAGAAGTTTTACAGTTTGCATTGTCAGGACTTTTACAAAATTTGTTATATCCCTGCAAGTACCATGCTTACACAGAACTATATAAAGAAGGAGTTTTTAAAAGAAAAAGCGCACCTTATGAAATTGAAAAAGAAGAGGAGGTGCATGGCAACCTGCCTACATATATTAAACACATAGCTAGTGAAAAAGACACATTCTTTGGGTTAGCGCATCGTACGTATGGCAGTCTTTTCAAAGATAAAAAAAGGGCTGTCAAATTGCTGATGGAATTAAACCCAGATCAGGCAAAAAACGGCATTTCTAAGGGCGATACTTTAAAGATACCAAGCAATCAAACTAGGCCACTAACAATAAGAGAATTGGCACGTAGAGAGCTTCGAAAAGAGTATGAAGCGCACTCAGAACGTGACAACCAAAAAGATCTAAAAAAACAGTTTCAAAAGGATTTAGACTCTCTGATTAGTAAATATCTAAAATTAAACCCCACATATTTAAATGCAGACGTGGTTATACCAGACGGCAGTGTGATTAGATTTGCAAAAATATAAAACAATAAATTCAAATAAAAAAGAGCGACCCGGCGGTTTGTATCCCGTCGGGTCTTTTTTGATGCCTCTTCTCATCAGTCTGTTGCCAGTTGTGCGGCAGCTCGTGCGTTGGCCGCTGCCTGCATCATCTGCTTCTTGATCGGCCACTCATAGATATTTTTCATGGCCTTACCGCCTAGCAGCAATGACAACAAACAGACACCGTATACTATCCCTTTGAAGCTCCGCAGCCAAATGTCAGCGGGAGGATAATATACTGCCAGAAGATAGCCGCAAAAAAAACATGCGGCTATGGTAAGGATGCACCCAACTGCCAAAAGCATTTGGGGTCCGTATGTCCATAATACGTGGAAGAATATATGGAAACTCCCAGCGATATTGGACGCCCATCTCTTGTACCATGCTTTCAGCTTCTGTGACTTTGTAAGTTTGGCCTTTCTCGCCACTTCGAGCGTTCTTACTGGTTCAGGCATAAGCCCTCCTTTTTTGGTTGTGTTTACGCGGTATTTTGCGTAAATCATAATATCATAACTCAAAATTAAAATTTTGTCAAGAGTATAGAATGATAGTCAAAAACGGTTAGGTATGGACAAAAACAGGAATATGTGCTATCATAAAGAGTTATTTGTGAAGTTTAATAAATAACCTTTTATTTTACATGAAAAAAGCATATACTCAACAGTTGTTAATATTGGCTATTTTTAGCCTTATTTTATTGTCTAGTACGGATAATAAAATAAGACAGGATATTACTAAAGAAGAGGTCGTAAAAACGGCGCAAGCTGCTGAAAATATAGATAATAATGGATTTGACGAGAATGGCTGGAAAACCTATGTAACCAAGAAAGGCGACAGCCTGGCGAAGGTAGCGCGAGCTAATTTAGTGAGCAAATACCAGCTTAGAGAGTGGAATGGTTTAAATGAATACTCGGTAATTAGACCGGGAATGGAAATAAAAATAAAGAAGATAAAATACGACGCTTATGAAGGTATGGCTAGTTGGTACGGGCCAGGTTTCCATGGTCGACCAATGGCTAGCGGTAAGATTTTTAATCAAAATGAAATCGTCGTAGCTCATCGTACTTTCCCTTTGGGTTTGAAAGTTAAAATTACTAATTTAGACAACGGGAAAAGCATTGTTGCACCAGTACTAGATCGTGGTCCTTATGTAAAGAATTCTAAAGGAGATTTTACACGCGAAATCGATTTATCAAGCGCCGCCGCTGACGCTCTAGACACAAAACACAAAGGAGTAGTAAAAGTGAAGATAGAACCACTGGAAATATAGATTAAAAATATTTTTAAATATAACAAGACCGCCGGCTATAAACACCGACGGCTTTGTTGTAATGAGCAAAGGAATTATCACCCGACCCGGATTCTGCCGTATTGGTCTGGCGGCAAACCCCTTTTGATGATCTGGTAACACTGCGTCCAGACTCTTCCGCCCAAGTGCTTTTCGAATATCCGGTAGTAGTCTTCGCTTTGCAAGAGCTTGTTGTTGGATACGATCTCTATGGTAGCGAAGAGAATGAATTCGTCGTAGTATTCGTGCAGATCGCAGCATCTGTCAACGAATTTTTCGGCCATTATCCAATCAATAACATCTCTTCCTTCCTTGAGGCATTCGACGCATTCATAAATTTGCTGGGCAAGTTTATTGATGATGAAATGACGGACAACATCCAGTGTCGTGGTCGATAGATTCTTAAGAGCCGCGTACTTCTTTTCTGATATCTTATTCATCAGTAGCCTCCTTTTAAAAGATAGATGAATTTTAGCAAAAACGGCGTAATTGTCAATTTAGATATGAGTTTGTTGATTTTTATCGTTATTTAAGATATCCTTCTAAGTATGAAAATCAAAGAACTAGAACAATTTTTAAATGCGAAGGGGATGCCGAAGTTTAGGCTAAACCAAATTATTAAAGCTATCTACCAAGATAGTATTTTGTCGTTCCAAGAAATCAGCACTTTGCCCAAAGATTTACGAGCGGAAATGGAAAAGACTATAAAAATTTTACCTTTTGAGCCGATAAAGGTTTTAATATCAGGCGACAAGGCTTCGGCAAAGGCTTTATTCAAAACACCAGATAATTTAAATTTTGAATCAGTGATAATGAAAAACAAAGATGATCGCTGGACGGTTTGTTTATCATCGCAAATTGGTTGTCCGATTGGCTGCCCGTTTTGTGCTACTGGTAAAAACGGATTTAAGCGCAATTTAGTCAGTGAGGAAATTACCGATCAAGTTTTATTTTGGCGAAATTATTTAAAAATAAATTTTCCTGAAACTAAATTAGACAGTATTGTGTTTATGGGTATGGGCGAGCCATTTTTAAATTGGGACAATGTTAAACAAGCAATTAAAAAATTAACCGACCCGGGACTATTTGCTTTTGGTAATCGCAATATTTCTGTTTCGACCATTGGCATAATTGACGGCATTAAAAAATTTGCCAAAGAATTTCCGCAAATCAATCTAGCCATTTCTTTGCATACAGCCGATGATGAGAAGCGTAATGCCTTAGTGCCGATCAATGAGGAGAATAATTTAAAAAAGTTGCGCCAAGCCATAGATTTATATATTGAGCAAACTAACCGCAAAGTTTTTTTTGAATATACGATGCTAGAGAAAATTAATGATAGCGCACATGACGCTAAAGAATTGGCAGAATATGTAAGATCATTTGCTAAACCATATTTAATTTTAGTGAACTTAATTCCATACAACGAGACGAGCAAAAAGTTTCATCCGACACCATCCCGAGAAATTGAGAAATTCAAAAACGAACTCATGCGCAATAAAGTCCAGGTGACAGTCAGAAAAAGTTTGGGTAAGGAAATTGAAGGCGCCTGCGGTCAGCTGGCGGGTAAATAACTATTCTTCTAGATAAAAAAGATTGATATTAACATTGATCTTTTTTATTTTTGTATTATAATATTTAGATAAAACACCCAGAGGAGGGACCATGTTTAATGTTGACGAAATAAAAACGAGGCATACGTTTTATGATCGAGGCCAAGTTATTGTAGGTATCAGTCTTTTTCTCAAGTTTTCTATTGAAAAAGTCCATACGGCTTATGGTTTTTTTGATTCTTTGCCAAGAAGAATGCAAAGCAATCAAGCAGAAATAAGAATTGAAGATGGAGGGATCTTGATTAAAGATGATATAGCCGGTAAAGAATTGTTCTTTTGTATCCAAAAATTAGGGATTGATCGCGGTAAGTTTGTAGAATTGCAGCAACTTTTGCAGCAAAGCGTGCCAAGATATAACATCAACAAATCCGCAAAGAGTGAGATTCAAGTTAGCGTTTGGACTAGCGTCCAGCGTGCGTGAGTCCAACGTCTCATCAAGAAGAAAGGGGTCTCTTTTGCAAGTTGACCCTTTTTTCGTTGAAAAATAAAAAGAAGTTTGATATAATTAGAACATCTATGCAGAGCTTGTCACTAGCGAAGAACAAAAGAGCGATTGCAATTGTCGCGCATCCGGATGATGAAATAATTTTCATGGGTGGGACGATTATGAAAAATCCGCAGATTGATTGGACGGTTTTTTCTTTATGCCGAGCCAGTGACAAAGATCGAGAGCCAAAATTTTTCCGTGTCTGCAAAAAGAATAACGTCAAAGGAACTATTGCTGATCTGGAAGATGAAAATAGGATGAGCATTGCTAAGTCAGTGCCGATGATTGAGAAACTAATTTTAGAGAAGATAAAAAATAAAAAGTTCGATTATATTTTTACGCATGGTGCTAATGGAGAATATGGGCATAAACGACACATTGGCGTTTACGAGAGTGTAAAAAAGTTAATTAAAAATAAAGTTTTAAAACCGGAGGCGGTTTTTTATTTTAATTATAAAAAAATCAGTTCCAAAAGTTTTGTGCCGTTTACTACAAAAGCAGGAACAAATTGCTTACTAAAATTGACCAAGGCAGAATTACAAAAGAAGAAAGAGATTGTGGCTTATATGTACGGTTACGATATTAATGGTATTGATGTTAACTATTGTACTAACCCCGAAGCGTTTATAAAAGTTAATATAAAATAATAATTTCTGGATCCCGGATTGCTGTCCGGGATGACAATGAAAAATGAATTTATGAAAATTGCAGTTTTATTTGTTCATCCAGTAGAAGCGGATGGCTTAAGTATTCAAGGCAATTTGTTATACCGAGGTTTAAAAGAGCTGGGAGCAGAGGTTATGCCTTGCCATTATTATTCCAGTTTCCAAAAGCAATGGCTATTAGACGTCTATAAACCTGACGTTGCTATCGGTATTGGTTGCTGGACTTATGCGCCAGATTTAATCTTTAGCCCGCAACACGCTGGCGTTACTCCCGTACCATGGTTAGTGGCTGATGGTTGGGTGGCAAATTATCAAAAAGAAATTGGCGATTTGCCATTAGTTTTTTCAACTAGTCAGTGGGTGACTGATACTTATAAGCGCGATGGCGTGGATGTTAAAAATTTTAGAACCCTACCAATTGGCTTTGATCCTAAAGAAATTTTTCCAGTGGCCAAAAGCGATCCTAAAGTGCAAAGACTGCGTGAAATGTTAGATATTCGTCCGCACGAAAAAATGATTTTAACTGTTGGTGGTGATGTGACAAGTAAGGGTGCTCAAGAAATGTTAAAAGCGATTGCTGAAATTGACAAAGATTTTAAAGATTGGAAGTATGTTTTAAAACATTGGGACAGTGAATCTGCTGAGGTACATGGTAGAGAAGAAGAGGTGCTGATTGAAAATTTAGGTTTAGATAAAAATCGTATTCGTTATTTATCTGGTGCTTTTTCCCACGATTTTATGTCGTACTTACTGTCAGCTGCTGATATTTATGCTGCTCCTTCAAGGTTAGAAGGCTTTGGTATGATTCAGATGGAAGCAGAGGCTTGCGGCGTACCGGTTATTTCCATCAACGTTGGAGGACCGGCTGATACTATCATTCATGGCGAAACTGGGTTTTTAGCTGAAGTAGGAGATGAAATAAAGCTAGAAGAAGAGTGGGCGTATGAGCACATGGGGTTTGACGCTGACCATAAGCGAAAGTTTGACGAGCCTAAGACGTTCGCCTATCGCGCCAGTATTCCGGATTTAGTTAAATATACAAAAACGCTTTTAACTGATGATAAACTGCGGGAGGAAATGGGCAAGAAGGCGCATAAGCACGCGATGGCAAGCTTTCAGTACACTGACGTTGCTAAAAAGGCGTTAAAGATGATTGAAGAAAATTTGGGGTTAAAGTAAATTCTTATTTAAGATAAAAAATAAAAACAGTCCTATTCAGGACTGTTTTTATTTAGTAAGGTGAGTTATTGTAGTTTAGCAATAAACTGGTTTATTTTTTCTTCTGTTTTGTTTTGTGATACTTCTATAGTTTTTAAACCAAGAGTCGCAACAGATTGCGCGCCAACTAAGTCACTCATTCGTTTGAAAGTTTTTTCATATCCGCTACCACCATAAGTTGCCAGAAGCGCAACTTTTTTTATTTTGTCTTTTTGATCTGTAATATAAGTTCTGATAGCCGGTGCCATATTTGACGCCCAAACCGGAGTGCCGATGATAACTAGTTCATAGTCAGCTGGATTCTTTGTTGTCGGTTTTATTTCTGTTGGATATTCCTTCATAGCATCACGACCGCCCATCATATAGCCCATTGGACCTTTACGATCTTTTGTGTCAATTATTTCTTCAATGTCACAGTTTAGTTTTTGTTTTAAAATTTCGGCGACTTTTTTTGTTACTCCTGTGCGAGAGTAATAGATGATTAATGTTTTCATATTGTTATTATTAAGAATAGATTGCTTTTTTCTTTTTTACACATTCATAAGCATACAAATACATGCCAGCACTCCAGGCTTGATAAGGTTCGCCTTTTGGTTTGCCGTCTTTTCCGTCTAGCCATTCATTAAATTCGTATTCTTCTTTTATATCCCTGATTGCTAATTTTTGTAAATTGGCTTTGGCTAAAGATTCTAAGGTAACTTCGGCTTTTTTAAATTCTTTCATTTTGACGAGTGCAGCGACGTAAAGTCCGCCGATAAATGGCCAGACACCGCCGTTTAAATAATGCAAAGGTTCGCGCGCGTCGCAGAGTTCAAAATAGTCATGCCATTCTTTATCGCCCTTCTTGATTGGTGGCCAAATCGCTTTGCAAGGGAACGGCTTATTAATTTTATTTTTCTCAATGTAGCTCAAAATGTTTTTGGCGATCTGCAGCGTGGCTAGGCCAGTAATGATAGCGAGCAGGTTGCCGGCCGTATCAAACCATTCTTCGTGTTCGCGAATATTGTCGTGGTTCTTCCAACCCCACGGATAGTAATAGCCAAGCCTTTTACTATAGAGCGAAGAATATTGATGACTCTCACCATTGATTATTCTTTTTAAGTTCGCTGCCTTCTCATTTTCCCCCATCAACATTAAAGTTGCATAAAAAAGAGCATTGCAGTGGATTGTATAGCCGTATTTATGCGGGAAAGCATCTTCCCAGTCATTAGTTGGCTGCTGTGCCAGTAACCCCAGATTATCCGGATCTTGTGCGCGTAACCACCAGAGAGCTTTAATTAATTGTTTGCTATATTTTTTTAATAGACTTCTGTCTTTAAATTTTTCAGCATAAGCAAAATTGCCGATGATAAACCAAAGCGAAGAATCGACACTGTTAAAAGTTACATCGGATTTTCTGTCTAAATTGTAAGAGCCGACACAATTAGGAATTTGCCCCATCTCTGCTTGGTCTTTTGCTAATAGTTCTATACTCTTGGCGATTACGTTTTTAAACTTATTGTCAACAAGTGATGCGCCCAGGCTCGTAATCATTGAATCACGTGCCCAAGTCGCTTCATATCCACCTTTTAGACCTGAAGCGTAAAGTCCAGTTGATTTAGTGCAGGCGGTTATAACGTCGACAGCTTTGTTATAAGCAAGTTTAGTGATTTCCATATTTTGTAATTTTTAATTGTAAATATTTTTAACCGCTTGTCTAGCCAAAAAATAGGAAAGAGTTGATTCCGCTCCTTGATTGAAGTTGAGAGAAAAACGGCCAAGACCATCATAACAGCCACCAGTGGCCTCATCGTATACCATTTGATTAAGATGATTTTTACCGAGAAACCATTCGAATGAAATTTTGGCGTGAGTTTGATATTTCTTATTTTTAGTAATTAGATAAGCTGCAACTAAAGCTTCTACAGCAGACGAGGCATCTTCGGGCTGTTGATCGAAGTAGGCGCGTTTACCGCCACGGAAATACCAACCATCTTGTCCGATTGGTGAAAAATATTCTGGTTTTTCAAAAGTTATTTCAGATAAGAAGTCTATAGTTTTAGTAGCTACGTCTAGGTATGATTTGTTTCTGGTTACGATATAAGCGCGAAATAAGGCTTCGGGCAATTTATAATTAGAATAAGTTAGGCAATTTTCGTACCAGCGCCAATCGTCGCCAGTATGTTCTCGGTAGTGGTTTATTAGTTTTCCTGCTAAATTATTTATTAATTTTATAATTTCTTCGTTAGTTTCTTTTTCGGCAATATGGCTCAAACCGATGATGGCAAAAGAGATAGCGCGTAGCGACTCTAGTTCGTCAACCCATTTCAGTGCTTTCTTTAAAATTACGCTGGCTTGTTTTCTTAGATTTTCCGGTAAGTAGTCGCAGGAAATTAAAAAACCTAGAGCCCAAATAGCGCGCCCAAAAGAATCTTCACTTTCAGTCTGGTCGATAAAAGTTTTTTGGTAACTAACAAAATTGTGAAAACGGCCATTCTTTTTTTGTACGAATTTGATGAAGTTCAAATAAATGGTTATAGAATCTAAAATCGATTGCTTTTTCTTTTTGGCGTATAGTTCAACAAAACCAATTAGAGCGCGAGCATTGTCATCAAGGCAATAGCCGGAATGAGTATCGGGCTTAGTGTGGTTGGCAAATTGAATAATCCCGAACTTGTCTGATAAATTTTTAATATATTTGGTTTCAATTTGAGGCAGTTTGTCTTTTTTCTTTGGTACTATCTTGGCGAAGTTATTAAATAAATTGAAGTATGACAGCGCGACATTTTGCCAAGTCATATGGCGAGTGTAAAAATAAGTATTTTTACCCATGTCTTTGCGCATCTTTTTGTCAGCCAACATTTCCAGCAGTGCCTTTTTTATATCGTTAGAATTTTTAAATTTAACTAGAATGCCGCGTTCGCGATTAATAACGCTTTGGGCGTATTGACTGGCAGTGGCGATGGTCGGGCAGGCGCAGGACATAGCGTCAGACAGAGAGCCGCTTGATGATTGCTCTTTGCTGAGCATCGGGTAAACATAAACGTCAGTGGCTTTAAGAAATTCGGTTATTTCCCATTCTTCCAAATAACGATTATAGAATTTTACATATTCTTCTAGTCCAAGTTTATTTACTAAACGAATTAATTTATTGCGATATTTTTCACCTTCGCGCTGTAAGACAAGTGGGTGAGTGGCGCCGATGATTAAATATAAAACATTAGGATGTTGTTTAACGATCTCTGGCAAAGCTTCGATGGCGTATTCGATGCCTTTGTCGCGACTAATCATGCCAAAAGTAGAAACAACAAAGCGATCACCTAAATTAAGCGCTTTTTTGGCCTTTGATTTGGAAGGGAAGGGAACGTGGAAAACGCCATGCGGTATTAAATGGACTTTATTTTTTTTAACGCCGTAAGTTTCGTGCAAAATATTTTTAGCGGTATGATTCATTACTACAATTGCATCACATTTTTCAGAAATAGTTCTTGTTACTTTTTTCATTTTGTCATCTGGATGAGGCAAGGTGGTGTGCATAGTAACAATACAAGGTTTTTTTAAAAGCTCCAGAAAAAATATTAAGTATTCGCCTTGCTCGCCGCCAAAAAGGCCAAACTCGTGTTGGATGTTTACCAATTTTATATTGGGAGAGTGGTTGATTTCGTTGGCTCGGTTGATATAGTCTTCAATTTCGCCTTCGTTAATCTGCAAGATGACTTTGCGCGGATAATTATAGATAGAAGTATCGCTGTCGTTGATCGCTAAGATTTTACTTTTTATTTCCGGATTAAATTCTTTATCAAAAGAAGTGGTAAGGCGTTTAGTAAAAGTAGCAATACCACATTCACGCGGAGGAAAAGAACTTAGAAAAAGAATGGAAGGACTATTGGATTTGAACATAAGGCATTTCTAGAAGAATTACACTACTTCTTTTTTGTTCTTATTGTTTTAATTTTGTATTTTAATAGTTCTTTGAGCAAACTTTTTAAACTAACACTGGCAACGGCGATGTAGTTATCAGCGGCACCATAGTAGATGTAAAGTCTATCTTTAAAGATAGCAGTGCCGGTCGGAAAAACAACATTGCCGACTTGTCCATGATTCTCATATTCTTCATCAGGTCTTAGAATCGGTTCTGGCAATCTCGCTATAACTTTTTTAGGGTCTTTTAGATCTAGCAGGGCGACACCGGCGTTATAAATTCTGCCTTTATTACGTTCAGCCGCACCATGATAGATTAGCAACCAGCCATATTTAGTTTTGATTGGTGGCGCACCAGCACCAACATGGCGCTCCTCCCAACCGAAAGTTTTTTCGAGTACTACGTGTTGGCCAATATGATGCAAGTGATTATGCCAATACTCTGGGTCTTTATACATTTCGAAATTATCTACCCGAGCCTGTTGTATGTCTGGTAAAACGCGATGCAAGAGAGCAAATTTACCGCGAATTTTTTCCGGAAAAAAAACGCCATCTTTTTCCCAAATTAAGACTTTTTTACCAGCGTATTTTTCATAATATGATGAGAACCAAAAATAATCATCTTTGATTTTGGAAAAACTCATTAGCTTCGCCGCGCGTTTATAAGTAATTTGCGGGCTGATTATACCGCCGCGTTTTAAATTGAAAACATTAGAACCACGCATATAGGCGATTTGCGCGTTCTTACCGTCGTGCGCGACGTAAGTCATAAGCAGCTCATTACCAAACTTAGTAATGCGAGGATCTTCTAGGCCTCTTTTTTCATAAGCATACTGCGGTTTAAAGATCGGTTTTTTCCAGCGCTCGATAACTTCTAATGGTCCATTTAGTTTAGCGTAGCCGATAGAAGAAATGTTTTTTTTGTTAACTGCTCTATAGAGAATATGAACATAATCGCCTTCTTGGTAAACTCCAGGATTCAAAACCGCCAAGTCTTCAAAGGCTTGTTTGGTCGGATGCAGAATTATACCTTCGCGTTTTACTTTTAGCATAGGGTAAAAAATTTCAATAATTATAGTAAAATTATATCAAAGTAGAGCCAGCTTGGCAATCTTCTTTTTTAAGATCTGTAGATTGACTTTTTGGCTAATTTGTAATAAAGTTGGAGCAAGATCTTTTAATCTCAATCGAAAAAGGAGGGAGTGCCATGAAGGGAATTGAGCGAAATTATTGCAACGTATGTATCAGGGCGGTTATCGCAGCTTGGGAAGCATTGGAAGAGACCTTCCCTAAAAGGCTCTTGGAATACACGAAGTATGGGAAAAATGACACACTCGTGCTGGATGCTACGCCGGAGATTGTCATATGCGATATGCTGAAAGAGCATGACGACCACTCGTTAATCATCACCGAAGAATCGGCTCAGCATCTGAAAAGCAGGTGGCCGTTAGATTCCGACCCCGTCAAGTTGCCAATCATGTTTTTCTCGGACCCGACAGATGGTTCGGAAAATCTGGCAAAGTTTTATGGCGAAGTATCAAGACGTTGTCCGGCAGAAACAATGCATCAATCCTTGAAGAGTGTTGACAGGATAGCGTTGTGGGAAGAGATGATAGGGTCTCCGGCGTCAGTGACTGGTTCCACATCTTCCCTTACCTGCATTCGTAAGGGTGAGATTATTTTTTCGGTTATCCTAAACTATATAACCGAGACCATCACGATTGCAGTGCCGAGCGGGGTTTTTTACCTCGATCTAAGTCGAATCAGCAAAAAAACGCTTCAGAAAATCGACTGTGATTTTATCGCCGAAAACGGAAAAATACTTTCCTTTCCCCCTGCTTCCAAAACCTGCAAAACGCACAATGATTTTAAAAGGTGCGTGACGTTCTTGGGAAAAACCGGTTATCTCGATAATTTCCGCGACAGTTTGATAGTCGAAAATCCGGATGACATCGAGAAGTTCGTGCATTACGACAAGCCGGTGGGACCGTCAAGAATTTTTTATCTCTCTGATTGGCAGAGGGGGCACGGGCCTATCGGTTATATCCTAAGCAATGGTGAAAAGATAACAGAATGGATTCACTGGCTGGCGTTCGTAAAGTTTGCCAAGCAGTCTAGGAGTAACGGTGATTCTCTGAAGGTCTTTGAGATTGTCACCGAACGGGCTTGGTTTAAAGACTCGGTTCTGATGTCCACGGCTTCCCCGTATAGCATCTTTAATGACCTCGACGGGAAAGGGTTTTTGGACATTAGCCGACTGAAGGTTTATCCGAACCCCGGCCGATTTAGATCAATGTTGGTTGTAACCACGACTGATAACAAGATTATCGTGCCGATTCTTCGTCGGCATGACTATCGTGAAGTCACTGACTTCTTTTAAATCTTTTACTGCTTCTTTCTCCTGCTGGAGTTTGCCACCGTTTTACTTCAGCTCATAGGTTTTAAACGGTGGATTTTTTTGTTAAAATAATTTGCTTTAATGTCAGAAATACAGTAAAATAAAAGAACAAAACATTAAAAATTACTATAAAAATATGGCTAAAGTTATTACTGATTCTAAAATAGTTGACGAAGTTTTAGAGCGCGGTGTCGAAAAAATTTATCCAGGTAAAAAAGAATTGCGCGAGCTGCTTCTGTCCGGAAGGCGATTACGATTATATTGCGGCTTCGATCCGAGCGCACCATCGCTCCATGTTGGTAATGCTGTGTTGATTAATAAATTGTCTCAATTTCAAGACCTAGGTCATGAAGTAATATTTTTAATAGGTGATTTTACTGGTATGATTGGCGACCCGACTGATAAATCGTCAGCTAGAACGACTAAGACGCGCAAAGAAGTTTTGGATAATGCTAAGCTATATAAAAAGCAAGCTGGCATCTATTTGAAATTTTCTGGTGATAATCCAGCGCAGACAAAATATAATAGCAAATGGCAGGACAAAATAAATTTTGTTAAGTTGATTGATTTGTCAGCTAATTTTACCGTACAACAAATGATAATTCGTGATATGTTTCAGGAAAGAATAAAACAGGAAAAACCGATTTACTTACACGAATTTTTATATCCGTTAGCGCAAGCTTATGACAGCGTGGCGCTTGACGTTGATTTAGAAGTTGGCGGTAATGACCAGATGTTTAATATGATGTGCGGGCGCGATTTACAGAAAGCGATAAACAATAAAGACAAGCACGTTTTAACTATGAAATTACTAGCGGATGACCATGGGAAAAAGATGGGCAAAAGTGAAGGCAACGCAGTATTTTTAAATGAAACGCCAGAAAATATATATGGCATTATTATGTCATGGCCGGACGGCGTAATTGGTGTTGGTTTTGAACTTATTACCAAATTACCGCTAACGGAAGTAAGACAAATCCAGGAAGACTTAAAATTAGACAAAATCAATCCGCGTGATTTAAAGATGAGGTTGGCTTACGAAATTACAAAGTTGGTTTATGATGAAGTCAAAGCTAAAAAAGCACAAGACCAGTTTATTAATACTTTTCAAAAAAAAGAGATTCCAGACGAGCTAAGAGTTTTTAAAACTCATAATATTAAAAGTGCGAACATCGTTCATTTGTTAGTTGAAGTCGGTTTGGCAACAAGCAAGAGTGAAGCGAGGAGACTGATAACTGAAAAAGCGATAAAAATTGACAGTGAGATAATCAACGATATTAACAAAGAAATAATATTTACTAGCGAAGGTTTTGTTTTGCAAAGAGGTAAAAAACAATTTGTTAAAATTGTAAAAGAATAATTTTATCGTTTTGAAAAAAATGTATACTCTGGAAAAAATAAAAAAAGATTTGGCAGCAGAAATAAATCAGGCGTTAAAAATAAAGGCGGTTAAAGCATCTGATTTGGCCTATCCTCCAGATACAAAAATGGGAGATTTGAGCTTGCCTTGTTTTGCTATTGCCAAAGAGTTAAAAAAAAGTCCGGCTGAAATCGCTAGTTTGATTGTTAGTAAAGTAAAAGCCGATGGCGTGATTGCGGCAGTCAGAACGGCCGGTCCATATGTAAATTTTATTTTACGTTCCAGTGAATTAGTCGCTAGTATCATCAAAGAGATTGTCTCTAAAAAAGAAGAATACGGTGTAAATACGAGCGGCCGCAGTAAAAAGGTGATGCTAGAATTTTCTAACGGCAATACGCACAAAGAATTACATATCGGCCATTTGCGCAATATTTGTTTGGGCGACAGTCTAACTAAAATTTTGCGAGCTAATGGTTACGATAGTATCCCAACGTCTTATATTAATGATTTTGGTATTCATACCGCTAAGACTCTTTGGGCTTACGAAGAATTTTATAAAAATGAAACATTACCAGCCAATAAGGGTTATTTTTTAGGTAAAGTTTATGTACGTGCTTGCCAGGAATTAGAAAAAGATTCAGCTGGTAAAGCGACTGTAAATTTTATCATGAAAAAAATTGAAAGCCGACAAGGCGAGGAATATAAATTATGGCAGAAAACAAGAGAATGGAGCATTGAACAGTTTGCTCAAATTTATGCTGAGCTCGGAGTGAATTTTGTAAAGATTTATTATGAGAGCGACTTTATTGACGAAGGGCAGAAAATTGTTAAAAAATTATTGAAAGATGGAATTTTAAAAGTAAGTGATAATGCAGTGATAGCTGATTTGGAGAAGTATAATTTAGGAGTGTTGGTAGTTCTGCGCTCCGATGGCACTGCCACTTATCCGGTCGCGGATTTAGCACTCGCCTCTGAAAAATTTAAGAAACATAAAATTGATAAATCGATTTACATAGTTGACGTCCGCCAAGCTTTGTATTTTAAGCAGTTATTCAAAATTTTAGAATTGATGGGTTATAAGAAAGAAATGGTCCATCTGGGCTATGAATTTTTGAAGTTGCCGACAGGAATGATGTCATCACGCACAGGACATGTTATTACTTTTGAAGAATTGCGTGACCAAATTTTTACGCACGCTCAGTCAGAAACAAAAACACGGCACCAAGATTGGGATGACAAAAAGATAAATGAAGTTGCTCAAACTTTGGCGCTGGGAGCGATGAAGTTTGAAATGATAAAAGTTAGCGCAGATCAGGTTATAACTTTTGACATAGAGAAGGCTTTGAGTTTTTCCGGCTTTACGGCCGCTTATTTGCAATATACTTATGCGCGACTAGATAGTATAATAAGGAAGGTTAATGACCAAAAAGTAAAAGCTAAAGTTGGATACGAATTATTAGCGGAACCAAAAGAAAAAGAATTAGTAATGATGCTAGCTAAATACTCGGAAGCAATATCGCGGGCTGGATTGGAATATAATACGGCCGAGATTGCTAAATATTTATTTGAATTAGCCCAACTGGCTAATGATTATTATCATCAAATCCCAGTAATGAAGGCCGAAGAAAAGGTAAAAATGGCCAGATTGGCATTAATTATTTCCGTAAACCAAGTTATAAAAAATGGTTTAGGTTTGCTAGGAATAAATATTCTAACAGAAATGTAAAATATCCTAAATTTTAATAGATTTAAGAATAAGAAGAAAAACTTATGAAGAAGACAATCACCATTTTGTTAATTATCGCTTTTTGTTTGACTGGCTGCAGTCTAGGTAAAAAAAATACAGCCGACACCACTAAACAGGTTGAAGATACGTCTTTGTTGGGGCAACTAAATAGCGGCCTGGCAATGGTATGCACTGTAACAACTTTAAATGGCGAAATAAGTATAAAAGTAAAGGATAATAAAATCAGAATGGAGGGCATTCCTTATATTTACGATCAAGCAACTTCCAGCGAAGCAACGACCGCTCAAAATAATTTAGGAACGATGTTGTCTATCGGAGATGAACAATATATCTGGAGCGACCAAAAAGGCACAAAGCTTAATCTTAAAGAATTAAGCGAATTGACAGGCGGGCAGACAGAGGGGCAGATGGAAATCAAAGATTGGCAGAGCACTGTTGGCGAGTGGCAACAAGCCGGTTTCAATTATAAATGTGAAAAGCAAACTTTACCTAACGATATTTTTACGCCACCCAGCGATATAAACTTTACCGATTTAAATGAAGCTTTACGTCTTTTACAAAATTTGAACCAGCAAACATTCAATAGTACTAGTACCAATGGCACGTCAACATACATTGTTAGTGACTCAACAAGTATTCCGCAAGTAGATATCTCGGTGCCAAACGCCGGAAGTGGCACTGTTAGTGAATAAATAGTCGTGCGCTAAAATTTTTGTTGACGGGGATTCATAATTAGTGTAGTTTATAAAAAAAGAGAAGAGGGGGATTTGTAAAATGGCTGATGTTATTGAGGCTTTTGAGCTAAGATGTGAGGAAAAAGAATGTGGAGAGCTCGCTATCGTTAGGGTTTGGTCTTGCGGCTGCGTAGATGTCGTCGCCAACTTCAGGGAAGATGATCGGTTAAAGGTTGAAGGGGCAAAGACCTGGCATACGAAGGAATGCGCGCTGAGAAAACCAAGCATCCTCGGCTTTCAGAGGAAATGCGTAACGGGAGCGGAAAATCCAAACAGTCCGACGGAAGAGCATTAGTCTTTCGGCCTTTGCCATTTTGTTGAAAATCATCGAGCTCCTGACTTGTCCTGGGAGCTCATTTTTTTTATTGACAAAAGCTTTTTGTAAGGTTATGATTAATTTGCAAGTTGATTGGGGAGATTGGCACCCCTTTTATTGATTGACTTGTTTAATTGAGGAGTCCCAAATAATTGGGAAAGCTAGATGGAACCGCGGGGAGAAACCTCGTTCTAGTAACTTAAATTTTATTTAGGTTGTCAGAACGAGGTTTTTTTAAATAATCATTTATGCAAATAGAATACGAAGCTACGTTTACGAACATAAACAAAGACGAAATGCGCGTTAAGTTGCAAGCAGCCGGCGCTAAATTAGTAAGACCTGAATATTTGATGAAGAGAACGGTTTTTAATTTACCGGCTAGTCATGAAATAAACGGCGGTTGGCTACGCGTTAGAGATGAGGGAGGCAAGACGACAATGAGTTTAAAAGTGGTTGAGGCAGGTAGAATTGAGAACCAGAAAGAAACTTGCCTGATTGTCGACGATTATCAGCGAGCTGTAAATCTTTTGGAATATATTGGTTGTGCCAGAAAATCATACCAGGAAACAAAAAGAGAATTGTGGATTCTAGATAATGTTGAAATTACCATTGATGAGTGGCCGTTTTTAGAACCATTTGTTGAAGTGGAAGGCGCTAGTGAAGAAGAGGTAAAACAAATAAGCGAAAAGTTGGGTTTCAATTATAGTAGCGCTTTGTTTTGCTCCGTAGACATTTTGTATAGTAAAAAGTATAACATATCAGAAGAGGCTGTTAATAAAGAGTCTTTAATAACTTTTGATATTCCTAACCCATTTATCAATAATTAAGAAAAATATGAAAAAAGAAAAAGATAACGAACTCATGCAAAAAATAGTTTCTCTGTGTAAGCGCCGTGGATTTATTTTTCCAGCTTGCGAAATCTACGGTGGTTTTGCTAATGCTTATAGTTATGGACCATATGGCACGGAACTAAAAAATAACATTAAGAAGTTGTGGTGGCAAATGTTTGTCCAGGAACCAGAGGAAATGGTTGGCATTGATGGTCCAATAATTCTACATCCAAAACTCTGGGAAGCATCCGGTCACACCGAAGGCTTTAACGATGCTTTGGTAGATTGTAAAGAATGTAAAATGAGATTTCGTGCCGACCATTTAATTGAAGAAGCTACTGGCAAGGGTTTAGAAGGAAAACTTGAAGAAATGACTAAGGTTTTAAAGGAAGAAAAAGTAAAATGCCCAAATTGCGGTAAGAGTAATTGGACTGACGCTCGTTTCGTTAATATGATGTTTCATACCGAAATGAATAGTTATGAAGGTACCGTGTATTTACGTCCGGAAACGGCTGGTGCAATATTTGTGGAATATAAAAATATCATTGATTCTATACATCCGAAGCTACCTTTTGGTATCGGTCAAATTGGCAAAGCTTTTCGTAATGAAATAGTAGCGCGTAATTTTATTTTTAGAATTAGGGAATTTGAACAAATGGAAATCGAATATTTTATAGATCCGGAAGTAAAATGGGAATCAATGTTTATGGAATGGTTAGAAAAACAGGAAAAATTTGCTATGGCCGTTGGCGCTAAAAAAGATGATTTACGCCGTCGCGAACATCCTAAAGAAAAATTATCGCATTATTCAAAAAAAACGATTGATATTGAATATAATTTTCCTTTCGGTTTTGGTGAATTGTTTGGCCTGGCTCATCGTGGTGATTTCGATTTAACGCAGCACTCAAAGTTCTCAAACACTAAGCTTGATTATTTAGACCCTACCACTGGCAAAAAATTCGTACCGCATGTGATTGAACCAACTTTTGGTTTAGACAGAACGATTTTAGTGGCGTTGCTGGCGGCTTATAACGAAGAAAAAGTTGAAGACGAAGAAAGAGTAGTGATGAAGTTTCCGTTAGAAATTTCGCCGATAAAAATTGCTATTTTCCCGTTGTTAAAAAATAAACCCCAATTAGTTGAAAAAGCTAAAGAGGTTTATAATAAATTGAAGGGACAATATATGTGCGAATTTGATGATAACGGTAACATCGGAAAACGTTATCGCCGTCAGGATGAGATTGGTACACCGTTTTGTGTCACAGTTGATTTTGACACCATTGAAAAGGATGAAACGGTTACAGTCCGTGATCGTGATAGCATGAAACAAGAAAGAATAAAAATTGGCGATTTAATGGAATATTTTAAAACAAAATTTAATTGCTAAATAAATAATATCATGGAAATAGATATAAAATATTTATCAATTCAAAACCCCTGGTGGCTAGGCGGCACATTAAAGTACGATCCAATTTTAGAGAATTACGAACAACAGGATTTAAAGTACAGACCCAAGATTTTAGACGAGATAATTACGGAAAAAAAATTGATTTATATTTTACGTGGCCCACGCGGTTGCGGGAAAACTATAATTTTAAAACTCATAATTCAGGATTTGATTGAAAGACATGGAGTTAATCCCAAGAACATCTTGTATTACTCCTGCCACAACATCGGTTCTTATGAGCAGTTGAATGAAATTATAAAAGTTTTTCTCGCTGATGCTAAAACTCGTAACAACAAAGATCGGCTCTATATTTTTATTGATGAAATTACTTTAGTCAAACATTGGGAAAAAGGTATAGAATATTTGCGCCGCGCGGGCTTATTTGGTAACTCGGAACTAGTTTTATCCGGCTCAATGTTATCTG
>Ga0172379_10004415_pt1 | contig 20813 bp, 19 predicted proteins | sample GrowelOW334metaG_FD_119756 | JGI IMG/M metagenome (GOLD analysis project Ga0172379, IMG submission 119756) | Groundwater microbial communities from an aquifer near a municipal landfill in Southern Ontario, Canada - Groundwater well OW334 metaG | ecosystem: Environmental > Aquatic > Deep...
CTATTTCCTTTCTCCTGGTCGCGGGAACGACTGGAGTTAATAATAGCAGTGAGTAGCCATTTCGGCAAAGCCTAATAACTATGACCCCGCCCAGAGGACGGGGTTTTTCAGAATGGAATAAAACCGGTTAAACGTCACCACTCCGAGATTTTGTCGATATCGCGGACACAAACATTATCAAGTCTTTCGAATAATGCTTCAGCTTTGACAATCCCGTTATTCCTGTTACTCTCATCATGTTGCCAAGCGCAAAATTCTCAGCCAATTTTCTATTTTAAGGGCTTTTAGCGCTGTGCTATCGACATGTCAACTGGTTCGCAGATGGATTACGTTTTTCAGCGGTATCAGGCAAAGGAGCAGTTCAACCGGGAGCAGTTCAGCCTGGTTGCTGCGGAGAAAGTCGGCAATGAGCCGGGCCTGCGGAATGTCGATCCGGTCGTAAGCTTGAATCAAGATTTCACTCAGTTCCTTGCGCGGCATGGAACCATCGTTGGACTCGAAGATCAGTTTTTTATCCGCTTCGGCGCGTTCGCCGCCATCATGGTTTTGCGGACATAATTCGGCGAGATGGAGCAAAGCTTTGGAACGATCCTTGCTGTAAAGTTTCAGAAACTGGTAGATGGCGTCACCCATCCCGACCAGATGGACCATGGAATAAATTACTTCATAAAGGACTTTCCTGGGAATGTCATGAACGGCGGTTTTGTCGAGCAGCAGACGGAAGGATTCGACATCAGCGATTTCAGTGAGAGCTGCGGCGCCGTGAGTGATCAGTCGCGGGTTGGAGGTCTCCTGGAAAATCCGTTTGATTCCGGGATAGGAAACGGCGTCCCGGAGCAATACCAGCGCCAGCATGGTTTTAGCCTGCAAATAGACATCGCCGGAATGTAAATGCTGCCGGAGCAGCGGAATCGCCTCTTTTATCCCGTTTTCCCCGGCAATCTGAGCGGCGATGTTGGCGGTGGTATATTCGCCGTCCTCAAGCTCGTCGAGAACGGCTTTGACGGTTCGTTCGCCGAACGGAATTTCGCCGAGGGCGTTCAGGGCCCGGCCGCGAAGAGAAAACTTGGGTGAATCAAGGTATGAGAGCAACGCTTTTTCCGAAAGTCCGGATTTGATCTCGAGCAGCCGGTCGATGTCCTCCCTTTCCTCGCGGGGATTGGCTACCTGCTTGATGCTGTAGAGGTTGAACAGCGTGATGATGTCTTTGGGCGCGAATGCCAGGCCGAGCACTTCGCTGACGTTCCAGTCAGCCAGCGGCTTCAGCCTGGAGACAAAAATCAGTCCAGGCAGCAGCAGCAACATGACGATCATGAAATACAGTTTGAACATCTCGACCGGAGCCAGTCCGAGAGTATTGAGATATTTGAGAATACCGCCGCCGACAAAGGAACCGACCAGTCCGGCCGTCACTCCGGAAATAATGTACATAGTCAGGGATGTCGCCACCATTTCCTTTTTGGGAATGGCGGTCAGGTAATAATGGGTCATCGACACTCCGGTGCCAATGACCGCCGCGCCCGACAAAATGAACAGCCACACCATATAATACCATTTGAAGGTGTCCGGCCCGATCACCCAGAGCAGGCACAAAACAATCATCAGAACGTAAAACAGAATCGCCAGCGGCCGCGGCCCGGTTTCCTCCGCCAGCAGGGAGATCAGATACGAGGTGGCGACCGCACCGAACAGTTGGGCCAGAGCAAAAAACAGCGCATGGCTGTCATCAATGCCGTAGCCTCTTTTCAGCGCCAGCATGGAAATCGGCACGGTCAGGGCGATAGCCGAACTGATAACGCAACTGGCGCCCAGCATGCGCAGACGCATGGAATTGCGCAGAGTCAGCAGCATGTCAGCGAGAACCGGTTTGCTGGCGGAAATGCGGATTGCTTCGGTTTCGTCGATCCGGCTGACAAACCAGGTCGAGATGAAGCCTAGAACGGCGCCGGTCACGATCGAGGCGATGAAAACCCAGATATCCCGGCTCCAGCTCATTACCGCCATGATCACCACGAGCATGATCAGGTTGGCCATATAGAAAAAACCGCTGCTCCGCGAGGTAAATTTGCCGCGGTTTTCCGCAGTGGTGATTTCGCCCATCACCGGCTGCATGCCGATAATCCCGATCGAGCGGCAGGCGTAAAAAGCGAACACCCCGGTAATGATGGTCAGAGTGGCGCCCAGCGGCATGCCCAGCCAGGTGAACAGCGGCGCCGCCGCCACCACCAGGATCGAAAGGTTGCGCAGCAGCCAGCATAGCGAAATTGTCTTGACAGCGCCATACCGCGCCATCATCAGCTTGCCCAGCGGCATGCAGAAATTGCTGAAGAACAGCATGGAACCCAGAATCGCGATACAGTAGTCGGGACAGCCCAGCCTGATCGCAAACAGGATAATAATGGTCTCGCCTAAACAGATATACGAAAGACCATTGACAAAGTTGAACTTATTATAATTCCGTCTGCCTGCCTCCTGCTGGGAGAGCGACAGCATGCCTGGAATAATCATTTCACCACTTCAATTCCATTTTTTGTAATATCACAGCATAAACCAATTATGTAAATGATTTCTAATTTAGCCCGTTAAAAGAATGAATCAACATATTATAGCAACCCCGGCTGGAAATTGTCCGGTTGTGACAGTTATCATTACATCGCCTGAATAATCAGTTTAAAATCAAAAAAGTTGTTTTTTTTACTTCCGCTCTTGACTTTTATTGAAAGAGACGCTTTTTTAATAACAGTTACTTAAAATTATTTTTGGAAGCCGGATACGATTATGAATAACAGAAGCTCATACAACTTTTTTGGTTGGTGGTGGAATACGCGGTTCAATCCGTAGCTTCTGTTGTGCTCTGATTAATGAATTACAACTGCGGATTGAACATTTATTCAATCCGCAGTTTTTTTTTAACATTGAAAAGAAGAAGAAACAGTCGGAAATCAGGAGACGGTCGAGATGAAAACAGACAGTAATGAAATTTTAGTATTTGATAATTATTCTTCAATTCTGAATTTTGAATTTATGTTTTTCATTCTGACTCCTGACTTCTGACTTCTGACTCCTGGATTTACAACGTAAAAACATAGAATAATAGAAGGACAAGAAAATGTATAAGCCGGATTTTGAGGAATTTAAAAGTTACTGTTCACAGGGCAATATCGTCCCGGTCTACCGGGAATATCTGGCCGACATGGACACGCCTGTCTCTGTATTGAACCGCTTTGCCGAAAACAAACACGTTTTCCTGCTGGAAAGCGTTGAGGGCGGCGAACGCTGGGGCCGGTATTCGTTTCTCGGCGTAAACCCCTTTGCGCTGTTCAAAGTCCAGGACGGCAAAGCAATACTCCGCAAAAACGGCCATGACGAAGTCGTGGAATCGCCCGAAGGCCCGCTGATGGCCTTGCGAAAAATCATTGCGCAGTACAAACCGGTGGAAATGCCTGGGCTGCCGCGTTTCTACGCCGGGGCCATCGGCTATATCGGACATCACACGGTGAATGAGTTTGAAAGGCTCCCCGCCCCCAAGAAGGCGTTGAAACAGCCGACGTCGCATTTCATTCTGACCGACCAGGTAATTATTTTCGACAATGTCCGACACACCATCAAAATCGTGGCCTGCGCCAGACTGGATGAGCATCCGAACCCGAAGGAAGCCTACGATACCGCCTGCGCCAGAATCGCGGAGATTGAGAAAGTGCTGCGTTCACCGGCTCCTGTACTGACTCAGGCGGAACCGGCGGCGTTTGATGAAAGCTCAATGAGCTCGAACATGACTAAGGAAGACTATTGCGATATGGTGCGGAAAGCCAAAAAGTATATTGAAGACGGCGATGTCATTCAAGTCGTGCTCTCCCAGCGCTTCTCGACCAGACTCACGGTAAAACCGATCCAGTTATACCGTGCGCTGCGCCTGATCAACCCATCGCCGTATACGTTCTTCCTGAAATTCGATGATAATCAAATCCTGGTGGGATCATCACCGGAAGTCATGGTGCGGCTGAACAACCGCACCGCCGAACTCCGCCCGATTGCGGGAACCCGGCCGCGGGGCAAAACTGAACAGCAGGATCACGAACTGGCGGACGAACTGCTGAAGGACGTCAAGGAACGCGCGGAGCATCTGATGCTGGTTGACCTCGGCAGAAACGATCTCGGCCGCGTCGCCGCTCCGGCCAGCGTCCAGGTCCGGGACTTCATGACCGTGGAGCGTTACTCCCATGTCATGCATCTGGTTTCGAATATCGAAGCCCAGGTGCGCGACGGCAAAGACGCGTTCGATCTGATAAAAGCCACCTTTCCGGCCGGCACGCTCAGCGGCGCGCCGAAAATCCGTGCGCTGGAAATCATCAACGAACTGGAACCGGACTCGCGGGAAATTTACGGCGGCGCCGTAGGTTATTTCGGCTTTAACGGCAATATGGACACCTGCATCACCATCCGCACGCTGGAAATTGACGGTGATAAGGTTTCCGTACAGGCGGGGGCCGGCATCGTCTATGATTCCGACCCGGAAACCGAATATATGGAAACCCGGCATAAAGCCCGCGGCATGTTCAAGGCGATCGCGCTGGCAGCCGCCAACCTGGAAATGTGACAAGGAGCTGAAAAATGATATTAATGATTGACAATTACGATTCGTTCACTTACAATCTGGTGCAGTATTTTTATATGCTTGAACAGGATGTCGCGGTCCGCAGAAATGATGAAATAACCGTTGATGAAGCAATCGCCATGAAGCCTGAATTCATTGTGATTTCGCCCGGCCCCGGCCGCCCGTCCGATGCCGGCATCATCATTCCGCTGATTAAAGCCTGCACCGGGAAAATCCCGCTGCTCGGCATCTGCCTGGGCCATCAGGCCATCGGCGAAGCTTTCGGCGGCAACATTATCCATGCCAAAGCCATCATGCACGGCAAAGTTTCGGAAGTGGTCCACGACGGCAGGGGCCTTTACCAGGGGCTTTCTTCGCCGCTGAAAGCAGTGAGATATCATTCGCTGGCAATCGAGGAAGCGACGATTCCAGCCTGCCTCGAAATCACCGCCAGAACCCATGACGGCGAAATCATGGGCGTCAGGCACAGGCAGCATCTGATCGAAGGCATTCAGTATCATCCGGAATCAATTCTGACCCCGACCGGCAAACGGCAACTGGCGAATTTCATTGAAGAAGTAAAGAACGCAAAAGGAAACTGAGCATGATTAGCGGAATGCTTGAAAAACTGCTGGCCCGGCAAAACCTGACCATCCAGGAAATGAGCGAAGTCATGAACGCGATGATGTCCGGAGCCTCCACACCGGCGCAAACCGCCGGATTCCTCATTGCTCTGCGCATGAAAGGCGAGACCATTGATGAAGTCACCGGCGCGGCCATGTCCATGCGGAAACACGCCTCATTCATCAACGCCGGGACGGAGAATGTGGTAGACACCTGCGGAACCGGCGGGGATAAGGCGAATACGTTCAACATCTCGACCGCCGCCGCCTTTGTCGCGGCCGGGGCCGGGGTCACCATTGCCAAGCACGGCAACCGCAGCGTTTCCAGCAAATGCGGCTCGGCGGATGTTCTGGCCGCAGCCGGCTTCAATCTGGATGTGGAACCGGCGGTGATGGAACAGTGCATCCAGGAAAACGGCATCGGTTTCCTGTTTGCGCCGAAAGTCCATCCGGCCATGCACTATGTCGTTCCGATCCGCAGGGAACTCGGGGTCAGGACGATATTCAACATGCTCGGGCCGCTGACCAATCCGGCCGGGGCCACCGGTCAGATACTTGGCGTATATTCGCCGGTGCTGACCGAGATGTTCGCCCATGTTCTCCAGATGCTCGGCGTGAAGCGCGCCATGGTGGTGCACGGCATGGACGGCCTGGATGAAATCACCTGCACGGATTCAACCCGCGTAACCGAATTGCGCAACGGCGTAATTAAAACCTATGAACTGTTCCCGGACATGCTTATCGGCGAAACGTTCAGCGCCGAATCGCTCAAGGGCGGCGGGCCGGAGCAGAATGCTAAAATAATGCTTGACATCCTTTCCAGCAGGCTGTCCGGCGGACCCCGGGCGGTAACTCTGCTCAATGCCGCCGCCGCCATTATTGCCGGCTGTAAAGCCGACACTATGGAAGACGGGCTGAAACTCGCGGAAAAATCCATCGATTCCGGCGCGGCGCTGGAAAAACTTGAAATCATGATAGGGGCAAGCAGAAAATGAATATTCTTGATAAAATAATCAGCAGAAATCGCGAAGCGCTTGAATTGCGTAAAAAAATCATACCGGAGAAACTGCTTGTCGAGCAGTCCATGGCGATCTCCCCGGCCAAAGATTTTGCCGCGGCAATAAGCCGCAAAGACCGTTTCAACATCATCGCCGAACTGAAAAAGGCGTCACCGTCAAAAGGCTTGATCCGGGAGGATTTCGTGCCGGAAGTGCTCTGCATGGAACTGGAGAAAAACGGCGCGGCGGCATTGTCCGTCCTCACTGAAGAATTTTTCTTTCTCGGCTCCCCGACCTATCTCAGAAAAGTCGCCAATATGGTAAAAATACCTGTATTGCGCAAGGATTTCATTTTCGATCCTTATCAGATTTACGAGGCCAGAATACTCGGCGCGGATGCGGTGCTGCTGATTGCCGCCATGCTCGACGAGAAGACTTTCAACAGCCTTTATCAAACAGCCCAAAATGCAGGGCTGCATGTCCTGGCGGAGATCCACAACCGGGAGGAACTCGATCGCACAGTGCGCTGCGGAGCAAAAATCATCGGCATCAACTGCCGTGATCTGAAAACATTCCAAACCGATCTCGGCGCCACGGAGGAACTGCTGGCGGCCATCCCGGCGGACAGGATCAAGGTCGCCGAAAGCGGCATCAGAAATCACCATGACATCATCCGGCTGAGCGGACACGGCGCGGATGCGTTTTTAATCGGCGAAACTTTGATGCGCGCCGCATCGCCCGGCGCTGAACTGAAAAAGATGCTTGAGGGATGACAAATATGAGCGTGAAACTGAAAATTTGCGGATTAACCAATGCGGCGGACATCCAGGCGGCAATTGATGCCGGAGCCGACTTTCTCGGTTTTATCCTGTATCCGATGTCGCCGCGTTTCGTCAGTCCGGCCAAGGCCAGAGAACTGATTAAAAAGATACCGCGCAAAATCAGGAAAGTCGGGGTGTTTGTGAACTCGCCGCCCAATCAGATAATCGAACTCATGGAGTTCTGCGGTTTCGATATCGCCCAGCTTCACGGCGAAGAATCCGCAGCGGACGCGCTGGAGATCGGCAGTGAAAGAGTGTGGAAGGCAATGGCCTTGAATACAGCGGATGACATAAAACACGCGGCGGCATTTCCGGCGGCGGCCATTCTGGCCGACTCCATCGGCCCGGTGCAGCGCGGCGGGACCGGTAAAAAATGCGACTGGCGGCAGGCGGCGGAAGCCGCTAAACAGCTTAAACTCATTCTGGCGGGCGGCATCAATCCGGAAAATGTGGTGGAAGCGGTAAAAGCGGTGAAGCCGTTCGCCGTGGATGTATGCAGCGGAGTCGAGTCGTCCGGAGGGATCAAAGATCACGGGAAAATACTTGAACTGGCAGCAAAGCTTAAAAGCATAAAAAAATAGGAATCTGAAAAATGAATCAAAAAGGACATTACGGAATATACGGCGGGCAGTATGTGGCGGAAACGCTGATGCCGGCCCTGACCGAACTGGAAGCCGCTTATATCAAGTGCAAAAGCGATCCGGAATTCCAGCGGGAATTTAATGAATATCTGACCGACTACATCGGACGGGCTTCACCGCTGTATCATGCTAAAAGACTTACAGAGCACTGCGGCGGCGCGGCGATCTATTTGAAGCGTGAAGACCTGAACCACACCGGCGCGCATAAAGTCAACAACACCCTCGGACAGGCGCTGCTGGCCAAGTTCATGGGCAAAAGACGGCTGATCGCCGAAACCGGCGCGGGAATGCACGGCGTGGCGACCGCCACCGTCGCGGCGCTGTTCGGGTTTGAGTGTGAAGTCTTCATGGGCAGCGAAGACATCCGGCGGCAGGCCCCGAACGTCCAGCGCATGCTGACGCTCGGCGCGAAAGTCACTCCGGTGGATTCCGGTTCGGCAACGCTGAAAGATGCGATGAATGAGGCTTTGCGCAACTGGATATCCACGGTTGAAGATACCTTTTACGTTATCGGCACCGTTGCCGGCCCCCACCCCTACCCCGCAATGGTCCGGGATTTTCAGTCGGTCATCGGCAAAGAAGCCAGAGAGCAGATACTGGAAAAAACCGGCAGGCTGCCGGATGAGGTTATCGCCTGTGTGGGCGGCGGCAGCAACGCCATGGGAATCTTCGCCGGATTCATCAGCGACAAAGACGTGAAACTGATCGGGGTGGAAGCCGGCGGCCAGGGCATTGACACCGCTTATCATGCCGCCAGCATCAACGCCGGCAGGGTCGGCGTGCTGCACGGCAGCAAAAGCTATCTGCTTCAGGACAAGCACGGACAGATCAATCCGACACACTCGGTTTCCGCCGGGCTGGATTATCCCGGAGTCGGGCCGGAACATTCATATTTGTATGACACCGGCCGGGCCGAATATACTGTAATCGATGACAAAGAGGCGATTGAGGCCTTTGACCTGCTGTCGCGCCTGGAAGGCATCATCCCCGCGCTGGAGTCATCGCACGCAATCGCGGAGGCGCTCAGGCGGGCGCCGTCGATGTCCAGAGATAAGATTATCATCGTCAATCTGTCAGGCCGCGGCGACAAAGACATGCAGAGTGTTCTGGAGTACAAACAACAAATGGCGAAAGAGGTAAAGTAAATGAACCGCATTGCTCAGACTTTTAAAAAGTGCGCCGATGAAAACCGGAAGGCGCTGGTAATATTCGTTTCAGCGGGAAATCCCGATATTGCAACCACGGAAAAACTGATTGTCCAGGCGGCGGAAGCCGGAGCCGACATCGTGGAGCTCGGCGTGCCGTTTTCCGACCCGATGGCCGACGGCCCGGTGATCCAGGAGGCGAGTATGCGGGCGCTGAAGTCCGGAACCACTCTGGTTGACGTCATCGCCATGGCGGCGCGCATCCGCAAAGTTTCCGCGATTCCGATGGTGCTGTTCTCATATTATAATGTGATTCTGTCTTACGGCGTGGAAAAAGCCGCCGCCGACTGCAAAGCGGCGGGAATTGACGCCTGGCTGACGGTTGACGTGCCGTTTGAGGAATCCTCCGAAATCATCCCGCACCTGGAGAAATATGGATTGTGCCTGATTCCGCTGGTCGCGCCGACCACGCCGGAAGCCAGGGCCAGAGAGATTGTCAAGGACGCGAAAGGGTTCGTCTATTATATCACTGTCGCGGGGGTTACCGGAGCCAGAAAACAGCTTTCGGTGAATCTGGAGGAACGGTTGAATGAACTGAGAAAATTCAGTCCGGTCCCGGTCGTTGCCGGATTCGGCATTTCCAGCCCGGAAATGGCGGCCAGAACCGCCGCCTGCGCCGATGGAATCGTGGTCGGCAGCGCACTCGTAAAAATCATGAATGACGCGAAAAGCCCGGAGATCGGCATCAATCAGAGCCTGGAGCTCATCCGCGGACTCGCCGCCGCCTTGAAAAAATAACAGATTCCCTGCAAATCTCATACAGATTTGCAGGGATGATTTCAGGAATTTATTTGCCGGCCATCATCGCTGCGAGTAAGTTCGCTCAGCCTTTCTTTAATTACGAATGCCGACGCGCGAAGCGCCAGCATCTCTTCGTTCGCCAGTTTCCCCTCTATGATTCTTTCAACTCCTGATTGAGAAACTATGCAAGGCACGCTGAGGCATACATCATTCAGTCCGTATTCCCCGTCCAGCAATGTCGAGACGGTCAGTACACTGTGTTCGTTGCGAAGAATAGCGCCAACGATACGCACCAATGCCAGCCCGATCGCATAACAGGTGGAACCTTTAGCCTCGATGATATTATAAGCGGAATCCCGCACCTCGGCAACAATCATGTCCCGTTCCCGCATCCAGTCTGAGCATTTACGACACGCCGGGCAATAGTCCTCCATCGACATCCCGGCAAGATGAGTCATTGACCAGGCTGGAACCTCGCTGTCGCCGTGCTCGCCGAGAATGTACGCATGTACATTCTTCACATCCACGCCGCAATGCATGCTGAGCAAATGTCTGAATCTGGCGCTGTCCAGCACAGTGCCGGAGCCAATGATTCGATTTCGAGTCCAGCCTGTTTGTTTTAACGCGAAATACGTGAGCAGATCTACCGGATTCGAAGCCACAACGATAACCGCCTGAGATTCGCGGGCCGCAATTTCATCTACAATCTGCTTCAAAATGCCGGCGTTTTTTCGCAGGAGATCAAGTCTGGACTCGCCCGGCTTCTGCTTTGCACCTGCGGTTATCACGATGACCGCGGCATCGGCATAATCATCCGGCGAACCGGCGCGGACAACCGCGGCAGGAACAAAAGGAAGACCGTGCGCCAGATCAAGCGCCTGGCCTTTGGCTTGTTCATGCCGCGCATCAACCAGCACAATACTTTCCGCCGTGCCGCTCTGAAGAAGCGCATAGGCAAAAGATGCCCCCACATCACCAGCGCCGACAATTACCACTTTGCGGGAATCGCATTTCTTAATGCCGGCCGCCAAGCCGCCTTGCGCATGTAATTGCTCTGCTTTCGGGAAAAGGATGTTATTTTCAAGATGCACATGCGTATGGAGGTCGTCCTCGAATTCCTTGAGTTTCCGGTAGGCGACCACAAAGGTGTTGCAGACATCGTCCGGTATTGCATAGTCCTTTGCGAGATGGCGGATTGCATGGATCGCATTTCCAACCTCCTCGTGCTCATGAAGGAGCTTGACGAGTAATTCCCTGATCGTTCCGATGTCTTTCGCGTCTGCGGCAGAGCCTGCCTTTGTTTCCGCATATGCCCGCCTGACGGCCGGGAAAAAAACTTCCTCCTCCTCCCGCAAATGTGCCGCCATATCGACGGCAACCTTGTCAAAGATGGCGGCAATTTCGATAAGCTCCGGATGGTGAGCTCCATGGACAGCAGCGATCTTGCGGGCATAGGCGGCAGTCTGTTCTGCATTCTCTTTGATGTAGGCATGGTGGACATTGACAATGTAGTCGGCCAGGAACGGCAGTTCCCACGAGGCATAATTCTGAGTTTGCCCGGCCGTTTCACGCTTCGCCGCGTCGAGTTCATTCAATATCGCCGCAGGATCAACGTTCTTTGCCGTGCAGGCCGCGGCAAGGGCAACCTTGCCGCCGCAGCAAAAATCTATTCCGTATCTTTCAAAGACCCTGGCGGTCCGGTAATCATCGGCAACGATTTCACCAATAGTTTTGTCCGATGCATTAATCGTCTGTACTTTCTGCGATTCTTTCATTGATCTTCTCCTTATTATATATCGGCATCCCCGGGAGCGGGACGATCTTAGAAACTATTGCAAATATGCGGAATGTCAAGGCTGTGACAATAAAATATCCGGGGGCTCATATCCAGTATCTGGGATAGTGCCGTTTCGGGTTTGCCGATAAATTATTCACCAGGACAGCGACTGCCAGCATTATAAAAACTCCTGTCAACACCGGCGACAGCAAGTACCAGTACCCCAGACCGTGAATTTTCGAACCGCCGATGACCGCGATCAATGCGGTTGCCCCGCCCGGCGGATGAAGTGACCGGGTCAGGTGCATTGCCGCAATCGCGACAGACACCGCCAGCGCTCCGGCCAGCGGCACGTTATCAGGCAGAAGTTTGCAGACCGCCACGCCAATAACCGCCGATACAATGTGACCGGCAACCAGGTTGCGCGGCTGAGAGAATTCGGCCATTGGCGCTCCGTAAATCAATACTGCTGACGCGCCGAACGAGCCGATCAGAAACAAACTGTCATCGCCGTTCAAGTTCAACAATTTATTCAGAAACGATATGGCGTAAATCCCGGCAAAAGCGCCCAGCCACGACCATCCTATTTTGCTTAACGGTTTGCGCGGAGGGCATTTGTCGCCGCCGCGCATTCTTTGAAAATACCAATTCATCTTTGATTCCCTAAGCGGATTCAGATTTTGCTTTTTATTTCCAGAAGCATTGCCAAATGGCCTTGCTCCTGGTTTTTTATTTGTTCAACCAGTTCCCTGTAAGCTGTTCCGGTTAAAACTCCGAACGCATTGACGAATTTGATGGAATCGTTCTCCAGCCTGACTGCCATGTCCAGGACTTCCTGAGGATTGACGCAAGTCAGGGCATGCCGGACATCAAGATCAAATTTCCGGTCAATGATCTCCCGCAGATAATACTGGTATTCGTCATCGATTTCGCCGGTCTCCGGCGCTGTCTTTTCCAGCAGGCGCTCGTACAGGATGCGATGCCCATTTTCCTGTTCCGCCAGCCTGGCAAAAAGCTGTTTTATGATGGGGTTTGAATACTTCTCCGCCAGCGAGGAATAAAATTCAGCGCCGCACGTTTCCAGTTCAATCATATTGCTTATCAGGTCGGCAATATCGTAGTTAATGCTCATACTGTCTCTCCTGTGCCGGTTGCATTTTAACCGGAGGCTGTTTTAAAATGAATATCGCGACGGTACGGAGTTCCGTCGAAAGCGATAAATTCCGCGATTCGGGTTTTCGGGTGCAGTTTTATTCCTTCCAGTACCGCGTCACGGAAAGCCGGGTAGCCGGTACGGTCCACGATATAGCCGATATGCTCTTTCGGCAGAGACCGGTCAATATGTTCCTCCACAAAACGGACGGTGTTTTTTATCACTTGCACCACAGTTTCTTCGTCGGCCCATTCCAGAAACGCCTGCGCCAGCCGCGGATTCTTTTTGCCGGTGCGCCCCATGATGACCAGACTGAAATAATGCTCTTTGCCGCGAGTCAACGCTCCGGTCGGACATTTGAGAATACATTCGCCGCAGCCGATGCAAAGTTCATGCGAACGTTTTATTGTAAAATCTTCCTGGCTTAAAGCTCCGGTTACCCGGCGTTCGCAGGTTTCAACGCAGGAATTGCAACTTATGCAGCGCTTTTCATCATACTGCGGCTCCGTTGTGCAAATGATGCCGAAGTCCTGCATATGAGCCTTGATGCAGTCATTGGGACAGCCGGTGACCGCAATCTTGAAATGAAGATCGCCGGGGAACATTTCCCGTTCCAGCCGCTGCGCCAGCGCCGTCGTGTCATGGTTGGCAAAGGGACAGACCCGGTTCCCTATGCAGGCTGCTATATTGCGCACACCGGAGGCGGGATATCCGCCGTCCGGATGCTCCGGGCAAAGCCCGTACGCCTCAACCAGCGGTCTGATTTTTTTATTGATTTCCGGTATCTTGTCAAAATCAATTCCGGGCAGTTCCAGTCCCTGTCTGGTGCTGAGATGAATCGTTCCATTGCCGTAAGTATCGGCAATCTCCTTGATCAGCGGCAGGAAAACAGCTTCCAGATGGCCGCCGGGAACTCTTATCCGCAATGCGGTCTTGCCGCGGGTTTTGGCGACCCGGTAGGCGTTTTTTTTAATCTCTTTGGTGTTTACCGACATGATCTTCCTTTTCAGTCAAGCAGTTGTTTGGCCTGAGGGTATGCAAATACCGGACCTTCCAGGCAGATATAAGTATTGTCTATTTTGCAATGTCCGCATTTGCCGATGCCGCAACTCATCTTGCGCTCGAAAGAAACAACAATCCGGTCTTCCGGGATACCGCGCTGAAGCAGACTCAACACGGAGAACTTCATCATGAGCGGCGGCCCGACAACGATCGCGCCGGTGAGGCCTGGATGAAATTTGAAATCGTCAATGTAGCGGGTTACGACGCCGGTGCATCCATGCCAGTCATTCCCGCCGCGGTCAACGGTCAGGATCACCCCGGCAAACTCCCGCCATGCCTCAATCTCTCCATGAAACAGAATATCTGACGGAGTTTTGAATCCAAGGATAAGATCAAAATCAAGGATCTGGCCGCGATGCCGGCAAAAGTGGGAGATTACGCTTTTGACCGGCGCCAGACCGGTGCCGCCGGCAACGATCAGCAGGTTCTGACCTTGAAAATGCTCAATACTGAATCCGTTGCCATAGGGACCGCGCATATAAAGGATATCGCCCGGTTTAAGTTCAAACATGGCATTGGTAAGCCGCCCGACTTTCCGGATGGTCATATCCATCCAGCCCGGGCCGAAGTCACTGATCGAAACCGGAGCTTCGCCAATACCCGGAATTGACAGTTCCATAAACTGGCCGGGAACCGGCGTGATGCCGGATTCAAGCCGGAACGTCCAATCAATCGCGGTCTGCGGAACCACTGAAATTATTTTTGAAGGAAACGGAATATAGGGATTATTTGTCATTGCTCATCTCCCTGACGATCTGATCCAGCTTGTTGATGCACCCGGCAAAAGAAATATACTCGGGGCAGACGTCATCACACCGGCCGCAGCCGACACACATGTGAAATCCGAAACGGCGGTAAAAATCATTTATTTTGTGCATAGTCTTGAATCTCATCCTGTCACCGTTCTTACTGCGGAAACTATGTCCGCCGGCCATATCGGTGAAGCCGTTGATGTGACATCCGGCCCACACCCTCCGGCGCTCCGCCAGCATTCTGTTCCGGTCATATTGCACATCCTGCATGGTGAAACAACTGCAAGTGACGCATGAGGTGTTGCAGCGGCCGCATGCAATGCAGCGCGAGGTATATTCTTTCCATAGCGGATGTTCAAACAATGCGGGATAATTGATTTTTTCCGGAGGCGGCACATTGACTCTGACCCGGTTCTCCTGAACGAATTCAGGCGTGAACGGAACTTCCGCGCCGCCGGAGAATGCATCTGCGAACTCCCGGCCGCAAACCTCCGCCGACACCGTGTCATCTGAAAAACGCAAGGCGCAGGAATAATCTTCCGTGCGGCTGCTGTTCATTGAAACGCAAAAACAACTGTCAAAGCCTTCACGGCATTCGATCATGAAAAAACGGACTTTCTTTCTCAGGCGCTGATAGTAAAAATCTGTCTCGCCGCCATTATTTATAAAAATGGCGTCAAGCCGCTTAATCCCGTTGATATCGCATGGCCGCAGGAAAAGAATCATATCCCGGTTATCGTCTTCGGGAACTTCTGTCCGCGCACCGTTAAAGCGGAATAACGTCTCGCGGATCGGGAAGATGAACTCCTTCGGGCTGAAACAGCTTTTTTCGTGAAGAATCAACTGCTCTGCCGAGGCGAACTCGCCATAACCGACTGCATCTGTATCCGAGAACGCCCCCTGCCCTTCACGCCGGACCGGGCCGATCAAACGATACTTGTGAGCCAAACCGTCAAGTATCCGGTTGAACTCGGCAATTGTATATTCTTTTCCCATCGGTAAAATGATTCCTGCAAATCCCGGGTCGCCGTGACCGCGGAATTTGCAGGATATTAATAACTTATTTGCCGGCCATCATCGCGGCGACATCGCTGTCAGCGTCGGAGATAAGCTTGATGTCAAACTTTTCCACCAGCACTTTGGCGACGTTCGGCGACAGGAACGCCGGGAGGGTCGGACCAAGGCGGATGCCTTTGACGCCCAGCGCCAGCAGCGCCAGCAGCACCGCCACGGCTTTCTGTTCATACCAGGCGACGTCGAACGAAATCGGCAGTTCATTGATGTCGTTCAGACCGAATACTTCCTTCAGCTTGAGCGCGATTACCGCCAGCGAATAACTGTCGTTGCACTGCCCGGCGTCCAGCACGCGCGGAATTCCGCCGATGTCGCCCAGGTTCAGCTTGTTGTAGCGGTATTTGGCGCAGCCGGCAGTCAGGATCACGGCGTCTTTCGGCAGTTTGGCCGCGACGTCGGTGAAATAGCTGCGGTCTTTATGTCTGCCGTCGCAGCCGGCCATGACGATGAAGCGTTTGATTGCGCCGGATTTGACCGCGGCCACGACTTTATCCGCCAGCGCCAGCACCTGATTGTGGGCAAAGCCGCCGATGATCTCGCCGTTTTCAATCTCCACCGGAGGCTGACAGGTTTTCGCCAGAGCGATGACTTCGGAGAAATCTTTCATCTGGCCCGGTTTGCGTTCCGACAGGTGCTTGACTCCGGGATAGCCGGCCATGCCGGTGGTGAAAATCCGGTTTTTATAGGAATCCTTCACCGGAATTATGCAGTTGGTTGTCATCAGGACGGGGCCGTTGAAAGTGGTGAAATCCTCATTCTGGTGCCACCATGAACTGCCGTAATTGCCGGCGAGATGACTGAACTTCTTGAGCTTCGGATAATAATTGGCCGGCAGCATTTCGCTGTGGGTGTAAACGTCCACGCCGGTGCCTTCGGTCTGCTTCAGCAGGTCTTCCATGTCGCGCAGGTCATGACCGGAAATCAGGATGCCGGGATTGCCGCGGACGCCGGTTTTTACTTTAGTGATTTCCGGATTGCCGTAGGCTCCGGTATTGGCGGCGTCCAGCGTCGCCATGGTCAGCACGGCGGAATTTCCGGCTTCCATTACCAATGCGACCATCTCATCCACTGACAGATTTTTGGTGGTTGACGCCAGACCTTTCACCAGGAACTGATAAATGCGGTCGTCTTCCTTGTCGAGTACCGCCGCATGATCGGCATAGGCGGAAATGCCTTTCAGACCGTAAATCAGCAGTTCGCGCAATGAACGGACGTCTTCATTTTCCGTGCTCAATACCCCGACTTTCGCATTCTTGGCTTCCAGTTCCGCCAGCGTATTGCCGCTCCAAACCACCGAATCATGCGGATTGGAGTGGAGACTGTCCTGATATTTCTCCTTGAGACCATCTCTGATATGCTGCGCCTGCAAAATCAGCGTGGCGATACGGTCGGTATCGAAATTGGCATTGGTTATGGTTGAAAACATCGCCTGGGTGAGGAACTGCCCGACTGATTTTTCCACCGGCTGCCCGGACGCTTCAACGACCAGCGCAATGCCTTTTAAGGTGTACATCAGCAGATCCATCATATTCGCGGTATCCGCTTTTTTCCCGCACATGCCGGCCATTGTGCAACCTGAATTCCTAAGGGTTTCCTGACATTGATAGCAGAACATACTCATGATAATACCTCTTCTTCTTTGTTGTTGTTAAACTTTAAACTTGTTTGTGCCAAAATGCAAATTATGAACCAGAACTTACTTGTTTTCCGCTCGATCTCCCTCCATTTTTTTGTTGTGTTAGTTATCAATAACTAACCTTATTATTACGAAAAATCCGTTAGTTTATTGCTGCGTTAATTATTTTTCCCCTGCAACATCTTTAACTCCGCATCCCAGAGTTTGCGGCCTTCCTCCTCCAGATCGAAACGGAACCCGCTCAGCGTCCACTGTTTAATCAGCAGACGCACCGGGCCGAAGATGATCCGGAACAGCGTAAGGCTGTCGATGTCGGTACGGATGCTGCCGTCAACCCGCCCTTCGTCGATGATCGACTGGATGATGTCCTTATGCTCATGCATGATCTTCATCACTTTTCCGGCCAGACGCTCATCGTCCTGAAACAGTTCTTCCGCGAACATGACTTTGGCCAGTTTCGGATTGGCGCTCATCCTGGCAAAACGGTCGAAGATGAATGCTTCGAGTTTGGCCGGCGGCGGCAACTGCTTGACGGCAGTCCTTTGCAGGATGTCGGAGGACATTTCTTCAAAGGAATCCAGCAGGGCATAAAGAATATCGAATTTGCTCTCGAAATGGCGGTAGATCGCCGGTTCGGTGATACCCAGTTTTCCCGCGATATTTTTGATCGTCAGGTGCTGGATGCCGGAATCCGCGATCAGCCCGATCGAAGCATCGATGATTTCCTGTTGCCTGCCTTTTAACTTCATCTGTCAATTCCATGTTAGTTAATAATAACTAACATAACTCCGGTTTTTTATTCTGTCAACACTTTTTATAAAAAATTATGCTTTTTTTTATCGCCTGTCCGCAGACGGAATTTACGGCTGAAGGTATTTTACGTCACTGGAATTGCAGATCGGGCAGTCAGGAGGATGAAGCTTCTCCAGTTGCAGAACATTTTCGTTGGGTTTGCCGATTTCGCGGACAAAGACTTTGCCGCATTTGTAGCACTTCCAGGGATAGCCGAGCTGGCCTCTGCACTTGGAACAATGTACCGCGTTGATATTGCTCAGCGTTCTTGTTTCGATGAATTTGCAGTCCAGACACATGGTATTGACCAGCCTGGTCTCCGCTTTATTCTCCTTGACAAGCAGTTTAACCGCAACCGCCGCCGCGGCGGCAATGCAGAGCAGAATGATCAGAGTCCCGATGAACTTCCGCGGAAAAGGCTTAAAACCGGGGAACAGCCTGATCCAGTCGATCAAGGCGGAAAACGAGGACGTCACCATATTGCGGTCAGGCGAAGCAAGCACATACCTGACCATCGAAACAGGGTTGCCGGTGACCTCCACCGAGGTCTGTGTCTGCAAACCCTTTGAAGTGAACGCTTCCTGGACTATCTGCGCCCGCGTCCTGTTCAGAGTATGCTTTGTTTCCTGAACTGCTTCTTCATGATGCCGGGGCTTACGTGACGGCAGCCAGGTGGTGTGCTCCGGCGGCGCCGTCGGCCCTGCCGCGCCGGTACGGTGCAACTGATCTTTCTCCTCCTCCGTCGGCGACTCCCGGAACGACTCCGGCGGCTCGGTCTCCGAAACGGCCGGAACGACAAAATCCGTCTTGCATCTGGAACAATGGGCGCTGCTGTGCGCGTAGTTTTGAGGAAGCCGGTATTTCTGGCCGCAGGCTTTGCACCAGAAAACAATTTTCCCGGATTGAACATCTTCCGACGCATGATCTGAATATTTCGGAATGATCAGGATCCGCCTGCATTTCGCGCACTCCGCTTCATGCCCGCCATATTCCTTTGCCAGACGGTACTTATGACCGCAGATCTTGCAGGCAAACTCAATGTCGTCGCTTCTTTTGGTGGCCTTGGTGGTGGAATGAACTTTTACGGTGGCGGTACTGTCGGTTGACAATTCGCGGGGGGCTTTATCCAGAATTTCCGGCGCGGTCTCATCTGCCACCGCCGTGTCCAGATCAGCCGATTGTTTCGGCACACGCATGTGGGCGCCGCAGATCTCACACCTGAAGCTCTCGCCGGACAGGGCCTCGTCCGACAGGCACTTGCTGCCGCAGCCTTTGCAACGAAACTTTATATTCATAAACACCGCAACTGGTTAATTATGTGCTAATATAATTAAATATAGATGATTAACAAGTTTTAAGTTTCATAAAAGAGGATTTTCATCCTTGCGGCGATACATCAATTACAACAACGGAGCGGGAACCGCATGGCATTTTTCAGTTATCATAATCGTTTCCGGGCTCAGGCTTATCAGTGCGCCGCGGCCAATCGGCATCTTGAATTTCTCCAATGTGCCGAAAGTCGCGATGTCGCTTTTTTTCAGGGTTGAGGATTTCTTAAACTCAACCGGATGCAATACGCCGTCAGACTCAATCAGGAGATCGATTTCCTGCATCGCCTTGTCGCGGTAATAAAAAAACGGGGCCTGACGACCGGAATGCAGATAGCTTTTTAGAAGCTCGGCAATACACCAGGTCTCAAAAAAAGCGCCGCTCATGGCGCCGTCACTAAGCACTTGCGAGTTATTCCAACTGGTCAGATATGCCGCCAGGCCGGTGTCCAGAAAATATAACTTCGCCGTACTGACCATACGTTTGTTCAGATTTTTATAATAAGGATACAGCAGATAAACCAGGCCGGAAGTAATCAGAATACTCATCCAGCTTTTAGCCGTGGGTTGCGAAATATCCGCATCCCGCGCCAGACTGGAGTAATTAAGCAACTGACCGGTCCGCGCCGCCGCCGCCTTCAGAAAATTAAAGAAACGGCCGAGGTCGCCAACCTGAGTCAGGTCCCGGACATCCCGCTCGACATAGGTTTGAACATACGAGTCATAAAATATCTGCCAATCCGACTCGGCCCGGGTTATGATGCCGGGAAACGAACCGCGCCAAATACGCCGGAAAAATTCAGGGGCTTCAACCATAGTCATTCCGCTGTTTGAAAAAGTCTCCGGCAGGAACGGCCGGTTGGTTTGGTCCGCCAGTTCACGGTTGGATAATCCCAGCAGATTGAAGATGGCAACCCGTCCGGCAAGCGACTCTGTAACGCCTTTCATCATCTGAAACTGCTGCGAGCCGGTCAGCCAGAACATTCCATTGCAGTCCGGAGAATCTTTAAATCTGGATTCATCAACCAGCAGTTTTATATAAGGCAGCAGTTCAGGAGCATACTGTATTTCATCAATAATTACCGGCGGCGGAAAATTGCTCAAAAAAAGCCGGGGATCATTCTTTGCCATCTGACGGTAATCAAGGTTGTCCAAAGATACAAACTTACGGTCCGCTTCTGCAATATGACGTAGAAATGTCGTTTTCCCTACTTGACGCGCTCCAGTAAGCAGCAGGATGGAGAAAGAGGCATTGGCCGCTTTAAATGATGATTCAAGATTACGTCTTATAAACATAGCGCCTCCGGGCTAATTCAAAATACAATTTTACATTAGCCCGAATCTCTAAAAAGTCAAACAGCTCCTAAGAAGAAATAATTGAAATTGAAAATTGAAACTTAACCACAGAGGCACAGAGGCACAGAGGCACAGAGAAAACTTTTTTTATTATCTATTTTGAAAATTTGAGAGCTTCTTTATTGATAAAACCGCTGTCACCATTCACCATTCACCATTCACCATTCACCATTCACCATTCACCATTCACCATTCACCATTCACCATTCACCATTCACCATTCACCATTCACCATTCACCATTCACCATTCACCATTCAC
>Ga0172379_10004416_pt1 | contig 20812 bp, 17 predicted proteins | sample GrowelOW334metaG_FD_119756 | JGI IMG/M metagenome (GOLD analysis project Ga0172379, IMG submission 119756) | Groundwater microbial communities from an aquifer near a municipal landfill in Southern Ontario, Canada - Groundwater well OW334 metaG | ecosystem: Environmental > Aquatic > Deep...
CTGATCTAAGGTGGTGATGGTGTTTAACGCCTGGTTGAGTGCTGATAAGTCTTGTTGACGCTTACTGTCACGGGCTTGGGCTAAGAGCTGAGCGGGATTGAGGGTTATAACGATAGCGGCCACTAATACCGCTAAGATACCGATGACAATGAGAAGCTCAATCAAGGTAAAAGACTTTTGACCAGACATAATAAGAAGTTGAATTTTTTTATTATATCACGTTCTCTAAAAAATTATCATTAAAACGGGGCGTATCGCCCCGTTTCTTTTAAACTTTATTTTACACCCTCACCCCCACACCCTCAACCCTTCTGAATTATTTTGCGTATTCCACCGCGCGCGTTTCACGGATAACCACCACGCGAATCTCGCCCGGATACTTTAATTCCGACTGCACGCGGTTAGCCACCTGCCGCGCCAATTCTAGCGCACCAAAATCATCAACCTTTTCCGGTGTGACAAAGATGCGCAATTCGCGCCCCGCCGAAATGGCGTACGCGGTCTTAACGCTATCAAACGACGTGGCAATTGCCTCAAGCTCGGTCAAACGTTTGAGATAATTTTCAATCGTATCTCTCCGCGCGCCCGGACGCCCCGCTGAAATAGCGTCAGCCGCCGATACGATATACGCCTCGGGAATCGCATATGGATATTCTTCGTGGTGCGATTCCATGGTACGAATAACATCTTCGCCGATATTATATTTTTTCAAAATCTTGCGCCCAATTTCCACGTGCGTCCCCTGCACTTCATGGTCAATCGCCTTGCCAATGTCATGGAGCAAAGCCCCCTTCTTGGCAAGATCGGCGCGCAACCCCAGCTCCTGTGCCATCATCTCGGAAAAATATGCCATCTCAATAGAGTGTTGGAGCACGTTCTGCCCGTAACTGGTACGATAATGCAACCGTCCCAATAAATGAATAATTTCTTTAGGCAAATCAAAAATGCCCAGTTCATATGCCGCCGCTTCTCCGGCTTCCATCATTTTCTTTGAAATTTCTTGCGTAGCTTCCTCAACTTTTTCTTCAATCTTTGCGGGCTGAATGCGGCCATCCTTAATCAATTTCTCCAGCGCGCCTTTGGCGATCTCGCGACGGACCGGATCAAACGATGAGATAACAATGCTGTCCGGCGTCTCATCAATAATCAACTCAACGCCAGTCAAGCGCTCAAGGGTGCGAATATTGCGGCCTTCTTTGCCAATAATTTTTCCCTTAAAGTCCTCGTCGGGCAACGGAACAACTGACGTAGTAAGTTCAGAAACCGATGAGCGGCTATACCGCTGAATGGCGGTAGCAAGAATATCAACGGCCTTGTGCTCAATTTCATCGCGCCGCTCCCGCATCATTTTTTGTACGTACTCGGACAAATCCTGCGCATACACAACACGCGCATCGGCAATCAGCGTATCTTTAGCTTGTTCGCGCGACAAACCGGCGACACGTTCCAATTCACCATTGATTTTTTTCTTAAGCTCCTCAACCAATCCCTTTGCCTCAACGACTTTCTGCACGTCGGCGGCGAGTGTTTTTTCTTTCTCGCGGATATCGCTTACCTCCTTATCAAGCATCTCTTCGCGCTTCGCAATGCGTTCTTCCGCTTTGTCCACCTGACTTTTACGCTCGCGCTCATCGCGCTTAATATCTTCCAAAATACGCGCCGCTTGTTCTTGCGCCTCAAGAACAATTTCCTTCCCTTTTATTTTACTCTCCTCTAATTGTTGCTTGGTGTGCTGTTCAACCGAGCGCGATTGTTTGGAGACGACGGACTGCCGGATAACATAACCGACAATCACACCAACAATAACCGAACTTGCCGCAGCAAGCAGTGTGGTTGTTCCCATACGATAAACGTATTTTCAGATTCTTCTTATGCGCAAAGAGGCCCAGCGCTTCTGTGCAAAAAACCAACTCGCATCAAAACAAAAGAATTCATCTGAAAACAATTAGTGCTAATTCAAACGCGGGCAAGAAAGTCATATCGGCGTATCTTTGCTCGCTTTCCCTAGCATACCGCGTTGCACGCACAGCGTCAACTAGTTGGTCAATCCGGTTTTCTTTGGTATACTCGTTCCATTCTCTTACACCGCATCATGAAACGCTCTATCGTGCTTATGGTTTTGGATGGATGGGGCATCGGACAACCCGATGGCTCAAACCCCATTTATACCGTCAAACCAAAGACCGTCGACTACATCAAGCATAATTTTCCTTCCGGAGCACTGCAGGCATCGGGTATTGCCGTCGGACTTCCTTGGGGTGAAATGGGGAACAGCGAGGTTGGCCACTTAACCATGGGCGCTGGCCAAGTGCTTTACCAACATTATCCGCGGATCAGTTTGGCTGTAAAAAACGGATCATTTTTTAAAAATCAGGCGATTATTGACGCGTTCCAATGGGCCAAAAGCCGCGGGACAAAAATAAATTTCGTGGGACTCATTGGACAGGCAAACGTCCACTCATCTCTCGAACATCTACAAGCGCTCCTCACCATCGCGCAACAGATGCAGGTTGATTATGCGCTTCATCTTTTTACCGACGGACGAGATAGCGCGCCGCAAAGCGCCTGGGGCATCATCAAACAGATCCCCACGGAAAAGATTGCCAGCATCAGCGGCCGCTACTATGCCATGGACCGCGACAAACACTGGAACTTAACCCAGCAAGCGTACCAAGCACTGGTCGGTCAGGCGCCCGTCATTCAAACCGCCGACATCCAAGCGCATCTGCAAAAAACATATGCGCGTAAATTTAACGACGAATACATCGTACCGGCCACCGTCGGATCGGCTGACCGCGGTATTAGCGACGGCGATGCCGTATTTATTTTTGATTTTAGAGAAGACCGCGTCCGCCAAATCGGTGAAGCGCTCATCAATCCGTATTTTTCGCAATTTCCGGTTAAAAAATTAAAAGATCTGCACGTCGCGTCGATGACCCAAATCCGGGAGGATTTCAAAATCCCCGTGGCATTTGAGCCGCAGTCGATAAAAAATCCACTCGGAAAAGTTCTGGCGGAAAACGGCAGAACGCAGTTACGCATGGCCGAAACGCAAAAATATGCGCACGTTACTTTCTTTTTCAATGGCCTGAACGACGCACCATTCCCCAATGAATACCGCGTCCTTATTCCGTCGCGCATGGTTTCCCACCAAGAAACCGACCCCGAAATGATGGCCCCGGCAATCACGGCACGGCTCATACAAGCCATTGAAGAAGAAGCATTTGACTTTATTCTTGTTAATTATGCCAATCCCGACATGATTGCCCATACGGGTAATTACGATGCATCGTGCAAAGCCGTTCAAATCATCGACGATCAGATCGCCAAAGTGATGGCGGCGGCACTTTTACACAACGCCATCGTGCTTATCACCGCCGATCATGGCAATGTTGAGCGACTGTATGATCCAATAACAGGAGAGCCGGAGACCAAACACGACACGAGTCCCGTCCCCGTCTATCTTATTGCCAAAGAATATATGCGTCCTCACGCCGACCAGGACATAAGCAAGCGCGAACGATTTGTCATCGGCATGCTCTCCGATATTGCCCCGACTATTCTTGCGCTTATGGGCCTGCCAAAATCCAGCGAGATGACCGGCCAGAGCCTTCTCCCCCAACTGCTCGAATAAAAAACGGACGAAAAATGTTGCCGTAAAAAAATCCCCTCGGTGTCTATCGAGGGGATTTTTTATAGTACACTCACCACCCTCTTATGACTGCCCGGCATCATTGCCGGCATGCGCATGATCGGCGAGATTTACCCGCCGCAAAACATAGAGAATAATAACGATAATAACCGTTGCGATCCCCGCAAATTGCCACAAACCAATCCCCGCCAAAATGCCAATAGCCGCCGTCATCCAAACCACTGCCGCCGTTGTCAATCCATGAACGCGTTCCTGTGTTTTGATGATAATCCCCGCTCCCAGAAAACCGATACCAACCACGATGTTGGCGATGACCGCCAGAAACCCGCTGTTGCGCGCAATAATATCACCAACCATTGCCGCATCGGGAGAAATGATATAGGGAAGCGACAATCCGGCCATGGTGAATAATGCGGCGCCGGAACTAACTAACATTGCCGTGCGCATTCCCGCTTCTTTGCCAACCAGCTCCCGCTCAAGTCCGATAACAATGCCCAACACCAAAGCAACAACCAAACGTACAACCATTGTTTCTAGAGAAAGCATGGGATTTTATGCCTCAAGCGCGCGCTCAATCGCGTCGCGATCAAAGCCAACAATGACCGTGCCCTTAACTTCGATGACTGGCACCCCCATTTGTCCCGACTTGCGAATCATTTCGGCCGCCGCTTCATCGTCGGCCTCTACGTTAACTTCTCGATAACTCACATCACGCTCCGTAAAATAGTCCTTGGCCATTTTACAATAGGGGCAATGCGTTGTGGTGTAGATGGTAACCATAAACTAAATGAAAAACCAAAAATCAAAATGTGAAAATTTCAGAACCGATCTTCCGCCGCATTTCTCGCATGACCGATTTTGATTTTTCCTGCCGACCGGCAGGTGGGTATATTTAATTTTTGAATTTATTTTATAATCGCCTGGTATTGCGTTATATCAAACGGATTCTGCAACTGCGTTCCGTCAACAAACACCGTCGGTGTCCCCTGTACGCCAGCTGATTGCATATCTTTGGCGTATTGATCCATCTGGGCTTGACCGTTTTTACCGTCATAGCATGACGTAAACTTAGTTACGTCCATACCAAGACTCTGTGCTGTTTTAACAAAAAAGTCTTTTGTTAAGTTACCGCTATTTTCAGATTGTTTCCCTGCAGTTTCTTCGGCTTGCTCTGCCGTATAAATAGCATCATGAAAATCCCAGAATTTCCCCTGATCTTTTGCGCATTCAGCAGCAAGACCCGCCGCCGCCGACTCCGGACCCAGAAACGCCAATGTTTTAAATACTATTTTTGCCTTTCCAGTCTGAATAAAATCGGTTCGAATTATCGGATCCATGTCCGTGTGAAACTTCGTGCAATACACGCACTGAAAATCGCCAAACTCAACAATGGTGTGCGGAGCATTGGCATCCCCCAATACCGGCGATTGCCCGACGTCAAGACCCGACACTACCTTTGCGGGTGCCGATGGCTGCGTACCGTTGTTCGTTCCTGGTGCTACGGCAGTGCCATTGCGACCCACGATGTACATGATAGACCCAGCGATAATCAAACCCGCGAGCAAAATACTCCCCCCAATAACCACCGCATCGCTTTTCATCGCCCGCTCGAGACGAGACTCGGCGCGCATTTCATTGTTGTCGCTCATACGCTTGTGTGCGGGCATACGCCCGTAACGATAATAAATAATTAATTGATAATGGTGCCGCTAGTATAGCACACCGCTATTATTTTTGCCTAGTGCGCTTCGGGGACTCCGTTGACCACCGACCCTTTCTCAAAAAAAGCCGTCAGATTAGCAATGTCGGTATCCAGAATGCGGGTATTTGCTTCTCGACTGTTAAAAGCATTATGCGGCGTCACAATCACATTAGGCATATCCATAAGAATGTGATTGAACAAGTCCGTCTCCATGTTTGAGTGATCAACCCCCGGAATATCCTTGAGCCAATACCCCATCTCATCTTTTAAGATGCCTTCTTCCTCCAACACATCCAGTGCCGCGCCCGCAAGAATTTCTTTTTTGAGCGCCAGCACCAGCGCCTCTGTTTCGACAATCGCGCCGCGCGCGGTGTTCACCAGATATGATCCCTTTTTTATTTTTCCGATATTGTCTTTGTTAATCAGGTGATGCGTTGAGGGCAGATAGGGCACATGAATCGTGACGATATCAGACCGCCCCAATAAATCGTCAAGCGAAGCATACGAGAAACCCAATTCGGTGGCGTTTTTTTCATTCGGATAAGCATCATACGCGATCACCGTCGCGTCAAAACCTTTCAGCATTTTTATCACGTGCTGGCCAATATGCCCCGTGCCGATCACGCCCACTGTCTTTCCTTTTATATCAAACCCCTCCAGCCCCTCAAACGAAAAATTGTCCGCTCGCTTGATGCGATCGACGCTCCAATATAATTTGCGCGACAACGTCAGCATCAACCCGATGGCAAACTCGGCGACGGTATTTTCGCCGTAGTACGGCACATAGCCAACCGGGATGTTTTTTTCTTTTGCGTACGCGCAATCAATGTGATCAAATCCGGTCGAACGGGTCGTCACGACCTTCAGATTGGGAAACGCGTCGATAACCTCTTTAGTGCATGCCGATCCGACAAACATCGACACCGCATCGTAATCTCGTGCAACCGGAAGATGCGCCGCATCAAGCGACGTCGTAATGACGTCAACCGTAAAACCCTTGTCGGTAAGCGCGTTTTTTTCATATTCGGCCTGCCACCCCTCTGCTTGAAATAAAGCTATTTTTGTCATGCGCAAAGTATACAGAAACATTCACAAAGTTGCCACAGAAACACCCGCGCCACATGCAATAAATATTCTATAAAAAGTAAGGCCCCCAACCGAAGCTGGGAGCCCAAGAACCAAAGGACCAATCCCGACCGCGTTGGGACTAATCCAATGACTCACGTGTTCAAGAATTACGAGAGAAAACCTGATTGCCGGCGTGGCACCCGCTCTGGCCCTCAATCCAGCTAGCGAACACGTACCAACAACCCTCACTGACTTCCCGGTGCATACTCACCACCTTAAGCTCACCATTGACGTCGCAAACGTAGAAGATGTTTGTGCGACCGCTGGCAAACAAGACGCCGTTTTCTCCGTTGGGCTGAAGCTTTAAAAGCTCCCAGACCCCAGAGAGGGTCATTTCGGCAGTGTCGCCTAGCTCGTCCAGGATCAGCTTATCCAGCGAATTCCTACGAAGTCGCTGGCAGCGCAACTTCGTGATGCCGCTCGGTTCCTCGATTTTCCCGAAAAACAAGCTTTTGAAGCAGTCACTCAGGTAGCCGATTTTGACCTCTGCATTGGCAGAGATGTCAACCTTAAAGTGGTCAACGACGACAAACTTCTCGCTTGTCGGCACCGTGACGGTACCGACCAATTCCAGAAGGCTGTCGGCCACGGCCTTGGTTGGCGGAAGCAGAGATTTGCGAAGCGTATTCTTCAGCGCCTCACGATTGTCGTGCCACCCCCGAGCAATCTCTTCCGAAATCTGTCCGGGGCGCGGGAGCTGGGACAGCACATCCGTCTGAAACTGGATGTACCACCCAAGATCCCTGTTAGAGGTGGTTCCATGATCTACCATGGGGGTTCCTCCTTCTCCGTTTTTTTGGCTTTCGCTCTGCCAGAGACCACACCGTTTTGGTTGCAGTTTTTGGGGTAGGTATATCCGCTCCAAAAACTGCAACCAATTTTCTCGCAATTATTTTAATGTGCTCTTGAATAACTTATAGCACAAAATATATTTTGCGTCAATACCACATAAAAAACGCCCCCGCATTACTCGGAGACGTCGCGCCAATCAACTACTTTGCCTTTGCCTTGATGATGTCATCAATAATCCCGTAGTCCTTTGCTTCCTGGGAGGTCAAGTAAAAATCGCGATCGGTATCTTTTTCAATTTTTGCCACTGATTGGCCGGTGTGTTTGACCAGCACCTGATTGATGCGATCCTTAATCTTCAGGATGTGCCGTGCAGTAATTTCAATTTCAACCGCCTGTCCCTCAACGCCGCCCATGACCTGATGCAACATAATTTCGGCATTGGGAAGAGCAAATCGCTTTCCTTTTCTTCCCGCTCCCAAAAGCACCGCGCCCATCGACGCGGCCATGCCCACGCAAATAGTAGAAACGTCGGGTTTCACGTGCTGCATGGTGTCGTAGATCGCCAGTCCCGCTGTCACCGATCCGCCCGGACTATTGATGTAAATCTGAATATCTTTTTTGGCATCTTCGTGATTAAGCAGAAGCAACTGCGCGATCACCGAGTTGGCAACCTCGTCGGAAATAACGCCGCCGATAAAAATAATCCGCTCCTTGAGCAGGCGCGAATAAATATCATATGCCCGCTCGCCAAATTGTCCCTTGTCAACCACCATCGGAATAAGATTCATAATATAGAGCGTTAAAGATTTCCCCTTCAGTATACCCGCAACGGCGCACAAAAGAAACTCCTACCGCACCTTCATCAAAATACACTTAATCACCGAGAGCATAATGTGATGCCCCACAGTCTGTCAAGTATCTCACGATCGTGAGATACTTGACAGACTGTTCGCCCCCCCCAAAAAAACCAAACAAGAGTGCGCCAAGGCGCACTCTTGTGTTTAAGAAATAATATAATGCGCTATCGTAAAAACTTAACAATCAAGAGCGCGATGATGTTCATCACCTTTATCAACGGATTGATGGCCGGTCCGGTGGTGTCTTTGTAAGGATCACCCACGGTATCGCCCGTCACCGCCGCCTTATGGGCCTCCGATCCCTTGCCGCCATAATTACCATCTTCAATATATTTTTTCGCATTGTCCCATGCCGCGCCACCGGAAGTCATAGACAGTGCCATAAAAAGTCCGGACACGATAGTCCCCATCAGGAGTCCGCCCAGTGCCTGCGCCCCAAACCCAAATCCAACCACCAACACCGCGACAATAGGGACCAGCGACGGAATAATCATTTCTTTGAGTGCCGCCTTGGTGACGATGTCTACCGCTCGCCCATATTCAGGCTTGGCCGTTCCTTCTAAAATCCCGGGAATTTCGCGGAATTGTCGGCGGATTTCTTCAACCACCGCACCAGCCGCACGTCCCACCGATTTAAGCGTCAACGCACCAAAGAAATAGGGGATGGCCGCGCCCAAGAGCAGTCCGATAAGTACTCGCGGATTGCTCAAATCAAATATCATCCCTCTGGTTCCGTCAACGTAACTAGCAAACAAAACCAGTGCCGCCAACCCCGCCGAAGCGATCGCATATCCTTTCGTAACCGCCTTAGTGGTATTCCCCACGGCATCCAACGCATCCGTACGCTGACGAACTTCTTCCGGCTGATTGGTCATTTCGGCAATCCCACCCGCGTTATCGGTAATGGGACCGAATGAATCGATAGAAATAATAATACCCGCAACCGAGAGCATGGCCACCGATGCGATGGCGATACCATAGAGCTGATCAAGCGCATACGCACCGGCGATCGCCAATACGATAATCATAATCGGCACAATGGTTGACTCCATGCCAACCGAGATGCCCATAATAATGTTTGTGCCATGGCCCGAGGTGGACGCCTGTGCAATCGATCGAACCGGACGGAACTTTTTTGCGGTGTAGTAATCAGTCGTTACCACCATCAACGCCGTTACTCCCAAGCCGATAAGCGCGGACATGAAAACCTCTTGCCATCCGGCGCCGAAAAACATCCGCGACACGGCATAAAATCCAACCGCAGCAAAAAGCAACGACGCCACCAATCCTTTATATAACGCACCCATAATGTTTCCGCTTTTTGACAAACGGACAAACAACGAACCCAGAATTGATGCGGCAATAGAGACGCCGCCCAACGCCAACGGAAAGAGCTGTGCCGAGGTTGTACCGACTGCGGCGATGCCCAGCAAGATGGCGGCCGTGAGCGTGACCACATACGTTTCAAAAAGATCGGCGGCCATGCCGGCGCAATCGCCCACATTATCTCCGGTATTATCGGCGATAACACCCGGATTGCGCGGATCATCCTCTGGAATTCCTGCTTCAACTTTCCCAACCAGATCAGTCCCCACATCGGCGGCCTTCGTAAAAATACCGCCGCCCAAACGGGCAAAAATCGATATCAAACTAGCGCCAAACCCCAAACCAACCAGCGCAAGAATGTCTTGAGAGAATGCATAATAAAAACCGCTTACCACCAATAATCCAAGCGCCACCACCACAAATCCGGTCACTGACCCGGCTTTAAACGCAAGCGAGAGTGCGCTTCCCAAGCCCGTGTGCGCCGCTTGAGCCGTTTTTGCGTTTGAACGCACCGCAACGCCCATGCCAATATAGCCGGCCAGCGCAGAAACAACGCCCCCCACCAAAAATCCCAACGCGACTTTCCACCCCAGCGCAAAATACAACACGAGAAACAAGAGCGCGCCCACCACCGCAACCGTTTTATATTGGCGATTCAGATATGCCATCGATCCTTCTTGAATGGCTTTGGAAATCTCTGCCATTTTTTGATCCGTCACTTTCTGCTTGCCCAACCACACAATCAAATATGCGCTGTACACAAGCGCCAGCGCGATTGGAACAAAAATTAAATACAATGCGTATGACTCAATCATATGAATATCTATAGACGAATGTTAAATGAAAAATGTTACGATTGTTCCTCTCCAGCCGCCGATGCGGCATCACCGCCAAGCGCGGTCTGGCTCACGCCTCCCTCTTGTGCCTGATCGGGGTTTGACTGCGAGCGGACATCAATATTCCACCCCGTTAAACGAGCCGCTAAACGCACGTTCTGTCCCCCGCGACCGATTGCCAAACTCAACTGATCTTCGGGAACCAACACCAAGGCCTTACGCTCATCAATAATTTCAACGGAACTCGGTTGAGCCGGAGACATCGCCGCCTCAACAAATTTCACCGGATCGCTTGACCATTCGATAATATCAATGCGCTCGTTGCCCAATTCCGTATTGACCGCCATGACCCGCGCACCACGCTGACCGACACACGCGCCAACCGGATCAACGCCGTCGGCGTTTGATGCCACCGCAATTTTTGTCCGACTTCCCGGCTCACGTGCCACGCCTTTTATTTCAACAATGCGATCGGCAATTTCGGGGACCTCAACTTCAAACAACTTTGACACGAACCGCGGATGTGATCGCGACAGGAGCAGATTCGGATTGCGACCGCCTTCCTGTACCGACACTAAGAAAAATTTCAGCCGCTCCCCAATGCGGTAGTGCTCCCCCGGGATGGACTCGGAAAAAAACATAATGCCGGAGGCACGTCCCAAATCAATATATACATTTCCCCGTTCAACGCGCTGCACCATGCCCGATACCAATTCACCAACCTTTGATTCAAACTCTTTTTTAACCGCATCTTTTTCTATTTCTCGCAATTTTTGGAGAATGACCTGTTTGGCTGTTTGCGCCGCAATGCGACCAAAATCAGCCGACGGAGCCGGCAAATCAAACAAAAGCTCTTCGTCCACCGTGGCATTCTTTTGTATCGCCCGAGCATCAGAAAGAAGAATGTGCCGCTCTTCATTGTACAACGGCAGTACCGGCTCGGCCCCTTCTTCTTGAGAAGAGGCATCGGTAAGGGTGCCTATTTCTTCGTCCTCCCCCTCAACGGGGAACCGCACCGTTGTTTCGTCAACGACGGTTTTTACCTGATAAAATTGGGCGTCGCCGCGTGCGGCATCAAGAACACAGCGAATAATTTCGCCACGCTTCTCAAACTCTTTTTTATACGCCGATGCCAACGCCATCTCGACAGCATCTTTAACCTGTGATGCATCCAGGTCTTTTTCGCCCGCCAATTGCTCGATGGCTTTAGTGAGCGCTTTTACATCAAACATGCTCGGGAATGATTAAGTTAGTAATAACCCTTTTTAAAAAACAATCCGCCTCGGAAAAGAGCGGATAGAACGCATTTACTATATCAAGAACATCCCCGCGATGTCAAACGCCGCCACAAAAAGCAAAATCCCTCCGCCTCAAGGGGAGGGATTTGCATATACACGCATGCGACTATACGCACCAGAAAACTTAATGGTCTTCAGTGTGCTGGCGAAAACGCTCAATAATATGCGCGGCATATTCTTTGCCGCCCAATCCGAACGCAATGCCACCGGCCAATGCCAACATGGCGATAAAGCCCGTAATGATCGTCTGTATCAACTGCGTCGCAACGCCCAATTGCAATAAGGCGGCCAAAAACCCAAAGACAATGATTGACCAATAGGTCAGCGTCCCTAAGAATTTAGGCGCATGCAACTGCGCACCCATGACCGATCCCTTCACTACCTGCCGAAGGAAGTTGGCGATCACCAATGCCGCGAGCATGATGAGAACCGCCACGATCACATTCGGGAAATACATCAGCACTTCGTTGAGAAATGTTGAAAGGCCCCACAATCCCAAAATGTCTGATGCGGCCAAAGCAACCACCACGACGAAGAACCAATAAACCAACCCGCCGACAAACTTGCCACTGTTCAAGCGCATACCCGCGCGCTCAACGAAAGCCTCAAGCCCCACCTTGCGCAAGGCGGCATCAACACGCAAAGCTCCCATGATACGCTCCAACAACGCACGCAATGCCGAAGCCACAATCAGGCCCACGATCAAAACGATAAGCGCCGCTAGAAATCCGGGGATGAATCGCGCGATAGGATCCCAGACGTTTTGAAACGCCGAGAAAATCAAGCCACTCCATGTATCAGTATACATAGACAAAAATTCAAGAATTAAGAATGAAAGTATTTTTATGGTGTCCAACGCTCGACCACACGTTATCCTTCTTAGTATAAAAAACGAACGGCATAAATGAAAGGACGCGTGTGGATAAGTATTTACGCGCATTCGCATCGCATCATCAACCCCGTGTACAATGACGCGATAGTGCGCTATACTACTCCCCAATGAAGACGATCGCTAAACTCGTTTTTTCTTTCGCGGTAAACGCCATAGCGCTGTGGATTGCCGCTCATGCGGTGCATGGATTTTCTATCATTGCCACCGTACAGGCTTATGCAATCGTTGCGATTGTCTTTACGCTCATTGAGCTGATTATCCGCCCCATCCTCAAGCTCGTCCTGGCCCCCATCATCATCATAACGCTTGGCCTCGGACTCCTGGTTATCGACGCCATCGCCTTGGAAGTGCTCACCCATGTCGTCGGGCAATACATCTCAATCGCTGGACTTTATCCGCTGGTTTATGCTACCCTCATCATCGGTGTCGTACATATCGTGCTCTCGGTATCAAGTAAATACCTTCACGATTAGTAGCGAGTGCAACCATTATTTCTATCTTCGTATGTTTAAAACCATCATTTCCATATCGCAAGTCGTTTTCGCGCTAGCGCTCATCATTCTAACGCTATTGCAAGATCGAGGATCGGGCATCGGTGAAACATTCGGCGGGCAGGGAGGATTTCACTCTCAGCGCCGCGGGTTTGAAAAAATTGTTTTTATTTTGACGCTCGTGTGTTTGGCTGCTTTTGCGGGTCTTTCGCTGACAGCCGTATTGGTGAAATAAGGCATGTTCGCATTATTGTTACATACCCTTCGCTCGTTTTCGCGGAAAGAGCGTATTATATTTTTTAGCGCATTAGCCATTGCCGTCCTTTCGTCTCCCGTCCTTCTTTTTCATTTCATTGACGAGACGACCATTGCCATTCCGGCATATGGCGGTTCATACACCGAAGGTCTGGTGGGACAGCTGGGATTTGTGAACCCTATTTTAGCCCGTCCCGGGACCCCAGACGAAGACATTACATCCTTGGTATTTGCCAGTATTTCAGAGATTGCCGATAGCGTTAAACACAGCAACGACATGACGTCCTGGGATGTGCGCATCAAACAGGGCGCCACATGGCAAGATGGAACACCGATTACCAGCGACGATGTTATTTTTACCATTCGCACTATCCAAGATAAAAACACCGCCTCCCCGCTGGAAACGGATTGGCAAAACATTACCGCGTCACGCGTCAGTGAGCGTGAGATATCTTTTCAAATGCCGGCCCCCTATGCCTTTTTCCCCGCACTGCTCGCACGATTGCGCCCCGTCCCCAAAAAAATATTCGCCGTGATTGATCCGGCAAATATAAAAATATCATCCTACAACCTACAACCATTGGGTAGCGGCCCCTATGAGTTTTTGAATATACAAAAACGCGCCGATGGATTTATCACCTCTTATACTATTACCCGCGCCGAATCGTTTATCACGATCGGCCAACGACCGTATATTGATACGCTGACTTTCAAGTTCTTCCAAAACGACCAAACTCTTGTGCACGGATTTAACTTCGGGGAAATAGATGGATTTGGGACATTCGATCCCCTCACCCCCGATTCATTGCGCATTAAACCCATCGTTCGCATCGTGCCCACCGGAAAATATTATGCACTCTTTTTTAACCAAGAATCACGCGCAACGCTCAAGGACGCAGCTGTCCGCCAGGCATTGGCTTTAGGCACAAACCGCCAGGACATTATCAATCACATCCTCCATGGCGACGCACAACCCCAGTATGGCCCCATCCCCCCGGCCGTCCTGTCTTCGTTTAATTTAAACGATCAAGCGCTTGCCGCCGCCTTTGATCCCGATCAAGCGAAGAGCATTTTGACCACCGATGGATGGAAACAGGACCCGCAAACGCAGGCATGGACAAAACAAATCGGCAAAACAACTGACACCCTCTCTTTCACCATCAAGACCGCTGATACGTTCCCCTTGCGAGATATTGCACAAGTCATTAAACAAAATTGGGAAACAATCGGCGTTCAAACCACCATTGTTCCAACTGATGCGGCAACCATCAGCGACGACGTCATTAAGCCACGAAATTATGAAATACTCCTTTTTGGGAACATTGTGACCAAACAGCCTGATGTTTTCTCGTTTTGGCACTCAAGCCAACAATTTGATCCGGGGCTTAATTTTTCACTCTATCAAAACACATCAGTCGATAAAGCAATCACCGCTCTACGAGCAACAGACAATCAAAACAGTATCGCCACGACGCTCGACACGCTCGAAAATACCATCGCAAAAGACTTGCCGGCCATCTTTTTGGTCTCACCTGATTATCTCTACATCACCACCGAACGCACCCCCGGCATCACCGTGCCGTTTATCGCACTACCCGTTGATCGCTTGGCGACCATTGCTTCCTGGTACACAGAGACCACGCGCGTGCTAAAATAAGCTCTCCCATTGCCTCCATCGCCGACATCAAAACAACCACGGACGTTTTCCACACGCTCATGAAAAAGAATCCGTACGCGCCGCTTCCAATCGCACGTGCCAACAACCGCCTGATCATCGGCCGTTCCTGCGCGCGCGTTACTCGACAGGAAAAGGCATTCGCCGACTATGCTCAATTTTTTTCCACCAGCGCCGCACCGCAGAAAAAAAATACCATTCTCTACCGCATCTATCGCGACGTTTGCGCCCGTACCGATTGCACTCAGTTTTCCAGCCATGGCCTCCGATACGACCTGACGATTCTTCCTGCTCATGCATTGAACTCTTTGTATCCCACGCGAACCGTGGGGCACATCCACCGACACGGACCGCACGCACATATGCCATACCCGGAAATCTATGAAGTCATGGAGGGGTCAGCACTTTTTATTATGGAAAATGCCACACATACCATTGTCCGATGCGCTCGCGTCAACGCGGGAGAAAAGATAATTATTCCCCCCGGTGATGGACACATTACCGTCAACGCATCACGCACACGACCATTGGTTATCGCAAATATTTTTACAACCACTCCCCACATTGCTGACTATGCGTTTTTCAAAAATCAGCTCGGACCTTCATGGGAGCCCCGCTGGGAAAAAGATGCTTTGGCGATGTACAAAAATCCTCACGCACGAACAACGGCACGATGCCTCTCGGTTGTCCCCAAACCTTCGGCGACACTCCTCCCGCCCAAGCAAAATATCTATACCGCGTTTACCCAGAAACCATCAGCATTTGACTTTTTGCGCAATCCGGAGCATTATGGACCTCTTCTGACACATCGCGCATTGTTCTCTAAAAAAGGAAACGCCCCACGCGGGCGATAACACATTGTATCGCATGCACCCGGTTTGCCCCGGTGCTGAAATTGGTAGACAGGCTAGCTTCAGGAGCTAGTGTCCGTAAGGATGTGAGAGTTCGAGTCTCTCCCGGGGCACAGATAGTTTTTTTGATTGGACAATAAAAACTTTCATTTATTAGTAACGTACCACACGGTACCACACAATTCATTATATGGATGCTGTATCACGGCACGGCGTTTCCCGTGCACCGCGGCAGCGCTTTCCTGCGCCTACCCGCACCACACACACCGTCGGCGCTTCTGCCCCGCGCAGAACACCGGCGCGGCCGATTTCATTATCAACCCGTTCAGGCACGCGGCCTTCCGCGCGGCCGATACGATCTGCGCGTTTTCAAACATCGACAAGTCCCACAAAGCAACCACCGCAAACGCACGCAACACCCAAAGATGCGGTAACCTTCATCCCATTGGGCGGACTTGAAGAAGTCGGACGCAACATGTCCGTCTTCGAGTATGGCGATGAGATTGTCATTATGGACATGGGGCTCCAATTTCCCGAAGAAGACACCCCAGGAATCGATTATATCATTCCCAACATCAGCAGTTTGTTGCCAAGACGCAAAAACATCAAGGGCATGATCGTCACGCACGGGCACTACGACCACATTGGCGCCATCCCGTATCTGATGGATCAATTAGGAGCCAGTATTCCCATCTACACCACCGCGCTGACGCGCGAGATTATGAAAAAACGGCAGGATGATTTCCCGCACGCCGCAAAGCTGAACATCATCACCATTAAGGACGGCGACACCATCCGTCTTTCTGAGCATTTTTCGGCCGATATTTACGGCGTCGAACATACCATCCCCGATGCAATTGCGGTTGCCCTGCATACGCCAGTGGGTACGATGGCCTACTGCACCGATCTCAAATTCGACTACGCGCCGGACGGCACAGCGATCGGGCGCGACGCCTTTGCGACCATCGGCAAACAAGGAATTCACACCCTCTTTCTGGACAGCACCAACGCGGAGAAACAAGGGAAATCCGTTTCTGAGCGGGTGGTTGAAAAAAATATCGAAGAGCTTTTTGAAAAAGCGCAGGGACGCATCATTGTGGGCATGTTTTCGTCTCTTCTTTCGCGCGCATCAGAAATTCTCAAAATCGCCGAGCGGCACGATCGCAAAGTTGCCTTAAGCGGTTTTTCTTTGAAGGCCAACATTCAGATTGCACAAAATCTTGGGTATATCAAAACGAAAAAGGGGCTCTTTATTTCGCTTGAAGAGGTCCATCAATACCACGACAACAAGGTACTGATCTTGAGCACCGGTGCACAAGGAGAATCGAATGCCAGCTTGATGAAAATTGCCAACGGCGAAAATAGAAATATCGTCATCAAAAAGACCGATACAATTATTTTCTCCTCATCGGTCATTCCGGGCAATGAACGCTCGGTGCAATCACTCAAGGACACGCTCACTCGCCAAGGAGCCAAGGTGCATCAATCAATGCTGGTTGATTTGCACTCCAGCGGCCACGCACCCGCCGAGGAGTTGAAAGAAATTATCGCGCTGGTAAAACCGAAATTCTTCATTCCCATCCATGGGTACTATTTCATGCGCTCGGCCAATGCCTACTTGGGAGCCGAGGTCGGCGTGCCGCTGGAGAAAAGCCTGTTGGTTGATAACGGCCAAATAGTTATCATGGAACCGGACAAAAATACCGTCTCGCAAAAAACCGTTAACGCCACCTATGTCATGGTTGACGGACTGGGCGTGGGCGATGTCGAGGAGGTTGTGATGCGCGACCGCAATTTACTTTCACAGGAAGGCATGCTGGTTGTCATCGCAACTCTTGACCGTCGCACCGGACAGTTCCTCAAAAACCCCGACATCATCTCACGCGGGTTTATTCATCTCAAAGACAACAAAGAATTTGTCGAGGAGGTGCGTAAAAGAATCAAGATGACAGTCGGACGTATCCCGGGGATCCATTCTATTGAATCGGATTATCTCAAAACTCTTATCCGCGATCAGCTCGGTCAGTTCATCTACAACAAAACCAAGCGCCGCCCCATGATCCTGCCGGTGGTGATTGAGGTGTGACGCCAACCAACAACGGACAATAAAAATCCCCGCACGTATGCGGGGATTTTTATATTTTAATTTGCAACATTGAACCTCTAGAAAGGCAGGCGCATCACCGGGTAATAGCAGTTGAATCTACACAAACCGCTTGCCTCATTGCAATCATACGATGCGCAGGGATACTGGTCGGGAGAAAAACCGCACATATACACCCTCGCCCAAGATCCATCTCCTCCCCAATTTGGATTGCCAACAGTGACCGCTCGATCCATCCCCAAAAAACACGCACCACCGGCAAACGGAACAATGAGAGCAAAAAACAACCAGACCATCACCAGAGACAAGAAAATGATCCCCAATCGATGGAATATTAAAAAAAGAATTCGTCGCTTTTTGCCAAAAAAGACAAATGGCCCAGCGGAAATAGCGCCTTCCCCCGCCCCTCCCCGCAAACGAAGAAAAAGAGATGCACCCAATCGCGCAGTAAAAATACCAAACACTCCCATGGTGCCCAGAATCACAGCCAGAGAAAAAACCGAGGAAAGTACCTCACGAACACCCAAAATGGCCATCGGCGGATTTGCAATATAATCTGTAAGAGAAAAGTCACCAACAAACACTGGCAAAAGAAGCAGACTGGAGAAAAAATAAAAAAACCAAAAGAAGAAGCTCCTCACTTTTACGCTCACCGCCACAAGAAGAGCAACCCACACAGAAAGAGCCAGCCCCACCACGCTCCCGAGAAGACACACGCCAAAAATAAGCGCCGAAATCCAAAAATCAATATGGGCCGTAAATATTAAGAAATGTGCAAACAAATTGAGCAGATTGATGACGATATAGCCGCCAACAGCAAACAAACCGACATACATAAGTTTCCGCAAATGGCGCGGTGCTTCAATGCTAGCCGGCTCTTGTTCTGGAACCGGCACGTTTGTTGAAAACATTTCTGCCATAATCTCTATCTTGTTATTAAAACCTTCTCTTCTACAAACAACTGAATATCCATACTATTGTATGCTACGCAGGACAATAAAACAAACAAAATCTCACCTTCATACAAACTTTTACACGGAACAATGGACGCTTTGAGGGGTCTTTTTTTCTATCACCAATGGGGTATACTGTACGCATGAAACCAACGAAAGAAAAAACCGAACCGAAAAAGATCGCCTTCTCCGGCATCCAGCCATCCGGCATCATCCACATCGGCAATTACCTTGGCTCTATAAAACAATGGCTCGAGGTACAGGGACACTACGATGCCATCTTTTCAGTGGTTAACCTGCACGCCATCACCATCCCCAAAAAACCCGCGGAGCTCAAAGCCCATACACTCAACGCCGCAAAAACATTTTTGGCATCAGGCGTAGATCCGGAAAAATCCACTATTTTTGTACAATCCGACGTTCCTGAACATGCGCAACTCTATTGGGCACTAGGCACCATCACTAAGCTTTCAGAGCTCTACTTGATGACACAATTTAAGGACAAGAGCCAAGGGCAAGGCAAGGAGGGCGCGCTTGCCGGCTTGCTCAATTATCCCGTCCTTATGGCCGCCGACATTCTTCTATATAACACCACCACCGTGCCCGTCGGCGAAGACCAAAGACAACACGTCGAACTGGCGCGTGAACTGGCACGACGATTTAATGAAATGTTTGGGAAAACGTTTATCGTCCCCCAGGCGCTCATACACAAAACCGGATCGCGCATCATGGGATTGGACAACCCCAACAAAAAAATGTCAAAAAGCGCCGCAAATAAAAACAACTACATCGCGCTCACTGATACCCCCGACGATATTGCCGGCAAAATAAAAAAAGCGGTCACCGACTCGGAGGGATCCATCCATTATGACATCGACCGGAAACCGGGTGTTTCCAATTTACTCACCATTCTGTCGCTGGTCACCGATACAAGCATAAAAGACCTGGAGAAATCGTACAAAGGGCAGACAACTTACGCGGGTCTTAAAACCGACCTCACACACACGCTCTCTGATTTTATTTTAGCGTTCCAAAAAAAATACGAAGGCATCTCCGATGCGGAAGCAAAACATTATTTACGCATGGGCGCCGAAAAAGCACATGCCATAGCAAACCAAAAACTTGAGGAAGTGTATGAGCGCATGGGATTATTGCTATAAAAAATAAATTTTCCTTCCAAACTAAAAACTGCCCGTGAGGGCGGTTTTTAGTTTGGATTATTTTGCCCGCCAAATTGCAAGCGACCAATATTTCCCTCTATACAAAGCACACGATGGCTCTATTACCTGGTGGCGTTATACAGCCCACTTATTTCCGATGCGGAAAGAGCGCGATTGTAGATGCGGACATCGTCGATGAGACCCGTGTATGGATTGCTGGCACCATCCGTTCGAGCACCAAAGGTTAGGTTGTTTATATTTGATCCCATATCACCGCTCTGACTAATGGAATAGACTAATGCCCCATTCTTATAAACTAACTGCTGAGTATGGTCGTAAATAAAAGTCACCATATTCCATACATTCGTATCAACGGGAATTTGAGCTCGCCACGCCCATGCCGGCATCCACGCATAACAAACCGTTGAGCCAGCGCCACAATTTCCTCCAAATCCCGCTTCATATAAATTTTCTTTATTGTATAAAATCCCAGTCACGAGAGAGCTGGCATTAAACCACGCATTAATGGTTAGATTCTGCGTTCCTGGATTAATGGTCGGATTATTGAGTACACGAATAAACTTCCCCACCCCATCAAAACTTCCACAATTCCACGCCTTACACCCAGAGGAAGTAAGGATATAGGTAGGAGTGGTTGAGGAATACATGATACCGGTATTATTGTAACCTGAAGAATCAGCCGTGGTTGTTCCTGAGGTTTCATCAAACTTCCACCATCCCACCAGTCCCGAGAGAAAGGGAGCCAGGTTCAGATTAGAGCCGACGGTATACATAGCATCAGAACCTTGGGTAAGTTGATATTTAGCTGATTCAAAGTGA
>Ga0172379_10004417_pt1 | contig 20810 bp, 16 predicted proteins | sample GrowelOW334metaG_FD_119756 | JGI IMG/M metagenome (GOLD analysis project Ga0172379, IMG submission 119756) | Groundwater microbial communities from an aquifer near a municipal landfill in Southern Ontario, Canada - Groundwater well OW334 metaG | ecosystem: Environmental > Aquatic > Deep...
AGTGAGGTTGTGGGATAGCGGCTTAAAGCGGGAAAAATCGGACAAATAAGTAGCCGGACCGCTGCCCAATAGTGGTGAGGCCTTAAGACTTTCCAGAGCAATTGCCCAACTGGTTGATTGGGATAAGAAAACCAGATTAGAATTTGGGTCGCGGAAGATGCGGTAAGAGGTCAGGCAGGAAGACAAAAATACCAGAAACAGGGCAATAACTAAAGCAAGTGTCTTATTAGACTGACCTTTTTGGCGGGCGATGAGAATACCGATAAAGGGCAGAGATAGGATGGTAAGAATCAGGGTTGTCAGCAGGTTACCGGTGGGAGTCCAAAGGGTAGTTTTGAATGCGCCTGACGGGATTATTTGACTAGCAAGACCTGAACTCCAGAAAATGCTGATCAATGATAACAGGGTAATCGATAGAATATAGGTGTGAGTTAATAAGTCCAGATCTTTTTTGGTTTTAATAAAATTAACTGCCGAAAAAAAGAATACCGCTAAAGCGATAACTGTGGCGGTTTGGCCAGGCTCCAACAAAGCGTCAATTCTGTTGGGAGTGCGAAGGTATGTAGAAATAATCCAACTCAAGATAATGAATAGAAAAGGAAGATTAAGAGGACTCCGGGTGATTCTGACTTGTTTATCGACCAGAAAGGTTGCAACCCAGGTTAGCAGAAGCAGCGAAGACATAATGAGCAGCAGAAAATGTTTATTATATTCGTAAAAATCTGACACTATCGGAAGAAAAAATAGGGGAATAGCCAATACTGAAGCTAATATCAAGTACAAGCCGACTTTATGTAATACTGATGATTTCATAGGTATGGTATTAATATCGTATAATGAATGAACAATGTCAACGACATAAATACGCAGGGTCTGACCTGTTGCGCTAAGGTCTGACCCATGATAGTCTAAATTATGCCGAGCAAAAACAGAATCAAAGTTTATAAATCCGGGGGGATATACCATATATATAACAGAGGTATAGAAGGGAGGGAAATTTTTACGGATGAGAAGGACTATGTGATGTTTCTAAAAATATTGGAGAATTATTCCTCTGTTAAGAAAGCAACTGAAGATACTATATATAAGAGAGAACGACCATATTTAAGTAAACGCCGATCAGAAATGAAATTAAACGAAGAAATTGAAATATTGTCTTATTGCCTAATGCCTGATCATTACCATCTATTGGTATGGCAGAAGCATGAAGACGGGATTACTAAATTACTGAGAAGAGTTGTAACGAGCTATGTGATGTATTTTAACCAAAGATTTAAAAGAAGCGGGTCGCTTTTTGAAAATGTATATAGAGCGGTATTGGTGGAGGATGAACAGCAAATATTGGAACTCTCAAAATATATTCATGTAAATCCTGTTTCTAGGCAAGTACGACGTTTCGGATTAGTGGAGACTAATTCCGGAATTGCACCCGAGTACTATATGTACTCTAGTTATAAAAACTACCTTTCCGGGGATGATGGTCCGATTATTAAAACAGGAAAAATAAAGAATTTGGTCAAAAGCGGCAGTTATAAAGATTTTATGGATTTACCAAAACCTAACTGGGAAATTATTTTAGGGGGATTGTTGCTGGAGTAGTGGCAATTAGAACCGTAGAGTGATAGCAAAATAGGTAATGATAAAAGTGATAAGAAATGATATGGCAATAATAGGGACGGCAAATTGAAGACGGATTTTTTGATGAGATATCGGAATGGGGGAAGCGGGTGTCATTTTAGGGACATGTGTTGTTTGGACTGGATGGGGTGAGGATGGCAATTCGCTATTAAAATCCGGAAGAAAGTTGACTAATGACGGTGGCGGCGTGAAAATTGATGGTTCAAGTGCTGTTTCCCGATTTACTTGATTTTGGGTATTTCGGTCGTTTGAGTAAACCGGGGGCGTGTCACTAATAATTGTGGTGTCGGAGTTTACGGATGTAGGAGTTATGTTCGGCAGAGACCAGGGTTTGGGACTTACCTCGTGAAAAGATTCAGCAGGAGAATAATTGATTGGAGATTGGTCGTAAGTTATCGGTGGAGGTGGTGGTGGAGGTGGCGGGGGGGAAGGGGGTATGTTTGGCGGAGTGATACTAATGGTGGAACAATATTCGATAAATTTTTTGAGAGATGAAGTTCGACGCTTGGCGGTAGTGGGTGGATTGTTTTGAGACAAATATTCGTCATACCTTAATAGGGTATTTTCGGAAAGAAGGTTGGGAATTGTTTGTGAAGACAGCGGCTGGTTTAAATTATTGGCGGCAAAATTAAAAAAGACACGTAGATCCGATAAATAATTTTTGATGGTATTTGGAGATGCAGTCTGCAACGAAATATACTTTTTGAACTGATCAAGGTAAAACTGTGAATTATCCATATGTAATTGTTATGTATATGTGTATATTAGCTTTGTTACACAAGAAGATTATATTTTATTGATTTATTATTACAAGTAGTGAAAAGATATAATGAAAATATGTAATTGTTGAATATAAATACGTCTAAATATCGGAATTATTTCGTATTTCTAATCTTTACTAGAGGTTTGTATGATAACCGAAATAGCAATTCTACAGATTATAGTGCTAAAAAATCAAATATATATATAATCGCGAAAGAACAGGGTATTTATAATAATATTGCAATTAATTTATTTCCCCATAATTAAAAAATATTGTTTTATAGGCTTATGAAGTGAATAAATTTGTTTAATATGCAGCACATAAATTATGGTGTATATTCCAAATAATTTTACGGTAGTCTGAATATTGAGTTATAATTTGTGATATGAATGCAAATTCGGATAATTTCGATCCGGTTAAGTATGAAGGGCGATGGATAAAGCATTGGTTGGAAAAGAATATATATGTGTCGATTACTAACGATACAAAGAAAAAATCCTATATTTTGATTGAGTTTCCTTATCCTTCAGGCGAAGGTTTGCATGTGGGACATGCCCGGTCGTACTCGTGTTTGGACAGTGTGGCCAGACTCCGAAGAATGAAAGGTTTTAACGTAATGTTTCCCTTTGGGTGGGATGGATTTGGGCTTCCCGCGGAAAATTATGCTATCAAAACGGGTATTCAACCGATTATTACCACTAAAAAGGTAATTTCCAGGGCAAAAGAGCAAGTTTTGTCCTGGGGTTTATCGTTTGATTGGGATAGGGAAGTAAATACAACTGATCCAAACTATTACAAATGGACTCAATGGATATTTGTACAGATGTTTAAGAAGGGTTTGGCATATAAAAAGGAGATTGCAGTCAACTGGTGCCCTTCGTGCAAAATCAATTTAGCTAATGAGGAAGTATTGGATGGGAAATGTGAGAGATGCGGAACGGAGACAGAGAGAAGAAATCAATCTCAATGGTTATTAGGAATTACTAAATATGCAGACAGGCTACTGGATGATTTGAAAACAGTGAATTTCAGGCATGATATTGCAACTCAACAGATTAATTGGATTGGGAAAAAAACCGGTGCGAAAGTTAAATTTTCCAATCTGGAAGTTTTTACTACCCGACTGGATACGATATTCGGGGTGACCTTTTTAGCAGCTTCTCCTGAAGCAATGAAAGGATTGCTGGATAAAGTACCTGAAAAAAATCGGGATAATGTAGCAAACTATGTCAAAGGGGCATTAAATAGGAGCGAAAGGGATCGGAAGCAGAAAATTGAAAAAACCGGAGTGGATACCGGAATTTGGGTAGTAAATCCAGCTAATAATGAAAAAGTGCCACTGTGGGTGGCTGAATATGTATTAAGCGATGTAGGAACCGGGGTGGTGATGGGAGTTCCGGCTCATGATGAGCGTGATTTTGAATTTGCACAAAAAAACGGATTAAAAATAGTCCAGGTAGTAGGCGGGGAAACGAAAAAGTTAATTAATTCTGGAAAATATGATGGGATGGGGATGGAGGAGGCTACGGAAAATATGGTAAAAGATGGGATTGGAGAGAGAGATGTACATTTTCACCTAAGGGATTGGGTATTTAGCCGTCAGCACTATTGGGGTGAGCCAATTCCAATGATTAATTGCCCCAAAGACGGGTGGGTTCCCGTACCTGAAGATGAATTACCGGTGACTCTACCGGAGGTAGAAAAATATCAGCCGACGGATACAGGAGAATCACCATTAGCGCATGTGGACTCTTTTATTAATACTACGTGTCCCAAATGCGGCGGTTTGGCAAAAAGAGAGACAGACACAATGCCAAACTGGGCTGGCTCTTCATGGTACTATTTGAGATACTGTGATCCACATAATAGTATTGGATTGGCAGATAAACAGGCATTGAAGTATTGGTTACCAGTAGATTGGTACAATGGCGGCATGGAGCATACCACGCTGCATTTATTGTACAGTAGGTTTTGGCATAAATTTCTATACGATGTGGGAGTAGTTCCCACTATTGAGCCTTATGCTAAAAGAACCAGCCATGGAGTGGTATTGGGGGTTGATGGCAGGAAAATGAGTAAATCCAAAGGTAATGTGATAAATCCGGATGAAGTGGTAAGTAAATTCGGGGCAGACACTTTGAGGCTGTACGAGATGTTTATCGGGCCTTTTGATCAGACGGTCAGTTGGAGCTGGGAAGGGGTGGAGGGGGTTTATCGGTTCCTTAAAAGGGTATGGAGATTAGCTTTGACTTGTACCAGCGACGGAGGAACAGAAATTGAATCTGCTAAAAGATTGGCACGGTTAACCAAAAAAATTGAAGATGATTTGGAATCGATGAAATTTAACACGGCAGTAGCTTCGATGATGGAATTTGTAAACTGGTGGAGCGAAAATCCGAATAAGATTACAATAGAAGGGGTTGGTAAATTTTTAAGAATTTTAGCCGTGATGGCACCATTTATAGCAGAAGAATTGTATCAGCGCTTAGGCTTGTTAACTGCCAGTTTAGATTCAATTCATCAGACATCCTGGCCGGAATATAGTGAAGATGATTTAGTTGACGAGGTGGTAATGGTAATTGTCCAGGTGAATGGCAAAATCAGAGCAAAAATGATTGAGTCTAAGTCCAAGTCTAAGGAGGATTTGGAAAAATCGGCGTTAGAGAACGAAAACGTGAGGAGGTTTGTTGAGGGTGATTATAAGGTTCTTTACGTTCCGGGTAAGGTTATTAATTTTATAACAGAATGAAGGAATGGCTGGAAAAAAAGAAATGGGCGATGGCGATAGGCTTGGTAGGTTTGATATTTATAGGAATAGGAGTGTTTGTACAGAAATCCGGCGGGTTGGATAAGGAAGTAAAGGTGATAGTTGAACAAAATAATCAGGTGGAAACTATTTGGGTAGATGTGGCCGGAGCGATTAAAAATCCCGGGGTGTATAAATTACCCAAAGGAGCAAGGATTATAAGTGTAATTGAGGCTAGTGGGGGGATTACATCTGATGCGGATGCCGAATGGATAAACAAAAATGTAAATAAAGCAGAGGTGGTGTCTGACGGATATAAATTATACATTCCGGGAAAAATTGCGAAAGCTGATTCGACAGAAGAATTTGGTGTAACAGGTGTAATAAGTATAAATTCAGCTTCAATTACACAATTGGATGAATTGCCTGGGATAGGACCGGCGACTGCAACAAAAATTATATCCGGGCGGCCTTATATTAAACTTGAGGATTTAGTTGACAGGAAAATAATCGGAGTGAACGTTTGGACTCAGATAAAAGATAAAGTAAGTCTTTGGTAAAATGCGATACTGGATTGTTATTATTTTGATAATTGTAATGATCAGAGTGGGGTATTGGAAACTTAAGCCAAATGTTAGCAGCCACAGGGAAGTAGCGATAGGAAATTCGATATGGGATAAATCCCTATATAAAGCCAGAATATATTTTCAATCAAAATTGTTCCATTGGCTTCCGGGCGACAGTGGAAATTTAGCTTCGGGAATATTATTGGGAGGGGATGATTCACTCTCATATGGGGCCAAATTAGCTTTCCGAAGGACCGGTTTGAGCCATGTGTTGGCTGCTTCCGGGTATAACGTAGTAGTAATTACCGGATTTGTAATGGGTTTGGGGAACAGAATATTCGGCAAAAAACGTGGATTAATGTTTGGTATGGTATGTACTATTTTGTATATGTATTTGGCAGGGATGAGTATACCTGTGATCCGGGCGGGTTTGATGGCCGTTTGGGGTTTTACAGGGCTATATTTGGGACGAAAATCCGATGGCTGGTGGAGCTTGTTTATGATCTCGGTAATTATGCTATTGTTCAGACCGGAGTGGTTTTTTGAAATCAGCTGGCAGTTGTCGGTGGCGGCGACAATTGCCGTGTTGCTGGTAGGAAAAGACAATGGCGTATGGGACGATTTGAGAATAAGCGTTTCAGCTTGGGTAATAACATTACCTTTGATTTTGTATTATTTCGGACAAATGAGCCTAATTGCACCGATAGCCAATTTATTGGTGTTGTGGGTGGTACCGACAGCGATGGAAATCAGCGGGTTAGCCTTGATTGCTGGTTTGGTTTGGGATCAAGCAGGTCAGGCAGTGGCATTGATTTCCTGGCCGCTTCTAAGTTATATGTTATTTTTGGTAAAATTAATTTCCGGATGGGAATATTCGAGCCTTGAGGTGGGGCGGGTAAATATCGGATTCGTGGCAATATATTATCTGGTAATAGGTCTTTGGGTAGTGAGGAGCAATAGAACATGGGAATAATTAAATGGTTGCTACTGGCTGCAGTAACGGTTTGGGCTGCCATACTGTCCATACCTGACAACAAAATTCATGTAGTTTTTTGTGATGTGGGGCAGGGGGACGCAATCTTGGTAAGCAGGAGAACGGATCAGTTGCTGATAGACGGGGGTCCTTCAAGAAAAGTACTGGATTGCCTTTCGGCGCATATGCCGTTTTACGATCGGAGAATAGAGGCGGTGGTTTTGACACATCGGAATTCGGATCATAGCAATGGACTGAAATACGTAGCAGAAAGATATAATACGTTACAATTTGAACCGGCTTTGAGACAAGGGCAAATACTCAAAGTGGGGGAAATAAAATATCAGGTTCTATGGCCGGATGAAAAAATATTAGGGGCAAACACTATCGGAGCTGAAAATGATGAAGGAATTGTGGGAAGAATCAGCTTTGGAAATTTTGATGTGTTATTAACTGCCGATGCAGCTTCGGCTAATTATGAAAATCCCGGGAGTGATATTGAAATTATCAAAGTACCACACCATGGAAGCAAGTACGGATTGGATCCAAAATGGTGGGCAAAATTAAAACCTGATATCGCAGTTATTTCTGTAGGTAAAAACAATTATGGTCATCCGACTCCGGAATTGTTGAATTCCCTGCGGGATTTGGAAATAAAGATTATGAGAACGGATAAAGATGGAGATATCGAAATAGTCAGTGACGGAAAACACTTCGAGGTAAAATAAGAGTATGAGGATAGGAATTGATGCCAGCAGAGCCTTTGTAAATGAACCCACAGGTACGGAGAGATATTCGTACGAGTTGATAACCAGGATGCTGGGGTTGCCGGAAGCAAAAGAGCATGAGTGGATACTATATCTTAAAAATGCTCAAATTCTAAATCCCAAGATTCAAATAAATCTCAAATCTGAATACAAAAATGTTCAAATTGTAAGAATATCATTCAAGTATCTCTGGACTCAGGTGGGATTGGCTTGTAGAACCTGGGTGGATAAACTGGACGTATTGTGGGTGCCGGCACATACCCTGCCAGTTTTACGAAAACCAGGTATAAAAACAATAGTGACAATCCATGGAATCGAATATGAATGGCTTCCGGCTTATGAAAACTTACTTCAAAGGTGGTATCTGCCGCTCAGTACCAAGTACGCAGTCTTAAGTGCCAATAAAATTATTGCCGTATCTGAGTTTACAAAAAAACAGCTTATAGAACGGTTGGGAGGGGATAAAAAGAAAATTAAAGTGGTATATGAGGGATATACTCCCCAAAGCCCAACTTCCAATTTCCAAATTCTAAATAATTACAAAATTAAAGCAAAACAATATCTATTGTTTGTGGGGACTATTCAGCCACGAAAGAATCTGGAAAGGCTGGTGGAAGCGTTTTCAGTACTTAGTGCTAAGTATTCAGGACTTAGTTTGGTGATAGCGGGAAAGTTGGGATGGTTGTATGGCGGAGTTTTGGATGCAATTAAGAAATATAAATTGGAGGACAAGATGATAATCACAGGTTATGTAGAAGACGAAGTTCGGCAAGTGCTATTAAATCAAGCATTGGTTTATGTGCAACCCAGCATTACTGAGGGTTTTGGCTTACCAGTTTTGGAAGCGATGGCCATGGGAGTGCCGGTAGTAAGTTCGAATGGTGGAGCGTTAAAGGAAGTAGTAGGGGATGCCGGGGTGCTGTTTGATCCGTTTGACGTAGGGCAGATGGCTAATAGCATAGAGTCCATGGTTCAAAGCGAACAAACCCGGGAAAAATTTATTAATAAAGGGAGATTAAGAATTAAAGATTTCAGCTGGGAAAAAGCAGCTAAAAAAACATATGATCTTATAGTGGGGAAACAATAACTTATAGTTTAGCTTTGGGGATAAAATGTGTATAACTAGACTGATTTAGCCATACTAGCTTGTAGTATATTGTGTGGATAAATGAGGTGGGTTCCGGATTTGTGGTATGATTAAAAAGACATGGCTAAACTGGGTATAAAGGATGGAAAAACCTTTACTATTTTGGGAATGGGGATCTCTAGCACTACCCGAGAACAACTGCTAAAAGAAATCAGATCAAATATAGATAAAAAGGTCTTTACTAAGCCGTTATTTATCATAACAGCTTATTCGGAAAACTTAATGGAATGCGGCCGTGACGGAGAATTGAAAGACGCTTTTCGTAAAGCTGACTGGGTGGTAGCGGACGGGACAAGTATTTTGGCGGCCAAGGAGTATTTGAGGTTGAGAACCGGAAACTATCTGGGGGATGTGATAACCGGATTTGAAACAGGATGGAAAGTGTTAAAAGGAGAATTTAACGAGCAGAAGATTGTGGGGGTAAAGCTGACAGAAAAAATACTGGAACTAAGTTTGGTGCATGGGATAAAAGTGTTTCTACTCGGAGGGAAGGATGGTGCTGTCGAAACTTTGAGAAAAAAATATGGCAGAGCACTAGGATTTTTTGAACCGGAGATGGGGATCAATTTAGATGACCCAAAAATAAATAAGCAATTGTTGCTAAGGATCAATAAATTTGAACCGGATGTTCTTTTGGTTGGGTTGGGGAGATTTCGGCAGGAAAAATGGATCAGCAAAAATTTGAACCAACTCAGAACTAAGATAGTAATTGGAGTAGGAAGCAGCTTTGATGAATTAGCCAGGGTGGCAGAGTGGTCAAGTCCCATTCCCGGTTGGGTGGAAAAATTAAGTTTGAAGTGGCTGTGGCGGGGTATAAGGGATCCCAGGAACCTTAGGAGAGCCTGGAATGCGTTCCCGGTGTTTGCATGGAAGGTATACAGAAGCCCTAAATGATTTTAATATGTTTATGGGAGCCAGAGGAAAGAACCTGACCTGAATGTACTTCTTGTTTATAGTCTGATACCCTTTGACCATCTAATTTGACACCACCTTGGTCGATCAGGCGACGGGCGTCGGAATTAGATTTAGCCAGTTTTGTTTCGACAAGCACATCAATAATATTTGAATTGTGATTCGTGATTGTCATCGTGGGAACATACTGGGGTATTTGTTGTTGCTGGACCGAGGTTACAAAAAAATCTTGTGCGGATATTGCGCGATTATGATCATAAAGCTCGGTGACTATGGTCAGAGCAAGTTCTTTTTTAAGATTCATAGGATTTTCTCCAGAATTGAGACGGGATTTGAGTTTTTCGATTTCGGGTGTGGAAATATTGGTAGCGAGGGTAAAATACTGAATAATCAAATCATCTTTCAAGCGCATGACCTTGCCGTACATGTCATTGGGTTCGTCCGTTAGCCAGATGGCATTTCCCCAGCTTTTGCTCATCTTGCGCCCGTCGGTACCTTCAAGAAATCCGGTAGATAAGACAAAGGACTCTTTGTGACGGAGATCCTTTTGGAGGGTTCGGCCTGCCTGCATATTAAACGTTTGATCGGTTCCTCCCAATTGTAAGTCGGTGTCCATATACCAGGAGTCATATCCCTGCATAACCGGATAGAGAACCTCCGGCAGGGAAACTGAGCGACCGTCATCCAATCGCTTGCGGATCAGTTCGCGGGAGATGAAATCATTGAGAGTAAAGTGGCGGGTGAGTTTGACTACGTCCTCGAAAGTCAAATTTTTCAACCACTCGGAATTGTGGACGACCTTGACTCGGGAGAAGTCCAGGATTTTGGAGGCTTGGGTTTTGTAGGTTTGGAAATTGGCTTCGATTTGCTCGTAGGTCAAAACAGGTCGTTCGGTATCCTTGTCTGAGGTGTCACCTATAAGCGCAGTGAAATCGCCGATGAGGAATGTGACATGATGCCCGAGGTCAACCAGGGTTTGAAGCTTGCGCAGAGGGAAGGCATGACCGAGGTGGATATTAACTGAGGTAGGATCTATTCCCAGATAGATATTCAGTTTCGTATCAGAATGGAGGATTTTTTCTAATTCTGATTTGCCGGGAATAATATTGGCTACACCACGGGTGAGAAATTCATCTATTTGGTCGGAGCTTTTTTTCTCAACATGCTGATGGTTGAATGCAATTTGATTAAAAGCCGAAGTTAACAGCCCGGTAAACTGGATTTGACCACCAAACTTTTTGACTAATTTTTCGGCCAAGGTTTGAGTAGTGTTAAGGGTAGATTCGGGTAATTGGGGAGGAAGTGCATCTACAAAGATTATGATGTTTTTTGTGGCCGATGTAACTTTGGTAGTATCGGACAATCTCCAAGTCCAGTTCCGGGTCATTATAGTATGACCAAAAGTGTAGACTAAAGGGTCGGTTATTGTTTCCCGGGACTTCTGGTTCAAGGATTGGTATGAATCATTTTCTTGTCCGGGGCGAATTTCAATATCGCGGGTAATATGATCCAAGTCGTGGATACCGATGGGTAAGCCGGTTTCCAGGGAGAAGATATTAGCCAGGTCAACAATGGGATTAACCCGGGGTAGCTGTTTTTTTTGACTGAACCGGGAGTGGAGATTAGCATTAGCTTGGGGAAACTGCTTGGGATTGATGCCCATCAGGGCAGCTGCTTTTTCCCATGCAGCTATCTGGAGCTGAGCTGACGGCTGAATTTCGGGTTTTGACTTGATGATCCCAGAGTTTGTAAGATCGGAAATTACAGCCACTCCGATGTGGTATCCAGGTAAACGATGGGATATATCCAAAGCAATCGAGACATTCATATAGAGTCAATCTTACCAAGTATTAATAAAGTTTTCGAGAACGGATTGATACAGAGGTAAGGAGCTGGCGTCGACATACTCGTTTTCCTGGTGCAGGTTTTTACCCAGAGGGCCGAAGACGACTGACGAAATCCGCTTTGCGGTGCAATGACGAGCGTCCGAACTGCCGTGCTCGAAGATTAATTCCGGCTTGATTCCGAATTGGGAAAGGCACTTTTTCAGGACAGTTATTTTGGGGTGTTTGGGATCAGTGTAAATAGGAGATTCAGTTTTGAGAGCTACTATTTGAGTTTGGGGGAAGTGCTGTGTTAGAAGACGGAGGATTGATTTCGGTTGGTCATCGGGGTGGTAACGGACGTCCAGCAATAACTCGCAGCGGTCTGGAATTTGGTTAATAGCAGTGCCCCCCTTGATTTGAGAAAAATTGTAGGTTGTTTTAGTTGTTTCTTTTTTGGGTGAGGAATTGATACTGAAAAAAGCGGTCAGATTCCTAGCTTGTGCTTCGATGGCATTTTTACCATTCCAAGGACGAGAACCGTGAGCGGATTTACCGGAAGCAGTAATTTGGATTTGCATGATACCTTTGGCCTGATTTTCAATCTTGAGACCTGTTGGTTCCCCAAATATCCCGAATTCTAGGTTTGGCGATTGGCTAATGAACTCTTTGGTTGATCCACCGCCGATTTCCTCGTCGGAAACCAGGGAGAAAAGTATATTTTTAGAGGCGGATAGTTTGATGATTTCTGGATTGAGGTTGAGCATGACAGCAACAGCGGATTTGGTGTCCGCACTGCCCCTGCCATAGATAAACTTACCTTTGGTAATTGGTGAAAAGATTCTGTCCGGACCGGGAACAACATCGATATGGGAATTGACCATGAAACGAGCCCTATCGGGGAGGCAACCCCAATGGAGTAATGGGCGGCCGGAAATATTCACCAGCCGGGACTTGATTCCCAGGTGTGAAAGATGTTCTTGGCACCATTTGAGGGCAAGGGAATTCGTCTGGACGTCTGATGTAACGGACTTAAATTTGATCAGCCGAGTGAGTAAGGGTATGACTGTAGGTGCTGTCATAAGTTTATTTTGAAGCGAAGCTTCGGGTAGCCCGGTCAATGCGGATAACGGCCATTTTTTCGGCTTGGGGTAGCAGGCCGTCAACTAAATTGATGGGGGCGTGTAGAGTGCCTCGTTTCAGACGTCCGAAAAGCAGGACCGGATGGCCGTTTGGCCCGAGGGTACGGTCAATACCCAGGGGTACAAATTCCAGATTGAGGCATTCAGTGATGGCGGGAGTGTTGGCTGGGGTACTTTCTACCGGAAGCAGAGTGAAATTGCGAGTTTGTTCGGAAGCGGCGACTACAGTTTCCAGACGCGAATGGGCTTGGGGGTTAGGGACGGCAATACCAAAAGGGACGTTGTTTATCGTGTCCCAGCCGGGAAGGGGGCGGTGATTGGATGATTCCTGAATCCGTGAATGGGGGTGGAAGCGGTTTGCAGCGAGAGCAATGGCTGTGGAAGCGATAAAATTAAGACTGTTTTTATGCGGAGGTAAGGCGATTGGTTCAGATAGAGTATCGATGCTTTGGGAAGAGCTGAAGAGGAATGATTCCTGCCTATTGGGGGCGCCGTGATTAAATGCCGGAACGAGGGCATGAGGTTTCAGTTCCAGGTGGTCCAAACAGATTTTTTGGGTGGCTTCACCTGAAGGGACTCCAAGAAACTCATTTGAAACTCTGACCTCAGCTACTAAAGGAGCATCGGAGTGAGAAAGGTGGTCATGGGCGGCTAGCAGCATTAGTAGCCCACCCACCCCGCCATTTTCCATTGACACTGCCCGACCAATTTCAACAGCCCCATCGGATTGACGAACCTGGGCAGCTGAAGCAACCGGTTGGCCTTTCCGAGTAGCAAACCAGACCCGGCAAGCACCAGAAGCAATATCTGATTCCAGCTGTTCGATCCGTTTAGTGATGCCGTGTTCGACATACATTCTAGCTAGGAGTGAAGCTAACCAGTCTGCCTGGGTACGGGGATCGATCCCGGATTCCGGAGTGACAATGTTGATACCAGGAGCCAGTATGGCTTGTTTTTGCTTAATTATTGATTGAATATGGTCAATGGACATAGACTATCAGGAGGATGTGTTAATTTGGGACCAGATAATATCAATTTGCTTTTCAAGCAAGGAATTTCCTTCTCTGGTATGCGGGTTTTCGAGAGTGAAATGCGGCATGGTAGGAGCTTCGAATTGGGCGGTAAGGCGTTCGAATGTGTCTGGACTGATCATGTGCCCCTCTTTGGAACGGGCTGTAACCTTATCTTTTAATTGGGAATGAGAAATTTGCGGCTTAACCAGCACCCAACTGGCTTGACCCTTAAACTGCCGGTCAAACAAATCCCGCATCCATTGACGGGTCATGGCGATGGGGACAAGAATGCCGGTTTGAGTATGACTTTCCAGATTCCCGATTTTTCCGGCAATTCTTTCAAGAAATACCTGCCGATGCTTATCGTTCCATTCACCGGTGGAAATGAGCTGTTTTTCTTCGGGGGTGTAGTCGGTATCTCCATCATATAATTCCAGGCCGCAACGGGCGGCAAAGAGATTGCCCACAAAGGATTTGCCTACTCCAGGAGGCCCGAAAAGGATGAGTATCATATTAATAATATATAAATAAATAAAAAATCCGCCGGTCGGGGCGGGACAACAATATTCCAATAAAAAATCCCCGGTCGGGGATAGCATCTATTGGATAATCGAATGCTCCGTTACCGACACATTCTTGAAGCTGTATCGGGCTTCGCCCGTGTTCGATTTTGTCGAACCCGCTCTGCAGGGTAATTCGATTTTGAAGCTAGCGTCCTGCTTTCAGCAACCGCAGGATCTCTAGTGTCAACGCTTCAATTTCTACTTCACTGCTTCACAGCGTTTGAATTTGGCTAATTTTAGATTCCAATAGCCGTTTTGTCAAATCGATCTGAGATTTGCTGATTTGATGAAGCTGACTTCTGAGCTTGCCGGAAGGGGCGTAAAGCGGCTGAGGAAGTTGATTTGTCATACTAACCGGTTCACCCAAGAAAGACCCGAATTGATTTAGGAGCGAGATCCGGGCTGATCCGGAATCGCGAAGCGCGTTTATGACGTTAACAACTTCGTGGACAGGTCCGAAGCGGGTTCTTTCGACACCCATTCGAACACGATTGGAATATTGTTTGACCAAGTTGAGAATGTCCGAATTTGAATGAGAAACTAAATGTTGGCCATGGATCTTTGCCAGTTGTAAATCATCCCCATGGGGACCGACAACTTCGATATTTTTTGTACCCGAATCAATCGTGAGCAGACGGCTATAATCTAAACCCAAGCCAATTCCATAGATTTGGTGAGAAAGTAATCCATCCCAGGAAAATTGGTGAGTGGAATTGATCTGGGTAGCTTGATATAAGAAGGCAGACATAAGGTCCACAGGATTAGTAACGACAAGTAAACGACCTCGAAATTGAGATGTGCGGAGACTCCGGCTGAGATGCCAAAAGGCTTCAGCGTGGGCACTGAGCCGATGCATTCGTTCCTCCACATTTGCATGGGCAGGGGAATCTTTGACTCTCAAACAGATGACAACGATATCGGATTTTTGCATGATTGATATCGCTTCTGCGTAGGCATTTATTTCCATATGAGGTTTGGCGCTTTTCAAATCCAAAACTACAGCGTTTAATTTTGCCGTGTTGGGTGAATATAGATGCAGTTGATTTAGCCATGGTTGGCCTAGCAGTAAATTAGCCAAATCCTGGCCGATGATCCCTAGGCCGATGATCCCGACCGATGATAAGGATGGCACAGAATCCATCTCGTAAATCGAACTACACCAACGCTGAGGGTTTTTCCGATTACCCAAAACCATATGCATATTCAGGATTTGTCCAAAGACTGTAGAATTGGTGAATTTTTTCAGAAACTCAGATTTTAGAGGAGCCAGCGTCTGATTGTAACATCTTGATGCCAACGTCTGATTGAAGCGGAAACAGTCACGGGGGTCAGAGGGGGAGAGGAAGATAAAATTGGTGACGGGAATCGGTTGTTTGCCTTGGTTTGAATGACTGAAATTTAGATCCCCAGCAAAAATTTGACCTTTTTTTGCATAAACCACAAGAAAATCATTAGCCATAATCTGGTAACCTACAGCAGACAGTTGGTCAGCTAGGGTGGATTTACCGGAACCGCTGGGTCCGCAAATGACTATGCCTAGACCGTTTTTGTGAAATAAACAGGCATGAAACGGGACAAGGTGGGGTGGCAGCTGGGAGCAGATAGACAAACGGAACTGCTTTTTTTCCTGGGGTGAAATAGAGGAGGCAGAACCTGCGAATGTGAACTTTTCGGGCAATCCGGGAATGGTAAAAGTGATTTTCATAGATATGATTATATTCCAGATTAGGAAAAAGTCCTATAATGCTTGACAAATAAATGAGTGTAAGATATTATTGCCGTCACATAGCCATATATGAATTGTAAATATTCCTATATTTATCAACAAGGATTTATTTAACGCGCGAAAGCGCGTTTTTTTATGACTATTTCACGAATTGAGATACCATTTATAGCCCGTACTAATGGGTTACCTAAAGAGTCACAGTATTTTGTGAATCCCACAGATCCGGAAGGTACTCTCGGATTAGCAGAATTAGGAGCACGAGTGATTCGGACTATGGGAAAGATTTACAGTTATAAGGGGAATTGGGAGAGATTGAAAGACGAAGATCCCAAAACTTATAGTTGGCTGAAAACCACCATGGGCGGAGAAGGTAGAGATAGATTGGAGAGCTTAATGGGGGAATTATTAGGTCATGAGTTCAACACTAGAAGATTTGACGAATTATTTATGGGCCAACTTCATCCTCAAGGTAGCGAAGCTGGATTTTTGGGGGCTATGGTTGGGGTATATATGAATACGAATACAATTGTGAAGGAAGTATCCATATCGGAACATGCAATGGAGTGGGACGTATTGGATTGGTATTCCAGTTTGTTTGGATATGATCGAGAAAGTTATAGTGGAAACATTGTAGAAGGCGGAACATCAGCTAATTTGGCGGCGTTATGGGTGGCGAGAGAAAGAAAAGTCATGTCACTAAGGAAGCAGGGAAAATACAAGAGGGGCCAGGATATGGTAATAATCGCGGGAGGAATGAAACATTATTCGATAGATAAATCGGCTAGACTATTGGGTGATAACATATTGTTTTCACCCTCAGGTACTGATGATTTTAAAACTTCTATCAGAGATACCGAACGAATTTTACAGATTTGCCAAACTAAAAATTTACCGGTGGCAGCAATCGTGGGTTTGGCGGGAGAAACAGAAACAGGTTTGGTGGATGACTTGGAAGGTTTGGCTGACTTGGCGGTGAAGTATGACACACATTTCCATGTAGATGCGGCATACGGAGGACCTTTTATATTATCTAAGGCAAAAGATTTGTTCAGCGGAATAGATCGGGCTGATTCAATCACTGTCGATCCACATAAGTTCGGATATGTTCCATACAATTGCGCCATGGTTCTATTTAAGGACAAGGAATACCATGCACTGATACAAAACAAAGCCAGATATTTGCAGAAAGAGGAGAATAAGGGGGTGCTGGGACCTCGGGAGGAAAGGAATTTTGGTTTAGCTGCCAGAGTGGAAGGATCAATGGGTTCTGGGGGAGTAATATCCGCATGGGCATCGATGAAGCTATTTGGATCAGAGGGATATGCGAAGCTGCTTAATCACGGGATCGATTTGGCAAATTATGCGTGGAAATTGACAAATCAGGCTGATCATATAAGACCTTTACATAAACCTGAACTTAATGGCTTGCTCATAGGGGTTAATGCTGGAACTTTGGATCCTAAGCGTAGAACAGATTTGGTTTGTATAACTCGGGAAAGGCTGTTTGAGGAGACTGGGATTTATATTGCCGACACAGGGAAATTGGATTGCGGGGGAGGATGCTATAGGACAGTATTCCCCCATCCGTTTACTAATGAAAAACATATTGAGATGATGGTTAGAAATTTGGATAGAATAGTGGCGGAAGAGTTGATTAAAAAATGAAATTACCTGAACACGATTTGGATTATTTGCGATTTACGGGTGTAGAACCTACGGACGTTGATGTTATTCTTTCACGGGGGGTGATGGGGGTGATTCCGGAAAAGGAAGGAGAAAGGCAAAAATTTAAAAGGAGATTGGAAGAAGGGGTAGTCAGTGTCTATTTGGGAATTGATCCCACGGGGGATAAGCTGCATTTGGGTCATGCGGTTCCCTTGCGAAAACTTCGGCAATTTCAGAACTTGGGACATAAGGCAATCCTATTGGGAGGTGGATTTACAGCAACTATCGGTGATCCGAAGGGGGCGGAAACCAGAAAGATGCTAACGCCAGAACAGGTGACAGAAAATATGAAAGATTATGGCAGCCAAGCAGGAAAAATATTGGATATGAGGCCGGAAGCCGAAAACTCGGTAACGATAAAAAATAATTATGATTGGCTAGCAGGGATAACGCTAGCGAAGTGGGTAGAAATTGCTTCGAACGTGACAGTGCAGCAAATATTGTCACATAAAACTTATAGAGATAGAATCGAGGGGGGTAATCCTTTGGCGTATCATGAGACTTTTTATCCACTTATGCAGGGGTGGGATGCGGTAGCAATGGGAGTGGATGCGCAGATTGGAGGTAAAGACCAGACGTTTAATATTTACATGGGAATAACTTTGGCCCAAAGGTATTTAGATAAGCCAACCTGGGGGGTATTGACCAGACTGATTGAAGATCCGCAAACAGGTAAAAAAATGGGAAAAACTGAGGGAAATATTGTCGCCTTGGTTGATTCGTCTGAAGTTAAATATGAAGCATTGCGGACATGGCCGGATAGCACCATACCCCTAGGTTTTGAACTTTTGACCAATGTGCCGATGGAAAAAGTGGCAGCGGCAATGCGGGCGGTAAGCGAAGGCAAGGTTCATCCCAATGACTTGAGGGCGGCGCTGGCCTACCGGGTGGTAGCCGAACTGGATGGTGAGGAAGCGGCACAATTTGCGGAGCAAGAGTATGAAAGAGTGTACTATCAGGGGCAATTACCAAGAAATATTCGGGAAGTGCAGACAACAAATGATACTAGTTTGGTAAAAATATTGGTGGATTCAGGATTAGCTTTTACTGAAGCTGAGGCCAGGCAGAAGATTGCCAGCGGAGCGGTATTTGCAGACGGAAAGCCGATAAAGGCCAAATGGGTACCAGAAGATAATATTTTGTTACAGGTAGGAAAGAAAACAATAGCGAAAGTTCGCAGATTGTTGATCGTTTAGAGAACGACCATCAGGGTGTATGCCAGAAGGAACAAACAGGTAGCCAGAAGAAACATCATGACTAAACGTGTGTGATACTCATCCATGAAGGGGGCAGACTTCTTGGCCATTACATCTAATTTAATGAGTTTTTGGGGTGAATGCAAGGGGGAAAATCTGGTAGAATTTGGATATGAGGATGAGCAGGAGTTTTCCGAAAACGAAAAGAGAAGCCCCGAAAGATGCGGCAACAGTAAATCACCAGCTGCTGGTAAGGGGAGGATTTGTAGATCAGCTGATGACCGGATCCTGGACACTTTTACCGTTGGGATGGAGAGTGATAACAAAAATTCAAAACGTGATAAGGGAAGAATTAGACAATATAGGTTGCCAGGAAATGCTGATGCCCCTGATGCACCCCAAAGATATCTGGAATGAGACCGGCAGATGGGACAGTGCCAGGGAAGTGATGTACCAACTGAAAGACAGCAGGGACCACGAGTTTGCTTTGTCTTTTACCCATGAGGAGATTGTGATGGATATTCTGAGAAAGCATATCCAGTCTTATAAAGATTTACCTGTAGCTATCTATCATTTTTCGACTAAATTCCGGAATGAAGCCAGACCACAAGGAGGCATGCTTAGAGGCCGGGAATTTTTGATGAAAGATTTGTATTCGGCGCACGTTTCCGAAGCTGATATGACGGATTTTTATGAAAAAGTGAGTGAAGCGTATATCAGGATTTTTGAAAGACTGGGATTTGAAGTTTATATCACCGAAGCAGCGGGTGGGGTGTTCACAACCCGGAAAACCCGGGAGTTTCAGGTGGTTGCAGAAGCCGGGGAAGACACTATTTACGTAAAACCCGGAACCAGGCAGGCTATAAATAAGGAAGTCTTTGAAGGAAAGGAAGGAGATTTTGAACAAAAAAGATCGATAGAGGTGGGAAATATTTTTCCGTTCGGGCCTGAAAGATATGCGGAAAATATGCGGGGATTGTTTACAGATGCGGGGGGTGATAGGAAACCGATGTGTTTTGCCAGCTATGGTATAGGTATTACCAGACTATTGGGTACACTGGTGGAGGTATTTCACGATGACAAAGGCATAGTATGGCCGAATATTGTAGCCCCTTATGAAGTTCATCTTGTGGATCTGAGAAAACCCCCAATAAATTCTGATGAGCAAATTTACGAAAGATTAAAATCAGCAGGAATAGAGACATTGCTTGATGATACGGACAGGCCGGCGGGGGAAAAATTTGCAGATGCGGATTTGTTGGGTATTCCGGTAAGACTAATTATATCGGAAAAAAATAGAGACAAAATTGAGTGGAAAGAGAGGAATAAGAGTGAATCAGAAATTCTGGAAGTGGATGAGGGTATATCCAGGTTGCAAAGGACTCAATAATAAGAATAATTAACCGGCATGGGATATAATACTCGGGTGGGGAAAAAGGAAGAAATAACATTGCCAGCAGGGACTAAGGTTCCGGACCATGTAGCCATTATTATGGATGGCAACAGAAGGTGGGCGAGAGCAAATGGGTTGGATACTTTAGAAGGTCATAAAGCCGGATTCGACCGAGCAATCACGATAGGGAGGGCAGCCAGACAAATGGGAATACATACGGTGTCTTTGTGGGGGTTTTCTACCGAAAATTGGGAGAGGGAAAAAAGAGAATTGGATTACCTGATGATGCTTTACAAAAGAATGCTGGATAGATATCTAAAGGAAGCTATGAAAGACGGAGTGAGATTAATTCACCTGGGCAGAAAAGACCGATTGCCGAAAGACCTGATTGAACAAATTGCCGATGCAGAAGAGAAAACAAGACATTTTTATAAGCATATTGTGAATATTTGTCTAGATCACGGAGGAAAAGATGAAATTCTACGTGCTGTAAATAGAATTATCAGTGAAAAAGTATCTGTTGGCCAGTTGGATGAAAAAGCCTTTGAAAAGTATTTGGATACGGCAGACCAGCCATATCCGCACGTGGATTTATTGATTCGAACCAGCGGAGAGCAGCGAACTAGCGGGTTTTTGTTGTGGCAGGCGGCCTATGCCGAAGTATATTGGGAACTCGACCATTTACCGGACTTTACCCCCGAAAAATTTTCCAATGCA
>Ga0172379_10004419_pt1 | contig 20807 bp, 18 predicted proteins | sample GrowelOW334metaG_FD_119756 | JGI IMG/M metagenome (GOLD analysis project Ga0172379, IMG submission 119756) | Groundwater microbial communities from an aquifer near a municipal landfill in Southern Ontario, Canada - Groundwater well OW334 metaG | ecosystem: Environmental > Aquatic > Deep...
TAAAGCAGCTGGAGAATTAATCCAAAGAGAAATTACCGGATTAGCTCCAGAAGAAGCTACTAAAGCAATTCTCTCAATTAATTTTGGTCCTACTTATACTGGGACATCTTACATTGATGATGTAAAAGTGTCAGAGGTTTCAACTGCCAATCTCGCCAAATCAGTTTCACTTACTTCAGATGAAGCAAAACCATCAACTATTACTTATCAATTTCGTGGTTCAACCGATGGTACTTCATGGTCAGATTGGAGCAGTGAAGAAGTTCCTCATAGCCCAATTCCATTAACTAGTTTGGTTTCGTCTGATAAAAAATATGTTCAAGTAAAAGCAAATTTAGCTTCAACTGACTCATCTCAAACGCCATCTATTAAAAGTTTCGATGTAGATTATGTTTTAGCTAGTGCGTCAAGTTCCGCATCAATTAATTCACCATCTGGCAATAATACATCCGGTGGAAGCTCATCCGGCGGCGGCTCGAATTTGAGTGTAGCTAAACTTGTTTCAAGCGGCGGTAATCTATGGATTAATCTCGGTATCGCATTGATTCTTACAATTCTAATTTTCTGGCTTCTCATGAGACGCAAAAAAATTGAATAATATGGAACCAGAGGAATTTGATCAATCAGGTCAAGGAGAAAATAGCAATTTCTTAGTCAGTCAAATAAAAAGACTAGCTTTGATCTTGCTATTTTTTCTTGCCTCGTGTCTTGTAATTTATTTCTTTTTAACAGCAGAATCGCAAATTGTAAAAATTAAATATTTTTTCGCACATTTGAAAAATAAAAATGCTGTATCAAATGTTGACTTGCCTCAAAATCTTACCAATAATAATACAAATAGTCAGTCGAAAAATAATTTTTCATTGCCAAATGTTAAAAAACAAACATTGTTGTCTGATCCTATTTCAAAAAATAACCAATTCTCACTTGCAAACTTAGAAGATAATCATATTATTATTCCTAAAATAAATATCAATGCCCCAATTACTTGGAATTCTGAAGTTGATGATGAAGCGTTGCTTTCAAATTTACAAAAAGGAGTTGTACATTATAAAGGGACAGCCTTGCCCGACGAAAAGGGAAATGTTTTTATTACCGGTCATTCATCTTATTACGCATGGGACAAAGGCCAATATAAATCCATTTTTGCATTACTTAATAAATTGCAAAAAGGAGACCAGATTGCTTTGTCATATAAAAATCAGGTTTATGTTTATGAAATAGTTGAAACAATCGTGGTTGAGCCAAAAGATACTTGGGTTTTAGATCCCACAACAGATCCAATGTTGACTTTGATGACTTGTACACCGGTTGGAACTAATTTAAGGCGATTAATTGTTAGATCAAAATTGATTTCCGGAATGCAAAATCAAGCCAGTAAAGAACAAGTTGAACCTCAACTGACTTTACCAAGTATCTTTTTCCCCTAAAAATTTATAGTTTATTTTTTCGATTAAACCAATAGCTTTCAGTTTCTTCAATAACTTTTCTCATCATTGTAGCAGCTTGGATTGGGTATTTACCAACAGCCGTTTCATTTGAAAGCATAACCGCATCAGTTCCATCGATAACAGCATTGGCAATATCAGAAACTTCAGCACGCGTTGCAACTGGAGATTTTGTCATAGATGCAAGCATTTGCGTGGCCGTAACAACAGGTTTGCCGGCATAATTGCATTTTTTAATAATTTGTTTCTGAATAATTGGTAATTTTTCAGCTGGAATTTCAACGCCAAGGTCGCCTCTTGCTACCATAATGCCGTCAGCTTCTTTAATTATTTCTGGAAGATTCTCAATTGCATTGGCTCGTTCAATCTTGCACATAATTCGTGCTTTACTTTTACCTAATAATTTTTTAACATTTCGAACATCTTCAGCACTTTGAACAAAAGAAATTGCAATCCATTCCGGATTTTTAGTTAAACAAAACTTTAAATCTTCGATGTCTTTTTCTGTTAGCGATGAGGTCGTTGTTGATGTATCAGGAAGATTGACGCCTTTTCTGGAATATAAATCACCGCCAGTCAAGACTCTGCTTTTCATTTTATGATTAGTTACATCAATAATTTCAAGTTCGATTTGACCGTCATCAAATAATATCTGATCACCTTTTTTAACATCCCCATGTAAATATGGATCTTCGATAACAATTTCTTTGGGTTTAATTTCATTACAAACTGATGTTGTTAGTGTTACAATCTGACCTTCGACTAATTTTCTCGGTTCAGGTGTAAAATTTGCAACTCTAATTTTTGGTCCTTGTAAATCGCACAATATCTGAACATTTTTTCCCATCGATTTAGCAACTTTTCTGACTAAATCAATTTTTTTATTATGTTCAGTATGGTCTCCGTGTGAAAAATTCATTCTGGCAACGCCCATATTGTTTTCAATTAATGATTTAATTGCTTTCTCGTTTTCTGTGCTTGGTCCAATGGTACAAATAATTTTTGTGCGCATAAAAAAATTCCTTAACTTGGTTAATTTATATTGTATAGTTTCTTCTGAAAATATTAATTGTGCCTTGTGAACTTCAATGTGTTTGATTAGTCCTTGAAAGCGACTTCCTTATTGTATAATTATTTTTATGATTAATCAATACTAAAATATTTGATTTGCTTAGAATGAGCAGATACAATAAGCAAGGAGTAAAATAAATGATAAAACCATACGAAAAAATAATTCAGCTGTTTAAGGATGATAGTATATATTATCAAGAATTTGAGCACGAACCAGTATATACTATTGAACAAATGGAAAAAGCTAGTAACGCTACAAAAGATTCTAGTATTAAAACGATGATGGTTAAACAAAATGATAATTTTGTACTAATCGTTATGTCTGGCAGAGATAAATTTGATAATAAAAAAATAAAAATACTTCTTGGTGTAAAAGAAGTAAGGCTAGCAAGTCCGGAAGATGTTAGACATGTTATGAATTGTGAAGTCGGTGCTTGTCATCCATTTGGCGAATTATGCGGTCTTAATACATATATTGACAAAAAGGTGTTGGATCAAAAAAAAGTTTCTATAAATCCCGCGGTTCATAATAAAACAATAGAATTTAGTCTGGATAATTTTTTAAAAATTTCCAAATATGAAATAGCAGATATTTCAAAAGATTTAAAGTAAAAGTATATAGGTCCGAAAAAGGTTGCCCATTTTACAAAAATGGGTTATTTTAAATAAGACATAATACAACAATCAAGCAAGCGGAGGTGTTGCTATGGTCTTGGGGGTAGTTAGACATTGCCACATCACAGACAGGGCACAGTGTGAAAGTTGCATTTCATACAGAAAGAAAGCCAAGTTTGTAAAGAAAGATGGAACCACTTGTCAAGCACCTGCCTGTCTCAAAACCAATGAACCATGTAGCAATAAATGGTTTGAGCGGGTTTTGCCGGGTGTGTCTTATGTCGGTCCTGCGGATTAGTTCTGTGGAGAAAGTAGTCCAACTGCAGTATATGATGTTGATCTGCTTTATCTAAACAGAACCGGACTTGGGGTAGGTGAGTGTCGCTGCTTATCTACCCACTCGTTTTAAAATAATTATTTCTAAAGGAGGACCATGCCAAAATTAAAAGTTGATAAAGAAAAATGTATTGGCTGCGGAACTTGCGTAAGTTTGGCGCCAAAAATTTTTGAGCTTGACGATGACGGTAAATCAAAAGTCAAAGATGGAGAAGCTCAAGGCTCGGAAGTTGAAGAAGCAATTTCAAGCTGTCCGGTTCAAGCAATTAGCATAGAAAAGGAGAAATAAAATGTCTTGCGGTTTGATTATTATACTTTTAGGTTTAGTTATTTTGCTCGAAAATTTAAATATTATTCCAAAAGCAACTTGGGACATTTTTTGGCCATTGATTTTGATCTTTTTAGGAATCGGCATGATTTCCAGCGAAAGAAAAAATTCTTTTATTATCAAAAGATGGCGCAAAAAAGACGAATAATCCACAAGCTTTTTCATGTTAGATAGGTTATAATAATCACAGTTACTAATGAGGGGAAAATGGAAAAAAATATTTTAGTATCCAAAGCATTGTCTGTGATAAATTTCACAGTGGCAGTAATTTTGATAGTTGTATGGGTTATCTTAAGTGCTATGGTAATTTTTTCAATTGAGGGCGCTTTTGGTAATAAAATTTTAGCAGTTCTCGGTTTATTTTTAACTATGTTTATTCCAGCCTCTTTGTTTATCGTTAACGGAATAATGCTTAAACCTTCGAATAATTCAACAGTGTTATATAAAAAAACAGATAAATAAACATGGAATTTATTCAGGGATTTAATATTTCAAAATCATTTAATCTGGGAAAACGAAAAATTAGAGTTTTAAATTCTAACAATTTTGCTATCAAAGAAGGTGATTTCGCCGTAATTTTAGGAGAATCAGGTTGTGGAAAAACCACTCTTTTAAATATATTAGCCGGTCTTGATAAGATTACTTCAGGTGAGTTGCATATTATGGGTGATGATATTAATGCGATTCCGCGCAAGAAAATTAATTCATGGCGAGCAGATCATCTTGGTATTGTTTTTCAGCATTTTAATTTGATTCCTTTTATGTCTGCAACTGAAAATGTTGCTCTCCCTCTTATTTTCAGAGGTATTTCAAAAAAAACAAGGTTAAGCAAAGCTAAATCATTACTAAAAAGCGTTGGTTTGTCAGACCGAGTTAATCATGTGCCATCAGAACTTTCCGGAGGCGAACAACAAAGAGTTGCTATTGCAAGGGCACTTGTAACCAGTCCAAAAATTATTATTGCTGATGAACCAACTGGAGAGCTTGATTCAAAAAATTCAGCTGATGTGATGGAGTTTTTTGCCAGAATAAATAAAGATTTAAAAACCACCATTATCATGGCAACACACAATCCGTCTTATGCTTTTCATGCTTCAAGAATTATTCATTTATTTGACGGTCATATAACATCACAACAAGTTAAAAAGAATTAAATGAAAACAATCGACGCTTTAAGATTATCATTTGGAAATATGAGACGAACCAAATTTCGATCTTTTTTGACTATTTCCGGAGTAATAATCGGAATTTCATCTATTCTTCTTCTTGTTTCACTTGGACTAGGACTTGAAAAAATTACAACCAATCAAGTTGCAGATATGGATTCACTCTTAACTATGACAATCACACAGAAAAAAGAAACTGCATCTCTTGAGGCCGGGTCAAAAATTACTGACAAAACAATTAATCAAATTAAAAATATTGAAAATGTCAAAAATGTAAGCCCGATGATTAGTATAGTCAGTTCGGTTATTATTCAAAATACTTCCAGTGAAGCATTTACTATTGGAATTAAGAAAGAAAATTTAAAACAAGAAATTAGCGCCATTTCCTATGGAACAGAATTTAAAAACCAAAATGATGTAGTAATTTCAAGGAGTTTAGCAGATTCTATTTCGATTACGCCTGAAAAATTAATTGGACAAGATGCAGTGATTAAGTTGGTTGATCTTGAAAACCCTGTGGAAAATACAAGTAATGAAAATACCGAGCTTAAAGTTAAAATATCAGGCATCGAAGAGGGTCAGAATGGTAATTTTATATATACTCCACTTGATTTAATAACTAAAACGCAAAAGGATATTGTTTATTCTTCGCTTAAAGTCAGAGTTAATGCAAAAGAAAATATCGATCAAATATCCCAAGAAATTAAAACGCTTGGATATGAAGTAACAACAGTTAAAGAATTGATTGATCAGATAGAGAAGGTTTATTTTATCATTCAAATTATCCTAGCAGTTTTTGGCGCGATTGGTCTTTTGGTGGCAACTTTGGGTATAATAAATACAATGACAATTTCATTAATTGAACGAATTAAAGAGATTGGGATTATGAAAGCAATTGGCGCATCAGATTCTGATGTTAAAAAAATATTTTTATTTGAGTCAATGTTAATCGGATTATTCGGGGGAATTTTTGGAGTTTTGATTGCATACGGCATTGGAACTGGTTTTAATTCACTTTTGTCAATGTTTGTGAAAGATTCAAGTCAAAATTCACTGCAACTTTTCGTAATTTCCTATAAATTTTCCATCATAATGATAGCTTTTTCGGTTTTTATATCAATTCTTGCGGGAATTTATCCTGCAATGAGAGCAAAAAAACTAAACCCTTTAGAGGCATTATGCCAAAGGTGATGAATCAAAGGAGAGTATGATTAAGAATTTTTTTAAAAAATTTCGCAAGGATTCTGCAGAGAAGAAAGATAAAGAGATCCTTAATGAACTAGTAAACGAAGGAAGTAAACATATCAATGAACTGAAAAAAATTGATTCAGAGATTTTTGCGATTCAAAGATCAACCAAAACTACTTTTTCATTTTTTTCGCCGGTTCACAATTATTGCCGGACCAAATATGAGTGGTATTACAATTGGCATACCAAACCCTACGCCACCAAGGTTCATGTCGGAGTTTTGACGTTGTTATTGGTTTTCAGTCTGGCCATTGGCTCGTTTTCAATGTTGGGAAAGCCAAATTCGGCCAAAGCAGCAGATTATACATGTACATTCGATGGAAGTGCAAGCGCCAACTGGAATGATCCATTAAACTGGGATGCTGACGCGGGGTGTAATGGTGAATATCCTGGTCAGACTGAAGCAACAGTTTACGATGTTACTATTCCGATTGGATTATCCGTGACACTAAATGTTGATGATTTGAATTTAAATAATTTAGATAACACTTCTCTCGGCAATATTTCCGTCTTTGGCATCTTAACAACTGGCAATAATGATTTAAGTTTTGGTTCCATGACTATAAATTCGGGTGGTACCGTAACTGCCGGAACGGGCAATACCCTCACTGCTTATGGTAGTTGGGATCATTCGGCAGGGACATTTACTGCCAATACAAGCACTGTAAATTTCGCTGGTACCGGAACAATCACTGTTACTGCGACCCCGTGGACTACCGGGAAGTTTTTTAATAATGTTAATCTCGCCGCTTCTACAAAAATTACGACTTTAGCTACAAGTATTTATGTTAAAAATCTTACTATCGGTGCCGGTACGGTCACAAGCAGCTCTAAGGTTATACTTATATCTGGGACGGGGACATCAGCTCTAACAAACTCGTCAAGTGGTACAATTACATCTACCATTTTAGATTTTACGGGAAATGGTGATGTTACTTTGCCTGCTGCCACAAATTACGCTACCATAAATGCTGAACCTGCGGGAGGAAATCGCACCTTTACTATAGGTGGCAATGTTACAGTTACTGGTAGTTTTAATATTTATTCCAAAACAGACGACACGCGCATAAATGTCGATTTGAATGGGAAAAATTTTACAGTTACTTCTATAATAAATATCGGACAAAGTTGGAGCACTCCAAATAAAAGATTAGGTAAAATAAGTAACTCTTCTGTGACTGCGTCTGCATTAACCGCTGGAAGTGTCGTCTTCTGTGATGGCAATTCCAGCGCTTTTGACCCTGATAATACAATAGACGCCACTAACATAAACATCAGTATAACCGGTTCGGGCACGGCATGGAATAATGGTGATGATGCTAATTCTTTCCAAGCTGGCAGCTCTACAGTTACTTTCAATGGCTCTGGTGCACAAGCCATTACCGGTATCAACACTTGGCATAACTTAACAATCAATAATGGTGCTGCCTCTCCTTCCGACAGTGTTGATGTTGATCCTGGTGCCGTTCAGACAGTTTCAAATACCTTGACTGTTTCCGACGGTCAATGGACGCCATATACAGGTGATTCCTATAAAGATGTTTCGATTACTGCCAATGGTATTGTGAAACCAGACTCTTCTGCCGGTGTCTCTGTTTCCGGCAACTGGTCAAACGCCGGTACCTTTACTAGTAATTCCGGCACTGTCACTATGACTGGCTCTGATGCAACAATTGGTGGCACAGCAGCTACGACTTTTCAATATTTAAATATTAATGGAATTGTTACCGATAATGTTGGTTCTAGTGTCACCACTTTAACTATTAGCGGAACTATATCAGTTGCTTTAGGAAAAACTATAACTGTAGCTCATACTGGTAATCTCATTGTAAGTGAAGGCGGTAAATTATCTGGAGAAGGGAGGCTTCTCCGGCAAATTTACAATTCCTCGGTTGCTATCACAAATAGTGGTACGATTGATATTGCTACTTTTTCCTACTTTATAAGATCTGGAACAACCACGGGTATTATTGGTGCAACAACATATGGTGGTAATTTAGCTATTTTGGGGCAAAGCGGTGTTGTAGCTGGTGTCTTGCAAGCCAACGATCTAATCGTATCCGGGAGTATTAGTATTTACAGCAGCACTGATGCCGGAGTAACTACGGTAAATAATTCAAATAATATTAATGTTAATTGTACGGATTTAACAATCGGTGGGGGTTCGGGTAATTCAGCAAGATATGCGGTCTTTAATCCAGGCACAGGTACAATGACAGTAAGCGGAACTGTCACAGTTAATACTACTGATGCTAGTGGTATTAGCAAGATTGATTCTACGGGTGTTAATACGCTCTGGAATATAGCTGGCAATGTAGTATTGAATGATACTTGGATAGCTGGTTCATCAAATATTTCTGTCGGTGGCAACTGGGCAAACTCTGGTACTTTTACAGCTGGGACTGGTGCAGTAACATTTAACAGTGTATCAACATCAATCATTTCTGGTTCGACGACTTTTTATAACTTGACATTCGACTCATCTGCCGGTGCCAAAACTGTAAAAACTACCGCCGCCACAACCCAAACTATTGCCGCAGGCGGTACGCTTTCGCTCTCTGGAGCTGCTACTGATAAACCTATTACCTACCAAAGCACAACAGACGGCGGCGCTGCCGGCGACAGATTCACTTACGCTTTAAGCGGTAATATTACCGGAGTAAATTATGCCAATGTTCGTGACTTTTATTCCTCTGGCTATACCGTTACACCGATTGCTTCTACTTGTATCAACAATGGCAACAACAATTGGGTTTTTAACCAGGCGCCAAATGCGCCGACGCTAACCTCTATAATTGATGGATCGCTTACAAGCGATAACACTCCTTCTTTGGGATTTTCACTATCTGATCCGGATAGTGGGAGCGGGGATACGGTCCAATATCAAATACAAATATTTAACAATTCTGACTTTGCTTCCGAACATAAAGTAGCGGATTATATTTCAGAGTTAGCAGCCGTTGGAGATCGGACATTTACAGTCGGACAGGCTGCCGGTAGCGGAAGTTATCAAGGCACCGGTAGTGAAGGTCAAACTTTGTCTGACAGTGCATATTATTGGCAAATCAAGGCAATTGACAGCCATTCTTCCGAAAGCAGTTTTGTACAGGCTAATTCAGGCGGAGTTGCTTTTATTATTGACATTACGCCTCCAACTGCCGCCATCACATATTCCGATGCTGATAGAATTGTTAAAGCAGGCGATGTCTTAACAATCACCGCTACATTCAACGAACCAATGGCTGATTCTCCGGTTGTGAAAATTGCTATCTCCGGCGCTAATACTCAAGCCGCTACTGTCATGACAAAATCTTCCTCAACTGTTTATACTTACGATCATACTGTCGGCTCCGGTGATGGTACTGCTACTGTCGCTATGTCGGTTGGCACCGATACAGCTGGCAATACCATTACTGCCGCTCCAACCTCTGGTGCTGATTTTACAGTTGATAATACTGCCCCAATTGTTAATGCCGGTGCTGACAAAACAACGAATACTCAATTTACTCAAGATGCTACTGTTACAGGTGCTTCTACTTACCAATGGAGCAAGATCTCCGGCACAGGCACCATTACCTTTGGCTCGGAAACTGCTGAAGATTCAACCATTTCAGCAGATACTGATACTACCTATGTTATCCGTCTTACTGCAACAGATGCTGCCGGCAACTCCGCCTCTGACGAAATGACATTGGTTTGGGATACCGCGCCTCCAACTGCCGATGGAATCTCGATAAATACCGGTGCTACTTATACAACCTCTCGAACAGTAAATATTGCAATTACAAATGCAGCTGATGCCGGCGGATCAGGATTAGATCAAATGACTTTTTCGAATGATAATTCAACTTGGTCAGACTATGAATCATACGGTGCCTCTAAAACCGGCTGGTCCTTAGCAGCTGGAGCTGATAGCGCACGCACTGTGTATTTAAAACTGAAAGATCATGCTGGCAATACAACCACTGCTTCAATTTCAAGTAGTATAATATTAGACACTACTGTTCCAGCAGGAACAATCGCCATAAATGCAAGTAGCGATTACACTAATTCAACCAATATTACCTTAAATATTACTGCAACCGATACCAATGGCATTAATCAAATGAAAATTTCAACAAATGCTGATCTTTCCGGCAGTGATTGGGAAAGCTATGCAACTACAAAATCCTCAACAATTGCTGCGCCAGATGGCACAAAAACAGTATATATTCAATTTAATGATAATGCCGGCAATAATAGCACGATTGTATCAGATACGATTTTGCTTGATACAGCTAGTCCTTCGGTCGGCATACAGATATCAGGCACTTCCGGAGATAATAGTTATTATAAAACCGCTGCGCCTACTGTAACTTTAACCCCAACTGATGGAACAGGTTCGGGCGCTTCAACCACATATTATCGCTGGGGCGGAACCGGAAGTTTTACAGCATATACAACTATATTAACCGTTCCCAATGAAGGTACAAATACGCTAAATTATTACGGAACCGATCTGGCTGGTAATTCTGGTGTTAGCTCCTATTCTACTCAGGAAATTAAGGTTGATACAATTGTTCCAACGGCAAGCATAAGCATTGATCCAGCCTCACCAAATGGAACAGATGAATGGTACAAAACTGTTGCTCCAACCGTTACCTTATCTGCTACAGATGCTGCAAGCGGACAAAAAGAAATTAAATATAAATGGAACACAACTGATTACGCTACCTATGATTCAGCTTTAACTGCTCCTGATGGTACTAATACGCTTTATTATTACAGTGTAGATAATGCCGGTAATATCAGTTCTGTCACATCACAAGTACTTAAAGTTGACACAACTCCGCCTTCTGTTGCCGATTTAAATTATGTAACAACAAATCCAACCAATAATCTTGCTGTAATTTTTAACTGGCAAGGTGCTAGCGATGCAAGTGGTTCGGGAATCGATCACTATTTAGTAACAATAGGCTCAACCACAGGCGCTTCTAACCTAGAGGATCTAGCAATATCAACGACAAATTCATTTACAAAAACATTCGCTTCTGCCGGAATTTATTATATTCGTGTTCAAGCGGTTGATAAAATGGGTTATGTTTCAGATTATTCTGAAGAAGGCAGCGTTACGATTGATCTTCAAGCCCCAATGATTTCAATAGAAGGATTAGTTCAAAATCAATTCATTACAACCAAAACGCTTACAATATCCGGAACCTCGGCTGATAGCGGTGCTGGAGTTGATTATGTTGAATTATTTTTCGATGGCATTGATACCGGAAAAGCAACTTCAACCAATAATTATGCAAATTGGAGTTATGAATGGAATAATTATAGTGACGGCTTGCACCAAATAATTGCTAAATCAATTGGAAAAGCCGGCAATATTACTTCAACTATGCAGTATGCGGTTGTTGTTGATACCGTCGCTCCAACTCAAGTTGCTGATTTAAGAGGTTTAAATATTTCAAATACTAATGCAAATGTGTATGCTGCTTATCTTGATTTTGCCGGTTCAACTGATGAAACAAGCAAACTAAAAACATATGAGCTTTATCGAAATAATACCAAAATAGCTGATATCTCGCCTGAAGCAGTCGCGTCAAATCAGAATTATACAGGTAATGACAAACAACCGTTTTTCTATGTTGATACTGATTTATCAAATACTTCTTATTCTTATAAAGTAAAAGCAATTGACAATGCCGGAAATGATTCGATTACACCTGATTTAGCAATTAATTTAGTTTCAGATTCGATTGCTTCAAATCAAATCACTGAAGCGAAAATAATTCCTTCTAAAGTGGTTGACTCAAATAACAAAACCTCTGCTGTTGTGGTCTGGCTGACATCTCTTCCTTCAACTACACAGGTTTTATATGGATCCTCAAACGCTTATGGTCAAGAGACAGAGGCAGATAAAACTTTAAATCAAGGCCACACTGTTTTACTGCAAGGATTAAATCCGGCAACAACATATCATATTCAAGCAAAATCGATTGATATTTATGGAAGAGAATCAAAATCTGAAGATTTGTCATTCACATCAACTATTATTCCAAAAAAAGATAATGTAGTTGATTTAATAATTAAAACTCTTCAGCAGTTTTTTAATTCGATTTTTGGATCAAACGCTAAAGCAGTTGATTCAACTCAAAGCAATAGTCTAGATTTAAGAGAATTCTCAAATAATCTTCAAGTTACTGACGGCTCATATCAAGTTAAAGATATTAATCAATTTATTCTTACTTATCCAAAAGATTCAAAAGTATATAGATCTGAAAATAGTGGCAGCTTCAGTATTCTTCCAACATCCGGAACATATTATGTGGATAGAAACTTGTCGTCAAGTATAAGCTATCAGTATAGAATCGATGAAAATCAAGCAATTGTAAGAAAGCCGATTGTTGGGGATGATTCCGCGCTTACAATTACTGAACCGGAAGTTATCAAAGAATCTGTTATGGTTGATGAAAAAAATGGCCAGTTAATGCTTAAATGGCAGACTTCCAGATCATCTACTTCTCAAGTTGAATTTGGTACTTCGATATCATATGGACAAAAAACAAAAACTGAAGAATCATTAAACAAAACTCACTCAATGCTTATCGAGGAACTAACTCCGGGTTCAGCTTATCATTTCAGAACTATCTCAACTGATTCAAAAGGAAGTACAGCTTCGTCAAATGATATTGCCTACACATTGCCGGATAAACCAATCAAAGAAACTCCGGTTGATATTATCCTTAGAACGCTAAATAAATTTATGAGTCTGATTAAAGGTATATTTTAGTGTATGTCCGGTCATTCCATCATTCCGTCTTCTCATCCAGCATTATATTCAGTTATCCCGGTATTATATTCAGTCATCCCAGCGAAAGCTGGGATCCAGAGATTACAAATAAAACTAAAACTTGTATGTTTTAAAAGGATAAATATCGATCCGCCAGCTGGCGGATCGATATTTTTTTGCGTTTGTAATAAATAAATTTAATGAACTGAACAAGTAATACAAGGATCAAAAGCCCGAATTAACATATTTACTAATTTTTCTATCCTATCGTTTTCAAGTCCTGTTGCATGAAGCAAAAGTGCTTCAATGTCATCTTCAATAGATGTTAAATTCTGTGCAGTTGGCGTAATAATATCTGCTCTAATTATTTTGCCGTTAGAATCAAATTCATATTGATGGTAAAGTATACCTCGAGGTGCTTCAACAGCGCCGGTACCGATTCCAGCTTTAGGAATAACCTTAAAAGTTATATTTTCATTAATAAGTGAAGCGATTTTATCAATTAATATTATTGATTCTTCCATAAAATGAGTAACCTCAATCGCTTGGGCAAGATTGTTAAAGAATGGATTTGCCGGACCAATTTTTCCAGATGATGCTAAATATTCTTTTTTAGTTTTAGGATTAAGATAGTCGGCGAACATGGCCATTCTGGCACGCGAGCCAACAATAAATCCATTTTTATATTTATTCTTTCTAATGCTAAATTTTGCGCTCGAATTATTTTTAACAATTTCTTCTATTTCGTTTTGGTAGTTGCTTGGTGCAAAACCTTCGCCCTCACTTGTCCAAACAATGCCGTCATACATTGGATAAGTTTCGTCATTTTTTAATGCCATCATTTCGGTTTCACGAGTAATAATAGGATAATGAAAGCCGGCAAATAATTTTATTGTTTCAAGTGCAACTTCAAGATTATCTTCAAGTTTGTCTCGCAAAATATAAAGTTGATTTGCTGTCGGAAGTTTTGTAAATCCGCCGATTGTAGGAGTTAGCGGGTGAACCGCGCGACCGCCGATTATCTCGATAAATTCATCAAAAAGTCTTTTAAGTTTAATACCGTTTGCAAATTGTTCGGGGAATTTTTCCGGCATGTCTAGCGAACTTTGAATTTTTAAATAATCAGGCAAAGCCAAAAAATATAAGTGTAAAATATGACTTTGACAAATTTGACCGGCTAAAATTAATCTTCGCAAAAGTATTGTTCTTTCATCCGGCTGAATTTGAAATGCTGATTCAATGGCCTTAATTGAGGCTAAAAGATGAGAAGTGGGGCAAACGCCGCAAATTCTTGAAGTAATGTATGGTGCATCGTTGTATGGCCTTCCAATAACCAATCCTTCAAATAGTCTTTCACCTTCATCAATTTCGAGTTTAGCTTTTTTTTGCGCTAAATTAATATTGACCTTACCGTGGCCTTCTATTTTTGTAATAATTCGTTTTTCTAGTTGGTTCATATTTTCCTATTTTTTAAAAATATATTATATAATTGTTCGATTCTTGCATCACTTAAGCCGATTTTCTTAAGTTTTGCGTTAAATTGTTTGATATTTGCATCTTTAAGCAGACCTAAACATCCCAAGCAGCCGTGTCCGGCAGTTGGGCAAGGCGCACCGCATCCTGCCTGAATGATTGGTCCGAAACAAACCTCGTTATTTTTAAGCAAGCATTGATTCCCTTGAGCTTTACATTCCTGACAAACCGGAAAATCTTGATTTTCAATTGATCCTAAATTATACAAAGTCATTAGAAGATCAAAAATAACATTAGGTTCAACTGGACAGCCGGAAATAATATAGTCAACTTTGATGTAGCTGGAAAGCGGCAAAGCTGTTTGCATTTGATTTTCCCGCCTGGACTTGACAAGGGCGAGGCTGGCATATTTGGTTGAATAAATTTTTTTGGCAAAATTTTCTCTTTCTTTGGCATCTATCCCAGCTGCAATACCGCCATTTGCTGCGCAAGTACCAAACGCAATCACGATTTTGCTTTGTTTTCTTACATTATGAATTAAGTCGATATCGCTTTGTGTTAAAGGAGTTCCTTCAATTAAAGCGACATCTAAATAATTTTTATTTTCAGTTCCAAGAAGTCTAAAATTAACAAAATCAAAATATTTTAATAATTCTTCAATTTTACTGCGGCTCGCCAAAAGCTGAAGTTCACATCCTTCACAATCAGTTAAATCATATATTCCAATTTTTTTCTTAATTATATTATTTTGATCGTTTTTCATGTCGTTTTTTTAAATTATTATCATTCATTCATTGAAAATTCAATTTAAATTTCTCGTCTTGGTTCGACTCGCTTCGACTTCGCGAAAACGAGACGGGCATCGAGTCGAAGCGGACAATTTGTAAATTATTATAATGTTATCATTCCAGCACTGTTTGTCATTCCAGCGCAGGCTGGAATCTAGTCTCTATACAATCTTATCGTATAGATCATTCCAGTTAGGATTATTCTTCTCTATAAGACTTATTTTCCATTTTCTTTGCCATGCTTTAATATTTTTCTCTCTTTTAATTGCTTCTTTTGGATTTGGGTATTCTTCAAAGTAAACTAACATTGAAATATTGTATTTTTTTGTGAATCCTTCTACTATTTTTTGTTTGTGTTGCCATATTCTTTTGATCAAATCTCCCGTTACTCCAATATATAGTGTACCATTTTTGCTGCTAGCCAAAATATATAAATAATAATTTTTCATTTTCTTTCTGATTCCAGTTTCCTTTTTGAATCAAGTTTACTTTTCTGATCAAGTATTTTTTGGATCAAATATTCTTTGCTGAATCCATGTTCTTTTTCTGACTTTAATTTCCTTTGTCATTCCACTAATTTCCTTTGTCATTCCAGCGCAGGCTGGAATCTATACAAATAGTTTATAAATAATTTCTGGATCCCAGCCTGCGCTGGGATGACGGAATAAGGATTATTTGATGACTGGGATATTAAATAGCTTCCATTTCCCGAGCTTCGATGTAATTAAAAACCGGACCATGTTGGCATACATATTTTCCTCCACAAACGCAATGCTGGCATTTTCCAAATCCGCATTTCATTTTTCTTTCCAGTGAAACATAAATATCATCAGGATGAAAATCATGTTTTAATAAAATATCAATCGATGGTTTAAACATAACAAGTGGACCGCAAAGTAAAGCAATACTATTCTTGCCGCCAAAAGTATGTTTTTTAACCAAATCAGTTACAATGCCGCATTCACCCGTCCATTCCTTTGCCGGTTCGTCAACGATTGGCAAAATTTCAATATTTTTTTCCCATTTTGAGTATTCGTGTTTGTATAAAAGTGAATCGGAGTTTTTTGCTCCAACTAGCATTCGAATTATGCCGAAATCTTTTCTTCGAGGAATAATATATTCGATTAAAGATCTAAATGGATTTATTCCACATCCGCCGGTAATTATTAAAATATTTTTACCTTTAATTTTTGATAAAGGAAAACCGTTTCCAAACACGCCGCGATATCCAACAATGTCTCCGATTTTTTTAAAACCAATGGCAGTTGTTAACTTGCCCACTTTTCTAATTCCAAGATCAAAACTATTTTTACTTGGATTAAAAGCTGACGTGTAAGAAATAGCTGATTCGCCGAATCCTGGTATTGAAATCATGCAAAATTGTCCGGGAATAAATTTTTCCAGTTTAAAATCAACAGGTTTAAAAGTAAATAATGTATTAAATTCATCAAGTGGAATTTTATTAATAATTTTTATTTGTCGAGGAATCATATTATTTTTTTGCATTTTCTTCTCCGAATTTAATAAGAATTTCATCTAAAACTTTAAAAATATTAATATTAACCGGACAAGCCATAATGCATCTGCCGCAATGATTGCAATTAAAGTCGCCTCGTTCGTTTAGGGCTTGCACGAATTTGTGATGGAAAAAATGGTAAATCCGATCTTCTAGGTTTTCTCTGAAATTATGGTTTGTTGTTTGATCAAATTTTTTGTAAAAACATGAGTCCCAAATTCGGCAACGCGTTCCTGCATTGTTTCCGGCATCAAATTTATCAACAGTGTCAAAGCAATAACATAAAGGGCAAACATCACTGCAGTTTCCGCATCCAAGACAAATTTTTGCAAGATCTTTCCAGATATGCGAACCTTTGCTTTTTTCAATAGCTCGAGCGATTTTTTCTTTATCCTGAAAAATTGCAAATTCGCTTTGAGGTTTTGTCTCGACCTCAATGTCAATATTTTCCATTTTGTAACTAGAAATAATTTTTTCACCTTTTGGATTTGAGCTTTCAAAATAATAATTATCACCAATTTTGATCATTAATAAATCATATCCTTGCTCAACCTCGTCGGTAATTATTTTTTTACTTCTTATTCGTCCATTTGTAACCGTAACAAATGTGGTCATTTTAAGGTGATCGGCAAATCTTGCGTCCTCAATCGGTGAGAGCATTATTTTTTTAAGTGAATTTAAAGCATGAATGTCGCTTGCGGTCATTCCAAAAACCACTTTTTTAAACGGTATGCTGGGAGGGGAATATGTATTATTTAAAGTTTTACAAATTTCATCAACAGCCGGAAAAATAAGTTTTTTAAATGAACTATAGCTTGATTCAAAAAAATTAATAATTTTATCATCTGTTAATTTTTCAAATTCAAAAATCTCACCTTTTTTCACCGGCGCATAAATTTCATAATCCTTTTCAAGACTTGCTAAAAAATGATTTAATTTAAGTTTTGATATTTTCTGAATCAAATACCCTCCGCGAAGCCTAAACAATTCTTAATTAATTATAATTCATCATCACCGCTTTGTCGAAATAGATTGCTGTTATTTCGATAAATTGTATAATTAAGTTGTATTTCTATAACTTTAAATTTTAAATTCGCGACTAAAAGGAGCTATAATGTGTCTTGCAACACCCGTAAAAATAGTTAAATTATTTGAAAATAATTCTCATATGGCAATAATTGATGATGAAGGTGAGCAAAAAGAAGTTGATATCTCACTTTTATCAGATCTAAAAGTTGGGAACTGGTTGATGTGTCATGACAAAATGGCGATTAATGTTATTCCAGACGATGAAGCAGAAGATATACTTAAGCTGGCAAAATCATGCCGCCATCATCACGCCGATCATAGTCATTCGCATTAATATTTTTACAAAAATCAACAAGTTCCTCTTTATTATTTAAAGTGCAGATTGCAGATCTGATTTTTGAGCTATTTTTAAAATATGCAAAATATAAAAGCAATTGTTTTCTAAGTTCTACAAAATATCCTTGATCCAAAGTTGCGTGTCTAATGGCAAGATCGATTATTTGCTTAAGATCAAAGGCAATATCGTGATTTTCTTTAATTTCTTTAAAAATCCAAGGTCGACTTAGCGCTGCTTGTCCAATCAAAATGCCATCGGCATTTGATTCTTCCAAACATCTGATTGCGTCAAATCTATTTTTAATGCCGCCGCTTACAAAAATTGGAATTTTAATTGCTAATTTAAGATTAGCAATGATTTTCCAGTCCGGTTCACCGGAAAATCCTTGTTTTTTTGTGCGGCAGTGAACCGCGATTCTATCAGCGCCAGCACGCTCAATAATTTTTGCAAATTCAAAAATCTCATCTTTATTTTCCCAGCCAAGTCTGGTTTTAACGCTTAAAATTTTACCTTGTGTTGTTTTTCTAACTTCTCTTACAATTTCTCCCGCCAGTTTTGGATCTTGCATAAGCGATGCGCCATTAAAATTTGAAATAATTTTTCTAGCCGGACATCCCATATTTATATCAATTATTTCCGGATCAAATTCAGCAATAATAATTTTTGCCGCTTCAGCCATTTCAAGCGGTTCTTTGCCAAAAAGCTGAATCGCAATCGGTCTTTCTTTGTCAGTAAATTTTACAAAACTAATAGATTTTTTGCCCTTGTTTTTACCTTTAAAATCATTAATTAAACCTTTGGCGGAAACCATTTCGGAATATACCAAATCAGCGCCAAAATCTTTGACAATTTGTCTAAAAGCAGAAGTTGAATAACCGGCCATCGGCGCCAGAGCGATTATTTTATTATTTAAATAATTATTTTTCATAACTATCTTATTTTAGGCTAAAATTGACATTTTTTCAATGTCTTTGCTACTTTTCCACTTCCTTGTTCGTGTTTTGTTCGGTATGATAAATTTATGGAATTAAAACATATACCTAAGGATTATCAAATATTATTTCTTGACATGAATGCCTATTTTGCCAGCGTTGAACAGCAAGTCAGACCCGAGCTTCGAGGTCGACCAATTGGTGTTGCTCCTTATACAGGTGATTCCGGCTGTATCATTTCTCCTTCATATGAAGCTAAAGCATTGGGAGTAAAAACTGTCATGGGGGTAGGTGAAGCTAAAAAAATATGTCCTAAAATCAATATTATTGAGGCGCGCCCAGCTTTATATAGTTTTTATCACAAAGAAATAGTTAAAAAAGTGGAGTCATTCAGCCCGTTTGTTAAGGTTGCCAGTATTGACGAAATGTTTATGAAGCTCTCGCCTCTTGAGCAAAATGCTGAAATTTCGCAAAAATTAGCTCTTGAAATTAAAGCAGGTATTAGCGAAATAGGGGATTGGTTAAAATGTTCCATTGGTATCGGTCCAAATCGGTTTTTGGCCAAACAAGCAGCAGAACTTCGAAAACCGGATGGATTTTATCAAATTACAATAAATAAATTAAAAGAATATTACAAAATGATAAGTTTAAGAGATCTTTGCGGCATTAATTATCGCATAGAAGAGCGTTGCAACCGGATTGGCATATACTCACCAAGTGATTTTTTTGCGCGTGATTTTAATTCATTAAATAAAGCGTGGGGTCATTATGGTAAAAACTGGTATTTTCGTTTGCGAGGTTATGAGGTTGATGATTTTACGAGTCAAACTTCAACCGTTGGGCATTCTTGCGTCCTGCCGCCGGAAATGCGACAAATGCATAAAGCAAAATTAGTTTTAATTAAATTAATTGAAAAAACCGGTTATCGTTTAAGACAAAATAACTTAAAGGCTGGTAGTTTATATTTAGGAATATATTTTTTAAATGGTACTCGTTGGTCTTGTAAATTAAAATTTTCTCCCTTTTCCGATTCACAAGCTTTTCTTAAAAATGGGCTTTTTCTTTTTAATAAGTGTCCGTTTAAATCATCCCCGATCCAGTTAGTTATTTCGACTTTCAATCTTTCAAAATCAGGCCATGATCAAGTGTCTTTGTTTGATCAATCAGAAAGGGACAAAAATGCTTCTTCGGCTATTGACCAAATCAACGATAAATATGGTTCAGGCACAGTTCGAAGCTCTTATTTAATTGAAACTGATGATTATGCTCCCGATCGGATTCCATTCGGCAAACCACGATATGATATTTTGAATTGAAAAAGAATTTTTATTGTTCGAGTCTCTCGATAAACTCGAGGTAAATTCGAGATAAGCTCGAGATAAACTCGAGATAAACTCCGCGAGAACTATCTTGTCATTACAAGCGTCATTACAAGCGAAGCGAGAACTAATATATACAAGATAAAAGTTACTAAGATTTAGAACGATCGTTCATATTTCTAGTAATGTTTTTACGATATTTATAATTAATTTTTGTTAAGGATAGGGGGTTCAGGATTGTTCTTTCGGCTGGCTTAGGATGATGATCTTAACAAGCCAGAAATCTGCTTTAGTCAATCACACCTGCAAAAGTTCAAACACATATTGGACTCTAGAGAAGTAAAAAAGGAGTCCGAATGAAGCAGGTATATCTTCAAAGTTTCTTTAAATCAGGGTATAATCGCCTGATGAAATACATTTCAAATA